>Ga0070739_10004235_pt1 | contig 17136 bp, 23 predicted proteins | sample Coa_R1_7_FD_66445 | JGI IMG/M metagenome (GOLD analysis project Ga0070739, IMG submission 66445) | Surface soil microbial communities from Centralia Pennsylvania, which are recovering from an underground coalmine fire - Coalmine... | ecosystem: Environmental > Terrestrial > Soil > Unclassified ... | reverse complement strand
CTTTCCAGCAACTCCAGAAATCGGGCGGCGGCAAGGAAATCGCGCCGCCGATTCTCGAGCGCCTTTTCGGCTTCCGCGTCGGAGCCCCACTGCTCGAGCTGCCAGCGATCATCGATCGTAACCGCATCCCACGCCTGCTCCGCCGTCAGCGCTTTCTCCAGCACCGCGAGGCCAGCTACGAGCGAGCCTCCGATCGTCACCATCGGCGACAGGGCCGCCAGGTGAAAGGCACCGAGCGCCGCAACGGCATGAGCCAGCCGCTCGACCGTAGCCTCCGGCTGCGTCACATGCGTCAGCCCGGTCGTGGTTGCGAAATCCACGTCGTAGCGGCGCCGTGCCCAGCCCAGCAACGCGTCCCAGCTCTCTTGCTGCCGTGAAACGAGCGTGTGCGGCCCTTCCGCCCGGTAGCAGGCGAGGTCGGTTTCCGCGTAGCGAGCGAGCCCTTCCGCGAACGCCTGCCGGTCCGGCGCGACGCGGTCGATTGCCGCGTTCGCCAAACCTGTGAGCGGCATCGCGCGCGGGTCGATCTTGTCCTCCACCGAACGCCATTCACCCGCAATCGCTTCGGCCAGCTCCTCACCGGGCACCATCAACGGCGCCCGGGCTGGGGTTCGGACCGGCCGGCCGTCGAGCCGGATTCCCCAGCCGCCGTCCTCCCGCTCAACCGAAACATCCCTCCAGAACCGCTTCATCGGTCGCTGCGGTCCTTCTGGTCCCAGGCGCGCTTGAGCAGCCGCGGCGCGAAGAAGGCGTCGACCACGCCCAGAATCGCGATAATCGCTCCGACCTGCGGCCAGCCGCCGCGCCGCAACAGGTTCGTGTAGATGATGGCGATCCCGAGGAAGAAGATGACAAGCCCGCCAAAGCGGACCGCGGTGTAGGCGAGCAGCCGATTCCGCGCCTGCGCATCGTCATCCATCGACATGCTCCCGAACACGTTCGATCACGTCGAGCGGCCGCTTGGCGACCGCGACCGCGCCCGCCTCGATCAGCTCGTTGGCATCATGATAGCCCCAGGCTGCGCCGATCGGCGCCGCTCCCGCGGCGGCGGCCATAGCCATGTCGAAGCTCGTATCGCCGACGACGAAGCTCGTTTCGGGAGCGGCACCCGCCTCCGCGATCGCCTGCTGCACCATGGACGGATGCGGCTTGGACGGGTGCCGGTCGGCGGTTTGCAATGAAACGAACCGAGCGTGGATGCCGTGGCTTTCGAGGCAGTGCTTCAGCCCACGGTCGGACTTGCCGGTCGCCACCGCCAGCAGCCAGCCCTCCGCTTCCAGATGGTCGAGCAGCTCGAGCACGCCATCGAACAAGGGCTCCTCAACCCGTCCGGCCGCCCGGAGCTGTTGGAAGGCGCGTTTGTAATCTTCCGCGAGCTTCGAATGCTCCTGAACCGATGCCTCGGGAAGGAGGGCGGCCATCGCTTCGGTCAAGCTGAGTCCGATCACCCTGCGGCTCACCTGTGGCGGGGGGAGCTCGCGGCCATTATCGGCGAACGCTTCGCCGAGCGCGGCGTAGATCGTGGCGCCGCTGTCGACGAGAGTCCCGTCGCAGTCGAAAATGGCGAGGCGGTTCACCGCCGCCTTCGCTTCGGCTGCGATCCCCGCGCGCGGCGTTCCCCGCGGCGGCTCTCGCGCGGCGGCACCTTCCGCTTGAACGCTGGCTTCGGCCGCTCCGGCGGCCTGTCGCCCGCTGTTTGTTCGAAACCGAGCGTCGCCAGGCTCTCCGCAAAATGAGCCGGAAGCTCCGCCGTCACGTCAATCTTGCCGCCGTCCGGCGCATCGATCCGAAGGCGGCGCGCGTGCAGGTGAAGCTTGCGGCTGACCCCACCAGTCAGGAAGGCTTCCGCGCCGCCATATTTGGCATCGCCCACGATTGGATGTCCGATCGCGGCCATATGCGCGCGGAGCTGATGCGTGCGGCCGGTCAACGGCTGAAGCTCGACCCACGCAGCGCGATTGCCGGCCCGGTCGATAGTCCGCCACCGTGTCTTTGCCGGCAGCCCATGCTCCCCGTCGATATGCATCTTCTCGCCGCCGGTGCCGGGTTGCTTGGCGAGCGGCGCATCGATGGTGCCTTCGTTGAGGTCCGGAACCCCGACGACCAGCGCCCAATAGACCTTCTTCGCTGTGCGCCCTGAGAAAGCCTTGGCGAAATGCCCGGCCGCACGCGCGGTGCGCGCCACCAGCAGCGCGCCCGACGTGTCCTTGTCGAGTCGATGGACGAGCTTCGGCCGCCCGCTTTCGTCCGCCAGGCCGTCGAGCAAGCGATCGAGGTGATGCGTGGTCTTGGTCCCGCCCTGCGTCGCCAGCCCCGGGGGCTTGTTGAGCACGAACGCGCCCGGGTCCTCGTAAATGACCATGTCGCGAACGAAGCGGACCTCGTCTTCGCTCAGTGGCTTGCGCTGTCGCTGCGGCCGCGCCGTGCGCGGCTGAGCGTCCGGCGGAGGGAAACGGATCTCCTGCCCGGTCTCGATCCGGTCTCCCGGCGTGGCTTTCCGATCGTTGAGCCGCAGCTGTCCGGTCCGCGACCAGCGCGACACCAGATTGAAGCTCACGTCGGGCAGGTGCCGCTTGAACCAGCGGTCGAGCCGGATTCCGTCGTCATCCTCGCTGACGGTGAAGGTGCGAACGTCGCTCACGAGCGGGCGCTTAGCAAGCAAAGCTCCTCCCTGCGAGCGAAGCTCGTGGGGAGGGGGACCATTGAACAAAGATTCAATGGTGGAGGGCTTTGGCGCCAACCCCTCCACCACTGCCTTCGGCAGCGGTCCCCCTCCCCATCGCTAACGCGATAGGGAGGAGCGATTCGCCCAATACTCAAACGCCCGCCCCTGGATCTTGCGGATCAGCTTCGCCGCGGCCGGGCCTTGCCATTGTCCGCGATAGCCGTGCTTCTTCGCGCCGCCGACCCACCAGCCCTGCCCCGGAAGCCCGTCCGACTGCCGCACCACGAGGACGGCGAGTTCCGGCTCCCCGCGGACCTCCGCCTCGTCGTCCACATAGGCCAGCACCTTGCACAGCTGCCGCATCTTCGGCCGCGTGAAATCATGGCCGAGCAGCCCCAGCACTTCGGAATAGCTGATCGCCTGACCGGCCTGCGCGGACGCGACCAGGATCGCCCGCACCTCCGCCGGATCCGCGAGTAACCCGGCTTCGCTCATCCTTCCGGCTGCTGCGCCACCGGCGTCAGCTCGAAGACGTCGAGCTTGGACGTGCTCTGCGGCCACGGAATCACCAGCCGCCAGCGGAACGGCGCAATGCGTTCGAACACGCCCGCCATGTTGCGCTTGGGGTCGTCGCCATAGGCAAGGGGCTGCTCCTCGTTGCCGAGGGTCAGGCTGCCAAGGAAAATCATGCGGTTAGGATCGTCATCTTCCCACAGCCGACCGGCTGGGCGCTGGCTGCCCGTCTGCTTGACGATCGTCAGCTGGTCGCCTTCGACCTCGACGTAACAGAAGAACGGCTTGAAGCTTTCGTAGGCGCGCGTCTTCGGCGCCGCCTGCCCCAGCTTGATCAGCCGGCAATTGTAGCTGCCCGGCGTTGGCGCCGGCCGCGGAAGACCGGCATGCGGCTTGAGCAGCACCCCTTCCTTCTTGATCTCGGCCGAGTAACTCTTCCCCGCTTCGGTGAGGGCCTGCTGCCATGCCGGACCGAGCCGCGCGAGCCGGTCCTCGTCCTCCGAGGTCGCGATTTTCTTCCAGACATCGGACTTGAGCGGCGGCTCGACTTGGACGATCGGCCGGACACCCGGCGGAAGCTTGGGCTTGGTCTCACAGCCGGCGAGCAGAACGAGGCCGATCAGCGCCGTGACCCGCACGCGTTCGGTAACCATAGACAGGGCAAAGGGCACTCTTGTCTCCCGGAACTCAAGAGTGACAGGGCGTTGATTAAGGATCAACTAACGAAACGTTAACCACGACGCTTAACCCAAGGCTGCAACAGCGGCGCGAACGATGCTATCCGGGGCTTCATGTTCAACTTGGCATCTCTGATCATCGGCTTCGTCGCGCTGATCCTCGCTCTGATCGCCTTCATCCCGCTGCTCGGCTGGGCCAACTGGCTGATCATCCCGCTGGCTATTATCGGCACCGTGATCGGCATGTTTTCGCGCGGAAGCGCGGGCCGCAACCTCAACCTCTTCGTGATTCTGGTGGGCATTGTCCGTCTGATGCTAGGCGGAGGAATCTTCTAAGCACCAGCACCGTCTTGTAGCTCTAAAGCGGCTCGACGGTATCGCCGACCTGCCGCAGAATTCCGACGAGACGACGTCAGCGCCGCTACTTTGACATCCGCAGCCCGGGCCCGAACCGCGTTTGCTCTTCTCCTTCGACAGCAAAGCCGCAGCTTTCGTAGAAGCCCTTCGCGCTGGGATTCGCGATCACTGTCAGGCTAAGCCCTCGCTGCCGCGCCTGGTGCGTGGCCGCGTCAACCAGCGCCCTGCCGATGCCCCCTCCCCACAGGTCCGGCTCGACGAACAGGCCGTCGAGCTCCCCGCCGACCACGGCGGCAAAGCCGGCAACTTCTCCGCCAAGCTCGGCGACGATCACCTGTCCGTTGGCGATCTGCGCGGGCGGCAAGTGGATGGCATCAGGATTGGCCAACAGCTGCTCGCGATATTCGGGCAGCTCGAGCGAAGCGCGACGCTGGAGCTCTTCGAGCTCGTCATGCTCCTCCGGCCGCGCAAGCCGGAGGCTGATCGTGTCAGCGCGCTTTGACATAGCTGCCGGGAGCATCCTCGATCGCCTTGAGCTTGCCCCTGCCAGGCACGCGCGCGCCCTCGGCCTTCACCGTCGTGCTGTCCTGCTTCTTCAGCCAGGCCAGCCAGTCGGGCCACCAGCTGCCCCCGTGCTCCGCCGCGCCGTCGATGAACGATTGGAGGGTGGCGGAGGGCTGGTCGTTGACCCAATACTGATACTTCTGCGCCGCAGGCGGGTTGACCACCCCCGCGATATGGCCGGAGCCCGCGAGCACGAACCGCTTCGGTCCGGCGAAATGGTCCATGATCTTCCACACGCTCTGCGGCGGCGCGATATGGTCCTCACGCCCTGCCTGGATGTAGGTCGGCGTCTTCACCTCATCGATGTCGACGGGCGTTCCAGCGACCTTAATCCCGCCTTTCTCGGCGAGTTTGTTCCCCTTGTAGAGAGTCTCGAGATAGTCGCGGTGCCATCCCGCCGGCAGGTTCGTGGTGTCGCTGTTCCAGTAGAGAAGATCGAACGGCGGCGGCTCCTCACCCAAGAGGTAATTGTTGACGACGTAGTTCCAGATCAGGTCGCGCCCCCGCAGCAGGTTGAAGGTCGCGGCCATGTAGCGGCCGTCGAGGTAACCCTTCTCCTTCGTCAGCTGTTCGAGCAGGCCCATCGTCTCGGGCCCGGTGAACAGCTTGAGGTCGCCCGCTTCGGTGAAGTCGACCTGCGCCGTGAAGAAGGTCGCCGACTTGACCTTGTCCGCCTGGCGCTTGGCCTCGAGGTACGCGAGCGTCGCGGCTAGAGTTGTGCCCGCAACGCAATAGCCAATCGCGTGGACGGACTCGACGCCGAGCAGTTCGCGGATCGTGTCGATCGCGTCGACCTGGCCTTTGAGCACATAATCATCGAGGCTCGCATCGGCGATGGTCTCGTCCGCCGACTTCCAGCTGACCATGAACAGCGAGATGCCCTGGTCGACGCACCATTTGACGAAGCTTCTCTCAGGGCTGAGGTCGAGAATGTAGAAGCGGTTGATCCACGGCGGGAAGATCACCACTGGCGTCTTCATCACTTGCTGCGTCGTCGGCGTGTACTGGATCAGCTGATAGAGCGGCGTCTGCTTGATCACCTTGCCGGGCGTGGTCGCGAGATTGCGCCCGACCTCGAACACGCCCGGCTTGGTCTGCGTCAGCTGCCCGGCCGCAATATCCTTCAGCATGTTGCCGAGGCCCTTGAGCAGATTCTCGCCGCGGGTCTCCATGGTGCGTTTGAGCACCTGCGGGTTGGTCAGCGCGAAGTTCGACGGACTCATTGCGTCCACGAAACTCTTGGTCGCGAAGCGGAGCTTCTCGCGCGTTTCCGCATCGATACCTTCGATCTGGTCGACTGTGCCGAGCAGCTGGTCGGAAATCTGCAGGTAAGTCTTCCGGATCGTGTCGAAGATCGGATTCTCGCGCCACTCCGGCGCGGTGAAGCGGCGGTCCTTGCGATCTTTCTCCTGGGGCCTGGGAGCCGTGGCGACTCCGCCGAGCATCTTCCCCCACGTTTCGAGGCCCTTCGCCCAGGCCTGCGCGCCGGCGCTCATCAGCGCCATCGGATCGGTCGAAGGCTGCGCGTCACCGAAGCCGAACGCCGGCTGAGACCATCCCCGGATCGGCTCGCCGGCCTTCATCCGGTCGGCCCAGAATTCCATCAGCATCTGCTGGGCGCGGCCCATTACCAGCGTCCAGTGCTGCCAGTCTTCCAGCGTTGGGATTGCGCTGCCGGTCTTCGGATCGTCGGCCATCCCCGCAACATAGGCATTACATCGTCGTGCGGCTACTTCGCCTTGATCTCCGTGTGATAGACGCACAGCCAGCGGCCGCCCTGCCGATGCCAGAGCGAGGCCATCCATAGCCGCTGCGAGATAGGTTTCGAGTCCACCCGCGCGTGAAGGTCCGCGGCATAGGTCAGGAGCACGTCATCGGCATCGACCGCGCGGCTGCTCAAGTCGGACAGGCTGTAGTCCATGATCGTCACATGCTGCAGGCTCTGCAATTCCCGCGCGAGGTCATGAGTCCCGTCGGCATAAACGCCGACGAAATCGGGCGCGAACAAGGATCGAATTTCGCCGACATTCTTCGCCTTGAACGCGCGCCAGGTTTGCAGTTCGAGCTGCGCCGGCGTCAAACGGTTGGCGAACACGGGATTGGCGGCGAGGACGGCCGCCGCAGCTAGCAAGACACGCATACATCTTCCCCTGACTTCAGCCGCGCACAAGCGTAACGCTCGGTGCGATAGGATCAAGAACGAGGATCAGCCATGCGCCTCACCTATGCAATCAAGTTCGTTGCGGACATGGACAAGGCCGTCGCTTTCTATCGCGACACGCTCGGGCTTCCGCTCGGCTCCCAGTCGCCGTTCTGGACCGAGTTCGAGACCGGCGGCACCAAGCTCGCACTGCACCCCGCGTCGGACGAGAACCCGGCCGGAACTGTCCAGCTCGGTTTCGGCGTCGACAGCCTCGCCGACTTCTACGGCCGCCGCGAGCAGCTCGGCATCGACTTCACCCAGCCGGCCACCGAAATGCACGGAACCCACATCGGCCGCTTCCGCGATTGCGAAGGCGCCGAAGTGTCGGTGAGCGGGGGCGCCTGATCAAAAGCGCGTCGATATTCCGGCGTACAGCTCGATATCCGGCGTGTTCCGGTTGAGCCCGAAATTCGCACCCGTGTCTAACTGCAGGTTCTTGTTCGGCAGGTAGGCGAAGGCGACATCCGCCGAATATTGCTTTTGGGTTCCGGCCGGATCCCAGTTCCACTGCCCCCAAAGCTCGGCTGAAACATTTATCTTGTCGCTCAGGGGGCCGCCCAGATTGAGCACCTGAGTCATGGCTACATGGCGGCCGTGGCCGTCGTCATCGGCCAGCAGATCGAGCTCCGGATCGAGCGACAGCGCCAAGCCGCTTTTGCCGAGCGATACCTGGACCGGCACCAGCAACCCGCCTTCGACCTTGCCGTTGCCCAGCTGGTGATTGGCCGTCGGCAGCTTGACGAACGGATCGACCGCGACCTGGACCGGAGCGCTGTCCGGCGTCAGCTCATATTTCACGCGCAGAAGCGTATCGCCGAAGCTGGAATGATGCTCGTGCGCACCGCCGCCATGGATGCTCAAGCTCTCGAGCGGCGTGAGCCACAGCTCGACGTCGGCATTGGAGCTGACGCCATACTTGATCGCGGTGTTGCCCCAGACGGTCGTGTCGGTCGTGACTCCGCCCGAGGCGTCGCGGCTCCAATCGACGAGGCCCGTCTCGATCTGCCATTTGCCTTCAGGGACGGTGCACGGGCCCGTCGATTTGCTCGGCCGGTCCGGGCAGATCGGCTGCTCGTCGGCGGCAAACGCCGCGTTCGACGTGCTTAGCAGCAAAGCTGCGCCAATGATGATCGGGCCGCGCATTGCTGTTTCATGCGATGCCGCAGCAATTCCGTCGAGTGACAACCGCGCAACTTTACGGGCGCGGCCGCTCAATTCGCATGCAATCTTTACGCGTGGCGGCGAGCCGATGAGCGACGCTACGGCTTGACCACGAAGCCGTAGACACCCTGCGTGCGATGATTATCGAGTGAGACCACATGCCACGCGACCCGGTAGGTGCCTGGCTTCAACAGCCGGACCGGTGCCAGCATCGCATTGCCGCGGATTAGGACGGGGCCTGCCGCAACGTTGCGGCCGGAGCCATCGGTGATAGCCACGCTGCTGAATGCAGGCTCGAGCTCTTCGCTGAACCTGAGGACGACCTTCGTCGGCGCAATCGCGAGCCTCGCGCCCGCGCCAGGATCCGCGTGCTGCAGGAAGGCATGCGCTTCAGCCGGCGCAGCGCACCAGGCGATTGCCGCCAAACCGATTAGCGAAAGCTTCCTCATTTCCTGCCTCCGAAAAGCGGCTTGCCGAGCGAATGCGGGAACAGGTCGTCGATGTAGAAATGCAGCTGCGCGATTAAGCCGAGACCATGACCGCTGGCGCGATTGACCGGAATCATCGCCTCGGCGGCGAGCTGCACATGTTGCCCCGACCAGATGAGTCCGGGGTTGACCGTGCCGGTCGTCGGCCCCCCACCGTTTTTCGTGGGCGACGAGAAATTGAACTCCACGACCGGCGTCAGATGCGCGATTAGGTTGCTGAAGCCCTGATCTCGGACATTGTTCTGCAGATAAAGCAGGCTGTACTCGATCGCGCCGCCCCATTCGACGGACTTCGCCTCATCGTGTGCATCCGGGATCGCGTAACCGACCGTTCCGGTGACCGCGAGCGGGCGCAGATAAGCCATGCTGTCGGGCAGATCGCCGAAGCCTTTCCCGAACTTGATCGTCGGCGTGTAGGTCGAGAATGGCTCGGCGACCTTCTTGCTTCCGGTCCCGCCAATCTCCCAGTCGAGGGCCGCCGAGAGGATGAACTCGTGCTGGTCGTCGCGAGCGACCTCCAGCGTTGGCGAAATCTCGAGATTGCCGAAGCCTCTTTCGCGCGGCTCCCCTGGTGATCCGGCATCGACATGGCCAATGCCCAGGCCGATCGCGAAGCCTGGAACAATCGTCTTCGAATAATCGACGTCGATATCCGTCTCGTGATCGAAGGACGAGACCGTCGGCAGCGCCAGCTCGTCTGCGGCGAACGGATCGTCGGTGGTGATCGTCGCCGGAAAGAATCGCTGTCCGACCACGCCGTGAGCCAAGGCCGGACCTCCCGGCGAGGCAAGCAGCACGCCGAGCGACGCGCCCAAAACAAACTTTCTCAATGGAAGTCCCCGTCGTCTGAGTAAGATCGAAAACGATACTCAGGCGGCGAGCGGCGGACCTCTCAGCGGCGGCCGCTCATGCGTGCGGTTACGCTCGATGAACAGGTATGTGCGGCCAAGAAGCAGCGCCGCGGCGAGGATCAACACGCCTATGACCGGCGCCCAATCCGCGGCCAAAGACCCCACTCCCGACGCAGCGGCATAAGGGCAAGGCTGGTGCAGCTGCTTCGAATGGCCGTGATGGTGGGCGGCCATTGGGGCGACGCCGAGCTCCGCATCCGGGCACGCGACGATCGTCACCGCGCCGTGATCGAACGAGGGCATGAACCCCGCCGGCGCGAGCAGGCGCACAGCCAGGAGCAGCGCAAGCAGCGCCACGCAAATCGATCGCGCCAGAGGCGGAGCAGTTCTCATGCGAATCTTAGATGCTCGGTTGTGCGACTTTATTCCCAAGTCAGCAACTCAGGCGCTCGCCCGGTTCTTCCGGAAGATCGCGAACAGAATGATCACGAACGCGAGCAGTCGGAACAGGTAGATCGGTGCGCGCTCCTCCGTGGGGATATTGGATAGCGCGAGCGTCGCCTGAACGGCCCCGAGCAGAGCGAACGCTAGCGCGAAGGCGATGAACAGCTCGTCGCGCGTGCGCCGCCAGAACTTGAGGAAGAACAATCCGCAGACGAGGAAACCGAACGCGACCGCGCCTGACAGGAAGTCGTACAACGTGACATGCTCAGGCATCTTCGACCTCCCAGACGAAGCCCCAAATCAGCGAGGCGACCGCTGCAAAAGCGAGAATCAACCGCGCAAGGCGCAAGTCGCTTTCCGGCCACACGACGAGATCGAAGATCACGGCCAGGTTGTTGAGCGCCAGGAACCCGAAGCAGATGCTGCTCCACAGCAGCAGGCGATTGCCGCCGCGCGCGTAGCTCCGTCCGAGCAGCCAGGCGCACGCGGCGCTCGTCAGGAAGCAGAGGACGTACACGATCGTCGGAAAGACTGCCGCCATCGTCTAATCCCCCCGCAGCTTGAACGCGTTCGCGAACGCGGCTGCGCTGCTCGAGCTTGCCGCAATGATAGCCCGCCGGACCGCGTTGGGCTTCGTCCGATAGAGCTGCTCGACCCGGTCGATGCACTCTGCAAGCTCAACATTCGCGGGCGTGTAGGAGGCGACCTCCTTGTCCATGGACACGACTCCCGCCGCGACCAGCTCGTCGAGCGCGCGGCTGACGACCAGCTCGCTTGCCCTCAGCGCCGTCACCAGATCCGCGCGTGGCCAGGCCTGCGGCTGGCTCTTGAGCAGCAGCAACAGCTCGAGCGTCCACACCGACCGGAAGCTCGAGGCTATGAAGGAAAGCAGCTCGTCGTCAGTCCGGGACACGGCCGCCGCTCAGCAACGCATCAAACACCTGCCGTCCCGTAGCCACCGGACTCGCGACCGCGCAACCCGCAGGCGCGTACTTGCCCTCAACGCCGGTTTCGCCGCACACTGATCGCAGTCGGGGGAGACGCAATGGCAGGCGTCTTTATCAGTTACGCTCGCGAAGACGCGGTCAAGGCGAAGGCGATCGCTTCGGCCCTCGAGCAGGCCGGGTTCGACGTCTGGTTCGACGAGCGAATCCACAGCGGCTCCGAATATTCGCGCGAGATCGAACAGGCGCTGCGCAGCGCGTCGGCGGTTGTCGTGCTCTGGTCGAAGAGCTCGGTCGATTCGCCTTGGGTCCGCGACGAAGCGGCGGAGGGGCGCGATTCCGGGCGCCTGATATCTCTGCTTCTCGACGATTGCCGCCCGCCGATCGGATTTCGCCAGTTCCAGACGACCGACCTGTCGCGCTGGTCGGGGCGCGGAACGCCCAAGCCGATGCCCGACATTCTCGCCGCAGTCGCCGCCAAGACCGGTGCCGCAACCACGCCGGCTGCCGAACCCCGTCCAACCGTGACGTCGCAGACACGGCCAGCGCTTTTCGCGGCCGCTGCAGCGCTCTTGCTGGCGATTGCAGCGGGGGCGGTCTGGTTCTTCACAGGCACACGGAATCAACCGGCCGCGCTAACGGTGGGGTTGCTCCCCTTCACTGCCGATCCGTCGGACACCGAAGCGCGCAAGCTCGCGGCCTCGGCACACGACGCAGTAGCGCACACTTTGTCGCAGGGCGCCTTCGCGGTCAGCACCATCGACGCCGATCCTCACGGGAGCCGGCCGCCGGCGGATTTCCTCATCTCCGGCCAGCTGAGCAGCACAGCCGAAAAGTTCGTCGCGACGGTGCGAATGGAGGAGACGCAACATCACGTGGTCGTTTTCTCGCATCAGTTCGAGACGGATCGCGCGAAGGCTGACGGCTTCCCCGAACAAGTGGGCGCACAGGTCGCCTCCCAGCTGTCGTGGACCGCTCCGCTGCTGACGCTTGAGCGTCACTATCCATCCGATCCGGCGATCGTCGCGGCGCTCTTACAAGCGAGCACCGCGGGGCTGAGCGACGATACCGGTGCTCTGCACGACTATGAGACTTCTCGCCGGCTGGCCGTGAAGGCCCCGGATTCTCCGCTTGCGCAAAACAGCCTCGCCTTCACCACCGCCTTCGCGCTCGACCAGATACCGAGGGAGGAACGCGCGGCAGCGGTGGCTGCCGCCCGTCGCGCCACCGACCGCACGATCCAGATCGCCCCGAATTATGGCAGCGGTTATGCGCCCTGGTGCCTGCTGCACAGCTCCGTCCGAATGATCGAATGCGAGGATCTCCTCCGCAAGGCTATGAAGCTCGATCCCGATGACGCGTTTGCAAACTGGTTTCTCAGTCGGGTCTTGAACGAGACGGGTCGAAACGCCGAAGCGTTACAATTGGCCAGCCTGTCGCTGGCGCACGATCCTTACATGCCGCTCAAGATCGCCGAGGTGCTGCGCTTGCTCGAAGCCAATGGGCAGAGCGACGACGCGGCCAAGCTGTATCAGCAGTCCACGGCCTGGTGGCCCGCGAATGAAGCGACCACCTGGTTCCGCATGAGCGGAATGGCGCAGCGGGGCGATTTCCGCGCCGCTCAGTCATTTGCGAAGCAGGTCGGCACGAATGACGTTCGTGTTCTGCCGGCGATCACCGGCAACTCCGTGGAGAAACTCCGCCAGGCCTGCTCGCCGGCTACGACGAAAGACGTCGACGGGATCTTCTGCATGTTGGCATTGGGCGCGCGCGGTGAATTCGATGCTGCGTTCGCCTTGGCCGATCGCCTCTACCCTACTCGGCTGGGACGCACTCCCGAAGAAGAGGACCGAATCTGGCTCGATCAGCCGAGCAATGAGCCTCTGGCCTATCTCACCGGTCCGGGTGCCGCGGGCCTTCGCCGCGATCCACGTTACCTGGCAGTTGCGGCGCGTGTCGGCTTGCTCCGCTACTGGCGCAGTGGCCGCTTGCCGGACTTCTGCCGGGACAAACCCGAACCCGTTTGTTCGAAGCTTAGACGGGGCTGATCGCAGGCCGCTGTTGCGCCGCGGCAAATCCACAGGATTTTTGCTTCACAACGAATTTACCGGCTTGCGTCTCATTTTAGTTGAGGCACAATAGATAGTAGCGCGGGAGGGGAGACACCCAAGCACTGGTGTTCGGCGCCGGAATCACTATATTCCGGTGACGGGCCAACTCGTCCCCGGTTTCCACAGGGACGAGGAGTGAAAAAGCCCCGGACTGCGCCAAAAAAGGCTAGGATGTCAGTCATGGCTCCGAGTCGAACAATTGGAGAACAAACGGTCGTCGAGACCGTTGAGGAACGGGGAAGCGCGATGGATTTTTCGACCGGCTCAGAAGTACCGAGCGACGACGTTTCGACCACCGTGTCCGGCACCAAGGCCGTCCATGCGCCGAAGTTCGACGTCAGGACCGATGCCAAGCGCGACGAGCTGCTGACCGAGTTCGGCAAGGAGACGCTGCGCGACCGTTACCTGCTTCCCGGCGAAAGCTACCAGGACCTGTTCGCGCGCGTCGCCGCGGCTTACTCCGACGATGCCGACCACGCGCAGCGCGTGTACGATTACATCTCGAAGCTGTGGTTCATGCCGGCGACACCGGTGCTGTCGAACGGCGGCACCGGGCGCGGCCTCCCGATCAGTTGCTATCTGAACAGCGTCGACGACAGCCTCGAAGGCATCGTCGGCACCTGGAACGAGAACGTCTGGCTCGCCTCGCGCGGCGGCGGCATCGGCACCTATTGGGGCCGGGTGCGCGGGATCGGCGAGCCGGTCGGCCTCAACGGCAAGACCAGCGGAATCATCCCGTTCGTCCGCGTGATGGACAGCCTGACGCTGGCGATCAGCCAGGGCTCGCTGCGCCGTGGGTCCGCGGCTTGCTACCTCGACATCAACCATCCCGAGATCGAGGAATTCCTCGAAATCCGGAAGCCCAGCGGCGACTTCAACCGCAAGGCGCTGAACCTCCACCACGGCGTTCTCGTCACTGATGAGTTCATGGAATGCGTGCGCGAGGGCGGCGAGTTCACCCTGCGTTCGCCGAAGGACGGCTCGGAGCGCGGCAAGGTCGACGCGCGGAGTCTGTTCCAGAAGCTGGTCGAGACGCGCCTCGCGACCGGTGAGCCGTACATCATCTTCATCGACCAGGTGAACCGGTCGATGCCCAAGCATCACCGCGACCTCGGCTTAAAGGTCTCGACCTCGAACCTCTGCTCGGAGATCACGCTTCCGACGGGCCGCGACCACCTCGGCGCCGACCGGACCGCCGTCTGCTGCCTCAGCTCCTTGAACCTCGAAACGTGGGACGAGTGGAACAAGGACAAGCAGTTCATCGAGGACGTGATGCGCTTCCTCGACAACGTCCTTTCCGACTACATCGCCCGCGCCCCCGACGAGATGGCGCGTGCGAAGTACAGCGCCGAGCGCGAGCGCAGCGTCGGCCTAGGCATCATGGGCTTCCACTCCTTCCTTCAGGCGCGCGGCCTTCCATTCGAAGGCGCGATGGCGAAAAGCTGGAACCTCAAGATCTTCAAGCACATCCGCGCGCAGGTCGACCAGGCGTCGATGATGCTGGCGAAGGAGCGCGGCCCCTGCCCCGACGCCGCCGACATGGGCGTGATGGAGCGCTTTTCGTGCAAGATGGCGATCGCGCCGACCGCGTCGATCTCGATCATCTGCGGCGGCACGAGCGCCTGCATCGAGCCGATCCCGGCCAACATCTACACGCACAAGACCCTGTCGGGCAGCTTCTCGATCAAGAACCCGTATCTCGAGAAGATGCTGAAGGAGAAAGCCAAGGACAGCCAGCAGGTGTGGAACTCGATCCTCGAGAATGGCGGGTCGGTGCAGCACCTCGACTTCCTGACCCAGGAAGAAAAGGACGTGTTCAAGACCAGCTTCGAGATCGACCAGCGCTGGCTGCTCGAGCTCGCGGCCGACCGCACGCCGTTCATCGACCAGGCGCAGTCGTTGAACCTGTTCATCCCGGCCGACGTCGACAAGTGGGACCTGATGATGCTCCATTTCCGCGCCTGGGAGCTCGGCATCAAGTCGCTCTACTACCTGCGCAGCAAGTCGGTGCAGCGCGCCGGCTTCGCCGGCGGCGTCGAGGCCGACAACACGCCCGAGCTCAAGGAAATCAAGCTCGCCAGCACCACCGACTACGACGAGTGCCTCGCGTGTCAGTGAAAATCCCTCTCCCGCGGGAGAGGGAAGGAGCCGCGAAGCGGCGGAAGGGTGAGGTATAGACAGTGAAGACATACGACGAAGCCAAGACAGGAGCCGTACAGCGCGCACGGCAGCTTCGTCGTGCGTCGACTGAAGCGGAGAAGAAGCTTTGGCGGGCGCTTCGCTCCAAGCTGCCACAGTACAAGTGGCGCAGGCAGATGCCTGTCGGCCCCTACTTCACAGACTTCGCCTGCTTCGCCGAAATGCTGATCGTCGAACTGGACGGCGGTCAGCACGCAGCCGCTGCGGACAAGGATGCGGCGCGGACCGCCTTTCTCGCAGCGCAGGGTTATCGCGTGCTGCGCTTCTGGAACAACGATGTTCTGAGTAACAGTGACGGCGTGCTTCAGGCCATCGGCGAAAATCTCTCGACCTCACCCTCCCACAGCTTCGCTGCGGGTCCCTCCCTCTCCCTTGGGAGAGGGCAATTGGAGTCATGTCAGTGAAACGCGCCCTCCCCATCCGCAAGGTGGCCAAAGGCGCGGGCGCCGTGGTGCTTGGGATGATCGCGCTCGACCTGGTCGCGACCATCGCGACGCTCGCCATCGGCGCGACATGGCTCCGGCGATGACGACCGCGCGCATGATCGAGCTCGCCGCCGCGGTCGCCATCCTCGCCGCAAGCGTCTGGCTCTATCGCCGCAACCGCGCGGTCGACCGCGGCTACGGCAGCCAGGGCGCGGTGCTGCTGCTGGTCGTCGGCGCGATCATGGCGATCCACGCGCTCGGCTTCATGGAATACCGCCCGAGCGCTTCCGAGCTCGAAGCGATGAAGGCGCGCGCGCGATGATGGCCCTCCACGTTCCCGCCTGCCTGCACGTCGCCTGCGCCGCCACGCAGCAGGCTGGCGCGGTCGTCCCCAAGGCGCCGGGCTTCTTCATGGGCCTGTGGCACGGCCTCATCTTCCCGCTCGCCTGGATCGTCTCGCTGTTCGCCCCGAACATCGCGATCTATGCGGTGCCGAACAACGGCGGCTGGTACGATTTCGGCTATTTCCTCGGCATCGTCGTGTTCGGCGTCGGCGCCAGGCACACCCGCGTCGTGGTGAGGCGCCGGTGAGCCAGCCCATACCTCTCGTCATTCCCGCGAAAGCGGGAACCCGACCTTACTTCGCCAGCCGCGCAGCGGCTCAACCGGCCCATTTCCTCACGCAAAGGCGCAAAGGACGCAAAGGAGCCGCGGCCTCTGCAACCGCGCTGCCTTCCCTTCGCGCCTTTGCGCCTTTGCGTGAACCATCTTTCTCTCGGGAGAAGTAGAATGCCCCTTCTCGAAGCATCGAAGCAGTACAAGCCCTTCGAATATCCGTGGGCGTTCGAGTACTGGAAGCGCCAGCAGCAGATCCACTGGATGCCGGAGGAGGTGCCGCTCGGCGAGGATTGCCGCGACTGGGCGCAGAAGCTCACCGCCCACGAGCGCAACCTGCTGACGCAGATCTTCCGCTTCTTCACGCAGGCCGACGTCGAGGTGCAGGATTGCTACCACGACAAGTACGGCCGCGTGTTCAAGCCGACCGAGATCAAGATGATGCTGACCGCCTTCTCCAACATGGAGACGGTGCACATCGCGGCGTACAGCCACCTCCTCGACACGATCGGCATGCCCGAGAGCGAGTACAGCGCCTTCCTCCAGTACAAGGAGATGAAGGACAAGCACGATTACCTGCAGCAGTTCGGCGTCGACACCGACGAGGACATCGCCAGGACGCTCGCCATGTTCGGCGGCTTCACCGAGGGGCTGCAGCTCTTCGCCAGCTTCGCGATGCTGATGAACTTCCCGCGCTTCAACAAGATGAAGGGCATGGGCCAGATCATCAGCTGGTCGGTCCGCGACGAGAGCCTCCACTGCGAGGGAATCATCAAGCTGTTCCACACCTTCGTGAAGGAACGCGACTGCCTTACCCCGGCGGTCAAGGAAGCGATCATCGACCAGTGCCAGAAGACGGTTCGGCTGGAGGACGCGTTCATCGACCTCGCGTTCGAGATGGGGCCAGTCAACGGCATGA
>Ga0070739_10004231_pt1 | contig 17142 bp, 16 predicted proteins | sample Coa_R1_7_FD_66445 | JGI IMG/M metagenome (GOLD analysis project Ga0070739, IMG submission 66445) | Surface soil microbial communities from Centralia Pennsylvania, which are recovering from an underground coalmine fire - Coalmine... | ecosystem: Environmental > Terrestrial > Soil > Unclassified ... | reverse complement strand
ACCAAGGCGATCTTCATCGAGTCGATCGCCAATCCCGGCGGCACGATCACCGACATCGAGGCGATCGCGGCTGTCGCGCGCAAGGCCGGCGTTCCCCTGATCGTCGATAACACGCTGGCAACGCCTTACCTGATCCGTCCGATCGATCATGGCGCGGACATCGTCGTGCATTCGCTCACCAAGTTTCTTGGCGGCCACGGCAATTCCATGGGCGGCATGATCGTCGATGGCGGCACGTTCAATTGGTCACGCGAGCGGCGCTACCCGATGCTATCGGAGCCGCGTCCGGAATATCATGGGGTCGTCATGCACGAGACATTCGGCAACTTCGGCTTTGCGATGGCTTGCCGAATGCTGGCGTTGCGCGATTTCGGTCCGGCATTGTCGCCGTTCAACGCGTTCCTGCTTCTGACCGGCATCGAGACATTGCCGTTGCGCATGCAGAAGCACTGCGAAAATGCCTTGGCAGTGGCTGAATGGATTTCCCGCCACCCCAAAGTGGCCTGGGTCAGCTATCCCGGGCTGCCCGGCGACCGCTACCACAATCTTGCGAAAAAATACTGCCCGCTCGGCGCCGGTGCCGTGTTCACGTTCGGACTCAAGGGCGGCTATGATGTCGGCGTGAAGCTCGTATCGAACGTGAGACTGTTCTCGCATCTCGCCAATATCGGCGACACCCGCTCGCTCATCATTCATCCGGCATCGACGACCCACCGCCAGCTCACCGACGCGCAAAAGATCCAAGCCGGTGCCGGCCCCGATGTGGTGCGTCTGTCCATCGGGATCGAGGACAAGCAAGACCTTATCGACGATCTCGACCAGGCGCTGGCTGAGGCCTGAACGGACGTCCGGCCGCTCAACGCCGCTTGAACGTGCTGAACTGAAACTGCTGCGCACCGCCCATGGGCGTCATGTGCTGTTGGCGGCGGGTCGCAATGAGGGCAAAGCGGTCGCCCAGCGCCTCCGACAGACGCTGGCCGTCGTAGCGAGCAACGGGCAGGCCGCTGCAGCGCTCCGGGCCATCGAGAGCGAATGTCGCAATAATGGCGTGCCCTCCGGGCCGCAGCGCGCGCAGCAGCCGCGCAACATAAGCGCTGCGATCGGCTTCCCCAGTCAAGAAATGGAATGCGGCGCGGTCGTGCCAGAGATCATACTCGCGCAATGGCTCCCATTGCGTGACATCGGCGACGATCCATTGCACCCGCGGTGCCTGCTCGGCCAAACGCTGCTTGGCTATGGAAAGGCCGGCTTCCGAAACGTCCAGAACCGTCACGTCCTGATAGCCTTGTCTCAGCAACTCGTCCACCAGCCGCGACGCGCCGCCGCCGATATCAATGATCGCCCCATTGCATCCTACTCTTGCGGCGGCGATCAGCTCCAACGAGATATCGGCTCTTTCCTGAAACCAACTGACCCGACGCTCGCCTTTTTCCCCGTAGACATTCTCCCAATGAAGCCGCCGCCCGATCTCGTCCATGGATCTTCTCCATGCTGCTTCCTGGCGCGGGCATTTCGCAAATATGATCCGCGCCCGAATCACTCGGCCGGCGCGAGCGGAACATGTTCGCGGCTTGCCTGCCGCTGTCCGCTCGCCAGGGCTGCGTGGGTGGTCGCGATCGTGAGCACGACCATCGCCATGGCCTGGTGCATGAGCGCCAAATTGATCGGCACCCGCAGCAGCAAAGTCCATATGCCGAGCGATGCCTGGATCGTCACCGCGCTCGCCAGTGCGAAGGCGCTGAACACCACCCACCCCTTCTGCATTGTACGCGCCACATCGAACGCGTGCAGCAAGGCGCAGCAGAACACCACATAAGCCAGCATGCGATGATCGAACTGAACGGTCAGCGTGTTCTCGAAGAAGTTCCGCCATAGCGGCGTAGCGAAGAACAGCCGCGCGGCGTTCGGAACGAAGGCGCCGTCGATCAGCGGCCAGGTGTTATAAACGTAACCTGCACGCAGTCCCGCCACGAGCGCGCCCAGATAGATTTGGCCCAAGACCAGGATCAATAAGGTTATCGCGCTGACGCGCAGCCTGGCCGGCAGTGGAAATGGCGGGCGGGCATCGAGCCGCTGGGCGGTCCACAGAATCGCGATATAAATCACGCACGCTAGCACCAGATGCGTCGCCAGCCGATATTGCGAGACTTCGATGCGGTCAGCCAAACCGGATGCGACCATCCACCAGCCAACGGCGCCTTGCAACGCTCCGAGACCGAAGATCAGCCACAGTCGCCCCCGCAGCCCCGGGCCGATCCAGCCGCGCCATAGAAACCACAGCAGCGGCACCAGAAAGACCGCTCCGATGAGCCGGCCGATGAGCCGGTGCGTCCACTCCCACCAGAATATGGTCTTAAACGCATCGAGACTCATATCGCGATTGAGTTCGCGGTACTGCGGAATGGCTTTGTACTTATCGAATTCCGCCTGCCATTGCGCCTGATCGAGCGGCGGCAGCACGCCCATGACGGGCCGCCATTCGGTGATCGACAGGCCGGATTCGGTCAATCTCGTCGCACCGCCGACCAGCACCATGGCGAGCACCATTGCGGCCACGGCATAAAGCCAGAGCCGGATCGCACGCGCCTGAGTTTCTTTCGCCGTTGTTGCAGGCATGGACCAATCGCCGCTCGCTTGTCTGGGGCGAGCGGACCATATAGGGCTGGCCCGTCCCCCGGCAACCGACGTGATGTCGCGATCCGAAGATGCCGATCCGCCTTCGCAAATTCATCGGCACGGTCGCGCTGCTGGTTTTGGTCGTCGTTTGGGCGCTCTTGGCCATGGCTTTGGCGCAGGCGCCCGCGATTCACGACCACCCGGCCGCCGCCGTGACCTTCTACGTCGTTGCGGGGCTTGGCTGGGTGCTACCGGCGATGCCGCTGGTGCGCTGGATGAGCCGAGCCTGAGGCTGCTGCCTTGACGAGCCCACTCACGCCGCATCCAGGCGGCGGAACCCGCTCCAGATGGCCGTGGCCGAACCGGAGAGCAAGACGCGGACATAGCGCAGGCGCTGGAACTCGCCGTTGAGCGAAATGCGCGGCAGCGCCGTGAAATGGTCGGCATGCTGCGGAAACAGCACGCCCGGTCTGGTCGTGACGGCGGATTTGAATCCCAATTCCGCCGCGATCGCAAATTCCCGCGGACCGGCCGAGCTGCGGTCGCCAATCGGATAGGACAAGTGCTCCGGGCGCACGGCAAGCGCCGCCTCGATCACCGACCGGCTCAGCTCCATCTCCGAGCGCGCGCTCTCGCGCGGCAATTTCGCCAGCATCGCGTGATTGACGGTGTGCGCCCCGATCGTCACCAGCGGATCGGCCGCGAGCTGCGCAAGCTCCGCCCAGCTCATGCAGAGCTTCTGGCAGAACGCAGCGATATCAACGTGATAACAAGCCGCGAGATTGCGGACCACGTCGCGGAGCTCGGTCTCGGTCGGCCGCGCCCGCAGCCACCAGTAAAGCTCGTCGTATAGCGCCCTCTTCGCCGACACGGTTGCGCATTCGAAAGTTCGGTTCCGTCCGTTGATCTGCAGGCCGATATGATGGTTGCGTGCAATCACGGCTTCCAGCGCCAGCCACCACAACTCGCCAAGGCGATCCGGAAAGCTCGTCGGCACATAGACCGCAAAAGGAACATCCGCCTTCTTGAGAATGGGATAGGCGTGCTCCAGCGTATCGCGATAGCCGTCGTCGAATGTCAGGCATACGAAACGACGGGCAAAGTCGCGTTCGCTCAGCCGGCGATGCATTTCGTCGAGGCTGACGATATCGAGGCCGGACTGTCGCAGATAAGTCACCACGCGCTCGAGAAAGCGCGGCGTGATTTCCAGCAGCCGGTTCGGCTGAAACCGGTCCGGTCGCGGCGGCCGGACATGATGCAATGTCAGAATAGCGCCGACGCCGCCGACGATGGGTTTGAGCGCCAGATGCGCGCCGGTGAAGTACAGCGATTCCAACCCGCCGCGAATGATGGTTCGTCGCACGTCAGCCACGCCAGACACCTCGTTACGCGGGCACTATGGGTGGGCTTCGCTGCCAATCATTTGCCAGGATCGCAACCAGCGTCAACATTCGCGTAGCTCCGCGCCTCAGGCCGCGGCGGCCGTTTCGGCGAAGTCCGCGGCGCGGCCGTCGGCTATCACGCTCACGTCCGCGAATCCGGCCGCGATCAAACTATCGTACGCTGCGGCGATTGCCGCGCGGCCGAGACTTGCCGACGCCAGCACCGCGTATTCAGCGAGGCCGGCAACGGCCTCAAGATCGCTGCCCGCTGCCGCGCCCGCGGCGATGACGACGCAATCGTAGCTGCGCGACAGCGCCGCAAACGCCTCGGTCGCCGCCGACGTAGACAATAGTTGCGCGCGCTCGATTGGCGCGCCGCCAAAGCTGATCAGATGCAGGTTCGTCTGCCGATCCCGCGTGATGATATCGCCGAAAGATGCCTCAGCTTGGACCAGATCCGCCAGCCCGCTTGCCGCCGGATCATTCGAAGCCGCCCGGATGGCGGCGTCGGCGGGCGAGACCGCGACCAGGACGACGCGAGCGCCGGCGCCAAGCAGGCGGGCCAATTTGAGCGCTGTCCAGCTCGGATCGCCTGCTCCAGCGCCGCCGAAGACTGCGATGACGCCACCCTCGCCCGGGGCTTCGCTGACGGCCGCCGCAACGTCTTCGATGCGGCTGAACGCGATCGCGCTTGCCGATGCAGTGGGCGAAATTTCTTGCCGCGACGCCTTGAGCGCAACCGCTGCTCTCGAGCCAGCCGGTTCCTCGGCGTCCTCGGTCGGCGGCACCGCAGAGGGAAGTCCAACGGCGGGCACCGCAAGAAGCTCTTTGGTCAGGGCGAATCCGGCGGCCAGCACCAAAGTCGCCAGCATGGCGATCAGCACCGCCGGAACCTTCTTTGGATAGGCTGGAACGTTCGATACCGTCGCGCGCGAAATCACCCGCGCATCCGCCGGCGAGGACGTAATATTGTCCCGCGCGGTCGCTTCGCGGTATTTCGCAAGGTAGGACTCCAACAAATCGCGCTGCGACTTGGCATCCCGTTCGAGCTCGCGCAGCTGCACGTCGTCCTGATTGGTGACGGCGGCTTGGCTCTTGAGCTGATTGAGGCTTGCCGTCAGCGTATCGAGACGGGCGGCCGCGACCTTGGCGTCGTTCTCAAGCGAGCGTGCGATCTTCGCCGCCTCATCTTTGATCTGCTTGTCGAGATCGGCGATCTGCGCCTTGAGCTCCTTGATGCGCGGGTGATTGTCGAGCAGCGAAGACGACTGCTCGGCGAGCTGGGCCCGCAGCGTCACGCGCTGTTCGGAAAGCCGTCGGATCAACTCTGAGTTCAGGATATCGGAGGATTCGATCGCTTCGCCGGAGCGCAGCATGTCGCGAATAAGCTTGGCCTTGGCCTCGGCGTCGGCCTTTTGCGCGCGCGCCGCGGCGAGCTGGGCGTTGACGTCGGCGAGCTGCTGGGCGGACAGCGTCGTGTTGTTAGCGCCAAGCAGCAGGTTGGATTTGGCGCGATAGTCCTCGACCTTGGCTTCAGCCTCGACGACTCTCTTGCGCATCGAGTCGATCTCGCCGGCCAGCGCCTGCCGCGCCGTTTGCGCTTGCTCCTGCTTCGCCTTGCGTTGCAGCTCGAGATATCCATCGGCGATCGCATTGGCCACGCGCGCGGCGAGCTCCGGATTCTCCGACAGAAAGTCGATGACAATGACCCGCGATTTCTCCACCGGATAAACGGTCAGGCGGTCGTAATAGGCTTCGAGCACGCGCTCTTGCGCCGTCATCTTCATCGGATCGCGGATAATGCCGAGAGCGGCGAGCACGGTTCTGACCGGCGAAGGCGGTCCGAGCGTGACATCGAATTCGGGCGATTGGCCGAGCTTGAGCTTGTCGATCACCTCATTGGCGAGCTCGCGCGATAGGATGAGCTGGGCCTGGCTGGTCACCGCTTGCTCGTCGACGGTGCGGTCGGTGGTCACCTTGTCGGCGTCCGGGCGCAAATAAATGTTGTCGCGCGCTTCGACGATAACGCGCGATTCCGATTGATAGCGCGGCGTAATGAGCTCCACGACAATGAACGTCGCGAGCCCGACCAACAGCACCGGTAGCAAAATCCCCCATCGTTTGCGCCACAGCGTCGCGCCGAGCGCAGGGAGTTCGAATCCCGTTTCGATGGACTGATTGCCGCCTCGCGTCGCCCGCGACGCCACGCTCATGACAACACTCCTCGCGGCAAGATTACCGGGCCGGCATACTGCGCTTAATCACAAACTATTAAGGTTGCGATCCGGTTAAGAGGCGACCAGCCGCGCGCATAGTCCGCTGTGAGAGAGTTTATTAACTTGGAGGGGTCTCAATCGGCTTAACCTCTTGCCGAAAGCTTTAGGAAAGTCGCTATGGGTCATCTGCGGCTCGTCCGCGCGGCCTCCGCTACCGGCGCCGCAATGGCTGCCGCAAACCCCGACGCCTTTTCCCGAGGCGATCCGGCCAGTCTCAAAATTCTACACATCATGCGGGCGCCGCTTGGCGGATTGTTCCGGCACGTCATCGACCTGGTGCAAGGCCAGTCGGCGCGCGGTCATCGCGTTGGGCTATTTCTCGACAGCACCACGGGCGGCGCACGCGCCGAGGCGGTGTTAGCGGAGCTCGCGCCCCATCTGGCGCTCGGATTTGAACGCGTGGCCATCCCGCGCGAGCTCAGCCCGCACGACGTGTACGCGCTGCACCGGGTATCGCGGCGGATCGCTGCGCTTGCTCCTGACGTACTGCATGGCCATGGCGCCAAGGGCGCGGCGCTCACCCGCTTGGTGCCGCGGCCCGGCGCCGCGATCCGCGTCTACACGCCGCACGGCGGTTCATTGGTCTATTCGCCGGGGACGCTCAGCGGCGGCTTCTATCGTTCGCTCGAGCGCGTCCTCAACTTTCGCACGGACCTGTTTTTATTCGAAAGCAGCTACGTGGCCGATCTGTTTCGCGCCAAGATCGGTGGACCGCGGGCCATGGTGCGGATCGTGCGCAACGGCGTCGGCGAGGCCGAGTTTCAGCCGGTCAAGGCGCTCGCCGATGCCACCGATGTTCTGTGCATAGGCGAATTGCGCCCCGTCAAGGCGGTCGACGTGCTGATCGACGCCCTTGCGATGCTGAAGAAGTCCGGCCGCACCGTCACAGCCACAATCGTCGGCGAAGGCCCCGAAGAAGAGCGTCTCAAGGCCCAGGCCGAGAGACTGCGCCTGACCGACGCCATTCGGTTCGTGGGCTATCGTCCGGCGCGCGATGCCTTCGCCATGGGGCGAATTCTCGTCATCCCCTCGCGCGCTGAATCACTGCCCTACATCGTGCTGGAAGCTGCGGCCGCCGGCGTGCCCATCATCGCGACGGATGTGGGAGGCGTCCCGGAGATTTTCGGCCCGCACGCCGTTCATCTCATCCCGCCGACCAATACCGCGATGCTGGCCGCGGCAATCGGCAGCGCCCTCACCGCTCCGGACGACACCCGTCGCGTCGCCGAATTGGTCCGGGCGCGCGTGCGCGCCGAATTCTCCCTGAGCACCATGGTGGACGGCGGTTTGGCCGCGTACCGCGAGGCCATCGCGATGCGAAAACTTGCTCAATTCACATAACCAAATTTTGAAGATTGTTCACTATGTTGGCCCGCAGCCGCCGGCCTGGATGGGGCGCGTCCGACCCTCGGCAGAAACATAGCACTAACCATGTCGAGCCCCGAACACGGCACGCTACTTGGCGCCTCAAGCGCAGTGACCACGGCGATCAAGGCATCGCCGCGCACGTCCCGACCTGCCGAGCCGCCGCCGCTGTCGCCGGCCGCGCTCAAGATCGCCGCTGAGCATTTCAAGCCGGCCTACTCGCCCATTGTCTTGGCCGGAATGGTCCGACTGATCGAGTTCGCGCTGGTGAACATCGTCGGCCTTGCCATCTACTTCTGCTATGTCGTGCCGAGCAACGGATTTGCCCGCTACTACGTTGCCGCGATCCTCGGCATCGCCACGATGTCCATGCTCGCCTTTCAGGCCGCCGACATCTATCAGGTGCAGGCGTTCCGGGGCCATGAAAAGCAATACATGCGGCTGGCCTCGGCGTGGTCTGTGGTATTTCTGATCGCGATCGGCATATCGTTTTTCGCCAAGGCCGGCGATCAGTTTTCCCGGGCATGGCTCGGCACATTCTATGTGCTGGGCTTGATCACGCTCGTCGCGTTCCGGCGCGCGCTGTTTCTGTTGGTGCGGCGGTGGACCCGGCAGGGTCGCCTCGACCGCCGCACGATCGTCGTCGGCGCCGATGCAAACGGCGAGGCGCTCTTGAAATCGCTCGCCGCCCAGCGCGACTCCGACGTGCGCGTGATCGGGGTGTTCGACGACCGCGGCGAGGAGCGAAGCCTCGCCAGCTGCAACGGCGTGCCCAACCTGGGCGCGGTCGACGGCATCGTCGAATTCGCGCGCAAGACCCGCGTTGACCTGGTGATCTTTTCGCTGCCGATCTCCGCGGAAAGCCGAATCCTGCAGATGCTGAAAAAGCTCTGGGTGCTTCCGGTGGACATCCGCCTGTCCGCCCACAGCAACAAGCTGCGGTTCCGGCCCCGTTCCTACTCCTATATCGGCAATGTCCCGGTGCTTGATGTCTCCGACCGGCCGATTGCCGATTGGGACGTCGTCATGAAATGGCTGTTCGACAAGGTCATCGGCACGCTGGCCTTGATCGCGCTGTCGCCCGTGATGTTGCTCGTTGCCATTGCGATCAAGCTCGACAGCAAAGGCCCGGTGTTCTTCAAGCAGCGCCGCTACGGCTTCAACAACGAGCTGATCGAAGTCTACAAGTTTCGCTCGCTGCACACCGAGCATACCGACGCCAATGCGAGCAAGCTCGTCAGCAAGAACGATACGCGGGTGACTCGCGTCGGCCGCTTCATCCGCAAGACCAGCCTCGATGAGCTGCCACAGCTCTTCAACGTTGTTTTCGCCGGCAATCTCTCGCTGGTCGGACCCCGACCTCATGCGGTCAACGCCAAAGCGGCGGAGCACCTCTACGACGAGGCAGTAGACGGCTACTTCGCCCGGCACCGCGTCAAGCCCGGCTTGACCGGCTGGGCGCAGATCAACGGCTGGCGCGGCGAGACCGATAGCCAGGAAAAGATCCAGCGGCGCGTTGAGCACGACCTGTACTACATCGAGAATTGGTCACTGCTGTTCGACATCTATATTCTGCTGTGCACGCCGTTCGCGCTCTTCCGTACCGACAGCGCGTATTGATGCACGCGGCCCGCCCGGCAACGGCTCATGCGGCCGCCGCGGCGGCCTCGCCGTCAACGGTTCTTGCAGAGCGGCTGTTGAATTTCACGCTCTTCGTCACGATGCTGCTGAGCTCGATCGCCTTCATCGAGCCGTCGCCGCATGACGTTCTGATGCTTGTGCTGCTCGTCGCCTGCGTTGCCGCCCGCGTCGACTTCGACCGCAAGCTCGTGCCGCTGCTGCTCCTCGAAACCGCGTGGCTGATCGGCGGATTGCTGTCGTTGATTCAGGTCGGCGACAACGCCAAGGACATCCAATATGCCGGCACGTCGTTTTATCTCGCTTTGGCCGGCCTGATGTTCGCTTGCCTGTTCTGCGACGGCGATCTGCTGCGGCTGACCATCATGCGCCGCGCCTATATCCTCGCAGCGCTGATCGCGACCGCGGCCGGCTACATCGGCTTCTTCCACGTGGTGCCGGGAGTCGGAATCTTTCTCGACAACGGGCGCGTCAGCGCGACGTTCAAGGACCCGAACGTCTACGGACCGTTCTTGATCTTTCCGCTGCTGTGGCTGCTGCTCGACCTGCTCAGCCGCGGCATCAAGCTGCGTAACGTCGCCGTATTGCTCATCCTGCTCGGTGGGCTGTTCCTGAGCTTCTCGCGTGGCGCCTGGGGCCACTTCGCGATCTCCACGGCCGTCGCCATCGCGCTCTTGCTCGCGGTGACTCCGGATCCTCACATGCGGGCGCGCACCATCGTGATCTGCCTGTTCGTGGCCGTGCTCGGCGCGCTTCTGATCATCGCGGCCCTCTCGATTGGGCCGGTGCATGATCTGTTTGTCGAGCGGGCCAAGGCGATACAGCCCTACGATGTCGGACCGGGCGGCCGCTTCTGGCAGCAACAACTCGCGATCAGCACCATTCTGCAAAATCCGAACGGCCTGGGGCCATTCGAATTCGACCGCATTTTCGGCCTGCAGCAGCATAACGTCTACATGCAGGGCTTTCTGGTCTACGGCTGGCTGGGCGGCTCGGCGTATTTGGCCTTGGTGGCGCTCACGCTGGTTTTCGGCCTCGCCACGGTTTCGGTCGGCGCTCCGTGGCAAACCTACCTGATCGCGGCGTATGCGGCTTTTGTCGGCGAAGCCTTTGAAGGCTTGATCGTTGACACCGATCATTGGCGCCATTTCTTTCTCATGCTCGGTCTGGTTTGGGGTCTCGGCGCGGCTTCGATAAATTTCCGCCGCGCGCAGGCTGCCGCCTTCGTGCGGGCCCGCAAGCCCGAGCTCGCGACGCCGCCGGTGTGATGCGCACGGCGGGCGAGAGCCGTTACGAGCTTGAGCACGATGAGCCGATCACAGTAACCCGAGCCGCACGCCAAGTGCGACGATCCAAACAAGCCCGGCAGCACAAAGCGTGCAAAAGACGGCAGCGGAGCCAAAATCCTTGATCTTGCCGATGTCCGCACGGCGCTCGCGCGTGACCAGATCGGCAAGCTTTTCAACGGCGGTATTCAAAAGCTCGACGGCGAGGACCGCAAGGAGGGCGGCCAGCATGGCAACATACCAGCCCCAAGTCGGCGCCAGCGCATAGCCGAGCGGAACGGCAACAATGAGCGCGACCATCTCTTCGCGCAGCGCCGCCTCGGCAGCAAAACCGTAGCGCATAGCGCGAAGCGAATTTCGGGTGGCCTCGAGCAGACGCTTCACGGCGCGGCAAACGTCACAACGGCGCGAAGCCAAGCGTTACCAAACCAAGCCGCGTGTTGCGATCTACTATGTCGCTCACTATAGTGCCCTCCGACGATCGGAGCGTAGCGCAGCCCGGTTAGCGCACCAGTCTGGGGGACTGGGGGTCGCGAGTTCAAATCTCGCCGCTCCGACCAGAAAACCCCCGGTGCGGTCATCGCGAGGAGCACAGCGACGAAGCGATCCAGGCGCGCTCTGTGCAAGGTGGCGCCGGATTGCGTCGCTGGCTCGCAATCACGCGCCCCGACTGTATCACTGACCGATGAGTCCGAGTACGAGCCGTTTTGCGTTTGTCATCGCGTCCGCCAGAATCGGTTTGGCAACGACAATAGCATAGGCACCGAAGACCGGCGCCTGCGTACCCTGTTGGGTCCATACCCCGTTGCTCCAAGTGGAAGCCAATTGGCACCTCCCCATGCCGGCGGCGCAATCAAAGCCACAATACGCGAAGCGCCGGCACCTGGATGTTCGCTCAGCCCGGAGCTATCGCCTGCGACAGCACGGATGACGCTGCGCCGATCCGCTCTGCGAGCTGGATAAGGACTCAGCCCTCGGCTGCAAGGTCCGCCAGTGGCGCCGGCCGCGCGCTTCGACCATTGCCGTCCTCGACATCGTCCTCGGACAGAACGGCATCGATCAGGCGGCGACAGGCGGCAAGCTCGCCCAAAGCCGATCTGAGCTTGTCCTCGATTGCCGGACTGAGCGTTGGCACCTGGAGCGCAGCCGCGCTCGACGCAATCGCCGGCTCGCTCCGGTCCGCTGCGTCCGTGGCGGCGTCGCGCGGCGCCGGCACCAAAATGGACAAATCCGGCTCGACACGATCGCGACCGGCATCGGCAATCGCATCATCGTCGTTGCCATCGGACTGCGGGGCCGCGCTCGGGCGCCACACATTTTGCACGAAGCTTGCGCCCTCATCGCGCAAAATCCGCTGCACACCGCGGATGGTGTAGCCCTCGCCGTACAGCAGGTGGCGCACGCCGCGCAGCAGATCGACGTCGTCGGGACGGTAATAGCGCCGGCCGCCGCCGCGCTTCATCGGGCGGATCTGGGCGAAGCGGCTCTCCCAAAAGCGCAGCACATGCTGCGGCACGTCGATCTCTTCAGCGACCTCGCTGATGGTGCGAAACGCCTCAGGCGATTTTTCCACTGCGTGCTCCCAGCGGCTGCTTATTTGCTGCCGTCGGTTTCCGAATTGATTCGCTGCTTGAGAATAGCCGAAGGCTTGAACACCATCACGCGCCGCGGCGAGATGGGCACCTCTTTGCCCGTCTTGGGATTGCGGCCGATACGCTGGCCCTTCTTGCGCACCACGAATGAGCCGAACGACGACAGCTTCACCGTCTCGCCGCGCTCCAGACAATCGGTGATCTCTTTGAGTACAAGCTCAACGAGCGCTGCGGATTCGGTGCGCGACAAACCGACCTTTTGATAAACCGCCTCGCACAAATCCGCACGTGTGACTGTCTTTCCCGCCATCGCCAGCCCCGCGCAGCGCGATCGATCGACTGTCGATCGACATATCGTGCTGAATTATCAACGATATTAGCTAGCCCGGAGAGGTGTCAACCGGCCTGCGCCGGGCAATCGCGTCGCTCACCACCGCAGCAAGGCGGCACCCCACGTGAAACCGCCGCCCATGGCTTCGAGCAAGACCAAGTCGCCGCGCTTGATGCGGCGGTCGGCGACCGCGTCGGCCAGCGCCAGCGGGATCGAGGCCGCCGATGTATTGCCGTGGCGATCGACTGTCATGACGATCTTGCCGGGTGAAATGCCAAGCTTATGCGCGGAACCGTCGATGATCCGCTTATTGGCCTGATGCGGCACGAACCAATCGACATCCTCGGCGGTGTAGCCGGTCGCCTTGAACGCATCCTCGACGACGTCGGTAATCATCGTGACCGCATGGCGAAAGACTTCGCGCCCTTCCATCCGCAGATGGCCGACGGTGCCGGTCGATGACGGGCCGCCGTCCACATAGAGCTTCGATTTGTAGCGGCCGTCCGACCGCAGCCTGACCGTCAGCAGACCGCGATCCTCGCCGCCGCGCCGCTGATCCTGGCCATCGAGCACCACGGCGCCGGCGCCGTCGCCGAACAGCACGCAGGTCGAGCGGTCGGTCCAATCGAGGATGCGCGAGAACGTTTCCGCGCCGATCACGAGCGCGCGGGAAAATCCGCCGGATTTGATGAGCGAGTCGGCCGTCGCCAAGGCGTAGACGAAGCCCGAGCAGACCGCCTGCAGATCGAAGGCGGCGCCCCGCGTGATGCCCAGCGCGGCCTGCACCGACACCGCGGTGGCCGGAAACGTGTTGTCCGGCGTAGAGGTGCCCAGCACGATCAGGTCGATGGTTTGCTCGTCCACATAAGCGTGCGCCAGTGCCGCGCGCGCCGCGTGGATCGCCATATCGGACGTGAGCTCGCCCGGCGCGGCGATCCGGCGCTCATGAATGCCGGTGCGCTGCACGATCCATTCGTCGGACGTGTCGACCTTGCGCGCAAGCTCCTCGTTGGTGAGGACTTGGCTCGGCAGATAGCTGCCGCAGCCGAGAATGACCGATCGGCGAGCCGTCACGAGGCGGCTCCGCCGAACACCTGACGCGGCGTCGGCCGGCTCGGTCGGCTGAGCGCCGCCGTGATTTTGCCGAGCAGCTGGTCACGAACCACATCGTGGCCAAGATCGATGGCCGCCGCAAAACCTTCGGCATCGGCGCCGCCATGGCTCTTGATCACGATGCCATTGAGGCCAAGAAAAACGCCGCCATTCGACTTGCGCGGGTCCATCAGCTCGCGGAGCTGCTGAAATGCGGAACGGGCGAACAGATAGCCGATCCGGGCGCTGAGCGTCCGGCTCATCGCGCCCTTGAGATACTCGGCGATTTGCCGCGCCGTGCCCTCGGCGGTCTTGAGTGCGATGTTGCCGGCAAAGCCTTCGGTGACGACCACGTCGACGGTGCCCTTGCCGATGTCATTACCCTCGACGAAGCCGCGGTAATCCAGGCCGGGAAGCTGTTCTTCGCGCAAAACGCGGCCGGCTTCGCGCACCTGTTCGAGACCCTTGGCTTCCTCGACGCCGATGTTCAAGAGCCCGACGCTTGGCCGGTCAATGCCAAGCGTGATGCGCGCCATCGCGGCGCCCATCGCGGCAAGATCGACGAGGTGCTCGGCGTCGGCGCCGATCGATGCCCCAACGTCGAGCACAACGGATTCGCCGCGTAGTGTCGGCCATAGCGCCGCAATCGCCGGCCGGTCGATACCCGGCAAGGTCTTGAGCTCGAACTTGGCCATGGCCATCAGCGCGCCGGTATTGCCGGCCGAAAGGGCGACATCGGCCTCGCCCTTCTTCACGGCCTCGATGGCGAGCCACATCGAGGATTTCCAGCGTCCATAGCGCAAAGCCTGGCTTGGCTTGTCCTCCATGCGCACGGCGACCTCGGTATGGAGAATGCGCGACACCGCCTGCAAGACCGGGCGTCCTTGGAGAAGAGGAGAAATGAGCCCGGCATTGCCGAAAAACAGAAATTCGCTGTTGGGATGGCGGGCCAGCGCCACTTCGGCGCCCGCCACAACCACGGCGGGCCCATGGTCTCCCCCCATCGCATCGAGCGCAATGCGGACCTTGCCTGACATGGAACGACCGTGCGGCCCTAGGTCCGAAGCATGTGAAGGTGCGGGTGCAACCGATGCGACCGGCTGGAACAATAGCGGTTCGCCGCCCCGAGACAACTGTGTTCAGTTCCCATCAGCCTCCGTCCCGCGGCTTGAGCTTGGCCAATGCGGCAAACGGCCCGGTATCGGATCTGTCGTCCTCCGGAGGCTCGAAAACAGCCCCCGGCTTGCGCGGATATGGATCGATGCCAAGGATGAGGAACTCGGTGGCGAGCGCACCCAGGTCGATAATGCCGCCGATCAGCGGCTCCGGCTCCTCATGGCTCCTTTCACTGCGACCGACGGATCGGCCTGACCCATCCTGGTCTGCTCCTTCACCCACACGTGGCGCAAACAGCAGATCGATGTCTTCGTCCACTTCGTTGGCAAGAGGTTCGAGAGTCACCACGCACTCCTGGCCGACCGTTGCCGAAACATGGCCGACAACGCGCAAGCCGCTCGCGCCGTGGCGCGTCACGTCAAAGTTCGCCACGAGCCTCGGCAAGTCGCGCAGGCCCGCGGTGCGAGCCACCGCCAAACGGACCTCGCGGTCGGCCACGAGATCGAGGTGCTGACCCGATTCGTCCACGTCAGCGACCGCGATCGGAACATGCCAAGGACTTGGCATGGGTGTCGGGGCTCTACCCTCGCGCATCGGCAATGGCCTCCGGGCTGGGAAACGCGACTTCGCCGCGGATCAGTGCTTCATCGTCCTGGGCATCGAAGGCATCCAATGCCGCATGCGCATAGCTTGCGAGTCGCACAGCGCCGGCAGCGGCGCCACCCTGAAAGATATTGCGCGCCAGCGCCTCCTCAAAGGCCTGCCTATCCCCTGCCGCAAGGGCGTCGAGGTAGGCCTCCTGGCGACCGTAAAATGCCTCCGCGAAGCGCCGCATGCGTTTTGGCACGACGAAGTCCCCGATGCCCATTTCCCGTAAGTTGGCGTCCAAATCCCGGCAGAACGCGTCGAAAACCTGCTGTCCGATGGCACGGCCAGCCTCGCCATTGCGGGCAAGGCGCCTGAGCAGCAGCACCAGATGGAGCACGAGCAAGTCGAACCGGCCATCGACCGTATCGGGAACGCCATACTCCCTATAGAAGACGCAGGCGCGGGACTGCGCCACGATGGCGCCATAGAGCGCATTGATGGTGCGCGCGCTGTTATCGCGCCGAAAGCGGGCCAGAATCATAGGAAAATGGGGCTACTTGAAACGCGGAAGAGTGGTGGTTTGCCATTCGGTGAGCTTCCGGGTACGGCACGTCGCAGGCAGACGCAAGACGGGTTGAGAGCGATGCGGGGCAGTCCCAATCCACGCGCCGGGAGGCGGCCGATGGCCGCGTGGGCCGTGCTGTTTACGCTTGCCTTGATGCCCGGCGGCTGCTTCGGCGAAACATACCAGCGCGGCTATGTGCTGCCCGAAGGCGCCTTGGAGCAAATCCCGATCGGGGCCTCGCAGGAGCAGGTTTTGCTCGTCCTTGGCACGCCCTCGACCGTGGCAACGGTCAGCGGCGAGGCGTTCTATTACATTTCGCAAAAGGCCGAGCGCCCGGTCTCGTTTCTCAATACCGCTGTTACCGACCAGCGGGTGATCGTGGTCTATTTCGACAAGGACCGGAAGGTTCAGCGGCTCGCCGAGTACGGCATGAAGGACGGCCATGTGTTCGACTTCATCAGCCGCACCACGCCGACCAGCGGAGCCGAAAACAACATCATCACGTATTTGCTGCGCACGATCGAGAACAGGGGATCGTAGCGCGCTTGATCCCGATCAGTGCGCCAAAACGGCAAGCAGCAGCAGCGCGACGATATTGGTAATCTTGATCATCGGATTGACCGCCGGCCCGGCCGTATCTTTGTAGGGATCGCCGACGGTGTCGCCGGTCACGGCCGCCTTGTGAGCGTCGGAGCCCTTGCCGCCGTAATGGCCGTCCTCGATGTACTTTTTGGCGTTGTCCCACGCGCCGCCGCCCGAGGTCATCGAGATCGCCACGAATAGCCCGGTGACAATGACGCCGAGCAACATCGCGCCGAGCGCCGAGAATGCCGCCGATTTGCCCTGCGGTCCGCCGCCCGCGATAAAATAAACGATGAAATACGCGACGATCGGCGAGAGCACCGGCAATAGCGACGGCACGATCATTTCCTTGATCGCCGCGCGGGTGAGCATGTCGACGGCCCGGCCATAATCCGGCTTGTCGCGTCCCTGCATGATGCCGGGCCGTTCGCGAAACTGACGCCGCACCTCTTCGACGATCGAGGAGGCGGCCCGGCCGACTGCCGTCATGCCCAACGCACCGAACAGATACGGCAGCAGCCCGCCGAACAGCAGCCCCGCGACAACGTAGGGATTATTCAGCGAGAAGTCCGGCGCAACGCCTTGGAAATACGGATGCGTGGCGGAGCCGGCGATAAAGAATTTGAGGTCCTCATTGTAGGCGGCAAACAGAACCAGTGCGCCAAGTCCGGCTGAGCCGATCGCATAGCCCTTGGTCACGGCTTTGGTGGTGT
>Ga0070739_10004230_pt1 | contig 17142 bp, 14 predicted proteins | sample Coa_R1_7_FD_66445 | JGI IMG/M metagenome (GOLD analysis project Ga0070739, IMG submission 66445) | Surface soil microbial communities from Centralia Pennsylvania, which are recovering from an underground coalmine fire - Coalmine... | ecosystem: Environmental > Terrestrial > Soil > Unclassified ... | reverse complement strand
CATTGCGCTGGCGGTCGGCGATTTCGCGCGGCGCGGGATGGGGCCGCGCTCGGCGGTGTACGCGGAGCCGGCGCTGCTCGACCGCGCAGCGCGCGAGTTCGAAGATACCGAGGCGATGATCCGCGCGGTCGAGGAACTCTACGGTCCCTACCGCTGGGGCCGCTACGACCTGCTGATCCTGCCGCCGAGCTTCCCTTTCGGCGGCATGGAAAACCCGTGCCTCACCTTCGCCACCCCCACGGTCATCGCGGGAGACAAGAGCCTGGTATCGCTGGTGGCCCACGAGCTGGCGCACTCGTGGTCGGGCAACCTGGTGACGAATGCCACCTGGCGCGATTTCTGGCTCAATGAAGGCTTCACCGTGTATGTGGAGCGGCGGATCATCGAGAAGCTCTACGGAGCCGATCGCGCCGAGATGGAAGCTGTGCTCGGGCGGCGCGAGCTGGAGCGCGAAATGGCCGCGCTCGCGCCGCGCGATACCGTGCTGCACATCGATCTCGACGGCCGCGATCCCGATGACGGCATGACGCTCGTGCCCTACGAAAAAGGCGCACTGCTGCTCCGGACCATCGAGCACGAAGCCGGCCGCGAGCGGTTCGACGCCTTCCTGCGCGGCTACTTCGAGCGCTTCGCGTTTCGCAGCATTACCACAGCCGAATTCCTCGAACACGTGCGGCGCGAGCTGCCGACGCAAGCGCCGCTCGAAGAATGGATCGAGGGCACGGGCATCCCGCCCGGCGCCGCCGAGCCGCATTCCGCCGCTCTGGCGCGTATCGAGCGGGAAGGCGCTCGCGATACCGGCCGCTGGAGCACGCAGGAATGGCTGCACTTCCTTCGCACGCAGACCAAGCCGGATCTCGCGCGTCTCGACCGGGAATTCCGCTTCACCGAATCGAACAACGCCGAAATCCTCTGCCAGTGGCTGCAAATGGCCGTGGAAGCCGGCTACGAACCGGCATTCGGCAGGTTGGAGGACTTCCTCTGCTCCGTCGGGCGGCGCAAATTCATCAAGCCCCTGTACGCCGCGCTGATGAAAACGCCCGAAGGCGCGGACCGCGCGCGCCGCATTTACGAACGTGCGCGGCCGGGGTATCACCCGATCGCACAGGCGACTATCGATGCCATCGTCGGACATGCTGGCGCTCCATCCTGACGGCCTGTACTGCCCGGCCGGCGATTTTTACGTCGATCCGTGGGGCGGGGTAGACCGTGCCGTGATCACGCACGCACACGCGGATCGCGCCGTGCCGGGTTCGCGCGCCTATCTGACGGCGGCCGCGGGCGAAGCGCTGCTGCGGGAGCGGGCCGGCGCGGAGGCGACGGTTCAGGGCGTCCCGTACGGCGAGCCGCTGACGATCGGCGGCGTGACGGTTTCGCTGCACCCGGCGGGGCACATCCTCGGCTCGGCGCAGGTGCGGATCGAGCGCGCGGGCGAGGTGTGGGTCATCTCCGGCGATTACAAGCTGGCAGCCGATCCCACCTGCGCGCCATTCGAGCTGCTGCGCTGCGATACGTTCGTCACCGGAGCGGCATTCGGGCTGCCGATCTTCCGCTGGCCTCGCGCGGAAGATGCCATGGCGGACATCGCGAACTGGTGGCGCGCGAATCAGGATTCGGGAAAGCTCAGCGTGTTGTACGTGCACCCGGTAGGGATGGCGCAGCGCGTGCTGGCCTCGCTCGACCGCGCGATCGGCCCCATCGGCCTGCATGACGACGTCGAACGCTACTGCGCGTTGTACCGCGCCGCAGGCGTGGACTTGCCGCAGCGTGCCGCGGCGGGCTCTACCCTGATTCTCGCGCCCCCCGGATGGAAGCCGGCATCGGGCCGGCTTTCGACCGCGATGGCTGCGGGCTGGATGCGCATCCGCGGCCCGCGGCGCAGGCTCTCGCTCGACCGCGGCTTCGTGCTCTCGAACCACGCAGACTGGCCCGACCTGCTGCGCGTCATCGAAGAAACCGGCGCCGAATCCGTGTGGATCACGCACGGCTACCGCGGGCCGATGGTGCGCTGGCTCTCCGAGCACGGCCGCGCGGCCCGGGCCATCGAGGCGCGCTATGAGGCGGAGGAATCGTGAAAGCCTTCGCCGAGCTCTACGCCGCGCTGGACGAAACCACCAAGACCAACGAGAAGATCGCCGCGCTCGAACGCTACTTCCGCGCGGCGGCGCCCGAGGACGCGGCCTGGGCCGTCAGCTTTCTCATCGGGCGGCGTCCCAAGCGCCTGCTCGAATCGCGCAAGCTGGCGCAATGGGCCATCGAAGAGGCCGGCGTGCCGGACTGGCTTTTCGCCGAGTGCTACCACGCGGTCGGAGACTTCGCCGAACTGATCGCGCTGCTGCTCCCGCCGGCCGCGCATTCGAGCGATCAACCGCTGCACTGGTGGGTCGAGCAGCGCCTGCTCCCGATGCGCGACGCTGACGACCAAACCCGCCGCGCCTGGCTCGTCTCCGCGTGGCGCGACATGGATGAGCGCCAGCGGTTCGCCTGGAACAAACTCATCACCGGCGAATTCCGCGTGGGCGTGTCGCAGAGCCTGGTTATGCGCTCGCTCGCCGAAACCAGCGGCCTCCCGGCCGAGACCGTTGCCCACCGGCTGATGGGCGAGTGGCAGCCGACGGCCGAGTTCTGGTCGCGGCTCATCGCGCCCGAAACGCGCGAAGCCGATGTCAGCCGCCCCTATCCCTTCTGCCTCGCCTATCCGCTCGAAGGCGCGCCCGAGGACCTCGGCGACCCGCGGGCATGGCAGATCGAATGGAAGTGGGACGGCATCCGCGCGCAGTTGATCCGCCGCGGCGGCCGGACATTCCTCTGGTCGCGCGGCGAGGAGCTCATTACAGACCGCTTCCCGGAAATCGCCGCCGCCGGCGAGCGCCTCGCCGAGGGCACCGTGCTCGATGGCGAGGTCATGCCGTGGAAGGACGGCGCGCCGCTATCGTTCGGCGCCATGCAGCGGCGCATCGGCCGCAAGACGCTGGGCGCGAAGATCCTGGCCGAAGTGCCGGCCGTGCTGGTGGCCTTCGATCTGCTGGAATGGGGCGGCGAGGATGCGCGCGAGCGCCCGCTCGAATGGCGGCGCGCGCAGCTCGAAGCTGCGGTGGAGGGCATCGAGGGGCTCGTGCTCTCGCCGCTCGTGCGCGGCGCGGATTGGGACGAGCTGCGAACGCTGCGGAAGGAATCGCGGGAGCGCAAAGTCGAAGGCTTCATGCTGAAGCGGCTGGGCTCGCCGTATCGCGTCGGCCGGCGCCGCGGCGACTGGTGGAAATGGAAGATCGATCCGTACTCGGTCGATTGCGTCCTGATCTATGCGCAGCCCGGCCACGGACGCCGCGCCAGCCTGTTTACGGATTACACCTTCGGCGTCTGGGAAAATGGCGAGCTGGTGCCGTTCGCCAAAGCCTATTCCGGGCTGAGCGATGAGGAGATCCGCGAAGTGGACGCGTTCGTCCGCCGCAACACCGTCGAGCGCTTCGGCCCCGTCCACGCCGTAAAGCCGGAGCTGGTCTTCGAGCTGGCGTTCGAGGGCATCCGTAAATCCCCGCGCCACCGCTCCGGCATCGCCGTCCGCTTCCCCCGCATGGCCCGCTGGCGGCGCGATAAGAAGCCGGAGGACGCGGACACGATCGAGACCATCCGCGCGCTGCTGGGGTAATGCGATCAGGCTCCAATCAGGCGATCGTACGCCGCGTGTGTCCCGATCCAGAACCAGACCAGCTCGTCTTCGTGCTGAACGGCGAGGGCGCGGTGGTGGAGCCCGGCGCGTACCGACCAGAAGCGGCCCGCCTTCTTGAACCGCAGTGAGGGATGCCGCGGATCGGCACACAACAGGACGTAACATTCATCGGCAACACGGCGCACATCCTCGGGCAGCTCACGGTAGCATCGCCAGAACCGGGGGCTGGCGCGGTGGATCATCGATCGGTGCAGCGGCCCTCGCGAAGATCGTCCAGCGCCTCCTCCGCCAGCCTGTCCAGACGCCCCGCGGCCACATCCGCCTCGAACTGGCGATCCCAGGCGGCGGCATCGTGTTCGGCGAGCCACTGGCGCAACAGCGCCAGCTCCGAGTCCGAAAGCCCGAGAATCGCCTGCTCAATTTCTTCGACCCTGCTCATATAGCCAGATTACCGCCAATTGAAACCAATGCGGGCCACGACCGCCGAGACGCCGAGACGCCGAGGAAAACGAAAGGGAGGACAGGTTTTCTCGGCGCCTCTGTGTCTCGGCGGTCGCTTCCACTTCTTTCGGAACTAATGCTCCAATTCTTCGTCTATCCGGAAAGCATGCAGCGCCGGATGTGACAATGGTGAAAACGTGATGCCCAAAGTTCTCATTGCCGGCGGCGGACTCGCCGGACTCTCCGCCGCGGCTGCGCTCGGCGGCGCGGGATTCGAGGTCGATGTCTTCGAAGCCCGGCCGTTTCCGGGCGGCCGCGCCGCGTCCTATGCCGCTCCGGCTCAGGAGGGAGCGGAAGCCGAAATCATCGATAATTGCCAGCACGTCCTGCTGCGCTGCTGCACCAACCTGCTGGATTTCTACACCCGGCTCGGCGTGCGCGACCGCATCCGCTTCTATCGCGAGTTCTATTTCCTCGAGCCCGGCGGCCGCCTTTCGATCCTGCGCCGCGGGCGGCTGCCGGCGCCGCTGCATTTCAGCGGCTCATTCCTGCGCATGCGCTGCCTGGACCGGCACGATAAGCTCGCGATCGCCCGCGCTCTCTGGGCCCTTCGGCGCGAACGCACGCGGCGCAAGGACCTCGACCGAATCAGCATGCTCGACTGGCTCAATCAGAAGCGGCAGACGCCGCGCGCCATCGACCGCTTCTGGCGGCAGGTGCTGGTGAGCGCCATCAACGAAGATCTGGACCGCATGGCCGCGATTCACGGTTTCCAGGTCTTCTGGCAGGGCTTCCTGGCGCGCGCCGATGCGTACGAGATGGGCGTTCCCGCCGTGCCGCTCGGCAAACTCTACGACGCCAGGGTCTGGGAGCGCCTGCCGAATGTGCGGCTGCATTTCCGCAGCCCGGTGGAGCGCATCGCCGCGGACGGGTTCGAGGTGGCGGGAGAGCTGCGGCGCGGCGATTTCCGCATCTGCGCGCTGCCCTTCGAGCGGCTGGCGGACCTCGGACTGCCCGCGCCCAAGCTGGAGCACTCGCCCATCACCGGCGTGCACCTCTGGTTCGACCGCGAAATCACCAATCTCCCGCACGCCACCCTGCTCGACCGCACCATCCAGTGGATGTTCAATAAGGACCGCGGCCGGTATCTGCAGCTCGTGGTCAGCGCCTCGCGCGATCTGACCGCGCTCGGGCGGGGCGAAATCATCGATATGGCGATCGGCGATCTACGGCTCTACTTTCCGAGAGTAAAGGATGCCCGGCTGCTCAAGGCGCATGTGGTCAAGGAGCAGCGCGCGACCTTTTCCGCCGCCCCGGAAACCGAATGCCTGCGGCCCACAACCGAAGCCGGGCTGCCGCAGGCGTATCTCGCCGGGGATTGGACGCGCACCGGCTGGCCCGCCACCATGGAGGGCGCGGTCCGCAGCGGCTACCTGGCCGCGGAGACCGTGGCGCGGGCCGCGGGATGTCCGGAACGGTTCCTGATTCCGGAACTGGCGTAGGAAAGACGTACTTCCGTAGCAACCGCCGTACCAGGAGCTAGACCACCACAACTTCCGCAGACCGGGCGCGTAAGGGTCCCAGTACTGTTCGGAACCCGGATCAGGGCTGCGCGGCGATCGCGGCGGATGGCGGACGGTCATTGAGCGCGACCTTCGCAAATTCCTCCAACGCCCTGGCATACGCCTGCATCGCGATCCGCTCTTTGCGAGCCGCCTCATGCAGGGCGAAGGCGCCGTCCGGGTGGTCCAACATCCCAAGGAATTGCTCTCTGATTCGTGAGCACTTATCGGAAGCCGCCAGGTAAACATCCCGCGCGGCTCGTACTTTCGCGAGCAGCTCTAGTTCCAGGCGCTCCCGCTCGTTCTGCGGCAAGAACGTCACGCCCATATCCATCTCATTGGTCCAGGAGTCTGCCTTAGACTAGCACCAGTCGGGACCAGTTTCAGCCGCCGCGCAGTCCGCTCTGTATCCCTGCGAACCGGCACGCCGGAGAAGTTGGTTTTAGACAGGTATCATCCATCCGTACCGCCCGTCCGCGGCTCGATCCAGGCTCGGATCGCACCCTTCCAGGTTTGTCGCTTTCCACTCGGCCTGGAGCTATACTAAGGGCGGAAGTATGGACGCGCATTTTGAGGCGATCCTCAATGGGCTCCCCCGAAACCGCCCCGCACCCGGTTAGAAGCTGATCGGATCTGCTCCGGGAAATGGAAGCGGACCGCCCCCCATCGCGAAAATTGCCGTCGTCCTGGAACAGAACTTTGGGATTTCGGCGGCGCCCGGCACCATCCATTCTTTCGTCCGGACGCGGTCGGCCGACGTTATCCGAGCCGCCGGCGGCGGACCCGAGCCCGCTCCGTGGTATCACGGAGAAGAACGTCGTAAGCTCAGGTAGGCGGCGGGTCTTCCATTACGGATGCCGAGGCCGGACAATTGGGGGAATTCACAATGTCAGATGACATCCAGGAGCGTGGTGCTCAACAACCCGCCGGCGGGGAGAGCACGGAACCTGCCGTCGTCGAAGCCCGGCCCGGGCAGGCCGAGATGGCTCCGATGGAGGTTGTGGACGAGCAGGCCGTCGTAGTGGAGGATGGGGAGCAGAATAGCCCCCTGCCGTTCCCGGTCGCGGCCATCGGCGCTTCCGCGGGTGGGGTCGAGGCTTACGTTCAGTTGTTCAGCAGCCTGGCCGCGGATACCGGGATGGCGTTCGTCGTGATCTCGCACCTGTTGGCGGATCACAAGAGCCATCTGGTGGAGATCCTGGGCCGCCAGACCACCATGCCGGTGGAACACATCCGTAACGGCCTGCGGCCGGAGCCGAACCGGATCTACGTCCTGCCGCCCAACGCGCAGGCGCGGATGGAGCGAGGCGCCTTCCGGCTGGAGACACGGCCATCGCCGGGCGGAGTGCCGCGGCCCATTGACTACTTTTTCCGCTCGCTCGCCGCGGAGCAGAAAACTCGCGCCGTCGGCGTGGTCCTTTCGGGCACGGACGCCGATGGCACGCTGGGTCTGAAAGCCATCAAGGGCGAGGGCGGCATCACGATCGTGCAGAGCCCGGAATCGGCCCGCTTTTCCGAAATGCCGCGCAGCGGCCTCTCGATCGATCACGTCGATCGCGTGCTTCCGCCCGGGCAGATCGCCACCGAGCTCGCGCAGCTCGGCCGGCAGTTCCGGGAGCCGAGTCTCCGCCTCGTCGAAGAGGGTGCTCCGCAGCCTGGTGTCGAAACGCACTTCTCCCGCATCCTGAATCTCTTGCGCGGCGTCTCGGGCGTGGATTTCCGGCTTTATAAACCGACCACCATCCGGCGCCGCATCGCGCGGCGCATGCTGCTGCACCGCATTCAGACGCTGGGCGAGTATGTCAGCTTTTTGCAGGGCAACGGGAAGGAGCTGCGCGAGCTGCAAGAGGACTCGCTGATCAACGTCACCCGCTTCTTCCGCGATCCGCAGGTATTCGATGCGCTGAAGCAGATGGTGTTTCCGCGGATTTTCGAAGGGCGCGAGCCGGACCAGCAGGTGCGGATCTGGGTGGCCGGCTGTTCCTCGGGAGAAGAGGCGTATTCGATCGCCATTTGTCTGCTCGAATACCTTGCCGGGCAGCCTTTTGAGCCCCCGATCCAGATTTTCGGCACGGACGCGAGCGACCTGAATATCCAGCGGGCACGCGTCGGCATCTACCCGGAGTCGATTGCCGGAGAGGTGTCGCCGGACCGGCTGCGGCGCTTCTTCGTGAAGGTCGATAAAGGCTATCAGGTCTCCAAGCGTCTGCGCGATTTGTGCATCTTCGCGCGGCAGAATCTCTGCCACGATCCGCCGTTCTCGAAGATGGACCTCATCAGTTGCCGCAACGTGCTAATCTACTTCGGCGCGGAGCTGCAGAAGCAGCTTCTGCCGACGTTTCACTACGCGCTGCGGCCCAACGGATTCCTGCTGCTCGGCACCTCGGAGACCATCCGCGAGTTCACCGATCTCTTCCAGCTCCTGGACCGCCGGCACAAGTTCTTCGCGAAAATCGGCAACGGCACGACGCGGAGCCCCATGGCGGCGTTTCCGCGGCTGTTCGTCCCCGAGGCGGCGGCGCCGCCGCCGGCGCAGGAAGTGGCCGGCTGGGGCGATCTGGAACTGCAGCGAGCGGCCGACCGCATCGTTCTGGCGCGCTATGGTCCGCCGGGAGTCGTGGTGAACGAGCGCATGGAGATCCTGCAGTCGCGCGGCCATACCGCGCCCTACGTCGAGATGCCGCAAGGGGCGGTGACCCTGAACCTCAGCCGCATGCTGCGGGATAGCATCGCGACCCAGGTGTCCGGAGCCGTGCGGCACGCCATCGAGCAGGACGTCCCGGTGCATATTGAGCGTTTGCGGGTATCCGAGAACGGCACGAGTCACGATATTTCCGTGGAAGTTCTGCCCATCCACACCACCGCGCCGCGCTCCCGCTGTTTCCTGGTGCTGTTCGTTCCGCAGCAGGAGCAGGGCGTGCTGCTCGCGGGCGAGCGGGAAACAGCCGGCGCCGCGGAAGGCCAGGAGCACGAGCAACTGATCGAGCGCCTGCGCCAGGATCTCGCCTCCACCAAGCTCTACCTGCAGACGCTCCTCGAAGAGCGCGACGCCAAGAACCAGGAACTCGTTTCGGCCAACGAAGAGATCCAGTCCGCCAACGAGGAGATGCAGAGCACCAACGAGGAGCTGGAGACGACCAAAGAGGAGCTGCAAAGCTCGAACGAAGAGCTGCAGACCGTCAATGACGAGCTGCAGCAGCGCAACGCCGTCCTGACCCAGACGACCAACGACCTGTCGAACCTCCTCAACAGCGTCAATCTGCCCGTGCTGATGCTGGGCAACGATCTGCATATCCGGCATTTCACGCCGCCCACGCAGCGGCTCATGAACCTGCGCGCGCCGGATGTGGGCCGGCCGTTCAGCGAGATCCGGCTCAATCTGAACATCCCCGATCTCGAGCCGGTCTTCAACGAAGTTCTGGAGACCCTGACGCCGCGCGAGATGGAGGTGCAGGATCGCGAAGGCCACTGGTACCTGCTGCGGGTCCGCCCCTACCGCACCACGGAGAACCGCATCGAGGGGCTGGTGGTCGTGCTGCTCGATATCGATCAGCTCCGCCGCAGCCAGCAGGAGCTGCGCGGCGCGCGGGATTTCGCCACCTCGGTGATCCAGAACGTGCCGCTGCCGCTCGCGGTGGTGGACACGAACCTGCGAATCCACGCGGTCAACGACGCTTTCCGCGCGCTGGCCGGAGCGGGGAAAGACGATCTGGAGAAGCGCTCCATCACCGAGCTTGCCCGCTCGGTATGGGGGATGGACGAACCCCTGCGCGGTTATCTCGAGCAACTGCGCAAGACCTCGGAGCCCCGCAGCAGCTTCGAATTCAGCTACCGGTTAAATGAAGGCACCGTGAGGACGCTGACGGTGCGCGGCTGCGTGCTGAACCCGGATGGGGACCGCTTTCTGCTCGTGACTCTGGAGGATGTCACCGCGCACAAGGAGGTGGAGCGCCTGCTGGCCGCCGAACGCGAGCGGCTGCAAAAAGAGGTCGCCACCACCGCGAGCGAGCTGGTACGCACGCGGAACGAGCTGCGGGCGCTCGCCGGGAGCTTGTTCACGTCGCAGGAGGACGAGCGGCGCCGTGTGGCCCGCGAGCTGCACGACGATATCTGCCAGAAGCTCGCGGTGCTCGAGATCGATATGCAGCAGGTCGAGGCCAGGATCGCCAACGAGGCCGAGCAAGCGGCGCAGGATTTGCAGAAAGTCCGCCAGACGATCGGCTCGCTGGCCAACGATGTGCGGCAGATCTCTCATGCTCTGCACCCCTCGATCATCGACGATCTCGGCGCCGCCGCTGCGCTGCGTTCCCTGGTCGACGATTTCCGGGAGCGCGAGCACATGATCGTAACGTATTCGGTGCAGCGCCTGCCGGAGAACATTCCCACGCAGGTTGCCACGGGGCTGTACCGTATTGCGCAGGAAGCGCTGCGCAATGTCGCCAAACACGCCGGCAAGACTCATGTGAAGGTCACATTGCGGGGCGACGGATCGCGCGTGCGGCTGCAGGTGTTCGATTCCGGCGAAGGCTTCGACCCCGCGGCCCAGCGCTCCGGCCTCGGGCTGATCAGCATGGAGGAGCGGGCGCGGATGATGGAGGGCACATTCGCCGTGGAATCGAAGCCCGGCGAGGGCACTCGCGTGACGGTTGAAGTGCCGCTGCCCGCGGCCGCTGCCACATAGATGAAAGCGCTGGTAAATGGCAAAACGGGACGTTATCGTGATCGGGGCATCGAGCGGCGGGGTCGATGCGCTCCATACGATTGTGAGTCAGCTTCCGGCGGATCTGCCGGCTGCGATTTTCGCGGTCCTGCATCTTGCTCCCCGCAGCAAGAGTTATCTGCCGGAGATTCTGAACCGCACGAGCCGGATGCCTGCCGTACAGGCGCAGGATGGCATGCCGATCGAGCATGGCAAGCTGTATCTGGCGGCTCCGGACTACCACCTGATCGTGGAGCGCGGGCATGTGCACCTCGGCTCCGGGCCGCGCGAGCAGCACCAGCGGCCGTGCATCAATGTGACCTTCCGCTCGGCGGCTCAAGCCTACGGCGAGCGCGTCGCCGGGGCCATCCTGACGGGCGCGTTGGACGATGGGGTCGCCGGATTGTGGGAGGTGCAGCGGCACGGCGGCGTGGCGATTGTACAGAATCCGGAGGAGGCGGCCGTTCCTTCCATGCCGCTGAGCGCGCTGCGGGAGATGGAAGCCGATTTCGTTGCGAATCTGGCCGATATGGCGTCTCTTTTTGCGCGGCTGGCCGGCCAGGACGGGCACCGTCCGATGACGCCGGCCCTGGAGGCCGAGATGGAAGGCGCATTGACTGATCTCACCTGCCCGGACTGCCGCGGAACCATCTGGGAGGTGCCGCGGGGCAATGGACTGGAGTACCGCTGCCGCGTGGGACACGCCTATTCCTCCAAGGCGATGCTGGCCGAACACTCCAAAGCCCAGGAGAACGCCCTCTACTCGGCCGTGGTGGCGCTCGAGGAAGGCGCTTCGCTGGCCAACCGGCTGGCCGAGCGGTTTGAGCCCGAAATCGCGGAGAGACTGCGCGAAGAGGCACGGGAACGCGCCGCCCAGGCCAAGATGATTCGCGAAATGCTGCTGAAGCGCCGCTCGTTCCGCCTGGAATAAGGCGGGCATGGTACGCCTCCGCGGCGGAGGGGTGCCGCCGCGAACAATTTCATCTTTCCCCCTCGTTAAATCACGAGTTATGGTCAGGGCTTTGTCTGTGCGAGGATTTGACGTAGGCTGATTGCCGATTCGGCCTGCAAGCCGGACCAAATGGAAGGGAACCCAAAAATGGCAGGTGTCGCAAGTAATTTGAGACCTGTTTACGGGAACGGAGCCGCCGCTTTTACACCGCCGCCGCGAGTCGCGGTGGAGCCGCTTCCCCTCACTCCCAGGGAACTGGACGTCCTCCGCCTGATGGCGGAAGGACTGACCACCAAAGAGATCGCCGTGAATCTCAATATGCGGTTCAAGACGGCTGCCTGTCATCGCAGCCGGATTCTGCAAAAGCTGAATGTGACTTCGACGGTTTCAGCGGTGCGCTGGGCTCTTCGCCAGGGCGTAGTCGCGCTCTGACAGCTTATGCCACGTTGGGGCGCAGCCCCGGCGAGATGTACCGGCCCCCGGCGCGCACGCGGCGCAGGGCCGGGATCAGCTCCGCCGCGGCGCGCCCCTTCAGCACGTAGCCGGCCGCTCCGCTGGCGAACGCCTCTTCGATATACGGCGTCTCGGCGTGCTGGGTCACGAACAGCACGGGCACGTCCGGCATGGAGCGCCGCAGCGTGCGCGCCACGGCGATGCCGTTCAGGCCCGGCATCACGATATCGAGCACTACTGCCTCGGGGCGGATCTCGCCAGCCTTTTCGATGACCGATGCGCCTTCTCCGAACGCTTTCACGTCGTACTCGGAGCTGAGCAGTCCGCACAATCGCTCGCGCGCTGTGGCGTCGTCTTCCGCGAGGATGACCTTCGGCCGCTCGCTATCCCGCTCCGGCGCTTCCCGCAGCTTGGTCGCGATCGCCTGGCGCAGGGTTTCGGGATGGAACGGCTTGGCGATGTACTCCCAAAAGCCTTGCACCGCATCGAGCGGCGGCAGGCTTCCGGAAATCAGAATGGTCGGGAGTCCCTGGCACTTGGCGGCGAACGCCACGTCATGCCCATTGGCATGCATCATATCGTAGTCGCTGACAACCAGGTGAATTCCGGCGGCATTGCTTTCGAGCAGCGCCAGCGCCTCGCGTCCATCCGCAACCGTGAGCACCTGGTATCCGGACGCCGTGAGATAGTTTGCCAGGATGGTTCTTAACATCTCGTCGTCATCCGCCAGCAAAATGACAGGCGGAGCTGGTGGCCGCGAAAGCATCCAATTTCATTGTATCGGTGGTTACGTCACGGTTTGAACTCGTGAAATCCCGAGGGTCGATCCAGGCCATCGGTTGGCTGCGGGGTTAGAATTATTGGTATCGGAAATCAGGCCTATATGGAGAAGCCTCGCCTGGTACTGGCAGACGACCACCAGCTTCTCGTCGACGGGCTGCTCAAGATCCTGGAACCCGAGTACGAAGTGGTGGAAACGGTGCGTGATGGACGCGCTGCCGTGGAGGCGTACCAGCGGCTGCGGCCGAATCTGCTGCTGCTCGATATCGGCCTGCCGCTGCTGAACGGCATCGAGGCGGCGCGGCAGGTGAAGCGTATGGCGCCCGCGGCGCGGATCCTCTTTGTCACCATGCACCCGGACCGCGTTTATGCGGAGGAAGCGCTGCGCGCCGGCGGCTCGGGTTTTGTGCTGAAGCAGGCCGCGGCGCGGGAGCTCGTGGACGCCATCCGCACCGTGCTGGCCGGCGGGCTGTACGTAAGCCCGGAGGTTGCTTCGCGCATGGCCCTGGGGTCATCGGCGCCGCCGTGGAGCGGCCACCTGACGCCGCGCCAGCGGGAAGTGCTGCAACTGGTGGCGGAAGGCAAGTCGATGAAGGAAATCGCGGCCATCCTGAAGATCTCGGTCCGCACCGTGGAATTCCATAAGAACGGCATCATGGAGCAGCTCGGCTTCCGCACCACCGCCGAGCTGACACGATACGCCCTGGATCACGGCATCGCCGTGAAAGAGACGCTGACCGGCAACGCGGGCTGATCGGGCTGATGTGGTGCAGGCCCACTGGTCCGTGAGTCACCGGGATGGCCTGCACCCGGATTCACTTCTTCGCCGGACGGTATCCCTGCTGGATCGCCTCCGCTTCCGTCATGTACTTGCCGTGCTTCGTTTTGCCGTAGTACGGATCGCCTTCGCGGTGGAAGACCCTGGTCGCGGTGTTGACCCAGACCATTCCCGGCGCGGGCGCCGCCTGGCCGGGCGCGGGCGCCGCGGCGCGGTTTGCCGATCCCGCCGGCGGCGCGCCGGCCGTCACGAGGGGCGCAATGCGGTCGATCTCGGCTTGCGAGATGCCGGCGCGGGAAAGATCGGAAACCGAGGAGTACGGCCGGCCCGCCACGATTTTCTTCACCGTGGCCCGGCCGACGCCCGGCAGCTTGTAGAGTTCCTTCTCGCTGGCCGTATTCAGGTCGATTTTCGGAGCCTGCGCCGGAGCCGGCGCGGCCGGTTGCGCGAAAGCCGCGGCGGCGGCGAGCAGGGCGAGCACGAGAGTGGCGGCAGTTCTGGATGTTCGAATCATATGCCCCCCTAACTAGCTTCGCCTCAGGATGTGCTGGAGGGCGATGGTGAGCGCCATCCCTCCCAGCGCCTTCACCGCTTGCGGGTGCTGCGCGTAAAAGCCGCTCACGTGGTCCACCACGGCCGGGTTCCGCGTTTCGGCATGCGCGGCCATCTGCTGCACCTGGTTGGGGTCGATCTGGTTGGCCTGCTCCGCCGTGACATTGCCGCCACGGAGCATTCCGGCCAGCCCGCCCAAGCCGGGCAGGGAAGCGAGCGTCTGCGGCCCGCCGATGGCATCCATCAGGCGGTTGATCAGTCCAGCCCGCTGGTTCGGGTCGGAGTGGCTGAAGAGCCTGGAGACGATTTCCGGAAATGGCGGCGTCTGGTCCGAGCGCATCGCCTGCGAGAGCCCGCCGGCCACTACGTCCTTCGGAGCGGCCTGGGCCACCTGCTGGAAATCCTGATGGGGATCGGCGGGCGCGGCGGCGGTTCCGCCTCCCTGACCGGCATACCGTTCATAGAGATGAGAGATCGTATCTTTCCAATCCATAACTACTCCGGAATGATCAATTGCTGGCCCGGCCGGATCGCGTTCGGATCCGACAGTTGCGAGCGGTTGGCTTCAAAAATCTTCATGAATTCGTTGGGGTTCCCGTAAAACTGCCGGCTGATCTTCGATAGCGAATCGCCCGGCTGCACCGTGTAAGTTCTGCCGGCCTGGCCGCCGCTCACGCTGGCGCCGGCCGTCTGGGTGCGCGGCGCGGCCTGCTGTGCGGCCGGCGCGCCCTGAGCCCCGGCAGCGACGGTGATATCGGCAATGAGGTCGGAATAGGAAGGGTCGACCAGCTTGATCGCGTCCCAGATGCGGTTCTTGGCTTCCTGGGAGGGCGCCTCGGCGCGCAGGAAGAGTTTATCGCCCTGCATGTTCAGGTTCTGCAGGCGGACCTGATGCTGCGCCATCGCATTTTGCACGGGTTGATATTTTTGCTTCAATTGCTCAAAGCTTTGTGCCATAGCTCTCCTTGCTCGTCGAAGTGGCCGATCAGGAGGCTGCAAACGGCACGCCAGGGAAGGCTGGGGGACAAGTGGCGCAGGCCCCTGGGCTGCATACAATCGGTTGCCTTGGAGGCCCCGTTGCGTCCGTGACGGGATGGCCAGCCAGCGCTTGATGCGCCACGAATTCCATCTGCGGCGGCCCGTGCGATTCGTCACGCCAGTTAACCGATCGGAGTATTACCCGATGCCGGCGGTCCGCTAAGCTGAATAGAGGAGGAGTGAGAGTGAAGTCACTGTTGACGTCACTGGTGTTTGTCGCAGCTTCTGCGTACGGGCAGATTTCGATCGGGATACAGATCGGTCCGCCGCCACCGCCGCGCGTGGTCCAGGTTCTGCCGGCCCGCCCCGGCCCGGAATACGTTTGGGTGGAGGGCTACTGGTATCCCGTGGGAAATCACTATAAGTGGCACGCCGGTTATTGGACGCTGCCGGTTTATGGCGGCGCGCGGTGGGTTGCTCCGCGTTATGAGGGCGGCCGGTACTTCGCCGGTTACTGGGATGGCGACCACGGACGGCGGGAGCACGATCACCGCTGGGACCGCGACCGCGACCGCGATTGGCGCGAACACGATCGCGACCACGATTGGCGCGACCACGACCGGGACCACGGACGCGATCACGACCGGCACTGAAGGCCCAGGTGGCAGATGCATCTGCCACCTCGCCTCGCAAGTAATTGATTCTACAGGGCGAATTTTGGGCAAGTGGATTATCGAAATCCACTTGCCCGCCGAACGCCGCGCTCGGCGTAGAATAAGTCCGATCCTTTTCGCCCGAAATCGGAGGCGATATGCGCCCGCTCCTGCTCCTTTCACTGATCCCAGTTTTGCTGACCGGCCAGCAGGTAACCGCGCAGCAGACAGACGCCCAGCGACCCGAATCATCCGAAGCCTCAGGCCCAGTAGACGGACCCTATACAGGTTTCCGCAGCCGATCGGCTGCGGAAACCAGGAGGCCGCAAGTTCCTGTACATGATGTCCGGCCTCAAGCCGGGAGGTCCGATCATGCAGGACGTGGTGAGCAGGGCGGCAATCGCGGCCGCGAAGTGGGCTTCCTCTAACGGCGAACAACCAAATATGCCGCCGCCCCAATAAGCAGCGGAAGCGGTTGCTCGGCGATGCACGCGACGAACAAAACAGGATGTTTCGCTATCTGTCGCATCAGTTCCACGCCTCAATAGTAAGCCCCTTCCATCTCTGATTCCAGTACCCGAGGTACCAGCTCAAATGAAAACCGTGCTTTACGGCGCCGCGGCAGCGGCACTCGCCTCGATTGCCGCATTCTTCGGGGTACTGGCCTGGGGCGGCTCACCAGATGCCGGCGCGGATCGACGCGGCGGCCGTCGCCATGCGCTTCAATGAGGCCGCAGCCGATCGGCTGCGGAAACGTCCTCATCAGCTCCGGCAGATTCACCGGCGGAACCGCTTCAATGAGGCCGCAGCCGATCGGCTGCGGAAACCGCCGGCCAAGCCCGCCTCCGCGCCCAAGCACACGCCGCTTCAATGAGGCCGCAGCCGATCGGCTGCGGAAACGGGCGCGCCGTATCCGCCGGCGCCGAAGAGATTGCCGCTTCAATGAGGCCGCAGCCGATCGGCTGCGGAAACAGTACGTCGGGGACAAGTGCAACGAGAACAGCATAACGCTTCAATGAGGCCGCAGCCGATCGGCTGCGGAAACCCGCCGCGATCCGTTCCCGCTCCATCCTCAGTGCTGCGCTTCAATGAGGCCGCAGCCGATCGGCTGCGGAAACGGGAATTCTGTCCAACAAGTCCACTACTCCAACGGTCGCTTCAATGAGGCCGCAGCCGATCGGCTGCGGAAACCGTTAAGATGTACTCACTTGGGATTTTGACACACGCGCTTCAATGAGGCCGCAGCCGATCGGCTGCGGAAACGCAGCACCTCGGTATCGGCGCTAAGTTTCATATTCCTGCTTCAATGAGGCCGCAGCCGATCGGCTGCGGAAACCAAAAGAAAGATCAGGAGAGAATCATCGCTTACGTGGCTTCAATGAGGCCGCAGCCGATCGGCTGCGGAAACGGGACCTCTCGGACAAGCTGCGGGATTACCTGTGGGCTTCAATGAGGCCGCAGCCGATCGGCTGCGGAAACCCCAAGGGCGAGCATCGGCGACGGTGCGACCATCGGGCTTCAATGAGGCCGCAGCCGATCGGCTGCGGAAACCGTGCCCAGCCGATCATCATCGACCAGGCGCGTCCGGCTTCAATGAGGCCGCAGCCGATCGGCTGCGGAAACC
>Ga0070739_10004229_pt1 | contig 17143 bp, 18 predicted proteins | sample Coa_R1_7_FD_66445 | JGI IMG/M metagenome (GOLD analysis project Ga0070739, IMG submission 66445) | Surface soil microbial communities from Centralia Pennsylvania, which are recovering from an underground coalmine fire - Coalmine... | ecosystem: Environmental > Terrestrial > Soil > Unclassified ... | reverse complement strand
CTCGACGCCCTCGAGGACCACGACGACGTGCAGCAGGTCTACGCCAACGCCGAGATCCCCGACGACGTCCTCGAGAGCGTCGGGTGACCGACCCCGGCGGCGCATGAGGGTCCTCGGCGTCGACCCGGGGCTGGCCAGGACCGGCGTCGCCGTCGTCGAGGGGGAGCCCGGCGCGCTGCGCCTGGTCCACGCAGGCTGCATCGACACCCTCCCCGGCACCCCCAACCCCCTCCGGCTGACCGCGCTCTTCGCCGCCCTCGAAGGGCTCGTCGCCTCGCACCGCCCCGACGCCGCCGCGGTCGAGCAGCTCTTCTTCGCCACCAACCGGACGACGGCAATGCGAGTCGGCGAGGCGCGCGGCGTGGCCCTCTGCGCCCTCGCCCGCGCCGGGATCGAGGTCACCGACTACTCGCCCCCGCAGATCAAGGAGGCGGTGGCGGGCTACGGAGGTGCCGGCAAGCCGCAGGTGGCGCGGATGGTCCGCTCGCTGCTCGGCGTCGAGCGCATCGCCGGTCCCGACGACGTCACCGACGCCTGCGCCGTCGCCATCTGCCATCACCACCACGCGCGCGTCGGGCGGGCCGCCGCCGGCGGTCGTGTTGCGGTCAACCACGGCCAGAACCGGCTGGCGGCGGCGGTGGCGGCGGCGCAGGCGCGCGAGGCGGTGCGATGATCGCGCTGCTGCGCGGGCGCGTCCTGGCCATCGACGACGACGGCATCGTCCTGGAGACGCAGTCGGGCGTCGGCTACCAGGTGTTCTGCCACCTCCGCACGCTGACCACGCTGCGCGACGCGCGCGACGACGTCGTGCTGCACGTGCACACCAGCGTCGCCGACGACGCCATCCGGCTCTTCGGCTTCGCCACTCCCGAGGAGCTGCGGCTCTTCCGGCTGCTGCTCACCGTGGAGCGGATCGGTCCCAAGGCCGCGCTCGGCATCCTCGGCCGCGCCGAGCTGCCCACCCTGGTGCGCGCCATCCGCAGTGGGGACGCGGGGTTGGTCGGCACCGTGCCGGGCATCGGCCCCAAGACCGCGCAGCGCGTCATCCTCGAGCTGCGCGGCAGGCTCGACGGGCTGGTGGTGCCGGGCGACTCGCCGCTGCCGGTGCCGGAGACGCACGAGGTGGTGGCCACCGCGGTCGAGGGCCTGCGCGGCCTCGGCTTCCGCGAGTCGGAGGCGAAGGCGGCGGTGGCGGCGGTGTCGCCGTCGCTGTCCGAGGGCGCATCGGTCAGCGAGGTCGTCGCCGCCGCGCTGCGCCACCTCGACAAGGTGCTCGCCTCGTGAGCGACGTGCGCGTCATCGATCCCGCCGAGTTCGAGGAGGAGCGCGCCGAGGAGGTCGTCCTGCGCCCGCGCACGCTGGCCGACTTCGTCGGACAGTCCGCGCTGCGCGAGCAGCTGCACATCCTCCTCGAAGCCGCCAAGGGGCGCGGCGAGGCGCTCGACCACATCCTCCTCTACGGACCACCCGGCCTCGGCAAGACGACCCTGGCGCAGATCATCGCCAACGAGATGGGCGTGAAGATCCGCATCACCAGCGGTCCCGCCATCGAGCACCAGGGGATGCTGGCGTCGACGCTCACCTCGCTGGACGCCCGCGACGTCTTCTTCGTCGACGAGGTGCACCGCCTCGGCCGCGCGGTGGAGGAGGCGCTCTACCCCGCGATGGAGGACTTCACCTTCGACTACGTGCTCGGCAAGGGCGCCGGCGCGCAGCCGATGCGGCTCACCCTGCAGCACTTCACCGTGGTGGGCGCCACGACTCGCGCCGGCGCTCTGGGCGGTCCGCTGCGCGACCGCTTCGGGGTGACCTTCCGCCTCGACTTCTACGATGTCGACGAGCTGGTGCGCATCGTCCGCCGCTCCGCGGGTCTGCTCCGCGTCGCCATCGACGCGCCCGGTGCCGAGCTGCTCGCCGCGCGCTCGCGTGGCACACCGCGCATCGCCAACCGCCTGCTCCGCCGCGCCCGCGACTTCGCCCAGGTCCGCGCCGCCGGCCACATCGACCGCGCCGTGGCGCAGTCGGCGCTGGAGGTGATGGGCGTCGACGAGCACGGCCTCGACGAGCTCGACCGCCGCGTCCTGCGCGTCCTCTGCACCTCTCTCGCCGGGCAGCCGATCGGCCTGCAGTCGGTGGCCGTCTCCGTCCAGGAGGACCCCGACACCGTCGAGGACGTCGTCGAGCCCTACCTCATCCGCCTCGGGCTGCTCGCCCGCACCCCCCGCGGCCGCCTTGCTACCGCAAGCGGCTACCGCCACCTCGGCCTCCCAGTCCCCCCCAACGTCCCCGGCGCCCCCTCCGCCACCGACCAACAGACCCTGTTCTGAGTCCCGGTCCGCACGCCAAGGGTCTCTGGGACACTTCGGCTGACGATGAAGCTCAACGCGATCGTGACCCGAGTGGATGGCGAGGATCTCTGCGTCGCCCAGGCCGTCGAGGTGGACGTCGCCAGCCAGGGTGCGACCGCGGACGAGGCCGTGCGCAATCTGCAGGAGGCGCTCGAGCTGTACTTCGACGAGGACGAGGCGCCGCCCAGACCGCACGCTCTCGCGGACGTCGAGTTGCGGCAGGTTGACATCCCGCTGGCCTCGTAGCGCGCCGGCGTGGCGGGCCCTTCCAGCCTCTCGGGCGAGGCTCTCGCCGCGGCGCTGGCGAGGGCGGGGTTCCTCCGGACCAAGCAGCGCGGAAGCCACCTCAAGATGCGACGCGGCCAGACGGGTCGACGTGGCCACCGGCGGCAACGGGCCCCTGGCCGCCGCGCTGACCCGCCTCTGCGGCATCCTGAGGGTGCCGTGAGCACGATCACCCGTCTCGACGCGCTCGACACCGCGCTGTACGACTACGTGCTCCCCGAGGAGCGCATCGCCCAGACGCCGCTGGCGGAGCGGGACGCGTCGCGACTTCTCCACGTCCCGCCCGGCGATGCTCCGCTGGAGGACCGCGGCTTCCGCGACCTGCCGGAGCTGCTGCACCCGGACGACCTGCTCGTCCTCAACGACACGCGCGTGCGCGCCGCCCGGCTGCGGACGCGCAGCGAGAACGGCGGCACGATCGAGGTGCTGGTGGTGCAGGCGCTCGGCGACGGGCGGTACGCGTGCCTCGTCCGGCCGGGGCGGAGGCTGCGTCCCGGGCGCACGGTGCAGTTCGGCGACGGCCTCAGCGCGACGATCGAGGGCGACAGCCCCGGCCATCCCGGCGCCCGGCTGGTGCGCTTCCACTGCAGCGAGGGCGGCGTCGACGACACCATCGAGCGACTCGGCACCGTGCCGCTGCCGCCCTACATCCACGAACCGTTGCAGGACAGCCGGCGCTACCAGACGGTCTACGCGCAGAGCCCGCCGCAGTCGGCCGCCGCACCCACCGCCGGTCTGCATTTCACGCCGCGCGTCCTGCACGCGTTGCGCGACAAGGGCATCCGCACCACGACGGTGCGTCTCGAGGTCGGCCTGGGCACCTTCGCCCCCATCCGCAGCGACCGCGTCGACGCCCACGCCATGCACGAGGAGCGCTTCGAGCTCCCGGCGCAGGCGGCGGACGACATCGCTCGCACACGCGCCGGCGGCGGACGCGTCGTCGCCGTCGGAACCACCGCGGTGCGCACGCTGGAGTCCTGCGCCGCGGGCGGCGGTCTCGTCGCACCGCAGCAGGGCGCGACGCGCCTCTTCCTCAAGCCGGGATCGCCGTTCCAGGTCGTCGACGCCATGCTCACCAACTTCCACGCCCCGCGCAGCTCGCTGGTCGTCCTCGTCGCCGCCTTCATCGGCACGGATCGCTGGCGCGCGGCATACGGCCACGCCCTGCGCGGCGGCTACCGCTTCCTCTCCTTCGGGGATTGCATGCTCTGCTGGCGCGGCGGCTCCGCGCCACGGTGACACCGCTCGAGATCCACCACCGGGACGGCGCCGCGCGCAGCGGCATCCTCCACACCGCCCACGGTGACGTGCGAACCCCGGCGTTCATGCCCGTCGGCACCCACGCCACGGTGAAGGCCTGCACCCCGGAGGAGGTCCGGCAGACCGGCGCCGACATCCTGCTGTGCAACGGCTATCACCTCGTCCTCCGCCCCGGCGTCGAGACCGTCGCGCGCGCCGGCGGCCTGCACGCCTTCATGCGCTGGGACGGCCCCATCCTCACCGACAGCGGCGGCTTCCAGCTGGTGAGCCTCGACGACGTCGCCGAGATCGACGACGGCGGCGCCACCTTCGTCAGCCCGTACGACGGCACCCGCCTGCGCATCACGCCCGAGGAGGCGGTCGGCGCCCAGGCCCGTCTCGGCGCCGACGTCGTGATGTGCCTCGACCACCCCGTCGCCTTCGGCGCGGGCCCGGCGCTGACGCGCGAGGCCACCGAGCGCACCCACCGCTGGGCCGAGCGCTGCCGCGCCGCCCACCCCGGCGAGGGCCACCTCCTCTTCGGCATCACCCAGGGCGGCTTCGACGCGCAGCTCCGGCGCGATTCTGCTCGCGCGATGGCCGGGCTCGGCTTCGACGGGCTGGCCATCGGCGGCCTCGCTCTCGGCGAGCCCCCGCCCGTCATGCTGGCCATGGCCGAGGCGGCGCTGGACGCGGTCCCCGATGCCACGCCCCGATACGTCATGGGCCTCGGCACCGACGCCGAGCTGCTGGCCATGGTGGCGCTGGGCGTGGACATGTTCGACTGCGTGCTGCCCACACGGCTGGCCCGCAACGGCACGGCGCTGACCGCGGGCGGGCGCCTCAGCCTCCGCCAGGCGCGCCACCGCGAGGACGTGCGGCCTCTCGAACCCGGCTGTCCCTGCCCGTCCTGCGCGGGCGGCTACACCCGCGCCTACCTCCGCCACCTCTTCCAGGCGGGGGAGATCCTCGCCCACCGCCTGGTCAGCCTCCACAACCTCACCCACCTGGGCCGGCTCATGCAGGCGATGCGCGACGGGATCGCCGAGCGCCGCTTCGCCGAGCTCAGCGCCGCGGTGCTCGACGGGCTCGCCGGCGGCGTGGATTCGGAGAGGGCCGGGTCATCCCCGGTCGGCTATAGTTCGCGCCCGTGATCCGGCTCAACCGGTGGTGGATCGGCGCAGTCGTCCTGGTGATCCTGGGCGCCCTGTTCATCGACACCTACAGCTACACGTATCGCTTCCTCGGCGAGCACAAGTCGCTGGGCCAGAAGCTGAGCGCCAACCCCCACATCGGCAGCTTCGACCTCTACATCCACAAGGGTCTCGACCTGCAGGGCGGCACCGAGCTGGTGATCGCCATCTGCAAGGGTCCGAACGATCCGCCGGGGAGCAACTGCCGCAACGGGCTGCCCAAGGGCGCGACCATGGACCAGGCCCAGGCGGGGACGATCACCGTGCTCACCCAGCGCGTCAACGGGCTCGGCGTCTCCGAGGCCACGGTGCAGGCGCAGGGCAGTGACCAGGTCCTGGTCGAGCTGCCGGGGGTGGGCATCGACAAGGCCATCGCCACCATCGGCACCACCGCCAAGCTGCACTTCGCCACCGCCGTGGCCGGGGCGCCCAACCCCAGCGACGCGACCTTCCTGGCCGACCAGCAGAACCTCTACGACCCCAAGCAGCTCAGCGACCCCAACTCCTACCAGCCCGGCTACCACTGGAAGATCGACGACAACATCCAGGCGGACGACGTGCAGAAGGCGGACGTCGGCTTCGACAGCCAGAGCGGGCAGTGGGCGGTCACCATCCAGTTCGACTCCAAGGGCGCCAACGAGTGGTCGAAGATCACCACCGCCGCCTTCAACGCCGGCCGGGGACAGCCGGCCAACCGCATCGCCATCTTCCTCGACAACGAGGTGATCAGCGCGCCGGGCGTGATCAGCCCGTCGAGCAACCAGACGGAGATCACCGGCAACTTCACCGAGGCGTCGGCGCAGCAGCTCGCCGACCAGATCAGCGCCGGCGCGCTGCCCGCCGACATCAGCACGGTGCAGTCGACCGAGGTCAGCGCCACGCTGGGCGCCGACACGGTGCGGCGCTCGCTGCTGGCCGGCCTGGTCGGCCTGATCATCGTGGTGATTTTCATGGTCGGGTACTACCGCTTCCCCGGCATGCTGGCCTCCATCGCCCTGCTCATCTACGCGGGCATCGTGCTGGCCCTCTACAAGCTGGTGCCGGTGACGGTGACCCTGGCCGGCCTGGCGGGCTTCGTGCTCAGCGTGGGCATGGCGGTGGACGCCAACGTGCTCATCTTCGAGCGCATCCGCGACGAGCTGCGGCACGGGCGCAGCGTCGGGCTGGCCGTGGAGGCCGGCTTCCGCCGCGCCTGGCCGGCGATCCGCGACTCCAACATCTCCACGATGATCGCCTGCGCCATCCTCTATCTCCTCGGCGCCAGCGTGGTGAAGGGGTTCGCGCTGACGCTGTTCCTCGGCGTGGCGGTGTCGATGTTCAGCGCCATCCTCATCACCCAGTCGCTCTTCACCGTGGTGCTGCGCTGGCGCGCCGCGCGGCGGCCGACGCTCTACACCCCGATCAAGGAGGAGTTCACCGAGAAGCCGCCCAAGGGACGCTTCGACATCGTCCGGGCGCGCAACCTCTACTTCCTCGGCTCGCTGGTGATCATCATCCCCGGCATCCTGGCCATCATCGTCTGGGGCTTCCGCCTCGGCATCGACTTCGCCGGCGGCAACCGCATCGACGTGCAGGTCAAGACCGCCGCGACCCAGGCGCAGGTGCAGCAGCTCGCCGACAAGACCGAGCCCGCGCTGCAGCCGACGGTGCAGACCGAGGCCAACAACACCTTCTCGATCACCACCCTGCCCGGGTCGGTGGACAAGCCGCAGGCGATCATCCAGGCGATGGACCAGAGGTGGGGCATCGTCACCGACAGCAGCGGCCGGCAGAACGTGCAGTTCCAGCAGGTCGGGCCCTCGATCGCCAGCGACCTGGTGCGCACCGCGATCATCCTGGTGCTGGTCTCGTCGCTGCTGATCGCCGTCTATCTCGCCGTGCGCTTCCGCACCCAGACGATCTCGCGCTGGCGCTTCAGCGTGGCCACCTTCCTCAAGCTGCTGCACGACGTCTTCGTGCTGGCCGGGATCTGGGCCATCCTCGGCCACTTCTCCACGCTGGGACAGGTCGACTCCCTCTTCGTCACCGCCATCCTGACCTCGGTGTCGTTCTCCATCCACGACACCATCGTCGTCTTCGACCGCGTGCGCGAGAACCTGCGCACCGGTCCTCGGCTCACCTTCGCGCAGGTGATCAACCTCTCCACCGTGCAGACCATGACCCGCTCGTTGAACACGGCGCTGACAGTCGCCTTCGTGCTGCTGGCCCTGGTGCTCTTCGGCGGCGACTCCATCCGCGGCTTCGTGCTCGCCCTGCTGATCGGCATCGTCACCGGGACCTACTCCTCGATCTTCAACGCCTCGACCCTGCTGGTCGCCTGGCAGAGCATCGACGCGGAGAAGCCGCAGCCCGAGCGGCGCCGCGGAGTGCAGCGCGGACGCCCTGTGGGGGCGCCGGGGAACTAGCGGCTCAGACGTCGCCGAGGTATTCGGCGATGAGAGTCTCAAGTCGCTGGGCGCGGCCGTCGTCGGCACCGACGAGCTGGTCCATCCACGACCGGATCTCGGCGACGCGAAGGTCAGGGACGCCGAGGAGCATCTGGGCGATGTCGGGCCAATCCTTGGGACGATTGAAGAGCGCCTTGCAGACGATGAGGTGCTCGGCCGCCAGGATGGGGATGTCGCGACCGGCCAGGGGGACGATGCGAACCGCGCGCGCCATCGCCTGGTTGAACGGCAGCGTCGCGAAGAAGAGATCCACGGGCGTCTGGCCCCACATGACGCGGCACTGACCGTCGCGCAGCACATCGCGCAGCGCGGTCTGGACGGCCGCACCGAGGCCACCGACGACCCGCAGCACCGACTCGCCCTCTGTCTCGGGTACGAAGACGTTGACGTCGATGTCCGCCGTGGCGCGGGGTTCCCCGTAGTACGCGAGCGCAATGGCTCCGCCGATGGCGTGGGCGATGTGTGCATCCGTGAATGCGTCGTGGAGGGCGAGCACCTTGCTGGTGAGGCCGAGATCACGCATGCGCGGCGCCGGCTTTCCTCAGCGGCGGAAACCGCATCGGGCGCGGAGGACGGGGTGGCAGCGCGTCGACGAAGCCGAGGAGGTCGTCGAGGGCCTTCCCGCGTTCCTCGGGCGACGCCTCCAACCACAAGACGGCGTCGCCGATGACCGGGTCCGCGTCGTGCGAGTCCTGAAGCAATCGGACCAGCAGCCGGCTCAAGCCTGGCGACGGACTGCGTCCCGAAGCCACTTCGGTGAGCAGCGTACGCGCGGCTGTGTCGGCGGCGGATGAGACAGCCCCAGCTCGCCGAGCGGCCTCGTGCACGTCGTCGTGGGTGGTGGGCCGGGTGGCTCGTCGAACCGCCTTGTCAACCACTCCAGGACTCAGCCGGCGGAAGGTGGCCAGAGTGTGGCTGCGCGGCCCCTTCGGGGTGGCGACCGACTCGCGGATCTCCCAGGACCCGTTCGGCCGCCGCACGACGTACGCCATAGTGGGCAAAGTGTACCACTATGGACGCCGGAAGCGAGAAGCCCCGCGGCTATGCTGGACGCCCACATGACCGACATCGCGCTGGACCGCATCACCGAGCTGGTGGAGCCCTCGCTCCGGCAGCTCGGCGTGGAGCTCTACGACGCCCAGTGGCTGGCGCGCGGCCGCACCCCGGTGCTGCGGCTCGTCATCGACAAGCCGGAGGGGGTGGGCCTCGACGACTGCGCCCGGGTGTCCAACGCGGTGAGCGCGGTGCTCGACGCCCACGACCCCATCGAGGATCGCTACGAGCTCGAGGTGAGCAGCCCGGGGGCGGAGCGGCCCCTGCGCACCGAGCAGGACTGGGAGCGCGCCCTGGGCCGGCGGGTCAACGTCCGCTTCCGCCACGGCGACGACGAGGTGGTGCTGGAGGGCAGGCTCACCGAGCTCGGCCTCAGCGACGACACCATCACCGTCGAGGCTCGGGAGGGGAAGTCGCTGGTCCCCGTCCGCATCCCCCGCGGCGACCTGCTGGCGGCGCGCCGGGCGCTGGAGCTCTAGGCGGCCATGTCCGGAGGGCTGCTGGGTGCCGGCTCTGTCGACCTGCGCGCGGCCCTCACCGAGCTCCGCGAGCGAGGGGGCACCGACGAGGCGCACCTGGTCGGGCTGCTGGAGCAGGCGGTGGCCGACACCTACCACCGCCTCGTCCCGGACGACCCAGGCGTGCAGGCCCGGGTCGACCTGCTGACCGGCACCTTCGAGCTGGTCCGTCCGCGGAGCGACGCCGAGGGGGCGGAGGAGCTGGAGCACGTCGACCCGCCGCCGCACTCCGACTTCGGCCGCCAAGCCGCCACCGCCGCCCGCGCCGCGGTCCACGGCCTGATCCGCGACGTCGAGGCGGAGCGCATCCTCCGCGAGGCGGCCGCCCGCCGGGGCGAGCTGGTCGACGCCATCGTCGAGCGCCAGGACGGCCCCCTCGCCTGGCTGGCCGCCGGTGGCATGCCCGTCCTGCTGCCGCCCGAGGAGCAGATCCCCGGGGAGCACCTGGAGCGCGGCAGCCACCTCAAGATCGTGGTCGTCGACGCCCGCCGGCGCGGCCGCGACGCCGTCGCCGTCGGCTCGCGCTCCCATCCCGACCTGCTCCGCCGCCTCCTCGAGCAGGAGGTCCCGGAGCTGGCGTCGGGCCAGGTCCTGGTCCGCGCCATGGCCCGCGAGCCGGGGCGCCGCAGCAAGGTCGCGGTCGAGGCGGGCCAGCCGGGGATCGACCCGGTGGGCGCCTGCATCGGTCCCAAGGGGGTGCGCATCCGGGCGGTGGTCAGCGAGCTGGGGGAGGAGCAGGTCCAGGTCGTCGCCTTCAGCCACGACGACGCCGCCTACGTGGCCAACAGCCTCCAGCCCGCCACGGTGCGGAGCGTGGAGCTCGACGAGGAGAGCCGCACGGCGCACGTGGTGGTGCCGGCCAACCAGCTCAGCCTGGCCATCGGCCGGAGCGGGGAGAATGCCCGCCTCGCCGCCCGCCTGACCCGCTGGCGGATCGACATCGAGGGCGAGGGCGAGGCACAATGAGCAGCGCCGTCCCGCCTTCCGTCCCAACCGGGGCCGGGCCAGAAGCGGCACGAGGCGTCCCATCCCCCGATCGGCGGGTCCCGCAGCGCACCTGCGTGGGCTGCCGCCAGGTCAGGGCCAAGCGAGAGCTGGTGCGCCTGGTGCTTCCCGCCGAGGGCCCCGTCCAGGTCGACCCGACGGGCAAGCGGAGCGGCCGCGGAGCGTACATCTGCCGTGAAACGGGTAGAACCTGTCTCGACCAGGCCCGCAAGCGGAAGGCACTGACCCGGGCGCTCCGCACCCCGCCTGACACCATCGACTACGAATCCCTCGCCGCGCAGCTCGACGCCGCGGCGCGGCCCAGGAGGTGACCCCCATCGCCACGGTCAAGAAACTCACGCTGCCCGCCACGCTGACGGTGAAGGAGCTCGCCGACCGTCTCGGCGTGTCCGGCGCCCAGGTCGTCAAGTACCTGATGACCAACGGCGTCATGGCCACGCTCACCCAGACGATCGACTACGACACCGCGGCGCTGGCTGCCGACAACTTCGGCTTCGAGGCGGCGAGCGAGGATTCCGTGGCGGCGGTGGGCAGCGGCGACGGCGCCGCCCCCGGCCGCGCGCGCCATCCCCTCCTCGACCTGAGCCAGGAGCCGCCGGGATCGCTGCAGCCCCGCCCGCCCGTGGTCACCGTGCTCGGCCACGTCGACCACGGCAAGACCTCGCTGCTCGACGCCATCCGCTCCACCAAGGTCGCCGCCGGTGAGGCGGGCGGCATCACCCAGCGCATCGGCGCCTACCAGGTGGAGAAGAACGGCCGCAGGATCACCTTCATCGACACCCCGGGCCACGAGGCGTTCACCGCCATGCGCGCCCGCGGCGCCGACGTCACCGACGTGGCCATCCTGGTCGTCGCCGCCAACGACGGCGTGATGCCGCAGACCGAGGAGGCGATCCAGCACGCGCGCACCGCCGGCGTCCCCATCCTGGTCGCGCTCAACAAGGTCGACGTCGACGGCGCCAACCCCGACCGCGTCCTGCAGCAGCTCGCCGACCGCGGCCTGGTGTCCGACGAGTACGGCGGCGACACCACCGTGGTGCGCACCAGCGCCAAGACGGGACAGGGCATCGACACCCTGCTCGACATGGTGCTGCTGCTGAGCGACATCGAGGAGCCCAAGGCCAACCCCAAGCGCAGCGCCGTGGGCACGGTCATCGACTCGCACCTGGAGAAGGGCCGCGGCCCCATCGCCACGGTGCTGGTGCAGAACGGGACGCTGCACGTCGGCGACATCGTCGCCGCCGGCGCCGCCTACGGCCGCGTCCGCGCGCTCGTCGACGACACCGGCAAGCGGGTCAAGGACGCGCCGCCGTCGTTCCCCGCCGTGGTCACCGGCCTCGCCGACGTGCCGCCCGCCGGCACGCTCTTCCAGGTCATGGCCAACGAGCGCTCCGCGCGCAGCCTCGCCGAGGAGCGGGCGCGCCAGGACCGCGCCCAGCAGGCGCAGCCGGTGCGCCGCATCACCCTCGCCGACCTCGCCTCGCAGGTCGCCGAGGGCAAGGTCAAGTCGCTCAACCTGCTGCTCAAGGCCGACCTCCAGGGCACCCTGGAGGCGCTGCGCCAGCAGGTCGAGAAGATCGAGGACGAGACGGTGCGGGTGAAGGTGGTCGCCGACGGGGTCGGTCCTGTCACCGAGTCCGACGTCAACCTGGCCGCGGTCACCGAGGCCATCGTGATCGGCTTCAACGTGCGGCCCGACTCGCCGGCCACCAAGCAGACCGCCGAGCAGCAGGGCGTCGACGTGCGCTACTACGACGTCATCTACCAGGTCACCGACGACCTGGAGAAGGCCATCAAGGGCATGTACGAGCCCACCTTCGTCGAGGTCTTCCAGGGCCGCGTCGAGGTGCGCCGCGTGTTCACCGTCGACGGCAGGCCGGCCATCGCCGGCTCGTACGTCACCGAGGGCCGGATCACCCGCAACGCCGTGGTGCGGGTCATCCGCGACGGCGCCGAGGTCGCCCGCAGCCGCATCGCCCAGCTCAAGCGCATGAAGGACGACGTGCGCGAGGTGGCCCAGGGCTACGAGTGCGGCATCACCCTGGAGGACTTCGCCGAGTTCGAGGAGGGCGACGTGCTGGAGGCCTACGTGCTGGAGCAGCAGAACCTCTAAGTGATGGTGCGCACCCATCGAGGGGTTGGCCTTGCCGGACGTCCCTCGCGTCCCGAGCGCGTCGCCGAGCAGCTGCGCCAGGAGATCTCGCGCCTCATGGTCACCGAGATGAAGGATCCGCGCGTGCGCATGGCCTCGATCTCGCAGGTCAGGCTGTCGCCCGACCTGCGCTCCGCGCGGGTGATGGTCAGCGCCATCGGCACCGACGAGGAGCGGCGCGCCGTCGTCGACGGGTTGCGCCACGCCGCGGGCTACCTGCGCGGCGAGCTGGGACACGTGCTGGAGAACCTGAAGAGCCCGCCCCGCCTGCAGTTCGAGCTCGACGAGTCGATCGCCTACTCGGTGAAGGTGAGCACCATGCTGCGGGAGTTGGGCGTCGAAGCCGACACCGAGCCAGCTGAGGAAGTGGAACCGTGACGACCCAAGCAGCGACCAAGCACTGGCCGAACGTCGACGACGTCGCCGAGGACATCCGAGCCCTGCTCGACCGGTCCCGGCACGTCGTCTGCCTGGCCCACAAGGACGCCGACGCCGATTCGCTGGGGAGCGCGCTGGCCTTCGCCCTGTCGCTGCGCGCGCAGGGCAAGACCGTGCATCCGGTGGTGCCGGCGCCCTGGCCGTTCCTGCTCTCCTACCTGCCCGGCTTCGACACCCTCGAGGAGTCGCCCGCCGAGTACGACTGCGTGCTCACCTTCGATTGCGCCACCACGCATCGCTTCGGCGACAAGCGGCCGATGCTGGAGTCGGGCGTCCCGGTGGTCAACGTCGACCATCACGTCAGCAACGACGGCTACGGCGCGATCAACCTCATCGAGCCCGAGGCCAGCGCCACCGGCCAGGTGGTGTACCGCCTGCTGCGCAAGCTGGACATGCCGGTGACGCCGCAGGTGGCCGACAACCTCTACGCCGCGCTGTTCACCGACACGGGCGGCTTCCGCCACGAGAACACCACCGAGGCGGCGCTGCGGCTGGGCGCCGAGCTGGTGCACCTCGGCGCCGACCCCGCCTTCATCGCGCTGAAGAGCTACAAGTCGCGACCCGTGCCGATGCTGAAGCTGGAGGGCCTCGCCGTCGCCGCGCTGCGCACCGACTGCGACGGCACCCTGGTCTGGTCGCAGGTGACCCAGGAGATGCTGGAGACGTCGGGCGCCACCATGGTGGAGTCCGAGGGTGTCATCGACCAGCTGCAGAGCATCGACACCATGAAGATCGCCGTGCTCTTCAAGCAGATGTCGCCGGAGCTGACCAAGATCAGCGTGCGCACCCGCGACGAGATCGACGCCACCGACCTCTGCATCCCCTTCGGTGGCGGCGGCCACCACCGCGCCGCCGGCGCCGAGCTCCCCATGTCACTGGAGAAGGCACAGGCCACGGTGCTGCCGATGGCGCGCGAGCTGCTGAGCCACACGGCGTGATCGACGCCACCGCCACACCGCGGTCGCGCCGCGGTCGCCAGCCTGCGCGCGTCCACGGCATCCTGCCGCTCAACAAGTCGGCGGGCATGACCTCCTTCGACGCGGTGCGCCAGGTGCGCCGCATCCTCGGCGAGCGCCGCGTGGGCCACGCCGGCACGCTCGACCCCTCGGCGACCGGGCTCCTGCCCATCTGCGTGGGGCAGGCGACGCGGCTCGTCGACTTCCTGCACCAGCAGCCCAAGCGCTACCACTGCGTGGTGCGTCTCGGTGAGCGCAGCGACACCATGGACCTGGAGGGCACGGTGACGCGCAGCGGCGACGCGACGCACGTCAGCGAGCCCGCGGTGCGCGCCGCGCTGGTGCGCTTCGAGGGCGACATCCAGCAGACGCCGCCGATGCACTCGGCGGTGCGCCGCGACGGGCGCCATCTCTACGAGCTGGCGCGCGAGGGCGTCGAGGTCGACCGCGAGCCGCGCACGGTGCACATCGGCTCGATCCGGGTGATCGCCTTCCGGCCCGGGCCCGTCGCCGAGGTGGAGCTCGACGTGGTCAGTGGCAAGGGCGCGTACATGCGCGTGCTCGCCTCCGACCTCGGCGACGTGCTCGGCTGCGGCGGCCTGCTGTCCTGGCTGGAGCGCACCGCCTACGGCCCGATGACCGTCGCCGGCTCGGTGACGCTGGAGCAGCTGGAGGCGATGCCCGAGCCCGCCTCGGCGCTGCTCGGCGCCGACGTCGCGGTCAGCTGGATGCCGCGCGTCGACCTGCCGCCCCCGCTGGCGGTGCAGGTGCGGCGCGGGCAGTCGGTGTGGCTGGCCCGGGTCCCCGAGCCTCGGCCGCGCGGCGCGGTGCGGGCGCACGGGCCCGAGGGTGAGCTGATCTGCATCGGCGAGCTGACCGGGACCATGCTGCGACCCACCAAGGTCCTCGCCACCGGCGGGGCCTGAGCCTCTCGCCGTGCGCGTCGACTTCGGCCTGCCGGCGCGCGAGCCGGGGCAGCGCCCGGCGGTGCTCACCATCGGCAACTTCGACGGCGTCCATCGCGGCCACCGAGCGCTCGTCGACCGGCTGGTTTCGGACGCCCGTGACCGCAACGCCGAGTCCGTGCTGATCACCTTCGACCCGCATCCGCGCTGCGTCCTCGACCCGGACAACTGCCCGCAGCAGATCACCACCCTCGACGAGAAGCGCGACGTCATCGCCTCGCTGGGCGTCGACCGCCTCGTCGTGCTGGAGTTCACCCGCGAGCTCTCGATGTGGACGGCGGAGCACTTCTGCGAGCAGCTCATGGCCTCCTTCCCGCTGCTGCGGCTGGTGGTGGGGCACGACTTCGCCCTGGGCCACAAGCGCCAGGGCACAATCGCGTTCCTCGGCGAGTTCGGCGCCGCGCACGGGTTCGACGTGGTGGCCGTCGACGCGCTGGAGGACGGGGGAGAGGTGGTGAGCTCCTCGCTGGTGCGCGGGGCGCTGCTCGGCGGTGACCTGCCCCGCGCGGCCGCGCTGCTGGGCCGGCCGTACTTCGTCGACGCCTGGGTGGAGCACAGCGACAGCGTCGACCGCAGTTCGGGGCATCCCAGCGCGCACCTCGCCATCACGCCGGGGAAGTGCCTGCCCGCGCGCGGGGTCTACGCGACATGGCTGCGAGTCCGCGGGCGCTGGTGGATGGCGGCGACCAACGTCGGCTACGGCCCCACCTTCGGGCGCGACCGGCTCACCGTCGAGGCTCTTCTGCTCGACTTCGAGGGTGATCTCTACCGGCAGAAGGTCCGCGCGGCCTTCGTGTCCCGGCTGCGCGAGGAGCGCCGCTTCACCGGCGTCGGCGAGCTGACGGCGCAGATCTCCCGCGACGCCGAGGGCGCCAAGGCCGCGCTGGTCGCGTCGGGAGAGCCCGCCGGGCTGTAGGGCCCCGGCGGCGCCCGCCGGTCTCCCGCTAGCATCGCCGCACGATGTCGGACGTGGTGGTGGTCGGAGGCGGGCTGGCGGGCTGCTGGGCGGCGGCCACGGCGGCGGCGTCGGGCGCGCGCGTGACGCTGGTGCGCCGCGCCCTCGGGGCCACCGCGACGAGCGCGGGCCCGATCGACTTCGTGCCTCCCGCAGAGGCGGCCGATCCCGCGGCGTGGCTGGCGCGGCTGCCGCGAAGCACTCCCGAGCACCCCTACGTCGCGAGCGGGGCGTCCCCCGCGCTCGAGGAGCTGGAGGCGGAGGCGGAGCGCCTGGGCCTCGCCCTCGCCGCCGCCGGGCTCCCGCTCCGCGTCTCGCTGCGGGCGCCGCTCCTGCTCGGCGCGATCACGGGACAGGCGCGCTTCGCCGGGGTGGCGCCCGAGACCCAGGCCGCCGGCGACCTGGGGCGCGCCGCGGGCAGGACGGTCGCGGTCGCGGGCATCGCGGGCCTGGCCCGCTTCGACCCGGGGGCCGTCGCCGCCGCGCTCGACGAGCGCCGCCTCGGCTGGCCGGCCCCGCTGCGGGCGGTGGCCCTCCAGGTGTCCCCGGACCTGCCCGGCATCCCCGCCGGCGTCACCGGCGACCTCGACGACGCAACCCTGGCGCGCGCCCTGGAGGCGCCGGACGGGGCGGAGGCGCTCGGCGAGGCCGTCGCGGCCGCCCGCCCTCCGGCTGCCGAGCTGGTGCTCCTCCCCGCCGTCCTCGGCCTCGACGACCCCGAGAGCGTGGCGCGCCGCGTCGCCGGGGCGGCGGGCGTGGCCGTCGCCGAGCTGCTCACCTCGCCGCCGTCGGCGCCGGGCTGGCGCCTCCAGCGCGCCTGCGACCGGCTGCTCGCCGACGCAGGCGTGCAGCTCGTGACGGCGCCGGTGACCGGCATCCGCGTCGAGGCGGGCAGTGCCGCCGCCGTCACCGTCGCGGGCGGCGCCGAGCTGCCCTGCGACGCCGTCATCCTGGCCACGGGGAAGTACCTGGGCGGGGGCATCCTCGCCGACCCCCGGCCCCGCGAGCCGCTGCTCGACCTGCCCCTGTTCAGCCGCGGGGTGCCGGTCTCACGCCTCGCGCTCCGCGACCTGGTCGAGCGCGCCCGCTTCCGTGAGCAGCCCTTCGCCTCGCTCGGCGTCCGCACCGACGGCCACGGCACGCCGGTGGACGAGTTCGGCCACGCCGCCGTCGCCAACCTCACCGCCTGTGGCGATCTGCTCGCCGGGCTCGACCCCACGCTGAGCGGCGGCGGCCTGGGCGTCGTCGCCTGGACGGCGACCCGGGCTGCGCGCACCGCGCTGCGCTCCGTGGGCGCGGCGGCGGCATGAGCGTCGCCGCCATGAGCGACCTCCTGGTGCGTCTCCGCGAGGCGGTCGGGGAGGGCAACCTCAGCACCGCCCCCGCCGACCGCGCCGCCGTGGCCCACGACCTGTGGCCCCGCGCGCTGATCCGCGCCCGCCAGGGCACCCCGCCCGCGCCGCCCGACTGCGTGGTCTGGCCGCGCAGCGAGGAGGAGGTGATCGCCGTGCTGCGCGCCTGCAGCGGGGCCGGCGTTCCGGTTGTGCCCTTCGGCGCCGGGACGGGCGTGTGCGGCGGCGTCATCGCCA
>Ga0070739_10004227_pt1 | contig 17152 bp, 17 predicted proteins | sample Coa_R1_7_FD_66445 | JGI IMG/M metagenome (GOLD analysis project Ga0070739, IMG submission 66445) | Surface soil microbial communities from Centralia Pennsylvania, which are recovering from an underground coalmine fire - Coalmine... | ecosystem: Environmental > Terrestrial > Soil > Unclassified ... | reverse complement strand
GCGTGGGGGGCGCGCAGCCTGGGGCGGAGCGCCGTTAGAATGCCGACCACGATTACGATGCCGCAGCTGGGCGAGACGGTCACCGAAGGGACCGTCGCGCAGTGGCTCAAGAAGCCCGGCGACAGCGTCGAGAAGTACGAAGCGTTCGTCGAGGTCTCGACCGACAAGGTCAACGCCGAGGTGCCCGCGCCGGTGACCGGCGTGATCCGCGAGCTCATCGTCAAGGAAGGCGAGACCGTCCCGACCGGGGCGCCGATCGCGATCATCGACGAGGTCGGCGCCGCGACCCCGCCGCCGAACGGAAGCGCCTCGCCGTCCGAGCAGGTCGCCGCGGCGGCCGGCCCGTCCGGACGCGACGAAGCGAATCGTCAGGCGAGCGACGAGCCGGTGCCCGGCGGAAACGTCGGGCTCGGCGGACCGACCTTCGCCGCGCCCTCGAACGGCGCCGGGGCCAACGGGGCGGGCGCGAACGGCGCGCCGGCGACGGCGCCGGGCGGCGCACGGGTCTCCCCGGCGGTCCGCCGGCTCGCACGCGAGCACCGCATCGACCTCGCGCGCGTGCGCGGGACCGGCGACAACGGCCGGATCACCGCCAACGACATCCTCGCCGCGGCGAAGGCCGGTCCGAGCGCCGGCGTCGCGGCGACCATCACCGCCGACAACGTCGAGTACACGGCGCCCGCGCCGGCGGCTGCGGCGACCGGCGCTCCGCCGGCGCCGCCCGCGCCGTCCCCGCAGCCGTCGCCCGCGCCCGGCGGCGCGCGGCCGTCGTACGCGCACGCGCGTCCCGGCGAACTGATCCCGCTCACGCAGGCGCGCAAGATCATCGCGCAGCGGATGGTCGAGTCGAAGCACACCGCGCCGCACGCCTGGACGATGGTCGAAGTCGACGTCACCAACGTCTGGAAATGGCGCACGCGCGAGAAGGACGCGTTCGAGCAGGCCTACGGCGCGAAGCTCACGCTGCTGCCGTTCTTCATCCGCGCCGTGGTCGAGTCGCTCGCGAAATTCCCGCTGATGAACGCCAGCTTCACCGACGAGGGGATCCGCGTGCACCGCGAAGTGAACGTGGGGATCGCGATCGCCGCGGAGGGGAATCTCATCGTCCCGGTGATCCGCGACGCCGACCAGCTCTCGATCAAAGGCCTCGCGCTCGCCGCGGGCGCGCTCATCGACAAGGCGCGTCGCGGCCGGCTCGGCGCGGACGAGCTCGCCGGCGGGACGTTCACGGTCAACAACACCGGCGCGAACGGCTCGATCCTCTCGGCGCCGATCCTCGTGCCGGGACAGACGGGGATCGTCACGACCGAGGCCGTGGTGAAGCGGCCGGTCGTGCGCGACGACGACTCCATCGCCGTCCGCTCGATGATGAACGTCTGCATGTCGCTCGACCACCGCGTCGTCGACGGCGCGGTCGCCAGCGGCTTCCTCTTCGATCTCAAGAAGCGCCTCGAAGCGATGGGCCCCGCCGGCTCGCTTTGAGCTTTCGTCTCGGCGCGATCGCGGCAGGCGCGGCGCTCGCCGTCGTGGCGACGGCGGCGCCGTCGTTCGCCGCCGTCGACGACGAGCCGGCCGGCCTGGTCGGAACGAGCTCCACCCTCGCCCACGTGCGCGCGCTCTACGAGCGCACGCACCAGCGTGACTTCACGCGCGCCGCCACGGTCATGGAGGACTGGCGGCTGTTCCAAGACGGGACGGTCGGCTCGTATCGGGTGAACCGGCTGGGGTCCGACGTGCGCGAGACGACCCAGCTGGGCCCGCTCACGTACGAGCGCGGCGTCTTTCGCGGCGTGCGGTGGGAGCAGAACCGCAACGGGATCGTGTTCACGTATCCGGGCGTCCACGAGCAGCGCGACGCGATCAGCGATCACGCCTTCCGCGACACGAACGACGAGCGCGACGTGCGGCTCGTCGGCGAATCGGTCCCGTACAACGCGTACGTGGTCGAGGTCAACCCGCCGGGCGGGCGGCACGAGTGGCTCTACGTCGAGAAGCGCAGCGGGAACCTGGTCCGGCGGGAGTACGTCGAGCGCCGGCGCCGCTTCGTGACGAGCTTCGACGACTACCGGCTCGTCGAAGGCGTCCCCGAGCCGTCGCGGATTCGCACCGTCGATTCGGTCGGCAACGAGCGCGAGCAGACCCTGGTGACACGCACGCTCGACACGACGCCCGATCTGCGCGACGTCGAGATCCCGCCGTCACGCCGCGTCGTCGAGTTTCCGGCGGGCAGCGCGCCGATCCGCCTGCCGGTCCGCTTCGCGAACGGGCTTGCGGTGGTCCGCGTAATCGTCGGACGCGGCGCCTACGACTTTCTGCTGGACTCGGGCGCCGCCGGGATCGTCGTCGATCCCACGATCGTCGATCAGCAGCACCTCGAGCGCTTCGGGCAGCACGTCGCGACGACGCTGGGTTCGTTCCCGGAGTCGAGCACGATCGTCTCCCAGATGACGATCGGCCCGCTGCGGATGCGCAACGTCGTCGCACGCGTCGTCACGGTGCCGTTTCACGTCGACGAGCGAACGCACGTCGCCGGACTGCTGGGCTTCGACTTCTTCGCCGACGCGGTCGTGCACTTCGACGTCGAAAAGGGCTTCGCCGAGGCGATCGCGCCGGCGTCGTTCCGCGCGCCCGGCGACACGGCGAGCGTCGCGGTCAGCCTCGACGACAAGACACCGGCGGTGCGTGCGCGGGTCGACAACACGGTCGGCCGCGTCGTGCTCGACACCGGCGCGAACCGCACGATCTTCGAGACCGCGTTCGCCGAGCGCGGCGACTTCGCGCCGGAGCGCGTCGCGAGCAAGACGTTCGTGCGCGGGATGGGCGGCTTCGCGGACGCCGAAGCGGCGCGCGTGCCGACCATCGAGCTGGGCGGGCTCGCCACCCACGACGCGATGGCCGACGTCTCCAACATCGACCTCGGCACCGACGACGTCGACGGCGTGCTCGGGACGGATCTGCTCCGCGCCTACGAGCTCTGGTTCGACTACCGCGCCGACGTCGTCTACGTCAAGCGCGCGAAGCGCTGAGCGCGCCGCCGCTCAGCGGCGGCTCGTCCGGCGGTCGCGCGGGGCGCCGCGCAACGCCGCGCGGACGAACGCGCTCTTCCCTTCGGCGTACGCGTCCCGGTCGTCGCGGTAGCGATCGGCGAGTTCGCGTTTGAGCGCGCCGTACCGTTCGGCGAGCTGCGGATCGGCGCGGAGCGCATCGCGGAAGGCGAGATGGGCGCGCAGTTCGGGGGTCCCGACGGCGCAGACGTAGAGATGGTGGCGCGGCAGCTCGGCCGGCGCGCGGAACGCCTCGCGCCCGGCGATGCCGAGATCGCCGAGATGCGTGTAGCCGAGCTCGGCGAGGCGCGCGATCGCTTCCGGCACGTCGGCGGCGCTGCGCAGCACGACGTCGACGTCGACGATCGGCTTCGCCGCGAGACCGGGGACGGCGGTGCTCCCGACGTGCTCGATCCCGACCGCCAGATCGCCGAGCGCCGACGCGACCCGCTCGCGCATTCGCGCGAACGTCCCCTCCCACGCCGGGTCGTACTCGACGACGACGACCGGCTCCGCGCGTTCGCTCGGCGCGATCGGATCGCGCCGCATCAGCGCAGCTCGAGCAGCGTCGCGAGGTTCGCACGGTCGTCGAGCACCGGCTCGAGCGCGCCGCTCGCGCTCGTCATGAGCGTCGTCACGCCGGGACCGTGCCCGGCGAGGAACGACTGCCCGTGCGAGACGCTCGCGATCGTCACCGCGCCGTCGCGGTAGATCCGGCCGAAGGTGTTGTCGGCGCCGACGATCGCCACGAGGTCGCCGAGCCGCAGCGCGTCGAGTCCGTATTCCCGCACGGTCGGCGGGTCGAAGCACTGGATGTCGTAGTCGCCCCGAACCACCGTGCTGCGCCCGAGGCCCGAGCCCATCACGCGCGCCGGCACGATGCGCGCGACGGGGACGCGCAGCCGCGCGCCGGCCCGCTCGACGCGCAGCCGGTCGAACAGGTCGGGATCGCAGTTGAACACGCGCACGTCGCCCGCGTCGGTCAGCGCGAGCCCGACGCCGACGGCGCGCACCGAGATCGCGTCGCCGATCTGCATCTGCGCCATCGTGTCGGGCGGGAAGTCGATCATCACGTGCTCGACGCCGCCGTGCTTCCCCGTGACGACGCCGCGCGCGCCCTTCGCTTCGCCGCTCGTGACGGTCGCGACGTTGCCGATGCACGCGAACACGCAGAACGAGGCGTTGATCTTGTCGTCGGGATGCCGGGCGCTCACTCCGGGCTCGATGTGATCGCTCTCGTACGCGAAGCAGGAGTCGCCGACGCGGACGTTCAGGGCGATCCCGCCGACGCTCGGCAGGATGCGCGGGACGCCGTCCGCGCCGACTTCGTACAGCGTCGAGAGCACCAGCGGAGGCGCGACCTGCGCGCCGACGATCTGCGTGACGAGGCGGTGCCGGTTGGTCTCCACGGCGAACACCCTGGGCCGTGCAAATCCGCAAGTCCTTCACGTTCGAAGCCGCCCACGTGCTGCCGCATCACCCGGGAAAGTGCGCGCGCCTGCACGGGCACTCGTACCGGCTGGACGTCGCGCTGGAAGGCCCGCTGCGGAGCGAGGGACCGGCCGCCGGGATGATCGAGGACTTCGACACGGTGACGCGGGTCGTCAAAGAGCACGTCGTGGCCGAGCTCGACCACCGCTCGCTGAACGAGCTCATCGAGAACCCGACCGCCGAGCACATCGCGCTCTGGATTTGGAACCGATTAGCATCCGAGCTTCCGGCCCTCGCGGAGATCGTCGTTTGGGAGACTCGGCGCGCCTGTGTCGTTCTTCGAAAGGATGACCCTTTGACCGCCGCCGGGTAACGGGTCGGCGGCACCCCGAACCACAGGAGCTTTCCACACCATGAAACGTCACTTCGCAAGCTTGCTGGCCGTCGGCCTCGCCCTCACGCCGCTCGCGGCGTCGGCCCAGGTCGCCCCCGGGACGGAGCTGTACGGGTACCTCGATCAGACGGTCGACTCGGGCAGCGCGTACGTCGGCGAGCGCGTCAGCGCGTCGCAAGTGCACGGCGGCGGGATCGCGGGAGCGCGCATGTTCGGTCACGTGGCGGGCGTCCAGAAAGCGGGTCAGGGAACTCCGGGCCGCGTCTACCTGACGTGGACAGCCGTGCGGACGGCCTCGGGACGCCGGTACGCGATCGAAGGGCGCACCGTGCGCGCGCAGGTCGTCACGAAGAGCAACGCCGCGAAGGAGGCGGGCGGCGCGGTCGCCGGGATGATCCTCGGCAACATCCTCGGCAAGGCGGTCGGGACGAACATGGGCGGTCTGATCGGCGCCGGCGGCGGATACCTCGCCGCGCGGAACAACCGGCAGAACGTCACGATCCCCGCGAACTCGGTGATCGAGGTCCAGATCGTCTCGGCACGCCGCCAAGGATAGTGGGTTCGCGCTCCGCGAACCCGTCGCGTTCGCCCTCCCGGCGATCCGCCTTCGATGGCACGATGGGAACCGACTAGGTGCTGCAGCTCGCGGAGATCTTCTACAGCGTGCAAGGTGAGGGGACGTGGACCGGGACACCCGCGGTCTTCGTCCGCCTCGCCGGCTGCAATCTGAGCTGCGATTTCTGCGACACCGACTACGCGCTGAAGTTCTTCGGCTCCGTCGACGACGTCGTCGCGCGCGTGCGCGAGGCGGGCGGCGATTGCCCGATGGTGATCCTCACCGGCGGGGAGCCGCTCGCGCAGCGGGAGACGCCCGCGCTGATCGCCGCGCTGCGCGCCGACAGACGGCGCGTGCACATCGAGTCGAACGGGACGATGCCGGCCGAGCTGCCCGACGACGTGTGGCTCACGGTGTCGCCGAAGGAACGGCTCGCTCCGCAGATGGCGCGCCGCGCGAACGAGGCGAAGCTCATCGTGGACGGCCGGGTCCCCGAGGAGTGGATCGGCGCGTTCCCGGCGACCACGCGGCTGTTCTTGCAGCCCGAGGGGAACAAACCGGCCAACGTCTCGCTCGCGGTGGAGGCGGCGAAGCGCGACCCGGCGCGGCTCCGGCTCTCGCTGCAGACGCACAAGTTCATCGGCGTGCGGTGACGGTGATGCGCAGGGCCATCCGCACCGACCCGACCCATCTGCTCGCCGGCCCGCGCCGGGCGGCGAGCGTCACGGTGCCGTCGTCGAGATCCTCGTCGTCTGCGCCGTAGCGCGCGAGCTCGCCGCGCTGCGCGCTCGCGGCGGCGTCACCGTCGCGGCGGTCGGCGTCGGCCCGGTGGAGGCGGCGCTCGGCACCGCGCGGGCGCTGGCCGCGCGGCACTACGACGCGGTGATCAACGCGGGGATCGCCGGCGGCTTTCGCGACCGGTGCACGGTCGGCGACGCCGTCGTCGTCACGCGCGACGACTACGTCGAGCTGGGGCTCGAGGACGGACGCGCGTTTTCGCTGCCCGACGGCGTCGACCTCGTGCGCACGGCGGAGGCGCATCCGCGCCTGCTGCGCCCATTCCTCGACGGGCTCATCGCGGCGATCGCCGGCCGCGGCGTCACGTCCGCGACGGTGACCGGCACGACGGCACGCGCGCTCGTTCTGGCGCACCGCTTCCGCGCCGACGTCGAAAGCATGGAAGGCTTCGCGGTGCTCCGCGCCGCCGAGACAGCCGGCGTCCCCGCCGTGCAGATCCGCGGCGTGTCGAACTACGTCGGCGATCGCGAGACGAGCGAATGGAACTTCGCCGCGGGCGCCGAGGCGGCGGTCGCAACGACCGACGCGCTGCTCGATGTTCTGCTCACGGAATGACGTATTCGCTCGCCTATTCGCCGTGTCCGAACGACACGTACATCTTCGCCGCGCTGACGAACGGGCTGCTGCCCGACGCGCCGCGCGTCGAGGTGGTGCTCGACGACGTCGAAGCGCTCAACACGGCAGCGCGCGAAGGCAGGTTCGCGCTCACCAAAGTGAGCTACGGCGCGATCCCCTACCTGCTCGACACGTACCGCATCCTGCGCAGCGGCGGCGCGCTCGGACGCGGGTGCGGCCCGCTGGTGATCGTGCGCCCGGGCGCCGGCGGCACGGCGCCCTCGCTGCACGACCTCCCTCCCGACGCGACCTTCGCGATTCCGGGCCGCTACACGACGGCCTACGTGCTGCTGCGGCTCGCGCTCGGACGCGATCCGCGGGTCGTGGAGATGCGGTTCGACCGCATCGTCGACGCGGTCGCGAACGGCACGGTGGACGCCGGGCTGATCATCCACGAGTCGCGCTTCACCTACCAGCGCGCGGGCCTGGCGAAAGCGATCGACCTCGGTGACTGGTGGGAGTCGGCGACCGGCAACCCGATCCCGCTCGGCGCGATCCTCGTCCGCCGCGACGTCCCAGACGACGAAGCGCGCGCCGTCGACGAGGCGATCCGGCGCAGCCTGCGTTTCGCGCGCGAGCGCGAGGACGCGATCATCGACTACGTCCGCGCGCACGCCTTCGAGATGGACGACGACGTGATGCGCGCGCACATCGGACTCTACGTCAACGAGTACAGCGACGACCTCGGCCCCTCCGGCATCGCCGCCGTCGAAGACCTGTTCGCCCGCGCCGCGCGCGCCGGCCTCGTCCCGAGCGGGACGTCGCCCGAGTTCGTGTAGGCGATGACGACGCGTCGCGCATTCCTTGCCGGTATCGGCGCCGTCTCGGCGAGCGCCGCGTGCCGCGATGCCGCCGCGGCGGCGGCGCCGCGCGTCATGCCGGGCGACGACGTCTTCGTTCGCGACGGCTGGCGCGCGCTGCGCGGCCGCGGCGTCGGTCTGATCACCAACGCCTCCGGCGTGCTGAGCAGCGGCGTCTCGGCGATCGATGCGATCCACGCGAACCCGCAGATCGCGCTGCGCGCGCTGTTCGGGCCGGAGCACGGGATCCGCGGGACGGCGGGCGCCGGTCAGACGGTTTCCTCGTCGCTCGACGAACGCACGGGACTTCCCGTTCACAGCCTTTACGGCCCGACGCGCAAGCCGACCGAAGCGATGCTCGACGGCGTCGACGTGCTCGCGTTCGACATTCAAGACGTCGGCGCGCGCCCGTACACGTACGTCTCGACGATGGCCTACGCGATGCAGGCCTGCGCCGAATACGGAAAAGAGATGTGGGTGCTCGACCGGCCCAATCCCGTGGGCGGCGAGCTGATCGACGGCCCGATCCTCGAGCCGAAGTACAAGTCGTTCGTCGGCCTCTATCCGATCCCGGAGCGCCACGGCATGACCGTCGGCGAGCTCGCGCGACTCTTCAACGAGCATTTCGGGATCGGGTGCGCGCTGCACGTCGTGCCGATGGAAGGCTGGTCGCGCGCGATGCTCTGGGACGATACGGGGCTGCGCTGGGTACCCACCTCGCCGAACATGCCGTACTCGCGCACCACGCTCGTCTACCTGAGCACCGGGCTGATCGACGAAGCGGGCGTCAACAACGGCATCGGCACGGATCGCCCGTTCGAATACGCGGGCGGCTACGGCTTCGACGCCGCGGCGCTGCGCGACGCCCTCGCGGCGCGCGCGATCCCGGGCGTCGAGTTCGAGCCGGCCGACTGGTCGCCGGTCCGCGGCTTCTGGGCCGGAAAGACGCTGCGCGGCGTCGCGCTGAACGTCACCGACCCGCACGCGTTCCCGAGCGTCCGCACCGCGCTCGAGATCCTGTGCGCCGCGCGCGCGCAGGGCAAGTTTCACGTCGCCCACCAGGCGATCATGGACCGCGACTGGGGCACGGCGAGCGTCCGCACCATGGTGCAGGACGGCGCCGCGCCGGACGCGATCCTCGCGACGTGGCAGCCCGGACTGCGGGCGTTCGCCGCGCTGCGCGAGAAGTATCTGCTCTACTGATGTCCGGCTGGGGCGAGTGGTGGGAGGAGACCCGCGAGCGGCTGCGCGCGATGGCGATCGTCGCCGGCATGACGCTGCCGGCGTTCGGCGTCCGCCCGTACCAGACGCGCGAGCTGAAGGACGTCTACGGCGCAACCGACGTCCCGCCCGAGGAGCCCGGTCGCGCCGACGCGAGCGAACGGCGGCGCGGCTGAACGCGCGCCCGCGCTGAGCCCGGCTACTCGCCGCGCTGGTGGGCGCGTTCGCGGAGCTGGCGGATCTGCCAGACGTGGATGAAGCGCTGGATCTCTTCCTGCGTCCGCTCTTCGACGTCGACGAGCTGCACGCCGTGCGCGAACTTGCGGCGCCGGACGTAGAAGTAGGCGATCAAGACGCGCGCGCGGACCGTCATCTCCTTGAACGGCTCGGGCGGGACCATGATCTTCTTCTTGATCTTGCCGCGCGGGGTGATCTCGACGGTCTCCTTCTCGACCTGCACGTTGCGCACGAGATCGTTCGGCAGCGTGAAGCGCAGCTCGAGCGGCGAGCCTTCGGGGAAGTCCTCGTCACCGATCAGGCGCAGCCCGTGGGCGGAGAGGTCGGTCGCGATCGCGGTGCGGCTGCCGGGGCGGCCGCCCACCGCGTAGGCGACGCCGAACTCGAACGACGCGCGGTAGCTCTGCCGCTGGGGCTCGGTCACGCGGGCGCGTCGCGGCGGCGCCTGACGCCGCTTCGTCTTGCGCCGCTTCTTCCAGAAGAACACCGAGCGGGCGGGATTCCAGGAACTCGTGCGCCGCCCTTCGTAGCCGCTACGGCCATGGCAGCCGCGCTCGCGCCCCGGCTTCTCGAGGCCCTCGGGCCGGACGCCGTGCGCGTCGATCCCGAGGACCTCGCCGTCTACGGCTTCGACGCCTATTCCGAGAGCGTGCTCCCCACCGCGGCCGTCGTTCCGCGCGACGCGCGCGAGGTCGCGATCGCGGTGCGGATCGCCGGCGAGTGCGGCGAGCCCGTCGTCCCGCGCGGCGCGGGCACGGGGCTCTGCGGCGGCGCCGTTCCGACCCGCGGCGGCCTCGTGATCTCGTTCGCGCGGATGAATCGGATCCTCGAGCTCGACGCGGCGAACCGGCGCGCACGCGTCCAGCCGGGACTCATCAATCTCGACCTCTCGCGCGCCGCGGCGCCGCACGGCGTGTTCTACGCGCCCGATCCGTCGAGCCAGAAGATCTCGACGATCGGCGGCAACGTCGGGACGAACGCCGGCGGGCCGCACTGCCTGAGCTACGGGACGACGACGAACCACGTCCTCGGCGTGGAGTTCGTCGACGGCGCGGGAGAGCTGCACCGCACGTCGATCGACGATCCGGGGTACGATCTCACCGGCCTGCTCGTCGGCTCCGAAGGGACGCTCGGCGTCGTCACCGCCGTCGACGTGCGGCTGCTCCGTCTCCCTGAAGCGGTGCGCGTCTGCGTCGCCGCGTTCGCGGACGTCGAGGCGGCGTCCGAAGCCGTCTCGGCGATCATCGGCGCGGGGATCGTTCCGACCGCGCTGGAGATCATGGACGCGCTGATCACGCGCGCCGTCGAGGCGCACTATCACGCCGGGTACCCCGAGAACGCGGGCGCCGTGCTGCTGGTCGAGCTCGCCGGCGCGCCCGACGACGTCGCGGCCGGCGAGCACGTTCTCGCCGGGATCGCGCGCGAGCACGGCGCGCTGTCGTGGCGCGCGGCGCGCGACGCCGCGGAGCGCGACGCGCTCTGGGCGGCGCGCAAGGGCGCCGCCGGCGCGATCGGCCGCATCGCGCCCAACTACTACATTCAGGATGCGTGCGTCCCGCGAACCCGGCTCCCGGAAGTGATGCACGCGATCGACGCGATCGCGCGCGACCACCGGCTTCCGGTCGGCAACGTCTTTCACGCGGGCGACGGAAACTTGCACCCGCTGCTGATCTTCGACCGCCGCGAGAAGCGCCAAGTGCAGGCCGTCGTCGACGCCGGCACGGCGATCCTCGAAACGTGCATCGCGATGGGCGGGACGATCAGCGGCGAGCACGGCATCGGGCACGAGAAGCGCGAGACCCTCTCGCTCGTGTTCTCGGCCGACGATCTGGCCGCGATGGCGCGCGTGCGCGACGTGTTCGATCCCGCGCGCCGCTTCAATCCGGACAAGATCTTTCCGAGCGGGGCGATGTGCGGCGAGGTCGGCGCGCGTCCCGCCGTGCGCGGCGCATGATCGTCCGCAAGCGCCGCAAGCCGTCCTACGCGCTCGGCGAGCTCGCTCCCGCGCGCACGGTCGAGCCGGAGGACGCCGCGGCCGCCGCGCTCGCGCTGAGCGACGCGGCCCGCGCCGGCGAAGCGGTCGTCGCGCACGGCGGCGGGACGCTGCAGCAGAGCGCGAACGCGCCCGCGCGTTACGACGTCGCGCTGCTGACCCGCCGGCTCGACGCGCTGCACGCGTACGATCCGCGCGATCTCACCGCGGGCGCGGGCGCCGGGATCACGCTCGACGCGCTGCGCCGCGCGCTCGAGGAGCACCGGCAATTCGTCCCGTTCGACGCACCGCGCCCGGCCGATGCGACGCTCGGCGGGACGCTTGCGGCGGGCTTCGCCGGTCCGCGCAGGCTGACGTACGGACGCCCGCGCGATCTCCTGATCGGCGCGACGGTCGCGCTCGCCGACGGCACGCTCGCGAGCAGCGGCGGGATGGTGGTCAAGAACGTCACCGGCTACGACATGGGCAAGCTCTACGTCGGCTCGCACGGGACGCTCGGCGTGCTCGTCCGCGCGAACCTCAAAGTGCTGCCGGCGCCGGCGGCGCGCCGGCTCGCGATCTCGCCCTTCGACCCCGACTTGCGCGCCCGCGTGGTCGCGCACGCGCGCGCGCGGCTCATCGAGCCGACGGCGCTGCTGGTGATCGACGGCTTCCCCGGCGCGGCGTCCGACGCCCCGCGCGACCGCCGCCCGCGCGTCGTCGCGCTGTTCGAAGGCTCGGAAAGCGCGGTCGAGCGCGCGATGCGCGCGTACCGCTCGGCGCTCGGCGCCGCCGGGGTCGGCGCGACGCGCGTCCTCGACGACGCCGCCGCCGGCGACGCGTTCCAGTCGGTTCTCGACGCGTACGTCGAGCACGCGGGCAAGGCGTCGATGACCTTCGTCGCGCGCGGTCTCCCGGCGAGCGCGGCGGAGCGCGCCGACGGCGCGATCGCGCTCGGCGCGATGTTCCGCGCGACGCACGCGGCCGCCGGCTACGGGATCGACGTGATCGCCGACCTTCGCACGGGCGACGTCGTCGCGCGCTTCGCGTCGAGCGGCTTCGATGCGAACCGTGCGGCGGAGTTCGTCGAGGCCGCCGCGATGATTCGGGAAACCCTCGGGCCGGCGCAGCGGCTCGCCGCGCACCCGGCGGTCGCCGGGCTCGTCGACGCATGGGGCGAGCCGCCGGCGACGCTGGCGGCGATGCGCGCGCTCAAGGAGCGCTTCGACCCGAAAGGCGTGCTCGCGCCGGGGCGGTTCGTGGGCGGCATCTGATGCGCATCGCGATCCCCGACGTGCTCCGGCGCGACGTGCGACGGACGCTCGCACGCGTCTTCAGCCGGCCGACGCGCGTACGCGCGCTGGTCGCCCTGGGTCCGCGCGCCTGGCTCGCGACGGCGCGCTACGTGCTCCGCGTCATCCCGCTCGCCTCGCGCGAGCTCGCCGGGATCCGCGCGCGCGCCGCGCGGATACCCGATCCCGCGCTGCGCCGTGAGGCGCTCGCCTCCATCGACGGCAAGGCGTACCACGTGCAAGGCGGCGCGATCCTCGCGACGTTTCTGCACGGCGCCGCGGCGCGGCGCTACGTCGCGATCGTCGCCGCCCTCGAGACCATCTACGACTATCTCGACAATCTGTGCGATCGTCTTCCGGGCGTGACGCAGAACGCGTACGCGACGCTGCACGACGCGCTGATCGACGCCCTCGACGATCGGCGTGTCCCGGCCGACTACTATCGCGACGGTCCGCCCGGCGACGACGGCGGATACCTGCGCGGGCTGGTCGAGGACGTACGCGACGGGCTGCGCGCGCTGCCGCACTACGCCCAGCTGCGCGAGCGGCTGGTCGACGTCGCGCGCTTCTACGCGGAGCTGCAGGTTCTCAAGCACGGCACGCCGGGCGCGCGCGAGCGCGCCTGCGACGCCTGGTACGCGCGCAACCGCGAGCGGTTCCCCGGGCTGGCGTGGTTCGAGTTCGCCGCGGCGTGCGGCTCGTCGCTGCCCGTGTTCGCGCTGATCGAGCTGGCCTCGCGCGTGCGGCTCGACGAGCGCGAAGCCGACGCGACGCTCGACGCGTACTTCCCGGGCGTCTCGGCGGTGCACATCCTGCTCGACTACTTCATCGATCAGGCCGAAGACCGCGAGCACGGCGAGCTCAACTTCGTGGCGTGCTATCCGTCGACCGCCGACGCGGTGGTGCGGCTGCGGCGGCTCGTCGAGGTCGCGCTCGCGCGCGTGCGCGGCCTGGCCGGCGCGACCCGGCACCGCTTCGTGCTGCAGGCGATGTGCGTCTTCTACCTGACGCACCCGAAGGTGTTCGAGCAGCGCCTCGACGACGCGAGCGTCGCGCTGCTCAGCGCGCTGGTGTAGCTATTCGCCGGCGAGGCGGCGCTTCTGCCACGCCAGGAAATCGATCGCGGCGAACGCGACGAAGAGCACGTTCGCGACCAGCGTCGCGACGCCGACGAACGGGCGATACCACGCGTCCGCCGCGACGCCGTAGACGACCGCGAGCGCGAGCAGAACGACGAGCAGCGTGCGCGTCGAGGCCGCGAGCATCGGGTGTTTGCTCCACAGCAAGAACGATGACGCGAACGCCAATAAGAAGACGTACATACCTGCAGTATCGCCGCCGGCCATATCCCGACGTTCGGCGTCGCGCGGACCGGGCCTTAGACGAGGGCGGTCATTTGACGAAAGATATACCGTCATGCCGTTCGTCCGCGTCCGGCGCGCCGCGGGCGCGCTTCTCGCCTCCGTGCTCCTGGCCGGGATCGGCCCCGCGCCCGTCGCGCTCGCCGGCTTCTCGCCGTCCGCGGCCGGCGAAGAACGCGCCGACGAGGCGCTGTTCCTCGACGTCCCGAGCGCGGCCGGCGCGCTCGCCGTCGCCCGCGAGCTGAACGAGCGCCCCCACTACGACGGCACGCCGGCCGACCGGGACCTCGCCGTCTGGGCGCGCGACCGGCTCGCCGAGGCCGGCTTCCAGACCCGGCTCGAACAGTTCACGACGCGCGTCGACACGCCGCGCCGGCTCGTCCTCGAGCTCTACCCGAAGGGCGAGGAGTACGTCCCCGGGACCCCGGTGCGGCGCCGCCGCGGGACCCCGCCGCTCGGCCTCGACCTGCGCGAACGCGGCGACCCGGCCGACCCGGCGACGACGGATCCGGCGGTCGGGCTCCCGTTCAACGCGGACGCGGCCGACGGCGACGTCGTCGCGCCGCTCGTCTACGCGAGCCGCGGCCGGGCCGAGGACTTCGCCGTGCTGCGGCGGGCCGGCGTGGACGTCCGCGGCGCCGTTGCGCTCGTCCGCTACGGCGCGGCGTTCCGCGGCGAGCTGGTGCGCAACGCGCAGGCGGCCGGCGCGCGCGGCGTGATCCTTTACGACGATCCGGCCGACGACGGGATCGCCCGCGGCCCGGCGATCCCCGACGGGCCGTGGCGCCCGGCCGTCTCGGTGCAGCGCGGCGCGCTGGGCGAGGGGATCCGCATCCCCGTGCTTCCCGTCAGCGCCGAGAACGCCCGCACGCTCCTGCGCTGCCTGCGCGGCCGCGAGGGTCCCCCGGGCTGGGCCGGCGGCCTCGATCTCGCCTACCCGCTGGGCAAAGGGCCGGCCTGGATCCATCTCGTCGTCGAGCTGAACCGGACGCAGCGGACCGAATGGAACGCCGTCGGCGTGCTTCCCGGGACCGCGCCCGGCGATAGCGTGCTGCTCGGGGCGCATCGCGACGCGTGGGTGTACGGCGTCGGCGACGACGGCTCCGGGATGGGGGTCGTGCTCGAGGCGGCGCGCGGCCTCGGGTTCCTCGCGAAGAGCGGCCGGCGCGCACGGCGCACGATCGTCGTCGCGCTCTGGGACGGCGAGGAGATCGGGCTGCGCGGCTCGGCCGACTACGCCGAGCGGCACGCGGCCGAGCTCCGCCGCGGCGCCGTCGCCTACCTGAACGCCGACGAGAACGTGACCGGCGAGCGGGTCGGCGCGTCGGCCAGCGGCGCGCTCGAGGGCGTCGTCGCCGAGGCCGCGCGCAGCGTCCCCGACCCCGACGAGCCGACGCGGACCCTGTACGAGCGGTGGGCGGAGCAGCCCGGCGGCGTCGCGTTCCGCGAGCCGGGCGGCGGCTCCGACCACGCCTCGTTCGCCGGCGCGTTCGGGACGCCGGTCGCGGAGGCCGGCTTCCACGGTCCCTTCGGTCCCTACCATTCGAGCTACGACACCCTGCGCTACGCGACGACGTGGAGCGACCCCGGCTTCGCGCACCATCGCGCCGCGGCGCAGCTGTACGGCCTGGTCGCGCTGCGGCTCGCGAACGCGGACGCGTTGCCGTACACGTTCTCGCCGTACGTCGCGCGGCTCGACGAAGCGCTGCGGGTCGTCGAGGAGCGCGCGCGCCGCGCGGGCCGCCCGCTCGACGCGGCCGCGCTGCGCGCCGACGTCGCAGCATTCGCGCGCGTCGCCCGCGACGCCGACGCAACGACGGCGTCGGGCACCGGCGTCTCGCCGGCGCGCGCGCTCGCGGCGGCGCAGCGGCTCGACAGGGTGGTCTCGGGCGCCGACGGCTACGCCGCCGTCCCCTTCCCGGCGATCGCGCGCGCGCTCGCATCCGGCGATGCCGCGCGGATCGACGCAGCGCTCTCCGAGACGCGGCGCGCGGTCATCGCGGCGACCGCGGACTTGCGCTGAAGCCTCGTGCTGCAGCCCGCGGCGCCGCCGGCGATCGTCTCTCCGGCTCCCCCCGCCGCGCCGGCGCTCTCGCCGCTGTGCCTGCCGCTGCGGCGCCGTCCGGCAGGCGCGCCGGCGCCCGGCGCGTCAGAACCGCCTGCGGCGACCGCATCGCCCGCCGCCGGCTCGTCGCCCGGCGCATCGCCGTCGCCGCATCCGGCCGCGCGCGGCGGTCCGGCGATACCGGCGCCGCGGCCGTGGGCGACGGCGGCATGGCTCGCGCAGCACGCGGCGTTCTCCGCGTGCGCGCGCCGCGGCGGCCTCGACGCGGTGTTCCTCGGCGACTCGATCGCCGCGTTCTTCCCGACGCGCGGCGCGAGCGCGTGGGACGAGACGATCGCACCGCTCGGCGCTGTGGCCGACTTCGGGATCGAAGGCGATCGTACGCAGTTCGTGCTGTGGCGCGTGCTGCACGGCGAGCTCGACGGCAGCGGCGCGCGCGCCGTCGTGCTGATGGTCGGGACGAACAATCTCGCGAGCGCGACGCCGCGGGCGATCGCGGACGGGATCGCGGCGATCGTGCGCGCGCTGCGCTCGCGGGTGCCGAACGCGACCGTCGTGCTCGACGCGCTGCTTCCGCGCGGAGGTCCGGACGATCCGGCGCGCGCCCGGGCGGCGGCGGTCAACGCGTTGATCGAGCCGCTCGCGGACGGCGAGCACGTGCGCTGGCTGGACGTCGGACCGGCGTTCGTGCAGCAAGACGGCACGATCGCGCCGGAGCTGATGCCGGACGCGCTCCACCCGTCGGAGGAAGGCTACGAGATCTGGGCCGCCGCGCTCGCACCGCTGCTGCGCGACGTGCTCGGGAAGTAGCGCCCGCCGAGCCGCAGCAGCGGCCGCTCGAGGAAGCGGTATGCGACGAACGAGGCCGCGATCGAGAGCGCATAGCCGCCGGCGAGGATCGCGATCCGCCCCGGCGCGCCGTGCGCGTGCAGCCGTCCGACGACGAAGCCGATCGCGCCGATCACGAGCACGTGCCACAAGTAGAGCGCATAGCTCGCATCGCCTTGGGCGCGCAGCCATGCCGGCGCGAGCAGCCCGCGGCGCTCGAGCCCGAGCGAGGAATAGACCAGCAGCGCCATCGGGACGCCGACCGCCCACGGCCGCCACCACGCGATCTCGAGGTACTCCCGCCCGGAGTACGCGGTCGCGACGCACACCGTGACGATCGCGGCGAGCGCGAGCCCGAACAGCGCGCGCGGCGCGACGAAGGCGCCGCGCAGCGCGGCGGCGCCGATCGCGATCCCGAACACGAACTCCACGTTGAGCGCGCTGCCGAGCACGCGCACCCACGGCGAACCGTGCGGGCCGAAGACGCCGATCGCCGCGACCGCGAGCATCCACGCGGCGACGATCGGCGCGAGCAGCC
>Ga0070739_10004226_pt1 | contig 17156 bp, 14 predicted proteins | sample Coa_R1_7_FD_66445 | JGI IMG/M metagenome (GOLD analysis project Ga0070739, IMG submission 66445) | Surface soil microbial communities from Centralia Pennsylvania, which are recovering from an underground coalmine fire - Coalmine... | ecosystem: Environmental > Terrestrial > Soil > Unclassified ... | reverse complement strand
AGGCGATGACTGGGGTTGACGCCGGTATCGATGACCGCGACCGGTACTCCGTTACCCGTGGAGTACTGCCAGGCCTTGCTGATATTGAGCATGGTGAAACCGGGTGCGGTCACGCCCACATTCGGTTCGGCGACGGTGATGGTTCGCGCGCAGATGTTGCTTTGCCGCATCGGCTGATCCGGGCCGGGCTTGCCGTCCGGCGGTACCCGGCCAGGGTCGATGGTCGGCGGCGGAATAGCTTGAGCAGCAGGCAGGTTCGCCGACAGCCCGACGAGAAGCCCGGTCATGGTCATCGCCGAAACGCGCTTGATCAACGTCCGTGAGGCCGTCGCCGTCATCGCATGCGCACCCAGGTGAACAGGCCGCCGATCCACGCGGCCAGAGGCAAGGCGGTAATGATCGCCACTATTTCCAGCCACTCGGCGACCATCCTCACCAGCGGGGTGAACCGGGTGATCGGCACCAGCAGCGCGGCCGTCAGGCCGGCGCCTCCGAACGCCACCAGGGCTAGCGCGCCCCACAGCACCGGCTCCCCGGCTGCCGCGGGCGTGTTCAGCACGTACTTCAATACGCCGACGCACACGGCAGCCACGGCCCCGCACACCAGCGCGATGGCCTGACGCTTGTCGGCGAATGCCCTTCCGCGGCTGATGAAGATCAGCACGAACAGCCCGGCGAGCACCGCGGCGGCCATGGCGCGTGGGCGACCCGGCATCAGAGTGGCCCACACCGCGGCGGGCAGTGCCAACCCTGCGGCGGCGCAAATTCCGGTCAGCACGTTATTGGCGCGGATCGCCGCGGCAGCAATCTGTTGACCGCGCGGCGTGGTGTCCGCATTCGCCTCATCGTCGGCGCCTTCGTCCACGGGCGCCACGGCATCGGCAGGCAAACCGGGGCTGCGCCGGAAGAGGTCGCGCCCGGTGATCGACCCGAAATACGGTGGCCGGATCCGCGCGGCCCACAGGGAGATTGTCGGCGCCATGGTCAGCAGGAACAGCAGGCCGACCAGCGTGCACATGCCGAGCCACTGGGCCGGAACGGGCCGCCACATCCGGGCAGCCGCCACCGCGCCGCCCAGTGCGCACAATGTCGCGATCGTCGACGCCACGTTGACATGCCGTCGGGTTAGCACCGCTATACCGCAGGTCAATACGGCAAATGCGAGAGCGGCGATGAAGAGATGCGCCGACCCGAGGTCACCGGGGGCGGCGGCGCCGAGACTCACCGCGAGTAAGGGGACCGCCAACCAGCCGAACGCATCGAGCATGTCGGTCCGCTGCGGCCACCACCGCCACACCACACCTGCCCCTCCCGCGGCCAGCAGCCCGGGAACGCCGGTGACGATGGTGGGCACCAGGGAGTCGGTGGCGTGCCGATTGCGGACAGCGAACACCAGAACTGTCAGGCAGACCATCGCCAGGATGGCCAATGCGGTATGGACTGCCGTGTCCGCCGAGACAGGTTCGAACAGTTTCTTGCCGATCCTGGCCAGTGCCGTGGACAACGACTCGTACTGCGGCTCGAACGAATCCCCTTCGGCTGCGGGAACCAGGACCAGGGTGGCACCGTCCTCGACGCCGAGTTCGTCGAGCGTTTTGGTGACGTCTAGCCGGACACCGTTGGCTTTGTGAAGTTCATAGCCCATGCCGAGTTCGAGCCCGGGCAGACCGCGCCGTTTGAGCTCCTCGTCGAGGAGTTCGACGATGTTGTCGATGAACATCTCCACTGGCACCGACGCGGGATAGACCTGTGACACCAGGTGGTCCCCACATACGACCGCAACCGCGCAGCGTGCCGGAAATGAGACCTTCGCCGCCATTAACGTGGCCTATCGGCGTCCGGAATGTATTTGTCCGCAATTGCCGCGGTGATTTCGAACAGGCGCAACCGTGTCTTTTTCTTTAATTCATGCTGGGTGTCGATTATCCCGCCCTTTGCGAGGTGCGGGTCATACGGCATAAATTCGACTGTGGCGCCTGATTTTCCAAAACGCTCGGTGAGATATGCCCTCGCGTCGGCGTCATATTCATTGCGGCTGTCGTTCAGGATGACCATGCTGCGCGAAACCAGTTCGTGATAGCCCATCGAGCGCAGCAGGTCGATCGCGCGGGTCACCGGCAGTGACGTGTCCGCGGTCAGGCCGGAGACGAAAACCAGTGTGTCGCAGGCATCGAAGACGGCCTTCATGACCGGGTGCTCAAGGTCGTCGGACGTATCAACCACGATCACGGTGTGGGTGCGACGCAGCCGCGAAAGCACCCCGGTGAACATCGACGGCACCAACGGCCGCGGTTGGTCCGATGCGCGGTTTCCAGCCAGCACGTCCAATCCCAGATCGTTCTGCCCCAAGTGTTCTCGGATATCGGCGTAGCCCTGGACGTCGGTGTCGTTCAGAACGGCGGTGTAGTCACCGGGCGGGTTTTCGTCGATACGGCCGGCGAGGGTTCCGAAGCCGGGCGCGGCATCGATGGCCACCACGTTCTCCGGCCGGCACTCCCTGAACACAGCGCCGATGCATGCCGTCAGGGTGGTTTTCCCGACACCGCCCTTGCCGGAGATCACCCCGATGACGTACTGCTTGCGGATGTGACGACGAATCCGCTCCTGCAATTCGCGGTAGTGCCGTTCGGCGGGTGATTCGCCGAGGTTGATGGCGTGAAAAGACGCGTTATAGACGAATTTGCGCCACCCCGAACCCGGTGGAATTTTGCGCGGCGCGACCATATCGGAAATCCGCAACGATCCCGATACGGATTCTTCGTGATGGCGCGCAGTCGCCGATTCTATCCGGCCCGACCTGGGCTGGTCCGCCGAATTCGGTGGCGCGTTCCACGGATTTGTCACGATGCCGATGCTAACATGTGCTGATTACCCCTTTGATTACACGACCTTTCGGTACGAAAACCATTCTTGATTGGCGGGGAGCCGACGCATCATCCGGTTGACGGCGTCGGCGATGCTGGTAGTTGTCCCCGGTCCGATGATCATCCATCTCTTGCCGGACGAGGAGATGTGCTCACCGACCAACCGCCCTTCCGGGGTGTCGGCGATGGTCACCACGCTCTCTTCGATATGGGTGCGAGTGGGCGCCCCGGTGTCTACTCCAGATTGGATTGCGACCACGAAGGCGCGCGCCGACCGACGCATGTCGGCGGCCATCATCAGAATCTGGATCTGGTCGGCGTCCAGTCGCTGGCCGAGAAGCTGTCGCCGCAACGTTTCCCGGTTGGTGACCCCATCCATCACCTGGTCGACATCCACCGTCACCGGCTGAAGCGGCGCAGGGTCCATGGTTCCGCACAACCGCTCGATCTGCCGCACGACAACGTCGTTGGCCGCGGACTCGGTGGTCGACGTGCCGGCGCCGCTGATGCGTATCAGGTTTTCTGATCGCTCCATCACGACCCACCACTGGGCGAACCGCGCCAAAAGTGCCCTTGCCGGCGTGTTGTCGTCTTCAGGGCGCTGGACATAGATCAGCAGCGCGACGTCGCGGCGTGCAAGCACGGTCAACCATTCCACGACGGTGGTGTCGACATTCCCGGCGTCGTCGATCACGCCCGCAGCTTGCAGCTCCGCGGCGATCGGATGCGCCAACGCCATCTGTGGGGTCTCGAACCTGGGCAAGATCGGCCGCAGCGCCAACTCGGGTGCCACCACCTCGATGCCGGTGAGCACCTGCAACACCCATAGTCCGTCAACGGTCGTGGTCAACACGTCTGTCCTCCAAGCCAAAGCGCGGGGCGCACATTCGCGCGTGCGCCCCGCGGTCGGCTATGTGCGAGACCTAAAGGCCCAGCATTTGGGCAGCCATGGAATCGGTGTCGTGCGCGCTGCCGAATGACGAGGTTACGGCGGCGCTGTGCCGCTGGATGGTGTCGCCGATGTCGGACACCGCGCTGGTCAGCCGCCGAAGGCTGTCCAGGTAGGCGTCACCACCTTGGCCTTGGAGCTGCTCGGACACCAAAACGGTGCCGGCTTGCATGAGTTCGTGCGCGTGCTGGCTGAGCATCGCGGCCTGCGTAGCCATAGCGTGGGACAAGTCCGCGCCGGCGCCGTAGTTGTACGAGATTTCCATCGGTTCTCCTTATTTCAATATGGCTTAGGGGATCGAATACCGGATCGAACGGCGCGAACTACATCTGTGACGGGCTTGAGCCAGGGTGAATGGCGGCGAGGTCGTGGCTGGAGTCGGCTTGTTGGGCCAGGTACTGGGCCTTGGCGCGGTTCAGCTGCTCGTGCAGTTCAAGGCTAGCGGCGAGAGCCTGGTCGAGATCATGCTTAACCTGCACCGCGGTCGCGTGCGAGGTGACGCAAGCCTGCCCGGACCATCCGGCGTTGATGATGTTTTCCGAATGGGCGATGTACTGGCCGCCGAGCGCCTGAGCTTCTGCCAGAAGCGAGTCGGCCTTTTGGATCATGGCCTCAACTGCCTCGATTCCTACCTGCATATTTGCCGCCATTTGCGTCTCCCTTTGTTAGCTGGACTGGCCCGGATCTCCGGAGCATTGCAATGAGTGTACTGGCTTCACGCTGGCTGTCACTTCACCTTTTTGGGGGTAAGAACCGACGGCCCACTCGTTAGCTGAAGCCGTCATAATGGAGCGTTGTTCGTGCGTAATGCGCAAGCCATTCTTGGATTGACTTAGCCAAACAGTCGGCGCCGGTTTACGCGTCTTGCCTGTCACGCTCGATGACAATCCGTGCATGCGTGACCTTATCCTTGTCCGAGTCGCCATTCTCTCGACCCAACATCCCGGCAGCAGCGGGGGATACCGGCATCGCCCCGCCGCCGGTCGGCGCCGCGGTGGTGGGCCCGCTCATCTGAGCCGAACTGAGCAAACCGCTTGCCTTAAGCCCTGTCGGCCGCCCACCCAGCTCGGGCTCGAAGGTGCTGGCAGGCCGCGTGAAGCTGGTCAACCCCGCACCCGAGTAGCCGACACCGCCGACACTGCCGGCCGCGCCCGAACCGAGGCTGGCGGCCCCACCGCCCCCGGCCGCTATTGGCTCAGCTGCGGCAGCGAGCGGTTCGACTGCCGCCGCCCCTTGCTGCGACATCATCCCCGGGAACATGCCCATCAGACTTTGCACGGGGCTCGAAAAAGCCTGCATTCCGCTCTGCAAGAACTGCGTGGGGCCACTAGCGAACGATTGCGCCGCCTGCGGGACACTGCTCACGACTTGCTGCATTGGCCCCAAGAACTGACCCACCGACTCCATCGGCGACGCGGTTGACCCAGCCGCCTGTGCCGCCTCAGTCGGTAAGGTCGGCAATCCCGCTGCGTTGCTCGCCGCGGCTTCGCCGGCAGACTCGGCCGGCGCCGCCGCAGCAGCGGGCGACGCCCCCATCGGCGTGATCGGCGGGGGAGTGCTGGCTATCAGGCCCATCAGCCCGGTCAACGTGCTGGCGTACGTCAAGCCGATGTTCATGTTCTGGGGCGTGAAGTGCCCGAAATACTGGGTGTCAAGCGCGACGATCCCGGGGGTATTGCAACCGCAAAAGTTGGTGTCAACCAGGGCTTTCCACGATGCGCGGTTGCCGGTACACACCGCCGCCGGAATAACCGACGACCTGGCGACGGTGTTGGCTTCTACCGCGGCCTGCCCGATCGACACGTGCTTCAAACAGTGCGCCATCATCGGCGCCAACCCCGCGAAGTTGAGTTCGTTGCCCTTCAACGCGGAAGCGACACCGCCGAGGCCTATCCACTGCTCCATGGTCGCCGCGATATTGGCCACGGAGACGCCCATCGATACTTCGTGGCTGATCGCCTCGCTCAGCCATGCCGCGATATTGGCGACCACTGTCGACGGATCGCTGGTTTCCAGCAGTGCAGCGACACTTTCGGGCGGACCGAACCAAAGCGGATCGGGCATATTGCCTCGCTAAACGATCTGCGAGATGTTGACAGAGCTCAGTAGTTCTTGCACCACGTAGCTGATGGACGAAAGTCCCTGGGCACCGGCGTAGGCGGCACGCTGCCCGACGTGCTCTGCAACCGAACCCAGGTAGGCGACACCGGCGCCGTTGAGCGCCGACGTGAACGCCACATCGTCAGACGTGGGCACCATGGGCACAGTTCCGGTGAGCGCGGCAGCCCCGGCTGCATTGTTAGCGGCGATGTCGCCGGTGAGCACCATTTCGGTGACTGAAGACAGGTTGACGGCTTCCGGACCTACGCTCAGGAATCCGGTCATGTCCACTCCTCCGTTTGTTCAGCAGGCAATTCTGCGAAGTGATCCGAGCCTAGGGCATTCCCGCGGACCCGTTGACACGAATTCTGCGGTAGCCGAGGCTTCGGCGCAATTCGCCTAGTCGTACTGGTCAGGCGAGCCGATCAGCACTCCTTCGATTTCTCCGTCGGTCGTGACTAGTAGGCCACGCCCGGGCGGAAGCTGTTGGGCGTTAACTCTGCCGTAGACCTTGACATTGCCGGGGTCGTTATCCATGTACAACGTGGGTGAGCGGGATCCGGTCAGCTTCTGCAGGAATGGATTCATCACCACCTGCGACGCCCAGTTGCCGGGCAGCCGCGCTGCGATGACGTGCAGACCAACCTCGCGGCTGCGTTCGATAAATGGCCACAGAGGCGCGGTCGCTGCCGGCTTCATGACCTGGTTGTGGGGGCGCAGTTCCTGCTCGTCGTCGATCAGGACAAAATGGTGCGCCCCCTCCCACGGCTTGCGATTCAGCAGTTCTTCTTGGCTCAGCCCAGACGGTGGCAGCCGATCGCGCAGCAACTCTGCGAGTTCGCCTACTACGGTGTCGATGTCGTCTGTCGTGTAGGCGTAGGCCCGCACATGCGGCCCGCGGACCTTGCCGATGAGCGTGGTCTTCGGGTCGATGATCGTGATTTGGGCTTGTTCGGGGCTGAACCGACTGATGATCGCCTGGCCGAAGGCCGCCAGCGCCGTCGTCTTCCCGCAGAGCTGACGGCCCATCACCAGCAAGTTGGGCACCACTCGGGCCGGCAGCGCCACCGGCTGCAGGGCGCTCTCGCCGATGGCGAACGGGATGTTGAGTGGGTCGGCCCCGTCTGCGGTCCGGTCATACGCCTCGATGATTTGACGCAACGCCACCCGCTCCGGCAGCCGCGACAGGCGCTCCACTTTGCCGGCTCCCGTGACTTCGGCGATGAGCGGGCCGATTTGGCGGGTTGTGACGAGTTCGCCTTTGGTGCCGACGATTTCAGGCACTCCCACCAGCAGCTCGTGCCCGTCGCGGGTGAGCCCGAAGCCTGGCCGGTCCAGGGTGTTTCGGGCCGCCTTGCGCAACTCGGGGGACGTGCCCATCTGCGTTTCGTCGGGATTGCTCAGGCGCAGCTGGATGCGAGCGTTGGAGACGGTGATCATCCCCTGCTTCTGCCCGACGAACCAGGCGTTGGCACTGGTGATGACGTGCACTCCGTAAGACAACCCCTGGCGGGCGATGGCGATCGCACGATCACCGATGCCGGGATCTTTTTCGTAGAGGTCGCCGTAGTTGTCGATGACCAGAAAGACGTCACCGAATTTGTCGGCGGGGTCAGTTCCCCCGCCGCCGGCCGCCCCGAAGCGCCGCTCACGGAACTCTGAGACGTCGATTTGGTAGTGCTTGAACGATGCTTCCCGCGCGCGAATCAATCCCTCGATGGTGGCGATGGTCCGGGATACGCCTTCGGTGTCGTTCAGGCTGACCACCCCAGCCACGTGGGGAAGGTCTTCCACCGGATACAGCGCCGCTCCGATGCAGAAGAACGTCACCCGCTCGGGGCGATACATCAACGCCGCGGACGTCATCAGCGTCATCAAGGTGGTGGACTTCCCGCGCTGGGCAGTGGCCACCACCATGATGTTGTCCATCTCGGCGTCGATGACGTGCACCCGCTGCGCGTGCTCTTCCGGGATGTCGACCATTCCGACTGGGAAAATCAGTCCCGGGTTCTGCCCGTAGTCGACATGCCAGGGCTTGCCGCGCCAGTATGCCACCAACGCGTCAATCGGCTCGCTGACTTCAAGCGGGGGCAGCCAAATCTGGTGCGGCAGTCGAGCCGGATGCGAAACCAGCGACTCGCGGATTACGTCGAGGATCTTCTTTTTCTTGAAACCGTCAGGGTGGAACAGGAATTCGTCGGGTTCCTCGGGTTCGTCAGCGTGGGCCAAAGCCGCGGTGTCCTCGGGGCTGAGCGGCTGGTATTCCCACGTGAGCGGGCGAGGCCTGGAGAAGCTGACGTCGACTGTCTTGTCGACCTTTTTGGTTTTCTTCGGCAAAACGAATGGCGCTGACAGGTAGAAACACCGGAACGGCTCCAGGTCGCGCGGACCGACCTTGAGCAGCGCGTAGCCGTTTTCCCGCGCCGGCAGATGCAGGGCGGCGTCGCTGCCGATGACATCGCGGGAGTCTTCGGCGGTCTCGGCGCGCAGCGCCACCCGAAAGGCGATGTTGCTCTTGACTTTACTCAGCGACGACAGGTCCAATCGCTGGCCGCCCAACGTGAAAAACACATTACAGCCACGCCCTTCCTGCCCGATGTGGATGACCAACTGGATCCACTCCGGGTGATGGTGGAAGAGTTCCAGGTACTCGTCGATGATGACCAACAAAACCGGCACAGGTTCCAAGTCCCGGCCGGCAAGGCGCATCTCCTCGTACTCGTTGGCGTCGCGGGCACCAGCCTCTTTGAAAAGCCGGTAGCGCCTGGCGATTTCACCGTTTATCGCTTTGCGCATCCGCTCGGCGAGGTGGCGGTCGTCCTTGCCCAGGTTCGACAGCGACCCCGCGACGTGCGGCAGTCCCTCGAGGTCCTGGGCCGCCGATTCGAACTTCATGTCGACGAAGATGACGATGAACGTCTCGGGTGAATGGGTAAGCGCGATCCCGTTGCACAACGACAGGAAGAATTCCGATTTGCCGGAACCCGACGTCCCGATCACCACCGAGTGAAAGCCATAGCCGCCGAAGTCTTTTGCACGGAAGATGATGTACTGCAGCTCCCCGCCAGGCTTGATTCCCACCGGCACCATCGCCCATTTCGGGTCACCGCGTCCACGACTGTCGGCCCACAGCCGGTCGACGTCGAGCTGGCGAGGATCGCCGATCCCGAGCGCCCGCAGCAATTCGCCTGCCTGGCTGTCAGTTTCGGACAGCTCGCTGGCGCTCATCGGTGACCAGCGCGCCAGCGCTCGCGCATACCGGTCGGCGGTGCTTTCGGCGAGCATGTCAGCCACCGCATAGAACGCGTCGCGGTGGTAGAGCCGGCCTTCCCGCAGGTGGAACCGCTGATCCTCGTCGGCGAAACCGACACCTACGCCTGGGCGGGTTGCCAGCCGCAGCACCGTGATCCCGGCCATTCCCTTCTGGCCCGTCACACCTTCCCATTGCTCAGGGGTGCCGCTGTTGTCGTCGACGATCACCCAGTGCGGCCCCAGTGACAGGCCCTGTGACTCCATCGGCGACGGCATCGATGTCGGGCTGGTGCCCACCGGCGGGGACCAGGGTCCGCGGCCCTTCCGGTGCAACTCGGCGTCGAGCGCTTCTTCCAACTCAGTAGGGGAAGCGAAGACCAGGCGGCGCAGGCCGCAGGCGTCGAACATCTCGTCGTGGTGGTTGTGCGGCAACCAAACCAGCCACGACCACTGCTCGGGGTGGCGGGTAACGACCATGAGCTTGACGTCGTTCGGGCTGTGATAGACGGCCAGAGAGCACAAGATCGCCCGCGCGAAGCTGTGTAGTTCGCCCGGATCTTGGCCGATGAAGCTGAATCCGGGTTTTGACCGCAGGCTCAGCACCTTGCCGATCCCGCGGATCTTGCTTTGCTCGAGGATGAAATCCCTTAGCGCACCACCGGTTACCGGCTCCAGCTCCTCACCGATCGGAACCTCGGGCCACTGCAACGACACGGCCGAGTCGCTGGCTTGCTGGATACCGATACCCAGACGCACGTCAAGGAAATCGGCGTCGTTGGGCCGACGTTCCCACATCCGCGGACCACCGATGACGGTGTCGAGCTTCTGCGGATCACTGTGGACAAACAGCTGACTACGTTTCTGTTCCTGGGCAGCGCGTTGTACTTCTTCGCGGTCGTCGTCGAGCTGGCGCAAATACATGCGTCGCTGCTTTTCCTGCTCCCCCCAGGAGATGCGCCGTCCGCGCCCGAAGCGCCCGCTGAACATCAGCGCCCCAAACCCGAACAGGCCCATCATCGGGAAAAACCCCGACTGCAACGAGCGGACGCCGGAGGTGTACATCACCACGAGCGTGCCGATGATGCCCACCAGCAGCGCTGGTACGGCAATCATCATGAGGATGTTGCGGGGCTCGCGTTCGGGTAACGCCAGTGGCGGCGGGACGGCCACCCGCACGGGTGGAACGGCCGGCGGTGGTTTCCGCGCGGCCCGCACGAAACCGCGTTTCGACATGCCTAACCTCCTGGTTGCTGGTTGGCCGCGGGGATGGGTGCCACCGCGCCGCTGCCCACGATGGTGTCACGGGCCAACAGCGCGCTGTCACGGCTGATTGCCGGCCCGGCGGCGAAAGTACGCACGATCGGCCACGGTGCTTGCAGGGCGCTGCGCGGGTCGAGCCCCAGGGCCTGCAAAGCCCGGTTGTCCGATTGGATTCCGTACCGAACGCCCTGCGGTGACAGCCAATACAGGCTCTCTCGGCTGTCGGAGGTGGCCACACCACTCGTGGTGGCCACGAAGTTGGCCGCGCCCGGCAAGAGCAGCGCCTGGTCAGCCTCGACGGAATCAGGATTGCGATCGTTGCGGACCAGGTGCACTAACCGAGCATCCATGCTTATCGGAACGGGCAGACCGCGGCCACTGAAGATGGTGATGCTCGCTTGCGGGTCGCTTGATTGTTTCTGCCAGGCCACGCAGGTGACCGGGTTTGCCGAGGTGTCGATGAAATCCAGCTTGCCCGACGGGTAGTAGTCGACGTTCAGCACGTCGACGGTCGGGATGTGGATCAGCTTGTCCGGCGTGACCAACGTCGGCGTCGCTGAACCTGCCGGATTCGCCGTACGCAGCAGTTCGGCGACGAAGCTGGTGATTTTCTGCACGCCGTCGGGAAGGAGTGCGTAGAAGCCGGTGACTGCGCCGGCGGCGTCGCGGGTTTCCAGCACACTGCCCACCGCTGAGCCGGGCAGCCATCGCGATGGTGTGCCGGCTTCCGGAATCGGCGGCACCACAAGCGGTTCGGTCGACGGCATGGCGTCATAAAGCGCGTTGGAGATCTCGATCGGACGCGTTACTCCCGGGTCGAGGCCGAGGTTGAACGTCACCGATCGGTCGGTGGGTTCGATGCGGGATCGGTGTCCTCCCCAGATCACATAGGTCGCACCTTTGTGGGTGGCGAGAACAGCCTGCGTCGGGCGCATGGGCGCGGCCCGGCCGAACGACGACAGCTCGCCGGCAATCGACGTCACCACAGGAGGCGCCTGAGTGCCCCGGGTCGGTGCGGTGTCGCACACCGACCACGCCGAGACCGTACTCGGAGTGACCGTGAGGCTGTCCGGTATACCGGGAATGCCGATGATCGGGCCGGTCGGGTATTTGGCGATTTCGCTGGCCTTGACCCAGGCCGGTGCGGCCGCGCTGCCCACCGCTAACCGCGCAGAGGTCAGGTTGAGCGCGGGGTAAAGCCGCCCGTCGATCTTGGCGTACACCGCGCCCGTGTCGCGGTTGCCGACGATCGCGGACTGGCCGACCAGCCCGGCAGGCTTCCAGATGTGCAGCAACGCCATCCAGCCCAGGCCGATGAGCACGAACACGATCGACAATGCCACTGCCGCTTGCTGTTTGCGGTCGTCGTGTTTCATCCGCACCGAGAACCGCGTGATCGCCGCGCGCAGGCGGCGGTTGTAGAACAGGTGACCCGAATTCTGGTCGCGGTTGGACAGGTTGAGTGGCATGGTCAATATCCTCTCGGCGCTCTACGCGCGTCCGCCTGCTGGACCAGCGCAACCAAGTTCTCGCCGGTCGCGGCGACGCCGTAGCGATGCATCACATAGTTCATCGACGCGCAAATGTTCGCGACGGGATCATAGATATTGGTCGAGGTGCCCGGTTGGTGATAGCGCGCGAAGGTGGCCGGGATCGTTTGCGTGATACCGCGTGCGTAGCCGAGACCGTGACCATCGGATTGCGGCGGGCCGACGGCAGTGGCCGGCTCGGATGCGACCGCACACGCACGCCCTCCGGATTCTCGAGCGATCAGCGTCTCGTAGCCGCGCAGCCAATTGCGCCGAGCCACAGGGTCGGTGATTCCCATGCGATCGAGCGCCTCGGCGATGCGCGCCCTGACATGCCCGGCCGGAAAAGACCTGTGGTATCGGACTGCGCTGAGCGGGATGGCCGTCGCCCCCGATGTCGGGCGGCTCGCCGCGGTGTGCCTCAGGTAGCCGAGTCGCCGCAGCCGCCGCGCCAGCAGCAGAGCCCCGTGACGTGATCGGCGAATGTGGCGTCGCTGCATCTGCAGGCGAGCCGCCATGCGGCGCAGTGCTTCTCGGCGCCCCAACGGCGTGTCTGCCCCAGGCATCGTGTCGCCGTGTGCGTCTTCGAGTACCGCCCGTGCGGCGCGGCGTCCTCGTGTGTGGTCGGCATGGGCGTCGGCCAACACCGCGGCCAGCTCGCCGTCGTCCGCGGCGTTGCTTCGCAGGACGTCAGCCATTCGCTGTGCCCGCCGGAGGGTGAACCGCGCCGCGTCGTGCTGCTGAAGCATCCGCTCGGCCTTGTCGCGCAGTTGGTGCGGCGTCTCCGGCAGGTCAGTGGCGGAGTGGCTGGCTCCATACAGGTCGTGGCCGCGGCTCAGCAGCTCCAGTGCACGAAGCACCAGCGGGTCCGACGTCACTGGACGCCTTTCCCGTAGCGGGCCTGGTTTTCGGCCTCCGCCTCTTCGCGCAGCGCCGCGATCGCCATGTTCAAGCGGTCAGCCAGCTCGCCGTGGGTATATCCGGTCATCACATTCGGATGCAGTGTCAACTCGACCAGTCGGCCGTCGGAGTTTGCGACGGCATGGATGTCGCCCAGGTCGACGCTGTAGGTCACGGTCTCGGCCTGCGCGACGAGGGCTTCCCATCTGTCGGCGGCCTCGCTCAGTTCGCGCAAAACCGATTCGACGAGGTCCTTATCGCTCAACTTCGCCCGACTGCTCGGCCCCGGCACGATGCCAGTATCACGACCCCTCCGACCAGCGTCAATTCATACCGTCTATCAGACATTGGCTGTTGGACACTACACGTGGCCGGGCGTGACGGTCTCGGCGACCTGCGCCGCGATCATGTCATGGCGTGCCGCTGAACCTGCTGGCCGGCGGGGCGCTGAGCACCTGGAACCAGGCGAAGTGATAGTTCGCTGAGAGTCGATCTCCGGTGGCGATGCCTTCGGTGGCCGCCAACAGCAGGCAGTTGAGCAGCCGCGCCAGATCGACATCGGGGTACTGCGCCAGAAGCTGGTATCGCGCGGTGTCGAGGTGGACCCGAAGCACGTCAAGTTCGGCCTCGACGACCCCGGTCCCCGCGGCGCCGGCTTTGGCCAGGGTGTGCACCATGCGCGGCAGGCCGTCGCGCCAGTGGGTGGCCTCGCTGAGCAGCCACCCGAGATCCTCGACTTCCGGCAGCTCACGGGGTTGCCGTGAGGATTCGGTCAGGGCGAAGTCGGTCGCCCAGCCCAACGAGTCGCCGGGGGAGTAGGTCGCCGAGACCATGGTGTGTCCCAGCAACGCTGCCGCGTTGCCCCTGCGTCGTCCAGGTTCGAGCAACCGCACACCGGCTGGCAAGGTGATGCCCGGCGGTATCCATCCGTACGCCAGGTCGGTGACGACGAGGATGGTCCCGTCGTCGCGAACGCCGACGGCCCACCGCAGTCCGGGCTCTTGACGGGCGACGAACTGCAGCAACCGCTGTAGGCGCTCGCGCTCGGTCTCCGCATCGGGTGGCGTCTCTTCAGCGTCGCTGACCAGAGTCGCCGGCGCAGCCACCTTCTCGAAGACATCGGTGTCGGCAGGCGATGGCTTCCCAAAGTCACCCGTGTCGTCGGCAGCCACCGCTTCGAAGACATCCGTGGCCTCCGCGCGCTGTGGCTGGAAGACATCTGTGGCGTCCGCGGGCTGCGCCTCAAGGATCTCGGTGTCGTCCGCGGCGTCCGTCTCGGGGACCGGGGTTGCCTCGGCGGGCTCGCTTTCGCGGGTGGGCGTGGCGTCGGCGTCCTGAACCTCCGCGACGTCGACCGCATCAGGCTCAGCGAAGTCGGTGAGACTGTCTGACTCGACGGCGTTAGGGACACCGACGGGCTGCGTCTCCGGTGTCGCCGTAGCGTCGGCGGCCTCTGGCTCATCGGCTTTCGGCTCACGGTGCTCGGCCTCGAGGGGCTCCGGCGGCACAGCCTCCACAGCCTCCGTCACGTCAGTGTCAACTGCGTCCGGCAGAGACGGGCTGCCCAACGTCTCTGGTTCGGTTTCTTCCGGTTCCTCGACCGGTGCCGCATGCTTGCCAGTCGAGACGGTTTCGGACGGCATTTGATCTTCCGGCGTCGCCTGGAAGCCGCCGTCTTTGATGTACTGCTGACGATCCTCAGCGGCAACATCGGTGGACCGCTCGACCGTCGGCGGCTCAACTGACGGCGGCTCAACCGTAGGTGGCTCAACTGGCGGCGGCGGCGTGGCGACCCTAAATCTCGGTGCCCCGGCGGCGAGCTGTGGGTGTCGGCCGGCGTCCCGACGGGCATGGGGCACGGTGTGTTCCTGCCTCATGCCGTGCAGATGCCGAACGGTCGACTCCACTCGCCGAGCCGCAAAAGCCCTGGCGGCGTTGATAACTCGCGCCTCCTCGGCCTGCCGTGCCGGCTCAGCCATCCCGGCCCGCCTGACCCGCATGAGTTCCTCGTTGGCCGACTTGACGATCCGCTGTAAGTCAGCCTTGAGATATTCTGCGACAGTAGCCGTTTCAGCATTAACCGTCGACAGTTCGGCAGGCCAAAGCCCGCCGATCACCCACGGGGTGCAGTCAACCGGAGAGCTGAAGGCCGGAATCGCGAGGGATTCCCGGGTCGCTCTCCGGAGGCGCTGGCGCGCCGTCTTTCGGCCGAAGATCGCCACCGGCACAGCGTACCGGTATCTGACGATTGCGCAGTTCGCTGCTGCTTCGCCTGCTCACCGGTCGTCGTCGTGGCGCGCGGCGCCTCAAACCGAGCCGCTCCCGCCATGACCGCGGATCGGTGCTGGCGAATAGGGCGGGGTGAATTGTGCGGGCGACAGGGCCGCAGTAGCGTGGGTGCGTGACCGATTCGGCGCTGCAACAGCAACTAGACGACGTCCGCATGCTGCTTGCTCGCGCGCGAGAGTTGTTCGGCGCCAACCCGATCGAGCCGCCTACCAACATTTCGCCGGATCCCGACGCCGTCAAGATTTGGCTGCGCTGAACCGTCGTTGGTTCAGGCGGTATCGCGTCGGGGGTGCAGTTCATGCGCCAACAACTTCTCGATCGCGACGTCAAGGTGATGTGCGGTGGGGACCTCCGCGGACGGGGTGTGCCCAGCCGCAACGATTTCGGTGCGGACTTCCGTCAGCGCCTTGAGATAGGACACATGGGCGGTCAGCAATATCCCCTCTGCCAGGGTCTGCGCGTCGGTGTCCATCGCCGCTTCGCTTAACGCGACGCTATGCGCGTACCCGCCCCGGCAGGACCGGAACAGGATGTGCCCGCTCGGGTGGACGGTGTCGAAGTTCGGGTTGGGGTCGGTCATCGACCGTCGTCAACGACGCTGCCCAGCTTGCGCGCGGCCTCATGCTCGTGCTGCTCCCACATGTCGGCCGACGCCCGCAGGTTGTGCGCCATCTCGGCGTGGTCGTCGGCTTGCTGTTCGTAGCAGCGCCGCCGGTGCTCAAGGAGTTCACGCCCGGTTTCGCGCAGCTCACTGAAGATCGGCCCAAGCGAGTCCAGGCTTTCTTGAATTGCTCCGTGCGACGACGGGATGTCCCGCAAATAGTCGGACACTTCCTGGTGGTGCCCAGCGGCTGCGCGCAAGCTCTCCGGCACCACATGAACTTGATCTGCCATCCACTATCTCCTCTTGAAGCGCCGGCGATCCTCGTCGGCGCACTGGTTCTGCCCTGTGCCGGTTGCCGCCGGCTGTCACGGTGACGTATCGACCGCGGCCGCCGGCCGGGTGGGTGCCGGTGTTTCGGCCTTGGCCGGTGCGTCCGCCGTCACTGGTGCCGGCGGGTGCTCCCAGCCTAGAAAGCTTGGCCCTTTGACGGTGGAGATGTGCTGAATCTGACCGTTCAGCAACGCTTTGCTGTTGCCGAGGGCGAGCGCGTGCCGATCTGCGAACATGCCGATATCTCCTGGCGCTAGGCGAGACGGATCGACCGGGTCGCTGACGGCGGTGCCAGGCGGGGGAATGGTGATGCCCTGCTGGTGAAACGCATCGGCAATAGGCGTGCCGCCGGCGGCCGCTTTGATCGCCGCGGCGAGCTGCGGGCTGGCAGCGGTGACAGTGTCGCCGGTGGGCAGCGTCACCGTCGTGGGTCCAGCCGGTTGCGGCTCGGGCGCGGCCGTTGGTTCAGCCGCCTTCTCATCGCCGCTCTCTTCTGGTTCGTCGGGTGACGGTTGCTCGGTCGACGCCAGCTCTTCGGGCCCAATCAGCGCGTCGTCCGGCCCCTCTCGTAACCGTTCCTTTGCGCTATCCGGCAGCAGTCCACCCAACGGAAACGCCCCCGGCATACCGAACCCCGGGAGGGACGCCGGCAGCGCGCCTCCAGCCGGCATCGCTCCACCGCCGAAGGCGGGAAAGCTTGGCATCGCCGGCGCCATCGGCGGTGCCGGCGACGGGTCCCGCCCCGTCAGATCGTCGGGAAGCAATCCGGGATCGTCTGCCAACAGCGCATCGAGATACGGGTCCATCCCCGTATCCGACGCTTGCGGGTCAGCGCTGGTTCCCCGCGATGCGCCGGCAACGGAGCGCGGCGGCTGCTGCCCAGCCGAACTCTGCTGCCCCGACCTCGAGCCGTTGTACAGCGAGGTCCATGCAGCCATCAGTGCAGACTTAGAAGTGTCGTCGAGGCCAGCGCTGGCTACCACTGCACGGATTTCTCGCAGCTTGCCCGTCAGGAAGCGCTGAAAGTCACGTGCGCCGGCCGGGGTGTCCAGATCGGTTCGCGTGCGCACCGCGGCCTC
>Ga0070739_10004225_pt1 | contig 17157 bp, 13 predicted proteins | sample Coa_R1_7_FD_66445 | JGI IMG/M metagenome (GOLD analysis project Ga0070739, IMG submission 66445) | Surface soil microbial communities from Centralia Pennsylvania, which are recovering from an underground coalmine fire - Coalmine... | ecosystem: Environmental > Terrestrial > Soil > Unclassified ... | reverse complement strand
CCGGCAGCAGGCTGTCGATGGCTTGGATGCGCGTCAGCAGGTCCAGCCCTTCGGCTCCTGACGTCGTGTCCCGGCTGTAGTTCAGGTCCATCAGCACAGCGTCGAAGTCCTTCGCCTCGATGGCCGCCAGGATCTGCGCCGGAGACGTTGCCGTCTCGATCTTGTAGCCTTCCGCCTTCAGCAGCAGCCGCAGCGCCTCGATCACATCCGGTTGATCGTCGGCGACAAGAATGCGGCTGTCCGCACTGCCGAGCGTATTCATAGGTTATGTTTGCTCACCCACCACTATAGCGAGCCAATCACCGGTGCAAGACTCCTGCCACCCGCAACTCATTCATCTTGAACAGCTTGGGAACCAGACAACTGTCCGCTTTTGGGACATCAAGGGTTTTTGTGGGGCAGGCTCTCAGCCTGCGGCGGGGCTCTCAGCCCCGCCTGTCCTGGTTCGTTCACAACCCAGGCAAAAAACGATAACTCCAATCGTAGCCTTTGCTTACCCCCGCTTTCTCCCACCCGAAAGTTCGTTTTCGACCCCCCGACTGATAAGACTGTGGATAGAAAGGAGGAGCTGATGAGCTCCGCAGCACAGATCGCCGCCAACCGGCAGAACGCACAATCGTCCACCGGCCCCCGCACCGATGCGGGCAAGGCCGCGTCCTCTCAGAACGCCATGAAACACGGTGCTACTTCCAGTACCGTCGTCCTCGCCTTTGAGGACCCCGCCGAATTCGAGCGCATCCACGCCGAATTCGTCAAACAGCTTCAGCCCGCCACCGGACTGGAGCACTTCCTCGTCGATGACATGGTGGCCTGCCACTGGCGTATGAAGCGCATGCAGAAGATCATCCTCTTCCACATGGATCGCGCCGCATACGAGCACGACTCACACAACCCCATGCTCGCCATGTCCGACGTCATGCTCTCGCCTGAGGTGGCAAAGCTCCAGCGATACGAAAACTCATTCCGCCGTGCTTATGAGAGGTCCTGGGCGAAGCTGAAAGAGCTGCAAAAGCAACGCTCCGCCGCGAACGTGCAAAACGAACCCAATGTCACGCCGCGGGCAGGTAAATGTACGTCTTCAGCTCCGCTGCTGGCGTCGTTTCCGGATTGTTCAGATACTCTTCCCACATCGGCATGTACCGATTCCAGTCGGCCTGCGACTTCATCCAGCGCTTCTGGATCATGAACTCGGTGATGTGCTCGTACGTTGATCCCAAACCCGCATACGGACCATGATGCGTAAATCGATAAGCTTTCATCCCTGGAAGTGTCTCCACCTTCAGGTGCGGTTCGTCGAATGGCTTCACCGGCCCTGCCGCAACGGGCATGGCCACGATAAACGAAACGCCGTCCCGCCCGTGTGCGGTGTAAATCGTGCGCGGCGGCCCGTTCGGCGCGAGCGCGCGGCGGTGGACAAAGCTCATCAGCGATTCGAATGCGCTCCGCACCGCGGGCCCAATGGCCGCCGGATCGGGCGGGCATTTGCCGGACATCTGGACGGCGAGCGCGGGTGCAACCTTCACCTCGGTGAACTCGAGGTCTACAGCGGTGACCATAACGACCTCCTTCCCGGCCTGTAGCCTATCACCACCCGCGCCCGATTGTGGTGCGAGCCTTTGGCTTGCACCTCGGGCTCTCAGCCCGCCTCTGAACTTTGGACATTGTCCTGAAATGCCGATTGTGGTGCGAGCCTTTGGCTTGCACGTCGGGCTCTCAGCCCGCCTCTTCTCTTTGCCCTGAATCAACCGAGAAGCACTCGCCGAAATCGTGTGCGGCCTTAGGTATCCACGACCGCCCGAGAAACCCCGGCTCTTCCTCACACCTGATAAGTTAGTGGTTCCTATGCGCGTCATCATCGCCCTGATACTGTCCTGCACCGCCCTCCTGGCCGAGAAACCCGAATGGGACAACCCCGCCATCATTCATCTTGGAACCGAGCCGCCGCACGCCACCATGATGATCTACCCCAATGCCGAACTGGCCAAAGCCGGCGACCGTTACGCCTCGCCCTGGTTCCAGCTCCTCAACGGCGATTGGAAGTTCCATGGCTCCCTCCGCCCCGCCGAGCGACCGCTCGAATTCTACCGGCCCGATTTCTCCGACGCCGACTGGCGCACCATGCCCGTGCCCGCCAGCTGGCAGCTCCACGGCTTCGACATCCCTATCTACACCAACATCATCTATCCCTGGCCGCAGGACCCCAAAGGTCCTCCCACCCCGCCTTATGATTTCAACCCCGTCGGCAGTTATCGCGTCACCTTCACCGTGCCTCCGTCCTGGAACGGCCGCCGCGTATACCTTCACTTCGACGGCGTCGATTCCTGTTTCTATGCCTGGCTGAACGGGGTCAAGCTCGGCTATCACGAAGACAGCCGTACTCCCGCCGAGTTCGACCTCACCCCTCATTTGAAACACGGCGAGAACCTGCTGGCCGTAGAGGTGTATCGGTTCGGCGACGGCGCATTTCTCGAAGACCAGGATATGTGGCGCATGAGCGGCATTTTTCGCGACGTCTACCTGTGGTCCACCGCGGAACAGCATGTCCGCGATTTCGAAGTGCATACCGAACTCGACAAGGCCTACCACGACGCCCGGCTGACGGTCCATGCCGCCGTCGCCAACGCGGCGGCGCAGCCCACCAAAGCGACCTTCACGGCGCAGTTGCTTGATGCGAATGGCTCGCCGGTGGGCAAGCCTATGAGCAGGGAGGTGCAGCTCGCCGCCTCCGCGGAAACGTCCATCGATCTCGACCAGGCAGTTCCCAACCCGAGCAAGTGGACCGCCGAAACGCCGTACCTTTATAAGCTCCTGCTCACCCTGGAGGACCACGCCGGCGATGTCCAGGAAGTCATCCCCGTCAACGTCGGCTTCCGCAAAGTCGAGATCAGGAACGGCCGCTTCCTCATTAACGGCAAAGCCGTCCTGATTAAAGGCGTCAACAGGCACGAACACAGCGAAGACACCGCCAAGTACGTGCCCATCGAAAGCATGGTCCGGGACATTCGTCTGATGAAGCAGTTCAACATCAACGCCGTCCGCACCAGCCACTATCCCAACGATCCCGCCTGGTACGACCTGACCGATCGCTACGGCCTGTATGTGCTCGATGAGGCCAACCTCGAATGCCACCACTACGGCACGAATCCGCAGAACCGCCTGAGCAACGATCCCGCGTGGCAGGCCGCCTATCTCGACCGTCAGCAGAGCATGGTGGAGCGCGACAAGAACCACCCCTCGGTTGTTATCTGGTCCTTCGGCAATGAGTCCGGCGATGGCCCCAACGTGGCCGCGGTCTATCAATGGACGCATCACCGCGACCCCTCCCGGCCATTCCATTACGAAGGTACGACCAGCCACGGCGGCTCCAGCGCGGACATTAACTCCTTCATGTACCCGACGCCGGAGGAAGTGGTGCGCCATGCGGCCGAGCGTCCGAACATGCCGCTCATCCTTTGTGAATATGAGCACGCCATGGGCAACAGCAGCGGCGGCCTGAAGGAATACTGGGATGTGTTTTACTCCGGCACGAACGCCCAGGGCGCCTTCGTCTGGGACTGGGTCGATCAGGGCATCCGCCTTCCCGTTCCGGGCGAGTATCGCGAGAACACGCCCAACGCCACCTTCTTCGCTTACGGCGGCTGGTGGGAGGACAAGAACGGCATCCGCAATGACAATGACTTCAACAACAACGGCCTGGTCGCCGCCGACCGCACGCCCCATCCTGGCCTGTGGGCCATCAAGTACGTCTATCGCAATATCCACGTCACCGCCGTTGATCTGAATACCGGGCGCGTGAAAGTGAAAAACTGGTTCGACTTCACCAATGCCGCCGATATCGCGGATGGTCTCTGGGAGGTGAAGGCCGGCGGCAGGACCGTCGCCAGCGGCCATTTCGCCGACCTGAACCTCCAGCCCGGCGCCGAGAAGGAGTTCCAGCTGTTGCTGCCGCGGTTCCAGGCCGATCCCGGCGTGGAATACTGGCTGAACACCAGCTTCGTCCTGAAACACGACACCTCCTGGGCCCCCAGGGGACACGAGATCGCCTGGGATCAGTTCCCCCTGCCGATGCACTCGCCGGCGCCCGCCTTCAATCCGCCTAAGACGGCGCAGCTGGGGATTGATGAGGATGGCGGCGACGTGACCTTCACCGGCTCGGAATTCTCCCTTCGCTTCAACAAAACGGAGGGGCTGATCACCGACTATCGTTTCCGCCACACCGCGCTGCTGCAGCGCGGCCCACGGCCCGACTTCTGGCGCGCCCCGACCAACAACGACCGCGGCGCCTGGAAAGCCCTGCACGAGTGGCAGAGTGAGTTCCCGCACAGCCAGGACATCAGCGTTTGGAAGGACGCCGGGCCTCGCTGGGAAGTGAAGGACGTGCACGTCGACAGGATTGACGCCTCCAGCGCGCGAGTCACTGTAAACGCCGACTTACCTGTCGTAGGCGCGACTTACTCCATGACTTACACCATCTACGGCTCCGGCGACGTGCTGGTGGACTGCTCCTACAAACCGGGCGCCGACAATCTCGCCATGATGCCGCGATTCGGAACCGAGTTACTCGCCGCGCCTGGCCTCGAGGAGCTCACCTGGTACGGCCGCGGGCCGAAGGAAACCATGATCGACCGTAAGTTTGAGCGCATCGGCGAGTACCACACCACCGTCGATCGGGACTGGGTGGAATACATGCGCCCGCAGGAGAACGGCAACAAGACTGACGTGCGCTGGGTCGCGCTCACCAATCCGGAGGGCGTCGGGATTATGGCCATCGGCGCGCAGCCGCTCTGCGTCACCGCGCGCCACTTCCCCAAGGAAGAGATGGAGCGCTCCGCTTACACATTTCAGATGGTCCGCCACCCCGAAACCTGGCTGAACGTCGACTGGAAGGAGATGGGCGCCGGCGGAATCGACAGCTGGAGCCCCCACGCGTACCCAATGGAACAATACCGCATTCCCAGCGGCGTCGAGCGCGAATACCGCTACCGCCTCACCCCCGTCGATTCCACGGCAGAAATGGAAGCGAAAGGCGTCGAGAAATTCTAATCAGCGGCTTACGGCACTGGATCCAGCGATCGGTTCGGGTCGGCACTTGACACCACCGGTCAGCCGTCCGACGATTTTCTCATGCCCCGATCGTTTTGGCTGGCGATCCCTGCCGCGGGGATCCTGCTTCTTTGGGGACAATCGGGCAACGGAGGTTTCCGCCGCCTGCCCACCCGAGGCGGCTCACTTTCCGGCGACAGGACGTGGGTCAACGTGCACTCGTTTGGCGCCGTGCCGAACGACCACCTGGACGACAGCGCGGCGTTTCAGTCGGCGGTGGATTGGCTCCAGAACAACGGCTCCGCGCACAAAGGCGGTACGATCTACATCCCCGTCGGTGAGTATGACTTCAGCGCCGGCATCGTGGCGACCGGAGCGGGTATTCGCTTCGTGTGCGAAGGCGGGCTCTCCTTTAACGAAGGGGGCGAGGGCTTTTATACCGGCTCGATGCTCATGGCAAAGGCGAATGGCATGACCCTCCTGGACTTTAACGGAGACCCCGGCAATAACGGTGCGCTGGTCCATGAAGGGCCGCAGGTGGAGAACTGCAACTTCATCGATCAGACCGGGCACAGCGCTACCCTGATTCGCGTTCGCTCCATGAACCGGTACGTCCTGCGCAACATCACCGTGCGGAATGCGGCCACCGGGATCGCCGTGGACGCCGAAGCCACGGACGCTTCGTGGGGCAGGCTGGATCAGATCGTCTGTTCCGACACGAACACCTGTGTGGACCAGGTGGCGCAGGAAGGCGGGTTTCTCATGACCGGCGGTGACATTGAGCCTCGGGCCGGAGGCGTCGGCGTCCGAATTCGTGGCGCCCAGGTGCGGATCATGGGCGTAAAGTTCGACTTGCCGTCCTCGAGCCCATGGGCCACCGCCATTTACGACAGCGGCGCCGCCCCACAGATCATCGGCAACGAATTCGAGGACTGCGGCCCAAATCCTATGCCATGCATTCAGATCGACGGAACGGGCACGCACGCATGGAATGGCTCGCGAGCCAGCATCACGGGGAACGCATTCCGCGGGATTACCGGCGCCCTGGGCGAAGTCGCCATCCACCTCGCGGCAAGTTCGAAAGTCAGGGACAACCAGATCATCGGGAACACGTACGAGGTGGTGCAGAACCCCGTAGTCGACGAGGGCGTGAACACGATCCGCTTCGACCAGTCCGCAACGATGGCTCGTAGTTCGAGTTTCGCCGGCCTGCCGAACTGGCCCAACGGATCGTTCATCTACTGCACGAACTGCCGGACCTCGACCGCGCCCTGCGCCGGCTCAGGAACGGGGGCCTTTGCCTTTCGGGAGAACGGCGCTTGGAACTGCCACTGACCTCGGCTCGACAGTAATATAAATTACTCTAGATCGGATTGACACGACCCTCGGATCGAGCTAGCCTGAAGCTTCGTTCATCAAGGACTCCGGCCCAGCCGTCCTCCAGCCGGCAATACCACTCAGGGCCGAAACGGATCAAACCGGGAGGTTCATGGAGCACCAGCCTTACTTCGTCGTTGTACTCGCGCACTCGCTGCACGGGCGTCTGCGGCGGATCCAGATTCCTCAACAAGCGATTTACTCTGTTCTGATTCTTGCAGTTATCGGCTTCTTTTCAGTCGCGGGATTTGCCTTCAGCTACGCGCGCATGGTTTGGAAGGTGGCGCACTACAACTCGCTTCGCCACGAGGTGGACACGCTTCGCGCCCGCTATCGCGAATTGCAGAACATCAACAAGCAGAAGACCGAGCAACTGGCCACACTGCAGATGTTCGCCAGTGAAGTTTCCGTCGCTTACGGACTGGAGCGGAAACCGTCTTCAGAGCCCGTCGACAATCCCGAACTCATGCCAACGTTCCGCGAAAGCCTGCAGGAATATAACTTCCTGAAGACCGCGACCCTGTCGCATGCGTTCCGCCAGTACGCGCACCAGTGGCAAATCAACACGCGCCCCAGCTTGTGGCCGGTTCTGGGGCGGATTCAGAGCCCATTCGGCGCGCGCACCGATCCGTTCTCCGGCGAGGGAGCCATCCACACGGGGGTGGACATCTCGGCTGCCGTAGGGACGGCAGTGCAGGCGACCGGCGACGGAGTGGTGGTGCGGGCCGAATGGGCGGGCCGCTACGGCCGCCTTGTGGTCATTGACCACGGGAACGGCATTCAAAGCTGGTACGCGCACTTGTCGGCATTCCAGGTAGTGGCCGGGGAAGCTGTGCGGCGCGGCGATGTCATCGCACTCAGCGGAGCCAGCGGGCATGTCACCGGACCTCATGTACACTACGAAATCCGCATGGCGGGGACGCCGGTCAACCCTTATCCATGGCTGTCCCATCCGGTGCTGGCGTCGTCATCCGCGAACGCGCGGGACTTGCTCGATTAGGAAGGTTCAGCCGGCGCGGCGGTCATCCCTGGGCGCTTTCGGTGAACCGAACCGTGCTGCGCCGCTTTCGCCGGTGCCCTGAGGTCGTGACGTTCGGCTTCAGACGAATCAGCAAGTTTGTCGGGGCGTCCGGCCTGACAGCAAAATAAGTCATCCAGTTCCGGAAGCCCGGCGCCGTCGCGTTAGCCACCCAATGCCCCGCCGGCAAATGCATCGACCGATCCGTCACCGTCTGTTCCGGAGCATTTGGAATGTCGGTCCGGCGGATGACTACGCGCACCCCAGCGGTCCTGACTGTGAAATGCACGAGTCCGGCGCGCTCCGAAGCGGATGTAACCTGTTTCTTCACCGGCCCGCCAGGCGTTCGCATCACCATATTCCCCGCCACTGTCCGCGCGGAGGCCGCCGCCGACCAGTGCAACTCACCGCTGGGCGTCAGCACTTCCAGGGTCAGCCCGAGTACCAGCGCAGTACCGGCCAGCATCATAAGAGGCACTGTCAGGAAATCCTCGCGACGGCGCGCCGTCGCCGGCGCCACGACCATCGTGGCGTACTGGCGCCTGTGCCGGGGGGGCGGCTCAAAGATCTGCTTCCGCCAATACACGTGTTTACAATCATACGCGGGAATTCAGGGCCCTGTGAGCGGTGCAACCGGGGCGCCCGGGTTGACGGGTTCTGGTACCCCGCCGCCGGCAAGTCCGGAGTGAATCCGGGCCTCCTCGACACTCGTACTGCAGAACAGGGCTCCCGTGAGTCACCGTTTCACGCGGCCCGATACAATCATTTGTCGTCCACTTGGATGCGAGGAGAGTATGCAAGCTGCACGAGCACGGGCTGACGCCGGCCCACAGGGTTTCACGTTGTGTGGCGCCGCGGCAGGCAAATTCGATCGCCTGGACGCCTGGTCCGCGGCGTTGGCTTTTGTTCGCGGCGATCTGGAGATCGAGGGCGACCTGAAGGCCGCCATACGTCACGCCCTGACGCGACCCGGAACGGCTTTCCGCCGACTCCGCACAGTTCTCGCGACGAGGGTAGCGCCGCTTCGAATCGAGCATTGGTTGCAGACCCGCGGACGCGCGCGGGCGAACATCACCTTCCACTACGACCGCTCCAACGATTTCTTCGCGTCATTTCTGGATCGGCGCATGGTTTACTCCTGCGCCTACTTCGCGCGGCCCGGTGTCACGCTCGAGGAAGCTCAGGAAGCAAAACTCGATCTGATCTGCCGCAAGCTGGCGTTATCGCCCGGCGAGCGCTTCCTCGACGTCGGATGTGGCTGGGGCGCTCTGGTGTTGTATGCGGCGCACGAGTTCGGCGCCAGTGCCGAAGGCTGTACGCTCAGCGAAAACCAGGCAGAATACGCTCGCGCCGCGGGTGCGCGCGTCTCACTGTGCGACTACCGCGCCATGACCGGCGGGTTCGACAAGATCGCTTCCGTCGGCATGTTCGAGCACGTCGGCCGCAGGCGGCTGCCGGGCTACTTCCGCGCGGTGAGTAACCTTCTCACTCCGGGCGGCCTTTTCCTGAACCACGGCATCGTACGGCCGGGCGGCACGAAGGACGGTCCCGACACGCTCTTTCTGCGCCGCTACGTGTTCCCCGGCGGCGAACTGGCCGAGCTCAGCAGTGTGATCGAAGCGGCGGAGTCGGCCGGCTTCGAAGTGCTCGACGTCGAGAACCTGCGGCCGCACTATGGGCTGACGTGTACGCATTGGATCGAGCGGCTGCAACGCAACCGCGAGCGCGGCCTCCGGGCAGTCTCTCCCGAGAGCTGGCGTATCTGGCTGCTGTACCTGGCGGCATCGGCGGTGAGCTTCGAGGACGGTGGAACCGACGTCTGCCAGATTTTGATGGCCAAACGCGGCAGCCCCCGTCGGCCGATGACACGAGAGTACATGTACCGCTCCGCGCGTTGACAAGCGGGCCGAGCAGCGATACGGTTATCGTCGATGAGGCAGATACTGTTCGCGCTTACGCTGTCGATCGCTTCCTGGCCGGTGATCGGCCAGGCGCCCGCCAGAGGCGGCGCCGATGAGCCGTACGCGGTCGAGTACTACTACAAAGTCCAGTGGGGGCACCAGCAGGAGTTCCTGAGTCTCTTCCTCAAGAACCATTACCCGCTGCTGCGGAAAGAAGTGGACCGCGGCAGAATGCTGTCGGTGAAAATCGAGCAGCCCGCGAACCATATGACCGAGGACGCGCGCTGGGATTACCGGGTCACCATTCGCTTTAAGAACTCGACCGTGGCCACCACAGCCGATCCCGACGAGGAGGCGCTGATTCGCCAGCTTTGGCCCGATCAGGCGACTTACAAGCGCGAGGAGCAGCGCCGGTTCGAGATTCTGCTGGCGCACTGGGACCTGCCCCTCACGGATGTCACTCCGAAGTAAGCGTCAGTCGCTCGGAGCGTCGAACTGAATCACGCGTTTGAAGCCCTGGGTCCGCCACGCGCCGAAGGCGATGCCAAGGACGAGCCAGGTCGCGCCGGCGATCTTGGCCGGCGTGGGCAGACTGAGCCAGATGATCAGGCAGATGCCAAAGCCGAGCAGTGGCGGCAATCCGAGCGACAGGAAGTTGTTGCGGCCGGCGCGGAGCCAGTAATGAAGAAATGCCGCCATATTCACGCCCATGAAGCCGATGAATGCCCCGAAATTCAGTAACTCGGCGCCGACCTCGTAGCTGATCAGGAACGCGCCGGCAAGCGACAGCGCCCCGATCAGCAGGACGTTTTTCGCCGGAACCCGAGTGCGCGCATCGACGCTGCCGAAAAAGCGCGCCGGCAACGCGTGCTCGCGGCCCATGCTGTAGAGTACCCGCGCTCCAGAGAGCTGCCCGCCCGCGCCCGACCCGATGGACGCCACCAGTATCGTCAGATTGATAGCGACGAAGAGCGCCCTGCCGCCGACGATTTGGGCCACGAAGGCGTAGGCGGTATCGACGTCGGGAAACGCCTTGCCGCGCGGCCAGACGAGTTGGCCGGCGTAAACCTCGATCGCCGACAGGACGCCGATAATCAGGCAGATAAGCACGGTCGCCAGCAGCACGTTGCGGCGTGGATTATGCACCTCTTCGGAGAGCGTCGAGATGCCGTCGAATCCGATGTAGGTGAGCGTTGCCAGCGACGTCCCGGTCAGGATGACCGGGATCGAAAACGTCTGCGGGTCGTAGAAGGGGCGCGTGAAGAAGGCGGTGTCCAGCCCGGTGAGGCCCATCAGGTACTTCACGCTCATGCCCAGCATCCATATGATCACCACGCCCATGGCGGCGGCGAGGATCTCGTTCACTCGCGCGGTGGTGCGGATTCGCCGCAGGTTCATCCACGTGAAAAGAACGGCGATCAGCGTGGCCCAGACCGCGTACGGAACCTGGGGTACGAGGTTCATGGCCGCCTTGGCGCACCAGATGGTGCAGATCAGCGGGTTCACCAGGTAGTCGAGCATCATGCTCCAGCCCGTGGCGAACCCGAGAGCAGGGTGGATTTCCCTGCCGACGTAAGTGTAGGCGCTCCCGGCGCCGGGATACGCCCTGGCCATGCGGCCGTAATTGATGGCCGTGAAGAGCATGGCAACCATAGCGATCAGAACGGTGGTGACCACGTGCCCGCGCCCGGTTTGGTAGAAGATGCCGAACGGCGGCATGGGCGCAGTGGGCTGGACCATGATGACGCCGATGAGCACCAGGTCCCACAGCCCCAGGGTGCGAGCCAGGGCGGGTTTCGTGGAAGCAGGGCTGGTGGTGGTTTGATCAGCCAAATTGCCGATTATACCGTTCGCCCGCAAACGGATAGCCGTAACATACCGTATCGTTCTGCGTGTCACCACCGTGCCCCGGCTACGCTTGAGGTGGATATGTCCAGCAAATATTCGAGGCGTGGTTTTGGGAAAGCTGTGGCAGGCATCGCGTCGGCGGCTGCCGCGGCGAGGCCCGGCGCGGTTGCCGGGGCCGCCAACAATCGCGCCAGGGCCGAGGAGAATTACTACCGGTTTCCGAGCGGCTTCCTGTGGGGCTGTGCAACGGCTTCTTACCAGATCGAAGGGGCCGCAGCCGAAGACGGGCGAAAACCGTCCGTTTGGGATACGTATGCTCGTACGCCTGGCAAGGTGCACAACGGCGACACCGGCGACGTGTCTGTGGACGACTACCACCGTTACAAGGAAGACGTCGGGCTGCTGAAAGCGGTTGGGGGAAAGTGCTACCGCTACTCCATCGCGTGGCCGCGTGTCTTTCCGGAAGGCTCTGGCCAGCCCAACGCCAAAGCCGTCGATCATTACGACCGCGTGACCGACGAACTGCTGGCCCAGGGCATCGAGCCGTTTGTGACCCTGTTCCACTGGGATCTGCCGCAGGCGTTGCAGGACCGGGTCGGCGGTTGGGAGTCGAAGGAGACGGTCAAAGCCTTCGCCGATTACTCCGCTTTCATGACGCGGCGCCTTTCGGATCGCGTGCACAACTTCTTCACTATCAATGAATTTTCCTGCTTCACCGACGAAGGCTACGGTTCCGGGACCAAGGCGCCCGGTCTGACACTCTCTCGCGCTCGCGTGAACCAGGTACGCCACAACGCGGTGCTCGCGCATGGCATGGCGGTTCAGGCCATACGCGCGGCGGCCCGGCCCGGGACGCGCGTCGGCCTGGCGGAGAACCCGAGCCTCTGTGTGCCGGTCATCGAATCGGCTCCGCACGTTCGCGCCGCCCAGCAGGCCATGCGCGACGTTAACGCGCAGTTCCTGACGGTGATTCTCGAAGGCCGCTATCTGGACAGCTATCTGTCGCGCGAGCGCGAGGCCGCGCCGAAGTACACGGCCGAGGAGATGAAGATCATCGCCAGTCCGCTGGACTTCGTGGGCCTCAACATCTATACGCCGACCTACATCCGCGCCGCCAGTTCGCAGGCGGGGTACGAGGTGGTTCCTTACCCCACGTCGTATCCGAAAACGGCCTCGCCATGGCTGATGGTCGGGCCCGAGATCGCTTACTGGGCTCCGCGCCACCTGGGCGAGATCTGGAGCGTGAAGGACGCCTATATCACCGAGAATGGCTGTTCGTCGGACGACGTGGTCGCCACCGACGGGCACGTCTACGACACCGATCGCGTGATGTATGTACGCAATCACCTGATCCATGCCCATCGCGCCGTTGCCGAAGGCTGGCCACTGCGGGGTTACTTCTGGTGGAGTCTGATGGATAACTTCGAGTGGACGGACGGGTACAGCAAGCGGTTTGGAATCTACTACGTCGATTTCAAGACGCAGAAGAGAATCCCGAAACTGAGCGCGTCCTTCTATAAGGAACTGATCGCGCGCAACGCCGTAGTGTAATCCTCGGCGAACATGTGAGCAGGCGTCCAGACCTGCCCCACCGCATCTCGGTATGCTGTCTTTACCGCGCATGCGTCCCTTACTCCTGATGTCGATGCTCGCCGCAACCGTCTCCGCGCAACCTCAGGCTACGCTGGTGCTCCTCAACGGGCGGATCTGGACCGTAAACGCCGCAAAGCCAGAGGCCGAGGCGGTGGCGTGTGTGGGTTCGCGGATCGTGGCTGTCGGTCCCTCGGATGAGGTCCGGCGGTGGGCTGGCCCGCAGACGAAGATCATCGACCTGCAAAGCCGCCTCGTCCTGCCAGGCTTCAACGATTCCCACGTGCATTTTCTGGAGGGAGGCGAGCAACTCGCGGGCGTGCAGTTGCGCGATGCCGGGAGCGTGGAGGAGTTCCGCGATCGCATCGCGCGATTCGCGGCGAAGCTGCCACCCGGCGCGTGGGTCCTGAACGGCGAATGGGATCACGAGCGGTGGACTCCGGCGAAGCTGCCCACTCGGCAGATCATCGATCCCGTCACACAGAGTCATCCCGTATGGGTGTCGCGGCTCGACGGCCACATGGGTCTGGCGAACACCGAGGCACTGAAGCTGGCGGGTGTCACGCGACAGACTCCGGATCCACCCGGCGGAGCGATCGTGCGCGATGCCGATGGCGAACCAACCGGCATTCTGAAGGACGCGGCGCAGGCCCTGGTGGAACGCGTCATCCCGGATCCAACTCCAGACCAGATGGCCGACTCCGTTCGCGCGGCGATGCGCTACTCCGCCGAGAACGGCGTAACGAGCGTGCAGGACATGTCCGCGGCGCCGGAGGTTCTTACCGTATATGAGCGCTTGCTGAAATCAGGCGAGCTGAGCCTGCGCATTTCCGGCCACCAGCCGATTTCAACGTGGGAGAATCTGGCGCGTGTGGGCATTGCCGCGGCGTTCGGAAGCGAGCGGCTGCATATCGGCGCACTGAAAGGCTTCGCCGATGGCTCGCTTGGATCCACCACAGCCCTGTTCTTCCATCCTTATCTGGATGCGCCGAATACCTCCGGTCTGGCGGCCGCGGACATGATTCCAGAGAGCAAAATGCGGGAACGGATCATCGCCGCCGACAAAGCGGGGCTGCAGGTTGCGGTGCACGCGATCGGCGACAAGGCGAACAAGCTGATCCTCGACATGTACGAGGAGGCCGAGCGCATCAACGGCCCTCGTGACCGGCGCTTTCGCATCGAGCACGCTCAGCACCTGCGCCAGGAAGACATCCCCCGCTTTGCGAAGCTCCACGTCATCGCATCCATGCAGCCGTATCACTGCATTGACGATGGGCGCTGGGCGGAGAAGCGCGTCGGGCCGGAGGTGATTCGCGGCACGTACGCCTTCCGCTCGCTGCTGGACAGCGGCGCGACGCTGGCCTTCGGCTCGGACTGGCCGGTAGCGCCCGCGGTTCCGCTGATGGGCATCTACGCCGCCGTAACACGGCGCACGCTTGACGGCAAACACTTGGGCGGGTGGGTTCCGGAACAGAAGATCACCGTCGCCGAGGCGATTCGCGCCTACACCATGGGGTCGGCGTACGCCAGCTTCGATGACAGTATCAAGGGATCGATTGAGCCCGGCAAGCTGGCCGACCTGGTCGTGCTCTCGGACGACATCCTGCGTATCGATCCAGTGAAGATTGCCGATGCCCGTGTTGATCTGACGATCTTCGACGGGCGCGTCGTCTATGATCGGGATGATGCGCATTCGGGCCATTGAGACGTATATCGCCGGGAATCCCTGGAAAAACTGGCTGTTCGCCAAAGTCATAACTGATGAGGGGCTGTACGGCATCGGCGAAGGCACGCTGAACGGTTTCGCCGCGACCATCGACGCCGCCATCCACGAGCTTTCGCCGCTGGTGATCGGCATGAATCCGTTTCAGATCGAGATCCTCTGCCAGAAGCTCACCCGCGACGTGTATTCCGAAGGTGGGCAGATTCACATGTGCGCCGTTTCCGCGATCGAGATCGCCTGCTGGGACATCATTGGGAAGGCGTGCAATCAGCCCGTCTACAACCTTATGGGCGGACGGTGCCACGAGAAGCTGCGGGCCTATGCAAATGGCTGGTACCGCGGCCCGCGCACGCCGGAATCATTCGCGGAAAAGGCGCGGGAGGTGGTGCGGCGCGGGTACACGGCGCTGAAGTTCGACCCGTTCGGCGATGCCTGGCGCATGCTGTCGCGGGAAGAGTTCGATCTTTCCATTGACATTGTGCGGGCAGTGCGCGATGCCGTTGGCAAAGCGGACATCCTGATTGAAGGCCACTCCCGATTCAACGTTGCGACGGCAGTGCAGATGGCCGAAGCGCTGGCGCCGTTCCGCCCGGCGTGGTTCGAAGAGCCGGTGGCGCATACGGACATCACGGCTATGGTGGAAGTGGCGCGGCGCAGCCCGGTGCCGATCGCAACGGGCGAAAGCTTTTCGCGCAAGCAGGAATTCGCGGAGCTGCTGAAGCACGAGGCGGTCAGCATTCTGCAGCCCGAACCGCTGAATCTGGGCGGCCTGTTCGCCACGCGCAAGATCGCGGACATGATTGACGCCCATTACGGAATGATCGCGCCGCACAGCGCGCAGGGTCCGGTGTGCTCGGCGGCGTCCGCGCATTTGAACGCTTCCGCGCCGAACTTTTTCATTCACGAGATCTTCGATGAGTTCAACGCGGAATGGGAGAAGGACATCATCGTGAATCCGGTGGTTGTGGTGGATGGGTACATCACGCCGAGCGAGCGGCCGGGGCTGGGCATTGACCTTAACCTCGAGGAGGTCCGGCGCCATCCCTACCAGCGCGAGAATTATCTGCCGCTGTTTCGCCGCGGTTGGGAGAAGCGAGAGCGGCAGGGCGCGTAGAGTTTCGCGGGACCTCACTGGCGATAAGATGCGGGCGGGAATCCTTTTATGGGTACGCATCTTCTCGTGTTTGCTGTAGCGATCAATACGATTCAACTGCCTCCGCCGGACAAGAGCGGGGGCAAGCCGCTGTTGCAGGCGCTCGCGCTGCGCCGGAGCACGCGGGAGTTCAGCGGGAAGCCTCTGCCGCCGCAGATGCTGTCGAACCTGCTCTGGGCGGCTTTCGGCGTCAACCGCCCCGACGGGCGGAGAACCGCGCCCTCGGCGAACAACGGGCAGGAGATCGATATCTATGTTGCTCTGCCTGATGGGGTGTATGTCTACATGGCGGAGGCGAATGTGCTGAAGCCCGTTATCGCCGGCGATGTCCGGCGCGCGACGGGCACGCAGGAATTTGTGGGCAGCGCACCGCTGGACCTCGTTTATGTGACCGACGATTCACGAGCCGAAGGTTCCGCTGACGAGAAGCTCTTCTTCTCCGCCGCGAACACCGGTTTCATCGCGCAGAACGTGTATTTGTTCTGCGCCTCCGAGGGGCTCGGCACGGTGGTTCGCGGGTCGGTGGACCGGGACGCGCTCGCGGTGGCGCTGAAGCTCCGCGCCGGCCAGAGGATCACGCTGGCCCAGAGCGTGGGCTATCTGAAGTAGCCTACCGCGAGTGTATAATTGCAAGTGGCGTACAAGGACGCCGCCGGTCCGCGGAAAGGGATTTTCCCGCCTTCAGTTCTGGTCAGGTACACGAACCTTCTTTCAGCCCGTTCTGCGGACGATGGGCGCTAATTGAAAGGAGGTCGTATGCCGACCCATTCCGAGGCGGTTCGCCTCAACCTCGAGTACTACCGCAAGCAGGCCAAAGCGCGGCTGAAGGCTTCGCGCCAGGCGGATCCCGGCAGCCCCATTAAGCTTGCCGATGCGCAGTTCGCTATCGCCCGCGAGAACGGATTTGCGAGCTGGACGCGATTCCGCGACTTCATCGTTCGATCGAAACTCGATGTTCATGGACTCGTGTCCGAATTCGTGAAAGCTTCCATATCTGCTCCGGGGCGCGCGGAGGAGATTCTACGCGAGCAGCCGGAGATCGCGTCCGCGGGATTATATCCGGCCCTGGTTCTGGGCGATGCGGCGCGCCTCGAGCAGCTACTCGCCGAAACTCCGGATCTCACGAAGACGAAAGGCGGCCCGCACGGCTGGGAGCCACTGCTATATGTCTGCTTCTCTCGGTTTGGCGATCAATCGCGGCTGGCGCAAACGGGCAAGCTGCTGCTGCGCCACGGCGCCGATCCAAACGCTTCATTCATTACCGAGTCCTGGCCGGACAGCCCGCTGTCCTGCCTCTACGGGGCAACCGGCGCTACAAATAACCCCGAGCTTGCGCTCGCTCTGCTCGAGGCGGGCGCCAACCCGAACGACGGGGAGTCGCTGTATCACTCCACGGAGCACCACGACCTGAAATGCGTTCGGGTCCTGCTGGAACACGGCGCAACGCCCAGAGGATCGAACGCGTTGAAGCACATGCTGGATCGCGAGGACGCCGAGGGTGTGC
>Ga0070739_10004218_pt1 | contig 17175 bp, 9 predicted proteins | sample Coa_R1_7_FD_66445 | JGI IMG/M metagenome (GOLD analysis project Ga0070739, IMG submission 66445) | Surface soil microbial communities from Centralia Pennsylvania, which are recovering from an underground coalmine fire - Coalmine... | ecosystem: Environmental > Terrestrial > Soil > Unclassified ... | reverse complement strand
GACCTGTTCCAGATCCCGGTGGAGGAACTCGCCGAGATCACCGGCTCGGTCCTGCACCTTCAGGAGCGCCGCCGTCTGCGCCTGTTCCTGCGTAAGGACGCTTACGGCCGCTACTTCTCCGCGCTGGTATACCTGCCGCGCGACCGGTACAACACGGACGCGCGCCTAAGGCTGCAACGCATCCTGCTCGACGAGCTGCGCGGCGCGGTCGTGGACTACACCGTCCGCTCGACCGAGTCGGTGCTCACCCGACTGCACTTCGTCGTCCGGGTCGCGCCCGGAGACCGGCTGCCCGACGTGGACGCCGAGCTGATCGAGCGCAGGCTCGCCGCCGCGATCCGCACCTGGGAAGACGACTTCGCGCGGCAACTCGAGGAGACGGTCGGCTCCGAGCGCGCCACCGAGCTGCTGCGCGACTACGGCAAGGCCTTCCCCGAGGCGTACAAAGCCGACTTCCCGCCGGAGAACGCGGTCAAGGACGTCTGCCGGATCGAGGCGATCCACGCCGACGACACCACCGACTCCTCGCTCGCCGTCTACCGGCGGCCCGGCGCCCCGCCCGAGCAGTACAGCCTGAAGATCTTCCGGGTCGGCCGGATGATCTCGCTGGCCGAGGTGCTGCCGATCCTGCAGCGCTTCGGCGTCGAAGTGCTCGATGAGCACCCGTATGAGCTGAGCCGGGAGTGCGACGCGGCGGCCTGGATCTACGACTTCGGGCTGCGCGTCACCGATCCTGAATCGCTACGCGACGAGGCCGCCCGCGAGCGGTTCACCGCCGCGTTCGCCGCTGCCTGGTCCGGGCTGATCGAGAACGACGGCTTCAACGCGCTGGTCGTGCGCGCCGGGCTGACCTGGCGTCAGGTCACGGTGCTGCGCGCGTACGCGAAGTACCTGCGGCAGGGCGGCACGCCGTTCAGCCAGGAGTACATCGAGCAGGTGCTGCACCGGAACCCGGGCCTGGCCCGGCTGCTGGTCAAGCTGTTCGAGGCCTCCTTCGACCCCGCGCACGCCGCGGCCGGCCGCGAGCTGATCGACGGCCTGGTCGAGGAGGCGGAGGGTGCGCTCGACGCGGTCGCCTCGCTGGACGAGGATCGCATCCTGCGCTCGCTGCGCGCGGTGATCGAGGCGACGCTGCGCACGAACTTCTTCCAGAAGGCCGCGAACGGCGCCCCGAAGCCGTACATCTCGTTCAAGATCAACGCCGCGGCGGTGCCCGACCTCCCGCAACCGCGGCCCAAGTACGAGATCTGGGTCTATTCGGCCCGGGTCGAGGGTGTGCACCTGCGTTTCGGCGCGGTCGCGCGCGGCGGCCTGCGCTGGTCGGACCGGCGCGAGGACTTCCGCACCGAGATCCTCGGCCTGGTCAAGGCGCAGATGGTGAAGAACGCGGTCATCGTGCCTGTCGGCGCCAAGGGCGGCTTCGTGGTCAAGACCCCGGTCGACCCGGCGGACCGCGACGCGTTCCTCGCCGAGGGCGTGGCCTGCTACAAGACGCTGATCAACGGCCTGCTGGACATCACCGACAACCTCGTGGACGGCAAGGTCGTGCCGCCGGTCGACGTTGTGCGCTTCGACAGCGACGACACCTACCTGGTCGTCGCGGCCGACAAGGGCACCGCCACCTTCTCGGACATCGCCAACAACGTCGCCGCGGAGTGCGACGTGTGGGGACCGGGTGCGAAGGGCTTCTGGCTCGGTGACGCCTTCGCCTCCGGCGGCTCGGTCGGCTACGACCACAAGGCGATGGGCATCACCGCGCGTGGCGCCTGGGAGTCGGTCAAGCGGCACTTCCGTGAGCTGGGCGTGGACACCCAGACCCAGGACTTCACGGTCGTCGGCATCGGCGACATGTCCGGGGACGTGTTCGGCAACGGGATGCTGCTGTCCGAGCACATCAAGCTGGTCGCGGCCTTCGACCACCGGCACATCTTCGTCGACCCGACCCCGGACCCGGCCCGCTCCTACGCCGAGCGCCGGCGGCTGTTCGAGCTGCCGCGCTCCTCGTGGGCGGACTATGACGCGAAGCTGATCTCGCCGGGCGGCGGGGTCTTCCCGCGCACCGCCAAGTCGATCCCGCTGACCCCGCAGATGCGCGCCGCGCTCGGCATCGCCGACTCGGTGACCCGCACCACCCCGGCCGACCTGATGCGCGCGATCCTGCTCGCGCCGGTGGACCTGTTCTGGAACGGCGGCATCGGCACGTACATCAAGGCGTCCACCGAGTCCAACGCGGACGTCGGCGACAAGGCCAACGACGCGATCCGGATCAACGGCGCCGACCTGCGGGCGAAGGTGGTCGGCGAGGGCGGCAACCTCGGCTGCACCCAGCTGGGCCGGATCGAGTTCGCGCTGCACGGCGCGGGCGGCGCCGGCGGCAAGATCTGCACCGACGCGATCGACAACTCGGCCGGCGTGGACACCTCAGACCACGAGGTCAACATCAAGATCCTGCTGGACCAGGCGGTTGCCGCCGGCGAGCTTGGCGGGCACGAGCGCGGTGAGCTGCTGGCCGAGATGACCGACGAGGTGGCGCGGCTGGTGCTGGCCGACAACTACGGCCAGAACGTCGCCCTCGCCTCGGCCATGGCGCAGGCGCCGTCGCTGCTCAACGTGCACGCGCGTTACCTGCGCAGGCTGGTCGCTGAGGGGCATCTCAACCGGGAGCTCGAGTTCCTACCGGGGGAACGCACGATCAACGAGCGGCGGCAGAACGGCCTCGGGCTGACCCAGCCGGAGCTGTCCGTCCTGCTCGCCTACACGAAGATCACCCTCGAGGACGAGCTGCTCGCCTCGGACCTGCCGGACGACGCGTTCCTCAAGACGGACCTCTTCCACTACTTCCCCTCCGCGCTGCGCGAGCGGTTCCGTGAGCGGATCGAGGCGCACCCGCTGCGCCGCGAGATCATCACCACCCAGGTCGTCAACAACCTGGTCAACAACGCCGGGACCAGCTTCGTGTTCCGGATGCGCGAGGAGACCGGGGCCTCCGCCGAGGAGATCGCCCGCGCCCACATCGTGGCCCGCGCGGTCTTCGACATGCACACGTTCTGGGCGGCGGTCGACGGGCTGGACAACCGGGTCCCGGCGCAGGTCCAGGTCCGCATGCGGCTGGCCGCCCGGCGGCTGACCGAGCGCGGCGCCCGGTGGTTCCTGCTCAACCGCAGGCACCCGCTGGACATCGCGGCGCAGGTCGAGGCGTTCCGCTCCGGAGTGGCCGAGGTGGTCGCCCAGCTGCCCAAGCTGCTCAAGGGCGCGGACTTCGACCAGCTCGTCGCGGCCAAGCAGGAACTGCTCGACGCCGGCGTTCCCGAGGACCTGGCCGCCCGCACCGCGACCTTCTCGGCGGCGTACTCGGCGCTGGACATCGTCGAGGTGGCCTGGGACAGCGGTCGCGCCCCGGTCGAGGTCGCGGAGTGCTACTTCGACATCGTCGACCGGCTGCGCATCGGCATCCTGCGCGACCGCATCAACGCGCTGCCGCGCACCGACCGCTGGCAGGCGATGGCCCGTGCCGCGGTCCGCGAGGAGCTCTACAGCGCTCAAGCCGCCCTCACCTTCGAGGTCCTGGCCGCGGCTCCGGGCGAGACTGACCCGGACGCCCGCTTCGCCACCTGGGTCGCGAAAAACAAGGCGGCCGTGGACCGGGCTCAGGCGGTGCTCGAGGAGATCGGCACCGCGGACAGTTTCGACCTGGCGATCCTCTCGGTCGCCCTGCGCGTCCTGCGCACGATGCTGCGCACCGGCTCGCTGGCGTAACGCACAGCCGCTACTCGGTGGGAGGCGCTTGGTGCGGCTCCCGCCGAGTCGGAGCTGGTCAGCGGGTCAGCGGGTCGCGGCCCGGCGCACGGTCTCGACGAACAGCGCCAGGTCGGTGGGTCCGCGCAGCAGCCCGGCCGGGGCAGCCTCTGCCGGGCGGCGCGGGACCGGTGAGCCCAGTTCGGTCCACGGCAGGCGGACGGCGGTCGCGCGGTTGGACGCGCTGGATGGCATGCGGCCGCTGATGCGCGCGGCCTGGATCGGCAGCACGCGGCCGTCCGGCAGGGCAAGGTGCGCACGGCCGGGCGTGTCTGCCCGCACGGACGCGGCGGCCGGGAGCGAGACCAGCTTGCGGGACTCCTCCGCCGCGTGGGTGCGCAGTGCGATGCGGATCTGCGCCTCGTCACACAGGTCGCTGTTGAGCAGCCGCACCGCCTGGGCGTCTTCGAGCGTGACGCCGACGACCACGTGCACGTCGTGATCGCGGCCGTCGCGCGCGATGCCCGCCAAGCCCTTGGCGAACCACGGATGGGCTGCGGCGCGCTGGTCGAATCCGTCCACGACCACGAGCAAGCGCGGGTGCTGTGGGTCGGACGGATCCTCGACGGTGCCGCGCAGCGCGGCGCTCGTGCGCCGCTCGATCTCGGCCTCCAACTGGTCGAGCAACGCGCGCAACTCCTCGGACGAGGCATCCGGGGGCAGATGGGCGTCCGTGTGCGGCAGCGCCGCGCAGTCCGCGAGCGAGGCGCCGTCGCCGCCAGAGAGCAGCGAGACGCGCAGGTATTGCGGCCGATTGACGGCGGCGAGCGCGCACGTGATCGAACGCAGCGTCTCGGAGACACCGGAGCCTGACACACCGGCCACCAGGATGTGCTGACCCGTCAGATCGGTGCGCACCGGGCCGTGATCGTCCGCGCCGATCGTCAGCTCGCCGCAGGACGGCCGCAGTGACCAACGCGCGCCCAGCTTCGCCGGGGTGAGCAGGTCCAGCTCGAGCAGCGCCAGCAGCCGCGCCTCCTCCGGCAGCTGCGGCGCGCCGAAGCTGTCCGCCTCACGCAAGGGCGCCAGGGCACGGCCGAGCCGTTCCGCCCATTCGGCCGAAGCCAGGTCGGCGATGATGTTGTCGAGGGCGGGCGCCTCCGGGCGCTCCAGCCGAACCCGCGTGTGCACGTCTCCGTTGAGCGTTGCCATCGCACCGGTCACATCAGGCAGCTGCACCGCGCGTGAGGCCAGGGCGATGGTGTAGATACCGAACTCCGGACCTTCGGTGAGCAGCCGTTGCATGCCCGGCGTGTCAATCAGCGCCGGTGCCGGGTCCACGACGAGCACGGTACGCCGTCCGGACCAGCGCTTGCCGGGCCTGCCTGCCGAAGCCGCGCCACCGATGCCGTCGGCCGCTTCCGCCTCGCGCGCGTCGAGCTTCGCCAGCGACTCCTCGATCCGGGCGCGCACCTGCGCCTGATCCACTCCGATCAGCGCACGGCAGTCCTGCCCTTCCTGCGGGATCAGGTGCGGAAGCCAGCGAGCCCACTGCCAGCGCCCCGGATCCGCGGCGGCCACGCCCTGGTCGCAGAGCACCACCAGCTCCAGGTCCCGAGGCGGGCAGCTCGCGGCCAGCTGCGCCACCAGCGACCTGGCCAGCCGGGTCAGCTGCGGGCGCGGGCCGACCAGGCCGAGCACGCCCACCGTCTCCAGATCCAAGGTGACCGGCGCCGCGGGCACCCGTGGGCGGAAGGTCTTCGGCCCGGAGCAGACGGTCACCCGCGAGGTAATCCGCGCGGTGCCGAGCCGCAGATCCAGCAGGCCTGCCGACTCGGGATCACGGGACCACAGCCCCGGCTCAGGCCGCAACGCCGCGGTCAGCAGCGTGGCGAGGTCCGGATGCCGCTCTCGGCGCAGCCCTGCCTCGGCCGCGAGCGCCGAGGCGATCTGCGTCTCCGCGGCGGTCTTGGCCTGCTCGAACGCCGCTGCGGCCCGGCGGCGTGCGGCAGGCAGTCCGCGATTCGAAGGGCGGGGCGGCAGGTCGATACGTGGCGACGGCAGTGCCACGGGCGTACGCCGCTCGGTACGCACCCTCAGGCGCCCTAGACGGTCCGGCTCCGCGTCGGTCGAGCGATGCCCTATCCGCAGCACGATCGTCGTCTCACCGAGGCGCACCAACGCATCGGGCAGCAGCAGCACCGACTCCGCTCCGACCGGAGTGCCGTCCAGCGTCGTGCCGTTCGTTGAACCGGCGTCGCGCAGCCGCACCCAGTCGGCCGTGACCAGCAGTTCGGCGTGCAGCCTGGACAGGTCCGGATCCTCGATGCGCACCTGCGCGTCCGCGCCACGGCCGATCGCGATGCGGACCGGTTCCTCCCCCGGCGCGGGCGGCGCGATCAGGTGCACGCCGCCGGCGTCCGGTCCACCGATGACGTGCAGTTCGAGCCCGTTGTGCAGTCTGAGCGAGCCGTGCAGCGCGGTCGGCGCTCCCGGTCCTCCGACCGTCAGCATCGCGCCGTCGAGCAGTGGAGGAAGGCCCAGCGCGGCCTCTTCGGCCACCAGCGCGCCGCCGGCGTAGAACCGGCCCTCCGGAACCCCGGCGAGGGTTCGCAGCGCCCCGGCCGCCGCGCTGAACGGCGTACCAGCCGCGGCCGTCACCGCTACGTCTACGCAGTCCTGCTCCGCCTGGTCACGCGCCGTGTCACGGACCGAGGTGACGGAGAGTCTGATCTGCATGCGCGCTGCCTTTTCAGGACGGGAGACTGTCCACGGAAAATCGGGTCGGTCAATTCTCGCCGGGAGCCACGGTATCCGAGAACATAAGCAGGGAGTGCCGACGACGCAGCTGTAAGCAGTGGGCAACGGGAGCACCAGCGAAAACGCCACCGCGCCGAAAGGCGCCCCGTTGAACCGGCGCCGTGTGCTCCTGTAGCAGCTTGGGTACGAAACGGCTGGCCGCATCCACCGGTTGGGTCAGCGGCACTAGGCTGCGTCTGCGCCGATCCGCATGCGCCGCGGCGGCGCCAGCCCGAGTCGACAAACTGGGGGAGAGGTTTCGTGGGTCAGCCTATCGGCAGCCGATACGAGCTGGATGAACAGTTGGGGCGCGGGGCCTTCGGGTCGGTGTGGCGGGGGCGCGTGCGGGACACCGGCGAGGCGATCGCCGTCAAGGTGCTGCTCGAAGAGCTCGCCGCCGACCCCGACGTGGTCACCAGGTTCCTGCGCGAGCGCACCGCGCTGGTCGGCCTGCGCCACCGCTCGCTGGTGGCCATCCGCGACCTGGTGGTCGAGGGGGACGTGCTGGCGCTGGTGATGCAGCTGGTCGAGGGGCCCGACCTGCGCGCCTACCTGCGCGGCCGGGGCACCCTCGGGCCCGAGGAGGCCGCGCTGCTGGTGGCCGACGTGGCCGACGCGCTGTCCGTGGCGCACGCCGCCAAGATCATCCACCGGGACGTGAAGCCCGCGAACGTGCTGCTCCAGCCGGAGGCCGGCGGATTCCGGCCGCTGCTGACGGACTTCGGTATCGCCCGATTGGCTGACGCGCCGTCAGTCACCCGGACCAGTCAGGTCGTCGGCACGCCGTATTACCTGTCACCCGAGGTGATCTCGGGGCGCAAGGCCACCGGCGCGGTCGACGTGTACGCCGCCGGGATCATGTTCTACGAGCTGCTGACCGGCCGGCCGCCGTTCCGTGGCCGCGACGCGATGGAAGTGTTCCGGGCGCACCAGACGGCCACGCCGCAGCGTCCGCCGGGCGTCTCCGACCGGCTGTGGGCGGTGGCGACCGCGGCGCTGGCGAAGGACCCGGACGCGCGGCCGCTGGCCGGGGAGCTGGCCTCTCGGCTGCGCGCGGCCGTGCGAGTGAAGCAGGACGGCACGACCGTCCGGCTGCCGGTCAACCCGAGCGAGGGAACCGTCGTCCTGCCGGCATTGCCCGCCGAGCAGAAGGTCGCCGCCGGCGCAGGCGGCGGCGCGGCCGGTGTGGTCGCCGGGGCAGGCGCCGCGGTCCGCGCGCACGCCGCTCCGCACGCGGTTTGGCCGGCTCGGGTTCCGCAGGCCAACGGCTCGGCCGCGCCCCAGGCCGCCCAGCAGCAGAAGCCGAGCCAGCAGGAGCCGTCGGCCGCGGCGCCCCAGGCTCCAATCACCCAGGCTCCAGTAGCACAGGCCCCGGCGGCACAGGTCGCTCAACAGGCGCACAACGGCGCGCAGGTCATACCGATCAACCGTGGCGCCCAGATCACCCCGACGCCGACCGCTCCCACGACACCGATCGCGCGCCCGTCCGCCAACCAGCCGACGACCGCGCTGCCGCCTGTTTCGCAGCGGCCCGCCGCTCAGGCTCCGATCGCCCAGGCGCCCGCGGCGAGCACACCTGCTCCGGCACGCCCGTACCCGAGCCAGCCTCAGCAGCAGCCGAACCCGTATCCGATGGCGTACCAGCAGGCGCCACGTCCTCCGATACAGCCGGCACAGCGACCGATACAACCGGCGCAGTACCGCCCGCAGCAGCCGCAGACGTATCAAGCGCCGCGCACTAAGGCGCCCCGGCAGCCGCAGGCCTATTCTCCTAACGCACCCGCGAAGACGGCTGGCCTCAGCTGCCTGAGCAAGCTCGCAATCCTCGTCATCGTCCTCGCGATCGCAGTCGCGGTCGGCGTCAGCGTCGGCAGGCAGCTGGCGAAGCATCACACGACTACCTCTGGATTCCCGAGCAACCAGACCCCGGGTGGGAGCGTCTCCGTTTCGACGCATTCTCCTGTTGCGCTCGCCGAGCGCCTGTTTCGATGAGGAATTCGCAGGTGGCTCCAGATGTCTTCGATCCCGTCGTGAACACCGCGGCCGATCCTGAAGAGGCCGGTGATCCCGGACCGGCGCAGGCGGCCGCGCCGCAGGGCGGTAACGCGGCCCGGTTCACCCGAACCGCGTCCGCGCTGGTGCGGACGGCGTGGTTCGTCCCTGCGCTGATCACCGCGCTGCTGTGTACGTGGCGCGCGTCAAGCATCGAAATCTGGCTCGACGAACTCACCTCGGTAAACGTCGCCAGCCGAAGCTGGTCGCAAATCCTGAACACGCTCACGCATGTCGATGCGGTGCACGGCGCGTACTACCTGTTTCTCCATCTCTGGATGACGGTAGTGGGCACATCGCTGTTCGGGATGCGGCTGCCCGGCATCGTGGCGATGGTCGGCGCGGTGGTCTGTGTCGCGGCCACCGGGCAGCGGCTGTTCGGCAAGCGAGCGGGTTTCGCAGCCGGCATCTTCTTCGCGCTCACTCCGGCGATCGCCCGTTACGCGACAGAACTGCGTTCGTATCCGTTCGTCGCGCTTGCCGCGGCGCTGGCCTCGCTGCTGCTCGTGCGTGCGGTGGAACAGCCGAGTCGGCGCAGGTGGGCTGGATACACGGCGGCCCTTGTGATGGCCGGCCTGTTCAACCTGATCTCGCTGACGATCGTGATCGGTCACGCCGTCGGCCTCGCCGCGTATCTGTGGCGCAGCGAGGATCGACCGTGGCTGACCGTGCGCCGCTTCGCAGCCAGCCTGGTCGTGGCGGGCGCGGGTGTGTCCCCGGTCATCTACTACGGCGCACGCGAGGGCAATCCGCAGCCGCGGCCGACGGTGCACGATTTGTTCGCGATGGGCCCGGAGGCGGTCTGCTCTGTCCTGGGCGCCGGAGTGTTGCTCGCGTTTGGCGCGGCCGCGTGGGGAAATCCCCGCCACCGCCAGGTCGCGCTGGCCAGTGCGACCGCCGCGCTGCCGCTCCCGTGCATCTGGCTGATCTCGCGCTACGTCGGCGACTCGTCGTTCTTCTATTTCGCCCGCTACCTGCTCTTCTGCGTGCCCGCGTGGGCAGTGCTCGCCGGGGCGGGTGCGACCGCCGGCCGTAGCCTGCGCGCCCTTCCCGCGATGCTGCTCGTCTTCGCGATCGCGGTCGTCCCGGGCCAGAACCAGGTGCACACCACCTACGCCCACAGCTGGTTCAACTACCCCGACCTCGCCTTCCCGCAGCGCGACTATCGGGGCGCCGCGCGGATCGTCCAGCACGCGTACCACCAGGGCGACGCCGCCATCATCTACGGCATGACCGACATCGACGAGGGCGTCAACTTCTACCTGCCCGCGGACATGCAGCTGCGCAACCTGATGGTGGTCAACACGGCAGCGCAGATCGACAACATCGTCCCGAAGTTCTGCACCGACTTCAGCGCCTGCTTGAGCCGGCCGGCACCGCGGGCGTGGCTGATTCTGCCGGGACACCCGGCCAAACCGTTCGGCGGTCTGCCTCCCGCGGAAGTGCGCGCGATCCAGAGCGTTTACAGCGTCGCGTACGCCAAACAGGTGAGGGGCATGACTATCTCGTTGCTCGTGCAGAAGTAGTCCCCCGCACGGCCTCGGGATCTCTCCGCGCGGTACGCGTTTCTCTGACGCGTCATCAGCCTTCCGCCGCCGGACTTGGGTAGCGCTTCGGCGCGTTAGTTGCCCAGCCTGCGTCCGGAAAGGCACAGTGTCGGGTACGGCACGCCCGCGGACCTCTCACGGAGCAACGGTGACACGCAAGATCGGCAGCAGATACACCGTCACCAGGGTCATCGGCCGGGGTACCTGCGGCACGGTCTGGGAGGGTGCGGGGCCGGACGGGCCGGTCGCGGTGAAGCTGCTGCGCGAGGATCTGGCGGCGGATCAGACCCTGATCGCCCGCTTCGTGCAGGAGCGCACGGTACTCACCAGTCTGGTGCATCCGAACGTGGTCGCGGTGCGCGATCTCGTCGTGGACGGCACCGATCTCGCGCTCGTCATGGATCTGGTGCGCGGCGCCGACCTGCGTGAACGACTCGACGCGGAGCGCGTGCTGGCTCCGGCCGCCGCAGTCGCCGTGGCCGCAGACGTGGCCGCCGGATTGGCCGCGGCGCACGCCCGGGGCGTGGTGCACCGGGATGTGAAGCCGGAGAACGTACTCATCGAGTCCTCGACCGGTACCGCGCGGCTCACCGACTTCGGTATCGCACGGCTCGTAGACGGTCCGCGTCGCACGCGCGCTACTCGCATCGTCGGGACACCGGACTACTTGGCCCCTGAAGTCATCGAGGGCTGCCCTCCAGGACCACCGGTCGACGTATACGCACTCGGCACACTCATCTTCGAGCTGCTCACCGGCTGGACCCCGTTCGGCGGCGGGCATCCCGGTGCGGTGCTGCGCAGGCATGTCACCGAGACGGTCCCGGACGTTCCTGGCATGCCGGCGCCGCTGGGCGAGTTGCTCGTCAGCTGCCTGTCGAAGGCCCCGGCCGCGCGGTTGACCGCGGCCGAGGTCGCCGGTCGGCTGCGCGTGCTGGCGCCCGAACTCAGCGGGCTGCCGGCCCTCCGGGTGGCCGATCCGCGCGCCGTCGTCGATCCCGTGTCGCTCGCCGCCGGTCCCGGACCGGCGGTCCCGATAAGCGTCGGCGCGGTGCCGCTGGTGACCGGCTCGTCCGATCGGGCCGACGCTTCGCGCCAAACCCACGTCAACCTCATGCGGCCGATCCGCGAACCGCTCGGCCCGTCCGCTCCCGTGCCCGGCGCGGTGGCCAAGCCGCCGCGGCCGCGCGAGGCGGGCGACGTGCGCGACTTCGATACCCACAAATCCAGCTCACGGAGCGTCAGCTCACCCGGCGCCAGACCGCCTTCTTCCAACGGCGCCGGCACTGATGAGGCCGGCCGCCCACGCAACTCGCGCGTACCGGCCGTCGCCGCGGTCATCGCCGCCGGCCTCGTGGCGACCGGGGGCTTCCTGTGGTGGAACGGGCACACCAGCGACGCGAAGCAGCCGACCGGCGCGGCGAAGACCAACGCGGCGACGAGCCTGAGCGGCAACGCTCCCGCGAGCCCGTCCGCGGCGAACACCACGGCTCGTCCGATCGGGCCGCTCGGCTTGGTGCAGCTCGGCGAGGTTGCCGCGCCTCCGGTGAAGCCGATCGGCGCGGTGCGCTACCTCAACGCAGGCAACAGTGCGTACGTCGTCATGACCGGCACGGACGGCATCGTGCGGTACGCCACAGCGAACGCTGGAGCGTCACCGCACTTCTCCGCCTGGCACTCCCTCCCCGGACTGACCGCCGCCGCCGAACCGGCCGCCGTCGGCCGCGACTCCGGTCGTGTCGAGATCTACGCCGTCTCCGCAGACAGCGAGATGCATCGCATCGTCCTGACTAACGGGACCTGGTCGCCATGGACCTCGCTCGCCGCCGCCGGAATCGGCTCGACGCGCGTCGCCGGAGCCCCCGCCGCCGTCCCGCTGCCTGGAGACCGCACCCAACTGCTCGTTGCCTCCCGCTCGGGCGCGCTGTTAGCAGCAAACGGCAGCGGAACCGCGGACGGCGGCTGGCAGCCCTGGCGCTTCGTCGGCAGCGCGGGCGCGATCAAACCCAACGTCGCGCTCGCGATTCGTGCGGACGGAACGATGGCGGCGTACGTGATCCGCGCTTCAGACCTCGCCGACCTCAGGCTGATCAACGACGGATCCTGGAGCTATACCTTCCCGACCGGTGCGGTAGGACAGCCTGAAGCCGGTTATGTCAGCAACGGGAAGCCGTACCTGTTCATCCAGTCCGTCGCCGGTGACGTACAGGTCTACGAACCGACCGGAGCCAACCTGCACGGCTCGATGACGTGGTCGCCGATCGGGGTCACCTCGCAAAGCCCGGTCGGCGTGACTCCGGCCGCAGGGCTCGGTCTGGTCCTGGCGACCACAGCGGCTGACGGCACCGTGCACTTGTACCGCACCGGAGCCTGATCGGCGGCGACGACGCATCGCGTCTAATAGCGGCGCCGGGTCGCGTACCCTTGATAGTTGTGGCCGTAGACGTAGCTGAAGAACTGAAGAACCTGAAGTCGACCATGTCCTCGATCGAGGCCGTCGTCGATCTCGACGCGTTGCGCGGCGAGATCAAGCGGCTGAACGAGGAGGCCGCCGCGCCGGACCTGTGGGACGACCAGGCCAAGGCGCAGAAGGTGACCAGCCGGCTGTCCTACGTCCAGGGCGAGCTGAACCGGGTCGAGTCGCTGCGCCGCAGGCTGGACGACATCGAGGTGCTGGCCGAGCTGGCCGAGGCCGAGAACGACGCGGACACCCGCGCCGAGGTGGAGGCCGAACTGCCCCGGATCGCCGCGGCGATCAGCGAGCTCGAAGTGCGGACCCTGCTCTCGGGTGAGTACGACTCCCGTGAGGCGTTGGTCACCATCCGCTCCGAGGCCGGCGGCGTCGACGCGGCGGACTTCGCCGAGATGCTGATGCGCATGTATCTGCGTTACGCGGAGCGCCACGGTTACCCCACCGAGATCTACGACACGTCTTATGCGGAAGAGGCCGGCATCAAGTCGGCGACGTTCGCGGTAAAGGCGCCCTACGCGTACGGGACGCTGTCGGTCGAGCAGGGCACGCACCGGCTGGTGCGCATCTCGCCCTTCGACAACCAGGGCCGCCGCCAGACCTCTTTCGCGGGCGTGGAAGTGGTGCCGGTCGTCGAGCAGACCGATCACATCGAGATCCCGGACGACGAGATCCGCGTCGACGTCTACCGCTCCTCCGGTCCGGGCGGCCAGGGCGTCAACACCACCGACTCCGCGGTCCGGCTGACCCACCTGCCGACCGGCATCGTCGTGTCCTGCCAGAACGAGCGCTCGCAGCTGCAGAACAAGGCCTCCGCGATGGCGGTGCTCCAGGCGAAGCTGCTGGACCGCAAGCGGCAGGAGGAGCAGGCGAAGATCGACGCGCTCAAGGGCGACTCGTCCGGTTCCTGGGGCAACCAGATGCGCTCGTACGTCCTGCATCCTTACCAGATGGTGAAGGACCTGCGGACCGACTACGAGACCGGGAACACCGCGGCGGTCCTCGACGGCGAGATTGACGGCTTCATCGAGGCCGGCATCCGCTGGCGCCGCACGCATTAGGGGGTCGTTCGGCCGAGATGAAGGCCGAGCGGAGCGAGGCAGAGGGCACAGTATCGAGGCCGGCATCCGCTGGCGCCGCACGCACTAGAGATTGTTCGTCGGCGCCGTATCCGGTAGGGGGTCGTTAGCTGGCGCCGCACGCGCTAGCCGCGGCCCACCACGCTCCCTGACGCCCTATCGGTTTCCCGAGCTACAAGCTTCCAAGTTCCCGACGCCGCGGGCGCTTCACGGCCACACGGCACCGAATGTGACTCAGCTCACGCGAAACGGGCTTCCAGGGCCAGCGCGCACACCAGCGCCGCGAGGATCGCCAGAACCAGCCACAGCGGCGCATAGAAGCCGCCGCCTCCGCGTCCGTACTGGTCACGAGCTGCGCGGCAGACCGAGCAGCGCCCCTCGGACACCGGTCCGGAACAGTTGGCGCAGGCCAGGTCGTCGCGTCTCATCGAGTCCTCCTCATCACCGTTGAGAACGCCGCGCTGCGCCCGTTCGTTCCCTCCTACCCCTCGGGAGCCTCGTACACTCCTGTGGAGCTTCCCGCCGGAAGCCGCCGCCGGGTCCCCGGATCCGCGCGGCGTCCTTGCGCAACCGGCTCCCGCGCCGCGCCCGCTATGTCTAGACTGCCGCCGGATGGTGATGCAACCGTGATTCGCTTTGAGAACGTCAGCAAGACGTATCCCAACCAGGCGCGCCCCGCGCTGCGGGAAATGTCCCTGGAGATCGAGCGCGGCGAGTTCGTCTTCGTCATCGGCTCCTCCGGCTCCGGCAAGTCCACCTTCATGCGGCTCATCCTGCGCGAGGAGCGGCCGACCACCGGCCGCGTCGTGGTGGCGGGCAAGGACCTCAACAAGCTGTCCAACTGGAAGCTGCCGCACCACCGCCGCCTGATCGGCACCGTGTTCCAGGACTTCCGGCTGCTGCCGAACAAGACCGTGTACCAGAACGTCGCCTTCGCCCTCGAGGTGATCGGACGGCCCAAGGGCCAGATCGTCAAGGTCGTGCCCGAGGTGCTGGAACTGGTCGGGCTCGCGGGCAAGGAGGAGCGGATGCCCAACGAGCTGTCCGGTGGTGAGCAGCAGCGCGTGGCGGTCGCCCGGGCCTTCGTGAACCGCCCGATGATCCTCATCGCCGACGAGCCGACCGGTAACCTCGACCCGGAGACCAGCGTCGGCATCATGAAGCTGCTGGACCGGATCAACCGCACCGGCACCACGGTCGTGATGGTGACGCACGACCAGGCGATCGTGAACCAGATGCGCAAGCGCGTGCTGGAACTCGACCAGGGCACGCTCGTACGCGACCAGGCCCGCGGCGTCTACGGCTACGTCCGTTAGAACGGCGGCGGCGTACCGCAGACCGAAGACCACAGCCACACGCTTCCGACTAGAGCACCGGCAGGTAAACCCACCATGCGCGTCCAGTACGTACTACAGGAGATCGGCCAAGGGTTGCGTCGCAACCTCACGATGGTGATCGCGGTCATCGTCTCGACCGCGGTGGCCCTTGTCATGCTCGGATCCGGCCTGTTGATGTGGCAGCAGACCCTGCACATGCAGGACTACTGGTACGGCAAGGTCGAGGTCAGCGTCTTCATGTGCAACCAGGAGGAGGTCGGCAAGTACCCCAACTGCCAGACCGCGATCACCGATGCGCAGAAGCAGACGATCCACGACACCCTGATCCGGACGCCGCACGTCCAGACCGTCACCTACGAGAACCAGCTGCAGGCGTTCCAGCACTACCAGCAGATGGAGGCCGGCTCCGCGCTGGCGCAGGACTCGACCGTCAACGACATGCAGGACTCCTTCCGGGTCAAGCTGGACGACCCGAACAACGCCAACATCGTCGAGGGCGCGGTCGGCGGCCTGCCCGGCGTGCAGTCGGTGCAAGACGAGCAGCAGCTGCTCAAACCGCTGTTCACCTTCATCCACATCGCCGAGTACACCGCGGTCAGCGTGGCCGCGATCATGCTGGTGCTGGCGTTCCTGCTGATCTTCAACACGGTCCGGCTCTCCGCGTTCAGCCGCCGCCGGGAGACCGGCATCATGCGTCTGGTCGGCGCGTCGAACTTCTACATCCAAATGCCGTTCCTGCTCGAGGGCGCGGTCGCGGGCCTGGCCGGCGGGGTCGCGGCGTCGGTGATCCTGATCGGGGTCAAGGCGTTCTTCATCAACCACGTCGTCGCGCCGCACCTGGCCTCGGTGCAGTTCATCGGCTGGTCGCCGTTCGCCTGGATCGTGCCCAGCCTGCTGATCGTCGGCGTGCTGATGTCGGTGCTCGCGTCGGCCTTCACGCTGCGAAAGTACTTGCGCGTCTGAGCGACAATAGAGCCCATGGTCAGGGAGCGCGGGCAGAAGACGATCGCCCAGAACAAGAAGGCACGGCACGACTACTTCATCGAGGACGTCTACGAGGCGGGCCTGGTGCTCACCGGCACCGAAGTGAAGTCGCTGCGTGAGGGCCGCGCGTCCCTGGTCGACGGCTTCGCCCAGATCCGCGACGCCGAGGTGTGGCTCTACAACGTGCACATCCCGGAGTACAACCAGGGCACCTGGAACAACCACGCCCCGCGCCGGATGCGCAAGCTGCTGCTGCACCGCCAGGAGATCCAGAAGCTGATCGGCAAGTCCAAGGAGTCGGGACTAACGCTCATCCCGCTCGCGTTGTACTTCAAGGACGGCAAGGCCAAGGTCGAGCTCGGCCTTGCCCGCGGCAAGAAGGACTACGACAAGCGCCAGACGCTGCTGGAGAAGCAGATGAAGCGCGAGGCGGAGCGGGACATCGCGGCCCACCGCCGCAGGTACCGCTAGCAGACCGCGAGACGTCACTAGCGGGACGCACGGGACACGGCGCGGCCGGTGGTCAATCGGTTTTACCGAGCCGCGCCCACCCGAGTATCCTGATGTCTAATAGAAGTACGCGGACACCCGGTGTTCCGCTCCTGTTTGAGAACTGCACACACTGCTCACTGCCGCGCCGAACCTCCGCAGGAGGCGAAGCGCGTCCGTGCGTCACCGTGTGCGTTCTGCCACGGGGGTGAACGGTTTCGACATCGGACGTCGAAGCAGGGGAAGCGGGCCGAGGAAGCTGTGATGATCTCGTAAACCAACAACACAGCAAAAAAACAAATGCCAATCAGAAGATGGCTCGGGCGAACTTCGCCCTCGTTGCCTGATCTAGCGATCACGTAACGGGCGGATAGCCCTGTCGGTCCAGGATCGCCCCCGACCTGGAATCCGGCATCGCTAGGGGGCTCAACCTCAGAATCAGGCCACGGGAGACTGAGGGAAACTTACGTGGCTGGGCTCGTCGCGGACTCGTCTCAGGGATCCGCGGAGCCGAGAAAAGCGCACTGAGACTACGCCCGTAGAAGCCCTGTTTCCTCGCCGATGGACCCGGGTTCGATTCCCGGCACCTCCACTGGGTTGTTTGCTCATAGTGATATGGCCGCGTGATCCTCAACGATCACGCGGCCATATCACTGCCCTGTCTCTGCTCGCAGGTGGAGCACTAG
>Ga0070739_10004216_pt1 | contig 17176 bp, 15 predicted proteins | sample Coa_R1_7_FD_66445 | JGI IMG/M metagenome (GOLD analysis project Ga0070739, IMG submission 66445) | Surface soil microbial communities from Centralia Pennsylvania, which are recovering from an underground coalmine fire - Coalmine... | ecosystem: Environmental > Terrestrial > Soil > Unclassified ... | reverse complement strand
CTTTGTTCGTAGCTCGCGAGCCATCGGAAACGTCAGCTCCGTGCCGTCGACGAGAGTCTCGTAGAGCCGCGCCTTCGAGACCTCGGGGCTAGACCTAAGGTGGAAAGTAACTCTAGATCGAGTGGGCGCCGCGCCGAAAACACTCTTATAGTTGCTGTCCCAGCTATTGAAATAGAGCTGAGGGCCGGCGACGGAGGAGGGTTGAGCCGCTCGAACCAGGGCGAGTCCGTTTCCGGATATGAGGAGTGTGACTATCGAGCATAGGGCGGCGAAAGCGACGGCGAGCCGGACATTCATGGTTTCTCCAGAGGTGGCGTCGTGCAAAGATCAGCGTGGTAAGAGAGGGCGCTCGACAAGCGAAACGAGGGGTGAAACCTCAGGCGGCGGCTTGAAAATTGCAATCCGGCGCCTGACAGAGGGCGAGATAGGACATTCCACGATCCCCCGGATTGCGGGTCCGCACTACGAAGAGCCACTCGCCACAGGCGGGGCAGGCGACCTCCGAATTGTATTGAACCCACTCGACAATCTGCGCTTCAGAGTACTCTCTCGGAGCGCGCTCGTACCAGTCGTCGATCTGCCGGAAGATGGTTGCGACGTCGGTGGCCACGCGTCAGACCGTACCGAAGTAGCGGTCGCCGAAGTCGCCCAGGCCGGGCAGGATGAACTTCCGCTCGTTCAGAGTTCTGTCGACGGCGCAGGTATAGATGGGCACGTGGGGATGTAGATCATGCACTGCCGCGATGCCCTCGGGAGCGGCCACGATACAGGCCAGCCGGATCGAGCCGGCGTTGTGCCGCAGCAGCGAGTCTATCGCGGCCAGGGCCGAGCCACCGGTGGCGAGCATGGGATCGAGGATCACCGTCTCCGCGCCCTCAAGCTGTCCCGGCAGCTTTTCGTAGTAGCTGTGCGCGATGGCTGTCTCCTCATCCCGCTCCAGCCCCACGAAACCCACCTTGCTGCCGGGTACGAATCCGCTCATGGCGTCCAGCATTGCCAGACCGGCTCGCAAGACGGGTACGAAGATGACGCTCTTGGCCAGTAAAAAGCCGGCGACCGGCTCCAGTGGAGACTGCACGGTAATGGATCTGGTCGGGAGGTCCCGCAGCACCTCGAGAGCCAGAACGAGAGTCAGCAACCGGGCGTGCCGCCGGAAGGCATCGGTGTCGGTCTCGCGGTCACGGAGCTTGACCAGCGAGCTCTCCATCAAGGGATGGTCAATAGTTTGAACCGTACCCTTCGTCGCCGTCATCACGCTCCCCGCCATCTCCGGCATTGTACGCGCTCGTAGCCATTACTCGCGCTCTGTTTGTTGTTCCGGCCGTCCTGCTTAAGCCGGGAACTGATTAGCTCGCCACCTTCCACAAGACTCTGAACCTCGAGGTTCAACTCCGATTCCGTGGCGCATACTAGGACATGTCGACGCAGTGGGCAGGAGGTTGGCATGAGTTGGGGATACTGGCGACAGGGCATGGTTGGAGTGGGAGCGGCACTGGGAATCGCATCCTTGAGCAGGCTCAATGCCGGGAATCTCGACTCGGCGTTTGAAAGCCTGGGTGAGAAGCTCCCAGGCATTGAAGATCCGATGCTGGTCGACTATCTCCTGAACACCTTCGTCAACAAGATCCCGTTCCCCGAGATTCGCATGGCTCTGTACCGTCAAGCCGGCATCGACGTACACCCTACGACGAACATCATGATGCGGGCCTTCGTCCTCGAGGCTCGTCAGATCAAGATCGGTCCCAACTGCATCATCGGTCCTTTCACCACACTGGATGGCCGCGCGACGCTTACCATAGGCCGAAACGTAAATTTGGCAGGCGAGGTGCTTACCATCGGCGGTCACCACGCAGTCGACTCCCCGACAGCGGAGGGGATTCTGGGAAAGGTGGTGATTGAGGACAACGCCTGGGTGGCCATGCGCGCCACCATCCTTCCCGGCGTCACCGTGGGCGAGGGCGCCTACGTGGCCGCCGGGGCTCTGGTCAATCGAGACGTGGCGCCCTACACGCTGGTCGGAGGCGTGCCCGCCAAGAAGATTCGGGATCGAAGTCGCGACATCCAGTATCAGCTCCAGCACTTTCCGCGATGGATATAGCGCCCAGAATCCTGCCCTTCTTGGTCGTGGCCACGGTTCTGGTGGTTACACCAGGACCGGATTTCGCCGTCGTAACCCGCAACGCCTTGCGGTTCGGACGCAGGGCAGGAATGTTCACAGCCTGGGGCGTCACCACCGGCCTCGCCATTTGGACCGCGGCCTCGGTCCTCGGCCTTTCGGCGCTGCTTCGCGTCTCGGCGGTCGCCTTCGAGACAGTCAAGCTCGCAGGCGCCGCCTACCTCCTGTACCTGGGCGGACGCACCCTGCTTGTCGCCATTGGCTCCCGGAGCGCCGGCACCATCTTGGATGGCGAGTCAGACGGGAAGAGAGTGGTGTCGCGAGGCGAACCCGGTCGAGCGCCGCGCGCCGCGGCCGCTGCCTCCTACCGTCAAGGCTTGCTGTGCAACGTCCTCAACCCCAAAGCGGCGGCGATATTTACCAGTATCATCCCTCAGTTCGTCGTTACGGGACGTCTGGCTGAGGTTCAGCTCGCCATTTTCGGGCTAATTCTGGTTCTCCTGGGCGTGATCTGGCTCTCGCTCTACTCCGTCCTGGCCGCGGGCGCCCGCACGTTCATGGGACGGCCGCGGATCCGACGCGCCGTCGACGCGGTAACCGGGTGTGTTCTCGTCGGATTTGGACTGCGCCTCGCCACCGAGGCTGGGTAGGCGCTCTCATGGACGTTCGTGGCCAGATGCTGAGCTCTGAGCCAGGAGACTCCCGCAGAGCATTTGAAGGCTGAGCATGAACTCTGAGGAGCCGCAGTTTCACATCCGCCTGCGCCGTGGCCAGGTGGGCCGTTACGTCTTCCTGCCCGGCGACCCCGGTCGGGTGCCGCTCATTGCCGGCAAGCTCAACGGTGCCGAACAGGTCGCTTCCAATCGCGAGTACCTGACCTACACGGGCTCCATTGAAGGAGTGCCCGTATCGGTGATGTCGACCGGCATCGGGGCGCCCTCGACCGCCATCGCTGCCGAAGAGCTGATCGCCATCGGAGCTGACACCTTGATTCGAGTTGGAACTGCCGGCAGTATCGCCAAGGACCTGCACACCGGAGACCTGGTGGTCGCGCGTGCCGCCGTACGTGATGAGGGGACGTCTGGGGCCTACGTCCCACCGATATTTCCCGCGATCGCCGATCACGCGGTGGTCTCATCCCTGATGGCTGCGGCTGCCGCGTCCGGGTATCGGTACCGGGCCGGCGTCGTTCGCTCGGCCGACTCCTTTTACTCGGATATCGCCCCTGAGTCGATGGCCTACCAACCAACGCCGCTCTCGGTATGGCAGCGTGCCGGTGTGTTGGCATCGGAGATGGAGGCGGCGGCCTTGTTTGTTGTGTCCTCACTGCGCTCAGCCCGCGCCGGCGCAATCATGGCTGTCGTGAACGCCACGGAAGTGCCCGTGGAAACCGGCAAGGTGGTGAGCCTGTCGCTGGATCCTCTCATAGAAACCGCAATCGATGGAGTGCGGCGCTTGATTCAAGCCGACAGGGCGGGATGAATCTCTCGGTCGGCATCATCGGCTTGGAAAACTCGGGTAAGACAGCTCTCTTTCAGGCACTGACCCGTGGAATCCGCTCCTCCGGCCGTTCCGGCATGGCTACAATCTCAGTTCCCGACGACCGTTTACGGGTGCTGGCTGAGATGGTTCATCCGAAGAGAATCGTGCCTGCCGGGGTGCAGATCGTGGACGTGGGCGGTGTCGGTCGAGGCGCCGGAGAGAGCGGGGGACTGGGAGCGCAGTTCCTCAGCGCGCTGCAGGGCATCGAGGCTCTGGCGATCGTGCTCCGTTTCTACTCTCGGCCTGACATTGGGTTCGGACCCGAGGCGGCATCCCCCGTGGAGGACCTTGAGAGCATCCTTCTCGAGCTGAGCCTTTCGGATCTCGGTCGAGTCCAGAAACGGTTGGAGCGGACCAGCAAGGCCGCGCGCGGGGGGGATCTGACGGCGAAGCGCGAGGAGGACACACTGCTGCGGATTCAAGCCACTCTGGACGAAGGGAAGCCGGCCTCAACACTCGGACTCCAGACCGCGGAGACCGAGTCACTGAAGGACCTGGGGCTGCTGACGCTCAAACCAATGATTTACGTGGCCAACGTCTCGGAGGCTGATCTCGGTCCCGCGCTCGATTCGGGAATGGAGGACGCTTCCGGCGTGCGGGATGTGCTTGAAGAGCTAGGGGCCGCCGCCCGCTCACGCGGGGCTGAGCTTGCAGTCGTCAGTGCCCAGACTGAGGCCGAGCTGGGCGAGCTGTCTGAGGATGACGCGCGAGAGTATCTGGGCTCGCTGGGAGTATCGGACACGGGCATCGACCGCTTTGTCCGGACCGCGTACGGTCTCCTCGACTGGATAACGTTTCTCACGGCCGGCGAACCCGAAGTCCGCGCGTGGACTGTGAGATCAGGCGCCAAGGCTCCCGAGGCGGCGGGCCAGATCCACAGCGACATCGAGCGCGGTTTCATCAGGGCCGAGGTGACCGCCTGGGACGACCTGGTAGCGGCGGGGAGCCCTGAGGCGGCCAAGCGCTCCGGCAAGACGCGGTTGGAAGGGAAGGACTACGTGATGAAGGAAGGGGACGTGGTTTACTTCCGCTTCAATATCTGAAGACGCCTTTAGGCGATGGGCAAAGAGAACCGTCGAGGCTCCGCGAGCCTCGACGGTTGTGAGATAGGGAGGTAAGTGGGGCGCTTCGCCGACGCTTACGCGTCAGGCTTGGCCACGAAGATGCCCACCCCCTGTATGCTGTCCCTGACGGTGCCTGTGATCTGGTTCCCCGAGATCTTTCCCTTGATCCTGACAGTCTCCGCCTTGCAGGGCGCCGACATCCGCCACGTCATCCGGATGGCGCTGCCTGAGACTCTGCCGGTGACCTTGGCGCGGCAGTCTCCGACGTTCGGATCCGCGGTTCCCCTGAGAATCCCGTTCGAAGCCTGCTTGAGCTCGGCATCCCAGAGACGCTTGGCATGTCCAAAAGCGAGATTGAAGTGCCAGTTGCTCACGGTGTAGGCCTTGTGTGCCGGCTGGCTCTGAGCACCGGCGACGGTCGCTCCCAGCACTCCGAGCATTGATGCGGCGATTACGATGCTAGCGATGATTCGGCGAGTTTTGTTCATATCTGATCCTTTCCTTGATTTGAGTTCGGTTCTGCGTTCGACGGCTTGTTGACGGAAGAAATTCTTTGCTGTTGTGTTGATATCTGTCGGTTGCTCTGGCCTCCATTCGTCTTTGATCTCCTACTTTCAACGTAAGGAGCAGGCCTTGCAACGCTCTTGCGGGAAGGTTGTGATTTTGTTGCCGTTTCACCGCTCTTCAGTCATGCCGTCGAACGTGCTCAACTCAGAGCGTTCCACCGAGACATTGCTGTGGTTCCGGCCTTTAGGTCAGCAGGCCAGGCGCCCCAGCAGCGGCATGTCTAACGCCGGACTGCATTCCGAAAGCGGGAGGCCTTTTGGACCTCGTCGCGGTTATGCGAGCCGGCCGGCTCCGATGTCTATGACTTGGGATTCGACACGAGGCGGTATCCGACGCCGTGGACCGTCTGAATCAGGGTCGGGTGTTGCGGATCCTCTTCGACCTTCTGACGCAGCCGGCTGATCACGGGTTTCAAGAGCTCGGTCTCGTCCATGTACGCAAATCCCCACCCTGTGTTCAAGAGCTGACGGTGAGTCAACACCAGGCCTGGATTCTTCATAAAATGCTCGAGCAGCCGGAACTCAAGCGGCGTGAGGGCGAGTGGCCGGCCGCTCCGAGTTGCGGTGTGAGCCGGGCCGTCGACCACCAGTGCCCCAACGCGGTAGACATTATCCTCACGGTGATGAGCTCGCGCACGGGGCATATCGGCTCGCCGTAGGTTTGCCCTGATCCGAGCCACCAGCTCGACGAATCCAAAGGGCTTGGTCAGGTAATCGTCGGCTCCGAGGTCAAGACCGCGTGCCTTGTCGAACTCCTCTCCTCGCGCCGTGAGCATGATGATGGGAACGTCCGTCACTTGTCTCAAGAGCCGGCAGGTCTCCCATCCATCCAGCTTGGGCATCGACACATCCAACAGGATGAGCGATGGATTCTCGCGTTCAAGTGCTTGGATGCCGGTGATCCCGTTTTCGGCCGAGGCGAACGAGTATCCCTCCTTGGTGAGCTTGAGGTCGGTGAGGCGCAGGAGGGCAGGGTCGTCGTCGATCATGAGGATCTTCGAGGTCACGCTGCTCCTCCAGAGCGAGCAGCAGGCTGCCGTGCATTCCGTGTGGCTGCTGCGGACCTGAGGAAGAGCGAGAAGCATGCGCCTCCCTCCTCTCGGTTTCTCACTTGGACCTCGCCTCCGTGAGCGCGTATGACTTCGCGCACGATGAATAGACCTAAGCCGTACCCTCCGTGCCAATCTGCATCGGCTCCTCGTGAAAACCGGTCGAAGATGTGGTCGAGCTGAGCCGACGGGATTCCGGCCCCGTGATCGAGGACATCGATACGGATTGTGTCGTCCACACCGACGTGCATGTCGAGCTGAATCGATGTGCCGGGTGGAGTGTACTGCCGTGCGTTTTCAAGGAGGTTCCGTATCACAAGTTCTAGGGCGTCGATGTCCGCCCACCCGAAAACGGGTGTCCTCGGAGCATGCACCGAAATTCGGCGTTTGTCCTTCCAGCCAGATGAAACCGAGCTGCAGGCTGATCGCAGAAACGTGACCATTTCAACCGGCTTCAGACGCAATTGAAGCTGGCCCGCCTCAAGTCGTGTTACCTGAAGTACGTTGTCGACAACTTTCTGCAAGCGTTTCGTCTGGTCGCGCAGGATCGTAATGATCTCTGTCTCCTCCCCATGGCCTCCGGCGTCCGAGAGCATTTCCACTGCGCCGGCGACGTTTGTCAGGGGAGCTCGCAGCTCATGAGATACCATCGCCACGAAGTCGGACTTCATTTGATCGATCGCCTTAAGATCAGAGATGTCGTGGAAAGTGATGACGACCCGTTCTTCCGCCGTCTCCGCGCTGTCCCACCGTATGGGAGCCATGCTCAGGGCCAGCCAATGATGCCTGCCGGTCCGAGGGTGAATATGAACCTGATGTCCGTCATATGGTTCTCGCGTGTCAGCCGATCCATTCCTGAGACTCGGCTCACCGCGCCGGTTTCGTCGCGCCTGAAGAAGTTCTTGTTCTCCCGGGGAGTCCAATCCCAGCACCACACTCCATCGCAGGCCGCTTGCTTCCTCGCTGGGCCACCCGGTTATGCTCTCGGCGGCAGGGTTCATCTGCAGAACGTGCTGGGAGTGGTCTACGAGAATTACTCCATCTGTGGTCGCGTCAATAACGGCTTGGGTCTGTTGACGCTCGGATTCGAGCTGCTGAATGGTTGAGCGTAGGCTGATTCGCATGGTCTCGAAGGCTCGTGAGAGCTGCCCAAGCTCGTCATCCGACGAAAGTAAGGGGCTCCCACTGAGATCTCCACGAGCGATCTGGTCGGTTGCTCTGTGCAAGGATGATAACGGCTTGGTCAGTGAGCGAGTCAGCAGGAAGGCCAGCACCAGAGCCACGGCGACTGACAAAACGATCACTGTAAGGACGAATTGTGAGGCCATCTCACTGTTCGCCCGTGCCCTGGCTGCGTCGGAGGCGGCCTCGCTCTCTTCGAGAGTCAGTAACCGTCTTGTCTCGGTGATGAGGGTGGTCACGACGGCGCTTTGTCGCACACGCACCTGTCTGAGGCTCGGCTCGCTCGCCCGCCGCCTCACTAGTGCCAGTCTCTTCTGGGAGAGATCCCAGTTGGCGGCCACCCCCCGGACGATCTGGCGGATGAGCAAACCGTCGAACCCTGCTTGCGGACCTGAGGCGATCGGCTCCAAACTCGAACCTACACGGACCTGTCCGTCCGTGAGAGTGCTGATCTGCCTTGCTGCGATGCTCGCGCCCAACCGGCTCCGATTGATATCCGCCTCCCGGAACAACAAGTCGCGAAGATCGGTCACGCGAGCAATCTCGGGTAGATCACGCGATGCCAGCTCAGTTGTGGTCGAGGTTAGTCCTGACAGTTGCTGGAGAGCCACAAGACCTACCGCAACGGTAAGCACGATGGACGCGGTGAAGCTTGCGAGGAGCCTCGGAGCGAGCCGTCCCCACCAACCTCGGAATCCAATTCGAGCAAAAGTCCTCATGCTGTTTTGCTTGCCACAATCCCCGTGGAGAGGATGGATATCATTGCGATGAGAAAGGCACCGGCACCGCCGACGAGGAGTATGTCCTGCAGCGCCGGCACGGGCACTTCCAGTCCGAAAAACGCTCGTGCGGCCTGCCAGGTGAAGAGCACTGGAAAGGCGAGCGCCATGGCTCCAATGAGCAGCAACCGCCGCCAGGTGAGCGGCCGGCCAACTGAGGCGAGCACCGCGAGGCTTACGATGAGCGCCGCTACGACCGATGCGGTTTCCTGCTGAGCCGTGGATAGTCCTCGAGCAACCGCGATCCAGCTGGCGGCCAGTATCGAGGCGCCCACGACGAATCCCGCAGGGATAGAGAACATCAATACACGTCGAACGAACCCGGGGACGTATCGACGGTGATTCGGAGCCAGGGCAAGGAAGAAAGCAGGTATGCCAATGGCCAGCGAGTCGACTATGGAGATATGACGTGGAAGAAATGGGTACGGAAGCAGCGCGATGCCGACACTGACGGCCAGCATGGTGGCCCACACCGTCTTGGTGATGAAGAGATTGGCGACGCGCTCGATGTTGGCCGCGACCCTCCGACCTTCGGCCATGATCTCCGGCAGGTGTGAGAATTTTCCATCCAAGAGGACGACCGGGGCCACAGCACGAGTGGCGGCCGCGCCGGAGCCGAGCGCAATACCGAGGTCGGCCAGCTTGACCGCCAGCACGTCGTTGACGCCGTCTCCGGTCATGGCCACGGTGTGCCCCCGGGCTTGAAGTGCCGTGACGATTTCCTGCTTCTGTCGGGGGCTGACACGCCCGAAGACGCTGTCTCTTTCGAGTTGCTTGCCCAGAGCCTCTTGGTCATTGTCCGGAAGGTCACGGGCGTCTACCGGAGTGTCGTTCCCGAGGCCTACCTGCTTTGCGACCGCTCCAACAGTAGCAGGGCTGTCCCCGGACAGGATCTTCAGTTGAACTCCTTGCTCGGTGAGGTATGCGAGAGTTGTGGCCGCGTCGGCGCGTACTCGCTCCCTGAGCGTCAAGAGTGCTTTCGGATACAGTCTCCGCGGGAGCGTTTCCCCGACCAGGGACAGTTCGCTATAGGCCAGTAGGACGACTCGGAGTCCCTGCCCGGCCAGCTCACCCGCTCGGGCGATCGAGGGATCACCGGCTTGGGATATGATCATTTCCGGTGCGCCCAATATCCAGCTTCCGTGGGCCTCGAACGTGACGCCGCTCCACTTGCGAGCGGACGAAAATGGAACCTCTTGGGTCCGGTGCCACGTCTCCCGCGGCGGGAAGGCCTCCCCGATGGCCCTGCCGGTTGCGTTCCCTCCCTGCGAAGGGAAATAGTTGTGCAGGGCCTCGTCCACTGTCGATTGGTCCTCGTCGAGGTATTTAATCTGGTCGAAGGTCATGTGGCCATCCGTTATGGTGCCGGTTTTGTCAAAACAGACCACGTCCACGCGCGCCAGCCCCTCCACTGCCTGAAGCTGCTGCACCAACACATTGCGCCTGGCCAGCGTGAGGGCCGCTACGCCAAACGCGATGCTGGTCAGCAGCACGAGGCCCTGGGGTACCATGGCCACCAGTCCCGCGGTTGTCCCGGTGAACGCGTCTCTCCAGTCCCGATGGGAGTGGAGCTGGCTGACCAAAAGTACGGCGGCGACCGGAACCAGAATCCAAGTTATCCAGGCAAGAATCCCGTTGATCCCGCTTGTCAGCTCCGAGCGGACGAGCGTGAAGCGTTTGGCCTCCGAGGCGAGCTTCCGAGCGTAAGCCTGGGGTCCGACGGCCGTCGCACGGAAAAACCCTCTCCCGGCGACGGCAAAACTGCCGGACAGGAGCTTCTCATCGCGAGTCTTGTCGACGGCCTCAGATTCGCCGGTGAGCAATGATTCGTCGACCTCGAGCCCTAGACTCCATAGCACCGTCCCGTCGGCCGCCACTTGGTCTCCGGCACGGATCTCGATCACATCGTCGAGCACCACGTCCTCATCGAGGATCTCCGCGGGCGTCCCATCCCGGACCACGTGAGCTCGAGGTGCCGACAGTAGCGACAGCCTATCCAGAGTTCTCTTGGCCCTCGCCTCTTGGATGATGCCGATCAGGGCGTTCAGCGTCGGCACGATACCGAACAGGGCGTCCTGCAAAGGGCCGATTACCAACATCGCCGTCACGAGAGCACCGAGCAGGGCGTTGAACCTCGTGAAGACATTGGCGCGCACGATGTCGCCGTAGCTTCGGCTTGCGGAGGCGCGATATCTATTGGTCTGTCCAGCTGATACACGCTCTGCGACTTCGCCCGATGAGAGTCCGCTCAGCTCTGGTTCGGCGGTCGGGAAGTGTCGGTCGACTCCGGCCGCTGGCAGTGTTGGCTCGACGGTCGGCTGGTCAGATGCCTCTACCAACGTCATGCGTCATCCAGGGCTGAGGTCAGGAAACAACCAGCCGCGACGTCAGAAGCCGGCATGAGCTGGTCGGCACCAGACCAGGGCTAACGACGATGAGAGTGTGAGCCGGCCGGCGGGTGAACGATCATGACCGGGCAGGGAGCCGATCTGACCACCGCATCGGTGACACTTCCGAATACGGCTTTACCAATGCTGCCGCGGCCGTGGGTGCTCATCGCGATTAGTCCAGAGCCCAAGTGACGGGCCCTTTCGACAATCGTTTCGGATATGCGAGCTCCTCCCGAGTCGCCCACAGGTCCCTCCTGGCACTCGACGCTGACGTCGGCTCCGGTGCGCCTCAACTCCTCCTGTACTGCTTTGAGATAGGTGATCGCGTCCGAACGAACGTCCTGAGGAGCATAGGAGATCTGGCTTGAACCTGTCTCGTTGGCCGCGGCCTTGGCAGTCAGGCTCGACGAGATTGCTATCGTCTCCAGCGGCCCTAGAACTCGCAGCAAGGTGATGGGAGCATGGGTCGACGCCGCGAGGGACGAGACGTGAGGCAAAACAGCCTCGGCCAGCTCGGAGCCGTCGAGCGGCACGAGGATGCCCGCCTGCCCGATATCTCGGGCCGGCGCTCTCTCTGCGACGCGGGCCAGGATTTCGCCACTGAACTTGGTGTCATGTGTGTCGACGGCAATGTCGTCAAGTGAGAGGATTCCGGCAACGTGCCCATCGCGGTCCTGAATCACGAGGCGCCGAACCCGGCGATCTTCCATAACGTACCCCGCATGCTCGATAGTCTCGTCGTCAAAACAGCTGATGACTTCCGTGGTCATCACCGTCCGCACATTCGTGTTCTGTAGGCTATTGCCGACACTGGACCCTTTGATTGAAATGTCGCGGTCGGTGATTATCCCTACGAGCCGTCCGTGATCAAGCACAGGCAGTGCACCCACCTCGTGCTCCCGCATCTGCGCGGCCGCAGCTGCCAAGGATGTGTCAGGTGTGGTCGTGATGACGTTCCGCGTCATGATGTCTCTAATTCGCATTCTGATCTCACTTTGGTGTCGTCTCTACTCAGTAAACGTCACTTGCGACTGACATCGCATCGGGTGAATGCCCGAGATTTTTGATCCTTCCGACTGACCGGGCCGCCTTGAGTCAACAACGCCGCTCGACCATCTCCCGGTCGCAGCAACTCCGAGTCCCATAGGATCTGAAATGAGAACAACAGATCGGTCCTCCCAAAGGCGCAGCTAAATACTCCCGGCACCCTATGGCGGTGGGCCTGCCGCGCAGGCGACAGTACGGGGGGAGCTACGTATGCACGATCGATTTGGGGCACATCTCGTGTATCAGCTGCGGGTGGCAGCCGTCCTCGTTGGCATCGTTGCCGGGTTCGGCGCCTCCGCTGCCGGGTTCCCGCAGGTCTCGTCCAGAGTTTGGCTGGTAACGCTCGTCGTCGGCGGCGTCCCCATTCTGCTCAAGACACTTCAGGGGATATTCGAAGGACGCTTCGCCTCGGATATCGTGGCCAGCCTGGCCATTATCGGCGCCGGCATCACTCAGGAGTATCTTGCCGGGTCAGTAATCGTCCTCATGCAGACTGGCGGCGAAACGCTGGAGTTGTTCGCGGTCCAAAGCGCGAGCAAGTCTCTTCATGCCCTGCTCGCACGGGCTCCCCAGGTGGCCCGAAGGCGCGTGGGCCAAACGATGGAGGAAATCGCCGTCGAGGACGTAGGAGTCAACGATGTTCTGATTGTTCGAGCCGGCGATATCGTGCCTGTCGACAGCCTCGTCGTCTCGGGCTCCTCCGACGTGGACGAGGCAGCTCTCACCGGCGAGCCTCTGCCGGTCACCAAGCAGGCAGGGGATGAGCTGATGAGCGGCAGCATGTGCTTGGACGGCGCGCTCGAGGTCCGGGCGCTGCGGACCAGTCGGAATAGTCAGTATGAGCAAATCGTCCAACTGGTACGTCAGGCGCAAACAGAAAAGGCCCCATTGTCCCGCCTCGCCGACCGCTATGCCGTCTTCTTTACGCCCGCTACGCTCATCATGTGTGCGGCGGGGTACGCAGTCACCCGTCAGGTCGACACAATGGTCGCGGTGCTGGTTGTGGCGACTCCATGTCCACTCATTCTGGCCACTCCCGTGGCGATAATTTCGGGCATCAATCGCGCTGCCCGTCACGGCATCGTGGTCAAGGGTGGAGCTGCCATCGAGGTCATAGGCCGGACTCGCGTCTTCGTCTTTGATAAAACGGGCACACTCACATCCGGACGCCCGGCCCTAGATGAAATTGTTCCCCTCGACGGCTATACCGTTCCGGAGCTTTTGGAGCTGACCGCAAGCCTGGAGCAATTGTCGGCACATCCGATGGCCCGTGCGGTTGTGGAAGCCTCGCATCGTGCCGCCGTCAATCTGCACATGCCGACGGATGTGGGTGAGCAGGCCGGTCAGGGTGTAGTCGGCATGGTTGAAGGTCATTCTTTGGAGGTGGGCTCCATCGCGTTTGCCGAGAAGCAGGAGCTGGCGAATTTGCACGTACTCGATCGCGCCCAAGCGGGTGAGAACCCCGTGGCCAGGGAATCCTCTGCAGTGATCGGCATCGATGGGCGGGTGGCAGGCATCATATCTTTTGCGGATCCGGTCAGGCCGGGCCTGCGGGACCTTATGGCGAGGTTGCGTGTGCTCGGAGTGGTGAAGACAGTGATGCTGACCGGCGACAACAGCATCACTGCGCAGCTGATCGGGGAGGAGGCTGGCATTTCCGACGTGAGGGCCAACCTCCTCCCGGTGGACAAGGCATCGGCAGTCAAAGTCCTCCAGCAGGAGTTCGGCACCCTCGCGATGGTCGGCGACGGCATCAATGACGCTCCTGCGCTCGCCTCGGCAACGGTGGGCATTGCGCTGGGAGCACGAGGGGCAGCGGTTTCAGCTGATGCGGCGGATATCGTGATCACTACGGACAGCCTGGACCGCGTGGCAGATGCTGTCGAAATTGGGCAACGGACGGTGAGTATCGCTCATCAGAGCATCTGGATCGGGCTAGGGGTCAGCGGAATCATGATGGTTATCGCGGCGTTAGGGGGTCTGGTTCCGACAGCGGGTGCAGTGCTGCAAGAGGGTCTGGATGTTCTCGTGATCGCCAACGCTTTGCGGGCGCGATAGAGGCTTCAATCGAGCAGGTTTGGTGATTGGCGGCACGTTATCTACTGCCATTTCTCGTCGTGGGGAAAAATTGGCGGACGAAGATGTGGACAACTTGTCGAGAGCGTGGACAGTCGGTTCACGTCCGACGAAGCGCATCGATCTTCACAGCAGCGACCTCGCGGAGGACAACAAATGTGGGAGCCGCCGACCCTGTCGACATAACAGTGGCCTTGTGGAAACAAGACGCAGGCCCAGTTGTGTGACAGCATATTTCGTGAGTATACTCGGCACGTCCAGCCATTTCTTGAGCATGGGTGCGAACATTTGAACGCCGGAATTTGGTCCAGCACATTTATCGTTCTGGGCTTCATCTATCTCCTCCTGCCGACTCCGAACATCCGCCACTAGCAGCACCTTCCGGGGAGCCGTCTCAGGCCGGTGTAGACTGTGGCCGTGTCTATCCGAGCGCGGTCCTACCATGCGCCGGTTGCCGGATACGTCGGTCGCTGCCGTGTCCAGGCAGTGTTCGGCCGAAGCGCCCATCTATGCACCGCGACGGGGGATGTCGTAACTCTGTCGACGATGGCCTATGATGGTCCGCTGAGCATCGCAATCGAACCTCCGCTTCCCGTTCTCCGTCCGGGTTCGGAGGCTTCGATCTGGATCCGAGAGAGAGCGCGTTATCAGTCTGACGCGGGTCTAGACATCGAGCTGACGGAGGCTCGTTGTTGGGACGTCCAGGTCAAAGCGCTGAACTGGACGAGGGCCTCGCTGAGGACCGCCGTCGAGGTCATGGACCCCTATTGCGCGGGCTCCGCATTTCATGAGAATGGGCAGCAGGGAGATCTGCTCCGGCGCAGCCGCGACGGTCTTCTCCGGACACTCTCAAAGGAAACGAGCGTAGACCGGCACATCGAGCGGCTAGTCGGCCTCGGTCCGGGATTGACCCCCAGCGGCGACGACTGGCTGACGGGGTTCACAGCAGGATACGTTCACCTGGTCGGGCTGGCAGGTGCTACTGGTCCGCTTCCACGACTGCTTCCCTCCCTTGGTCGGGCCCTGCGTCGGCGACCTCGCCGTACGACTGCCTTTAGTCAAGGGCTACTCGTCCAGGCGTTACGGGGCGTCGTGTGCATGCCGTTGCTCACGCTGATCCGGGCGTTGGACTGCTCCCCGTCAGAGCTGGAAGCCGCCGCCGGCACGGCCAGCCGGCTCGGCCATTCCTCGGGAGCGGACATGCTCCTCGGACTAACAGACGTCGTACGCCTTCTTTCGTGGTCGGCCGGCCAATGAGTGCTCGCCACGTCGTGGCATTTCCAAATCGCTACTACGACTCGGTGAAGCTAATGCGCGTATCCGTCGAGCTGGAGTCGCTGCCGGGCATCCACGCCGCATCGGCGGTGATGGCCACGCCGATGAACGTCGAGCTGCTGCGTGCTCAGGGCTTCGAGGGGCAAGCCCTTGATGCCGGAGCCGAGACCCTCGTCGTCGCCATCGCCGGCGCCGGCGACCACGACGTAGAGCGAGCCTTCGACCGGCTTGACGAGCTGCTTTCCTCCAGCGTGGCCATTCCCGGGGACACTACGGCTGGTCCCCCACGCAGCCTTGAGGCGGCTCTGCGCCTTCATCCGCAGGCAAATTTGGTGGTTGTCGCCGTGCCTGGGCAGCACGCAGCCCTCGAGGCATGGACCGCGCTGCGTGCCGGCAGGAACGTCTTTCTCTTCAGCGACAATGTCTCGCTGTCTGATGAGGTCAAGCTCAAGCAGGCGGCCGCCTCCCTCGGTCTGGTGGTCATGGGGCCGGACTGCGGTACGGCCATGCTGGGCGGCATTGGATTGGGCTTCGCGAATCGCGTGCGAGCAGGATCCATTGGTCTCGTGGGAGCATCCGGGACGGGCATCCAGCAGGTGTCGAGCTTGATCCATCAGGCCGGCGGAGGTATCGCCGCCGCCATCGGCACCGGTAGCCGCGATCTGTCCACCGAGGTTGGAGGGCTGATGACGCTCGCCGGCTTGGAGATGCTCGTCGCCGATCCGGCGGTTGAGCGCATCGGCCTCATCTCCAAACCAGCTGATCCGGATGTTGGCTCACGCGTCCTGGAACGGTTGAGTGGATCCGGGAAGCCGGCCGTGGCCTGTATGCTCGGCGCTCAGCCTACAACCGCTGGAAGTATGGATAATCTCAATCTCCAACGGGCGGAGACGTTGACCGAAGCGGCCGATCTTCTCATGGGCCGAGAGCCCCGGAAGCGGAGGTTCGAGCCTCGGGCGCCGGGACATGGTGAGCCCCGGAGGAGAACGGGGAGGCTTGCTGCCCTGTTTGCCGGTGGAACGTTGTGCCAGGAGGCGGAACGAATCGTTCGGGCACTAGCGCCGGCGGCGGAGGCGACGTTCGTCGACGTGGGCGCCGACGAGTATACGCGGGGACGGGCGCACCCCATGATTGATCCGCGGCTCAGGGCTGACATGATCGAGCGCAGTGGCGACGAGGCCGACGTTCTCCTGTTCGACGTCGTCCTGGGAGATCTCGCGTATCCCGACCCGGCCGGAGCCTTGATCCCACCGGTTGAGGCGGCGCGGGTGCGGGCGCTGGCCCGAGGTGTCGATCTGGCGGTCTACGCATCGCTGATCGGGACAGACCTCGATCCTCAGGGCCTCGGCCGCCAACGATCCATGCTGACCGACATCGGCGTCATGGTCTCCAGCAGCAACGCCGAGGTTGCCGAGCTCGCCGGCCGGTGCCTCACGGGCACGCCTTTGTGATTGACCATCTGAAACCGGTCGTCGTGGGGCCGGATGAACTCGGCGCCGCTCTGGCGGCGCAGAGTGTCGAGGAGGTCACGGTTGACTGGCGCCCCCCGGGCGCCCCGGGCGCCCTGAAACGACTCTACGAGGACGCCGACCGGTATGAAGCGGTGCAGCAGGCGAACGAGGATGTCATGCGGCGGATAGTATCCGCCCGTGCACGTTGGACCGCTGTCCGCGCCGCTCAGACAGAGATCCCGGGATTGGAGCGCGGAGTCCTGCTGCACGCGGGCCCTCCTCTAGACTGGGCCTCTGCTTCCGGACCGATGCGTGGTGCTCTCGTCGGCGCTCTGCTCTACGAGGAATGGGCTGAGACCGCCGAACAGGCCGAGCACCTACTGGCGAGCGGCCAGATTGAACTTCATCCGTGCCACGAACACGGGGCCGTGGGACCAATGGCAGGAGTGGTCTCACCCTCGATGCCGGTCGTGGTGGTCGAGAACGAACGCTACGGCAACCGCGCCTTCAGCACGCTCAACGAAGGATTGGGCAAGGTGCTCCGGTATGGGGCCAATGATCCGGAGGTGCTGGGTCGCTTGCGATGGTTGCAAGATGTCGCGGGTCCCGCATTGGGGCAGGCGGTGGAGCGCGGAGAGG
>Ga0070739_10004208_pt1 | contig 17220 bp, 15 predicted proteins | sample Coa_R1_7_FD_66445 | JGI IMG/M metagenome (GOLD analysis project Ga0070739, IMG submission 66445) | Surface soil microbial communities from Centralia Pennsylvania, which are recovering from an underground coalmine fire - Coalmine... | ecosystem: Environmental > Terrestrial > Soil > Unclassified ... | reverse complement strand
CTCGACTGTCGCGACGCCTGAGGATTCGACATCCAGCATGGGCTGCTCACCTCGCTTTACGAGGTAATACGCACCGCCGCCAGCCGCTTCCACCTGCTCGTCAGAATAGAGCCTGAGGCCTTCCGCCGTAGCGAGATTGACGACTGAGAGAGCCATGACGGCTCCTAACTCCCGCGTATGGGCGATGTCTCACTATATTGAGACATACTTCCTGGCCCAGATGTGCGGAGGGTAAGCAATGACCTATTGCTAATGCACTTCTGGTCACGGCTTCCGCTTCGCACACCCTAATGTGCTACGTCGATCAGATCGCTGCAATCGCCCATTAGGCTAAGGAATGGCAGGATTATATGATCTTGATAGAACCGAGTCAAGAGCCACTAATTTCCGCGAACAGCAAACTAACATCTGCACAGCCGGTTTACTGATCACTCTGTGCGCTCGATTTCCTTGCTTTGATCTAGACGTTGAACGCCTTACCCGTGTCGTCGCTAGCCGGGAGTTCTGACCATGCGCGCCCACGATTGACACTCGGCAGCGGCCAACGAGGGAATTTTGGCAATGCCTGGCAATTGGTCGAACTGCCGTCATCTCAGTTCTACGCTCGGAGCATGGGCGACACGGCGGCACCGGCAGTCACTAGCGCCGATCACAAGTGGCAGATTCGCTACACGTGGGAGCCCTTGGATGGCGTGCCTCACGCCCGATTCACCTACAGCCAGGCTGAGTCCGAAGACCGTGCGATTGACATTGCGGTCGTCGAGATCGATCGGATGGAGGGCAATCCATCACTACGGCTGGTTGAGGTGCATCGGCGACACGTTGGCTCGAAGCTATGGTGCAAGGTCGAGTAGTCCGAACCCTTGCTTCATATGACGCGGGTCGTCAAAGGTCACGCTGTCCTTCTGCGGTCCGACCGACACGAGGAGGGAGTAATCATGACCAGCGAACTCAAGAACAACGGCGGAGGCGGCGGTACGGGCGGCGGCCGGTAGTCGCTTCATACCACGTTCGTCTCAGACGCCCCGACCTGCCGCAAAGGTCGGGGCGTCAGCATGTAGAGGCCTACGCTGTCCGATGATAGTCGGCAAGCACTCTCTCCATCCCCCGAAGACCTGCGTCGAGCGCGATCTGCTCAAGCCAACTGTCGATCTGCTGCCGCCGCTCAGACGGCTCGCTCAGGTCGTGTGCTGGATCAGCCAGCAAATGAGCGCCGTGCGATACGCCCGCATCTTTGATCAACGTCAGCCCGTTCGGGTAGAGAAGATCGCTCACCGAATCGCCAGACACGAAGTGGAGGTTTGTTGGCTGCGGAACGATGATCGGATCGACGCCCGCGATATCGGCAAGCCGCTGGCGAACGGCTGGATCAACAAGTGTCGCGGCCAGCACGTCACAGAGTTCGTAGAGCTTGGCCACACTCAGCCGCCACGGCGATTCTTGAGGAAAGCTAGCCCGCGCTGCGATGTATGCCCGGGCCCGGAACTCGATATCGAGCGTGAACTCGAGCTGCGAGGAGAAGTCACCGTAGGTGCCCGGGACGGAGATCTTGGCGACCGCCTCGACGAGGCGATAGGCGTCGTTGTCCGTCGCGGCCTGCCATGCCAGCCGCGCATCCCTAGCCCGGTTGAACCCGACCCGATGGAACGGGTTAAGACCGCCGATGCCGAAGTCGCCGAGCCACCGAAGGAGCACGCCGTGGAGCGGAGAGGCGTTGAGTGCGTTGGCCAAGGCGTCGACGGCGCTGTCTGAAAGCGGCCGCCAGATCATCTTGGGGTCGAGCGGGAGAGACAGGCCGCTGCGAAGGATGAAGTCCGTCGTCCGGCTGCCATCAATGTTGGACGGAATCTGCGGCCTTTGAACGGTCCACGGTGATTCGGCGTTCGGAGATGGTGACTCGGCGAAGAGCTGTGCCAGCCGGCCACGGTCGGCCTTCGCGACCCGGCCATGAAGCCGAATCGGCGCAGCACCGTCGACGAGCACGGGGCGAGGAGCACGAGCCGGATCAACTCGCACGACATGCACGAAGAGGTCAGAGCCCTCCTCCATCCGAACAGGAATGATCTCCGGCTGCCACGGCGGCTCGAGCTTCTCGTAGCAGGCACTCGCGATCTTAATGATTGTGTCTTCTGGCACTCCCACAATCTGTCTTTGATCAGTCGCCCCCACAAGGATCAAGCCACCGTACGTATTGGCCATCGCAGCGATCGACTTGACGAGGTTCGGCGTGAACCCTTCCTTATACTCCAGCGTCAGGCTCTCCGGCTGCGCCTGCGCTACCAGTTCCCGAACGCGCTCGATGGTGACGTCCTGGGCCGCGCACTGGAACAACGAATTGATCGAGGTCATGCAGACCACTATGCCGAGCCTGACTGACGCGACGGCTCACACGGCAGAGTGAAGTGCAGCCGACATTGCCCTGGACTGCACGTTTGATATACTTGATCTTGAAAGATGAAGACCCCGCTCCAACGCCTCTACCGCACAAAACTTGTTCTCATGGCGACAATCGCCACTGTGCTTGGCGTCGCCGTTCTACTGCTTGCCCACTGGACGGAACAGCAACGCGGCGGGGAGTGGGTCGGCACGCTACCCATCACGGACATCGGCTCGGCGCTCTTCACAACCGGGCTGATCGTGATCGGCTTCACCTATCTCGACAAGCGCGACGCCGAGGAGCGGGCTCTTCAGCAACTCCGGACGGTGCTGACCGAGGCTGCTCCGAACATCCGCGATGCAGTCGTCGACGGCTTCGCATTCGCCCCCGATGCACTAACCAGCGTGGCGTCAACGGAGACGTTGGACCGCATCGTAGAGAACTGTCTCGGCCTCCAGCTTGGCGACCACGATCTCGCTCACGACGTGTACAACGATCTCCGCACCCAGGTGCTCAAGACCCCAGAGCGTTGGCATGACGTCACCGCCTCGGTCGTCTTAGCGCCCTGGTCCGATGCCCCCAAGGGTGTGCAGTCAACGTTCTTCGTCGCCACGATCAAGTGGGAGTTCCGTGTCGTACCGCAGAGCCCGGTGCTCCGTTTCTCTTGCGTCTCAGATCCACAGGAGTATCGGGACCTTCTGCAGGATCCGACCTCCACCGCGGCTTGGTACTTCGAACCGGTGGCCGGCCTGACGGGTGCATCGTCTGAAGCCTTCAAGTTGCTTCAGCTATCCGTCGATGGCGCTGAACGACCCCTCCGGCGAACAGCACGGAGCATGAGCCAGACCTTCACGGTGAACCTCGGCAACTCGTCGGCCAGCGCTGGGAAGGAAGTCACGATCGCCTATACCTGTCGAGTCCTCGTCCAGCAGCGCGGCCACCTCATCCACTTCGATCTGTCACGGCCAACACAAGGGCTGAAGGTCGACTTCTTCTACGGCGGCTGCGGCATCCGCTTCGTCAACACTCTCGACTACATCGCAGGCTCAAGTCCGCCGCGGATCCAGTCACTGCCTGCGTCCGACGCAGTGCCGTCAGTCCAGGTGGCTTACGACGGCTGGGTCTTCCCGAAAGGCGGTGTTGCGTTCGTCTGGGTGTTGGAGGAGGAGATGAGCACACAACGCTCATGACTCACGGTTGCGTGACCTGCAAACTTCTTGCCACCTGCCTCCGTCTGTACGCTGCGCACTGGACGACCCTGCTCGACCTGCCCGCAGACATTGAGCAAGACAGCAAATATCAGTGCGCAGGGAGCACGCTCCTGTAAGGCTTCGTCATATGGACAACGACTACGCAGAGCGGCTAGCTGCGAAGCTCGCGCCAGGGTCGACCTTCCTAGCTCTCTCGCGCGCGGGCAGCTTCCTCTGCGCCTACGAGCTCATCAGGAGCGAGATCGTAGATGGCGTACACAACTTCTTCGGGCGCGGCTTCGACGAAACTGGCCTCCTGTATGACGAGGCCGAATATCAGCGAAGCGTTTTAGCCAGGAATCCGAAGAGTAAGTATCGGGCTTCCTGCGCATGGCTCGTTGAAATGGGAGCCCTCACCGTTAAGCAAATCGCCGTCCTAGAAGACATCTACCGCCACCGCCAAGAGATTGCTCACGAGCTGCCGAAGCTGCTCATCGATCCTGACTTCGAGGTCAGGACTGATCTACTTCAAGCCGCGGTCAAATGCATACAACGACTCGGCGTTTTCTGGGGCTCAATCGAGGTGGATACCAATCCGGACTTCGATGGAGCGGACGCGGATTGTGAGTCTATCAAGTCCGGCTCGATGCTTCTGATGGAGCATCTTCTTTCGATCATCGAGAGCATCGATTCCGCCATCGCGGACGGGGCTTCTCCGCGCGACGGCAGCGCTTGTGTGCAGGCCGACCCTCCGAAAAATGAGACATAACCTTGCTGCCCCACCCAGTGAGGACGCTTGACACAGCCCTGCCATCGTCTGCAGGGCTGTCGGATGTTGCTCCGTTCGAGTGGCCCGGTAAAAAGGCCGAGCAGACTCCAGGAGTCGCAGCTAAGATGCGCAGCTTAGAGGTAATCAGGGGACTTGAGGTACCACGGTAGGAGAAGTTGTCTTGAACGGCGCTTTTGACCGGGCGGTGGGCGCCCAGGTGGCTCGCGTTAACGAGTACACGCGCAGGATGCTTCACGAGTACGTGGCATGGGGTGACAAGCTGGTCTACAACAACGGCAACACACTCTACATGGAGCACTTCGACTTCGTGAACTTCCGCATGGAGACCGCCGAAAGCTGCCTCTTGCTGATCGAGAACCGAAAGATCGCCGACTCTCTCGGGTTGAGCCGCGCACTGTTCGAGAACTACCTGCTCTTCATGCTGATGTGTCGTGGGTTTAAGTATCTGCGGCTTCAGGACCTCTCCTCGCTGCCAGAGGCTGCGTTCAAAGCTGAGCTCGCGAAGAAGGAGGCCGAAGTCGCCGAAAAGCTCGCCGACGGTACCGGTCAGTGTCTATATGTGAAGAAATACCCGCGCGCGAAGCGGCACCTCATGTATGTATACGAAGGGCTGAAGGATAGGGACGACCCGAGCTTCATTATCCCCATTCACTTCTTCCTCTTCCAAAATTTCCGCCCTGAGCAGATGCGGCTCGACGATGCCGACTACTTCCAGTACTACGAGCGCGACGAAGAGACCGTAAAGGCGCTAAAGGGGCATAGGCTGGAGAGCATCGCCCAATATCGGCACTTTCTGTCGTACGACGCGCTGATCCAGAGCCTTGAGATCAACGAACTCGTGGACCCTGCTGCCATCGCCAGGATCGAAGCCCATTACACCTTCCTGGGCAAGTTCTTGCATCCGACACACAACGCGGCGCGAGATCTTCACGAGCGCAGCAACTACATGACCGATCGACCGGCGATCGGGATGGACCAGGCGTACACGGAGACCGCGGTGCTGTTGGCTTCGATCTACCTTTGCTACATCGTCGCTGGCCTACTAGGCGAGATGGTGCGGGTCATCGAAACCGCGCCCGCCGAGTACGTCAGGGAGGCTGGTGCCGAGAGCCTTCGCCACCTGACCAACGGCGTTTCGGCAGCCTTCCCGTACTTCTGGTTCCTCTTCAATGAGCCGCCGCTCTACGACAAGTTCAACTGGTGCGTCCATCACGCCACGAACGAGGAGTTAGTCGCTTGGGGCGGCTACTGGAATGCGCCGGGTGAACGCATCATGTTCAACCAGTACATCTACGACAACTTCCAGAAGGGTTTAACTGGTTGGAACAACGCACGGTGCGGCGAGTACAGATCGCCGCTCTTCTAAGCCAAGATAACGGCGTACAGCTTCGCGATCTGCGGCGCGGTCGCGGAATAAGTATTGTGCGACGTCAGGTAAGCCAACTTGCCGACCCGGAATCTGGGCTCCTACTGGTTCCCCGCCGCTCGCCCATCCTCAATATGTGTTGCCGCCGTAAAGAACTCGTCGATCGACTGGGCGTTGACGATAAACACTGTCTGCTTCGAAACCCTCACTGTGCCACCAGACCTCGGGAACGTGTAGCTGAGGAAGTCTGGAAGAGCGAATTCGTAGGTGGCCCACTTCTTCGGACCGTCCAGCGACAGCTTGTCAGCTGGGATTTCTCCTTGGACGACATCGCCGACTGGGAAATCGGCCACGAAGAGGTTTGCCGTGGTAAGCACAACCGGGAGGTACTTGTTCCGGATGTAAGTGCGCTGCCTCGGATACTCAATGCCTTCGATGATTTTAGGGTACTGAACCTCCAGTCCCCGTAGCGCATGCGTAACCTGCTTGAGTGGATTGTAGATCTTCTCACGCGTGTCGTGGTTTGTGCCTCTGAGGTCGGTGTTCACCTCGATGCCGCTCACACAGTAATCAAAGTCCGTGCCTCTGTGGTATCCGAGGTTTGGGAACCGGTCATCGCGGCCGAAACTCAGCTGGAGTGGTTCACCTTCCTTCTCGATCGAGCCGGAGAAGGTTGGCCATCGCGGATCCTGCTGCTTATTCGGAAGAAGGATCCAGTTCTTGATCTTATCGTTCGCCTTCTTGCACTCGATGACGAACCACACAAGTGTGTCATCATCTGTGTTGGGGCAAGCTGCGAGGATATCGATCGAACCGTGAGTGCCAAGAAACGCGGCATTCGATGGCGGGTGCGTGAACGGTACCTCGACAGCGAGCTGAAAGCCGTCGAGCTTAGCGATCCGATCGGCACTGTAGTGTTGAAATGGATAGCCGCTGAAGTTCAGCAGTTCCCGGATCTTCTCAGCATCTTTAGCGTCCATCACACCGCCTGCTCTTCCGCCTCAAGCTGCGCTGGGATAGTCGGATGCATCGGATTCCACTCTGCCTCATGCGTCCGCATCAGCGCTTCCATCGCGCCTTGCGGGTCCGTGAAACCAGAGTTGGCTGCCAGGTCGTCGAGGACCTCGCGGAGCAACGCCTCGAACGGCACACTTGGCTTCACTGCCTTCAGCGGCATGCCTGCATACCCACCGAGTGGAGAGTTGATGGCGTGACGCACTGCTCTCCCGAAGCCACCGCCCTGAAGCGTGTCCAGCTCAGTAATCTGCATCGTGCCCCGTGTCGTGTTCAGCGTGGTGGTGAGACTCACTGCTAGATCAAGCCGTCGCTTGCTCTCCCAGCGCCGTCGTCCGTGGAGCTGCTGGAACTCAGGGAGGTGTGCAACGTCGTAGAGACGACGCAACACACGAACGAACTCGCCCATCGGGATCGGCGGCACGTTGTCCGGTTCAGGCGCAAGCGACAGCACCAAGCCCCACCGCAGAAGCATCAGCCCGTTCGGGTAGATCTCCAGCGTGTGTTGGTCACTCACGTTCGGATCGTGACTGTCGCGCACCTTGAACCAGACCACCTCGCGACCCGAGTAGTCCGTGATAGGAGACAGCCCTTCAAAGACGAGGCCGGCCACTCGCTGAGCCGCAGTGACAAAGGCCGACGTCGAGAGCGCTGGCGGCGTATCGCTAGGTGCCACCGCGGCGATCAGGATGATCCGCTCGGCACTGCCGTAGTTCGTGGTGAAGCGCCCAATCGGCATGTGGTCGGCTGCAAGCCTTTGCTCTAGCCACTGCCAGGCTCGCGCAAGACCCTTTGCAGCGGGTACCGCCGCCTTAACCGCCGCTGTCTCGATACCGGTCACTTGCGCTCTCTTCATCCTGCCGCTTCTCTGCTCCAAGGATCTGACGATCGGTTGGGCAGAGCGTACTGGCGCGCGCAGACACCGAGCCGATCCGAGACATCCACGTAGTCTCTCCGCTAAGTGGGCCAGACTAAAACAGGGAGCTGTCCTACCACCTAGGTGGTAGGACAGCTCCCTTGATGCTTGACGATCTAGGTCACCGGTGCGATGACTACGAACGAGATACCGACACCCCCGCCTGACGCCCGTGACTTTCGTACGACCTACCACGGCCATGCATGTCGCAGATTCCCATTCGTCGCGTCGTAGTACAACAGCTGGATCTTGCCGCCATAGAGCACGGCGTTCACGTACGAGCCAACGTTGGCCTGGAGCCGACCACTACCACCGCCGAGACCGTCCAGGTTCTCGAAGTGCCAGCCAGACGAGTCCTGCCACGCATGTCGGAGCTCGCCATACGTGTTGTCGAAGTAGAAGATGTTCAGCGAAGTGCCGTTGACCACCATCGACGAGTACAGCCCGACGGCAAAGTGGAAGCCGCCGATACTGGACGACACACCATCCAAGTTCTCGAAGTGCCAGCCGTTGTTGTCGTTCCACGAGTGACGGAGGTTCCCGGCCGCGTCGTAGTACGTCAGCTGCAGGGTAGTACCAAGCAGTGTCGCCGCAGGGTTCTGCCCCACGCACCCCACGTAGCCTGAGATCGAGCCCTGGTTTCCGTCGAGTGTTTCGACATGCCATCCGTCAGACGCAGCCCACATGTGCCGAAGCACCTGCTGAGCCGAGCTGTAGTAGAAGACATGCAGGTTGTTCTGGTAGACGATGCTGGTCAGCGACGTGCCAACACTTGGTGCGTAGTTGCCCTTCTGCCCAGCCTTCGAGCCCGCATCTCCATCCAAGTTCTCGAAGTGCCAGCCTGACGAGTCCGTCCAGGCATGGCGAAGGTCACCGTTTGTGAGGTTTGGGTAGAACAATTGAATCGACGAGCCATACATCACGGCTGTACTAACCGAGCCCATATCGCCAGACTGGCCGGACACAGACGCAGCATTTCCATCAAGCGTCTCGAAGTGCCACCCTGACGAATCTGACCACGCATGTCGGAGCGTGCGCTCCGACAGGTTGTAGTAGAACACCTGCAGAGTGGTGCCGTTGATGACAACCGACGGCGACTTGCCTACGTTCTCAGTTGTCCGACCGTTGCTTCCGCCGGCACCGTCCAATACCTCGCTGTGCCAGCCGGACGAATCCGACCACGTATGCATCAGACGACCGTTCTGCTGATCGTAGTAGAACGTCTGGAGCGTGCTGCCGTAGACGACGCTCACGGGATTGAGACCTGTGTTGCTGTCGGTGCGCAGGACCGAGTAAGGATCCCCATCCAAATTCTCGAAGTTCCAGGGAACGTTGGGAGTGGGAGGAGGGGCGGGGGGGAGAGAAGGAGCTGTATTGCCGATTTTGTTATTCGGCGAATGCACTACACCAGAAATCGTGTAGTACGAGCTTCGTGAGAGCTTCTTAGTGGTCGAGTCGAAGCTATACGATGCTTTGCCACTACTGCTGTCATTTTGTTCTACCGTATTGACGACGTTATTAGTTGTGTCAACATAGTCAACGACCGATACGTGACCATATGTTCCTTGACTACTAACAATCATGTCGCCTGGCACGATCTTCGTAATGTCGATCGAGCCTTGCGCCATCGTTGTCATGCCTAAAGTAGATGCATTGGTGTAAATTTGAGATGCATAGCTGATGCCAGGAAGGCCGTTACTCCAACCTTCGGTCTTGTAAAGTCGCGCCGCAAGCTCGACGCATTGCCAAGCGAAGCCCCATTGCGAAGGACTTGCGCTCAAGTCGAAGACAGAACTTCCACATGAGTTACCAGTCCCTTGATCGCTGCCATTGTAGTGAACATCGACGCCGTTCCCACCAGCCCAGGATGACCCACTAACCAGTACGTAACCGCATGGAAGAGCAGTGTCTCCTACCGCAGGCTGAGTGGAGGTTATACCGAAGCTGAGCAGCAGAGCCACTAGCAAAGGTGTTAACATCTTCGCGCGGCGCGGCACTTTGCGGTACAAGGTTGTCACCTTCTTTCTTCTACTGTGTTCTGAAAGGTTCGCACCCGTAGCCATTGTGGCGGCTACGGGTGCGAGCGAACAATAACATGAATTGGTCAGATTTCCAACGGCTATTGCTTAACTCTTGCCATTTCTGGGAATTTCGTCTAAAGTGGGAGGAAGTTATTTATAGCGAAACACAAATAGGAGAAGAGGTGATGAAAAGGAATGAAGGATTCGGAGTCATCGGCATCTTATTGATTGTGGTACTAGTCGTAGTTGGGGTTGCAGCTTGGCGTATCGCCGACATGCAGAAGCCTCGGTCAAAAGCTACCATGAGCTCGACAGCCACTGCGCCGCAGAAGAAGACTGCGAGTAGTCAACTACCGCCGCAACCAGCCGCAAATTATTTAGACATTCAGCCACTCGGTATCAAGCTCAAGCTTGATACACAGACTCTCGGAATAAGCTATATAGCAGCGAGTCCCGTTGATACAGGAGCAGACGGAGTCTTCATCATTGATCCGACCATGAAAACAATCGATAACGCCAATCAGGACTGCAGTGGCTCGCAAGCTGGCATGATAGGTCTCTTGCAGCGTTCTAAGGATTCTCGTCACTGGAGTCCGAGCGGAGCACCACTCACGATAGACAACATGAAGTCCTTCAAGTTAGATGGCTACTACTATTTATTTAGTGCACCACAAGCGGAGTGCTCACAAGATTCAAGTATTGCTCAGCAGCGATTGCAACACGAACAGGCTTTCATAGGAATTCTAAGTTCGATTCAGGCTGATTAGCTGATAGCTCAGGTAGCGACGCGCTGTCAGTCTCTTTCACCCCCAAGCACGAAGGACTTATACGGCCAGTTCTGCGCCACATGGAAGGCGTGTTAGACGACCTCGGCGATCTTTGGGACAGGCACGGCTGGATCAACTTTGCTTACAGCATCTTCGCTTCAAGTATCGGCCACAATGTCTTCGCTTGATCGACCTTGTTGGGCTTTCGATCCGCCGCAGTGCCGCCCACGGGCTCCACGCCTCTTCACGTCCTACGACAGCGCGACCACTCGCTACGCGATCGAGCACCCAACTTCCGAGGTCAAGATCGATTGCGTGATCAGGACGGGCGAGGACGGTCACGTCTTGTGATCGTCAACCCTGTGCTCCGCCCACTCCAACAGACGTCTCGCCTCCCAGTCAGGGTTTGCAAGAGCCCCGATTAGGTGCACACCACTTCAAAAGCAGAAACGGCCCCTCACCTGCGTGAGGGGCCGTTTTCGTGTCTATCTCTGTATGACATGCCGCGTCATGTAGGGACGCCGTGTGACGGATTCCGTGTCTGAGGCGTGTCTGAGCGGTGCCGCTGACGCACTCGCCCGCCGACCTCAGCGAGGCTCGCGTGCGCAGGCCTTTAGCGCCTGGTCGGCCTGGAAGCGCTGCCCTGCCGCCATGGCTGCCCGCAGCCACGGGTGGCGGTCGAGTTCGAGCGTCAGTTCGAGTCTCTTCGCTCTCGCGAGGTTCCATGCCCCATCGTCGCCGTCCCTCGCCGCGCGCTCCGCAGCCGCGTGTGCCGCATCCCATGCCTGCTGCAATCGCAGCAGGTCTTCGGGGATCACCCACGTCGTTTTGCCGTGGTCAAATCGGACTGTCACGCCTCCAGTCGTCTCATCCATAATCCGCAGCGTAGCCGTCAAACGCGCCGGAGCCCACCCTTCGAGCGGTATCGACAACTTGACTCTAAAGAACTCACGTTCGATCCTTGGTCCGTGTCCAGTGACGCGCGCAAGGTCGGCCATCCCGACCACAGCCGGCGCGTACAGCCGCGCAACTCAGCTATCTGGGTACGCATCGACGGCAGATGGAGGCGCGGCCACATCCGCGTGTGGGCGCGGACGCCCGAAGGTTGGGTGATCTGGACTCAGTACACGACCGATTCGCCGTGGACGCTGTGGGAATGGATCGCGTACGACCCGGCGAGCATCCGCGAACGGCATGACGAGTCGCCACCGGCCGATTGAGCGGGACGTTGCCCACACCCACATTCGTGGTGTGGGCAACGTCGTCAGTTCCGGCTGGGGTCGTGTTCCTTCATAAACGCGTCCACCTTGCGGTTATTGATGTGGTCGCGGCCTGCCGTGCGGTGGCCGTAGACGCGGTGGATCACCTCGGCGCTGTTGCCCGCGCGCTCGGCAACGTCCAGAGCGTCCACCCCGGCATTGAGCATCACCGAGATACCGGCGTGCCGGTTGTCGTACGGATCATCGGCGAAACCGCTGGCCAGTTGCGCAGGGGTCAGCGCCAGCGGCCGGGCCTCGCGCCAGACGCGTGTGTAGGTAGAGGCCACCGGAATACCGCCTCGCTCGTGCCTGACGATCCGCCCGTCCGGCGCGGTACCGAACTCCGCAATGTGCGCGCGGATGATGGCGACCAGCGTCGGCGGAATCGGCACGATGCGCACATCGGTCTCGGAGCGCGCCTTGAGGCCGCGCTCGTCGTGAATACGCCCACTGTCGGTCCAGCGGCGCCCAGCGGTCGGCCTGGTCTGTGTGAGCCGGATCGAGCCCCAGGCATCCGGCTCGGCGGGGAGTGTGCAGTCGTAGTCGTGGACGAACAGGGCCTCCTCTGGTCTGAGCATCGCGTAGAACAACATGGCGACCAGCACGACCAAGCGCCTACCTCGTGCTCGGTGGTAGCTGCCGACGTATGAGATGGCAGCGAGCATGTCCGCGGCCTGCGCGGGGTTGAGGACCACCGACTTGTCGATGGGGCCCGATTTCTTCGGGGCCTTCTCGTTCAGCTTGGCGAGCGGGTTCGCATCGAGTTCGCCTGATTCGATGGCGTAGCCGATTAGGTTGACCAGCACGCCGCGCCGCCGGCGGAAGTACGATTCCGCGGCCTTGCTCCCGTCCTGGGTGACCCTGAGTTTGTCGAGCGCCCGGCGGGCGGTCTTGTCATCGGCTAGTGACGCGAGCGGGAGCGACGCGCTCTCGATCCACGCGAGCGCCTTGCGCTGGTCGGACGGCAATTCGGCGTCCGCATAGGGCGATGGGGAACGGGGAACCCGTTCCGGTCGTTCCTCGTCAGGCCACAGCGACGGGACGAACGCGTATGTGGACAGCACGCGCCACAACGCGTTGCCGATGGGACGCGGCGGCGCGTCTTCGACCATGACAACGGCCAGAGGCGGCCAGGTCCGTCACCGACGGCAATGGGTAGCCCGATACGAGCTCGCCGTCGGCGCGCAGCATCCGCCAGCAGGTGGCGTTGCCACACAGGCAGGACAGCGTTGCCGGTCACGAGCATCGCAGCCTGCTGAGCGATGTCCTTCCCGGCCGGCCAGTCGGTTCGCCAGGAACGTGGCCGCCCGCTAGTCGGCCGACGAGCTCCACGCAGCGCAGACCTCCAGGGTGGTGGCTCCGCAAGATCCGTGACTGAGCCGGCTAAGCCACAGTGTGCAGGTCCACTTCGGCTGCGATCAGATCAGTGGCGGAGTAGTGCAGCAGCGAGCGCAGGCGGCGAGTGCAGAGCTCCAGCTTGGTCGCCAGACGCCCGTGCTAGTGGCTCACGTCGTTCGCGTAGAAGGGCCGGACCCGTCCGGTTCGATCGAGCTGAGGCACGCGGGTCGGTTGCAGTTCGAAGCTGAGGACGGTGCAGCGGTGCTCGGCTCGACGTCACAACTCCTGGAGGAGAGTTCGGCGGTGTGCTGGTCGAAGGAGATCACGATCCCGGTGCGTCTTGGTCTTCTCGCGACAGCGGCGCTGTTGGCGCCGTCTGCGAAGCTGCTGCTACCAACAGTCCACACGCCGGCGGAGCCGCACCAGACGCCGACCTGGTCCAAAAAACAAAGTCTCAACCTCAGATCCCGCCTCGCTCATTCGGTCAGCATTCGACGCCGAGCTGCGGACCTGGTGGATCGAGAAGCGGGCGTGGGGTGCTTGTGACCACTGCGTGCAGCCATAAGGCTGAAGGAGCAGCCGACCCGGATGGAATCGGATCAGCTGCTGCGCCGCGCGGCTGCCTGTGCTTGCCAGCGCTCGATCAGCTGGGCCGCGAACTCGGCGGTGACCTCGACGTGATTGCCGTCCATGCTGCCGAGGATGTAGTAGCGATCCAGGTAGTCGGTCGGGTGCCATTCGATGTCGTTGCCGATGGCCTCGTCGGTCGGTACCGGCTGGGTGTGGATGCGGCGCACCAATCCGACAGCCTCCTCAGCTGTCCCGCCGTCCCTGATGAGGGCGAAATACTGCACGGCCGGCTCGTTCTGATCCACGCTCGCCACCTTAGCTTTCCGGCAGTCTGATGTCTGCAGCGCCTTCGGGTATCGGCACCGCGCGAAAGACTTGGTTCTGCTCGGCTCTCAGCTCTGCCACCCTGTCCAAGGGCACACCGGGAATCCTCATCTCCTCGTACAGACCGTGCGTGACCATCTTCGCGTCGAAGCTTTCTTGCGTGTGGAACTGCACCTCGAACACGTGGCCGGTCTGGGGGTCGCGCCAGAAGCTGTTGATGCCCTTGTAGCCTTCGCTTCGCCAGTTCGGCTTGAAGTCCACGTTTCCGACACCTGCTTCCCTGAAGCGACCGATTGCCGAATTGACCCCGTCGGTATAGGCGGTTCCATCACTTGGGAATTTGAGTGTGTAACGTACCGTGTCCTTCATGCGGTCCAGCGCCGCGTCCACGTTCCGGCCGGGAATGATCGACAGCTCCGTGGCAAACTTTCGTTTGAAGGACTCCGGGCTCTTGAGGACGAAGTCGGGATAGCCGACGGTTTCCGCTCCTGGAACCTCGTCTTTGATGCCCATAACGAGTGGCGTGATGTTCGACTCCGCATCGCTTGCCCGTGCCAGGAATCGGTCTGCCGCGGCGTTCTCCTCGGGGCTCAGCCGCAGTCCGCCCTCGCCCTCCCACCCGCTGGCGGCACCCCGTGGCTCAAGGATGTCGGAAAACCTGCCCGCAGCGCCAGGTGTTGTTGCCGAGGCCTCCGCAGTTGAGGCCTCGGCTCGGGTCTGCCTGCCCGCACCGTCTTCCGCCACGTTCGCGATCGCTTGGCTGTTCTGCTCCTCGGTGGCGAGCATCGCATCTGTGTTCTTATCCGCGGTCTGCGCGGTCTTCTCAACGAAATCGCCAATGGCGTGGCCCGCGTTGCCCAAAGCCTCATCCGCGGCATCCGCCGCTCCTTTGAAGGCTGCCGCGGCGTCCCCACCCGGCATCAGAAACTCAGCTCCCGTATACCCCTTTGAAAAGTGAACGCGTGCGACCGGAACGCCTGCGCATGCTCCCGCAATGCCGCAGTATGCGTGCGCACAAGCTGCTCATCCAGCGCGAACCCGGTCGACTCCGAAGCTGCCGGGGACGCGTTCGACCAGTCCAAACCGGCCATCGCCTCTGCCACCTTCGCGAACAGCGGCTTCGCCGCGGCTTCGACCACCTGGCCGATGATGTACTGCTCCAGATCCTGGACCAGCGACTCCATCAGCTTCTTGCCTGCCGCGATGATCGCTGGGACCGCCGCCTCCGCGATGCCGAACGTCGCCACCGCCGCAGCCTGGTCGGCGACGAACGTTGCCGCCATGCCCACCAGCTCCGCGATCGCCGCCACCTTCTGCGCCACGATGTATCCCGCGGCAACCTCTAGCGCGTCCGCGAGGACCGCACAACCGTCCACCAGCTCTGTCACATGCCGCGCCGAAAGCTCCTCCCAGCCCGACACGAGCCGGTGCGTAGAGGCACCCTGATATCCCTGCGCAATACCGCGGATAGCGACCGTGGCGTCCTGGTGCGTGGTCTGCACCGCCTGGCCGAAGCTACGCACCAACGAGGCGAACTGCATCACAGAGTCCTCATTGATGTAAGGCCACTCCACCCCGATCACGTTGAGGAACGTGACCACCGGTCCTGGCAGATCGTCGATCGCCACAAGCTCACCACCCGCGCTACTCGCCTAGGGCCTCAACCGATGCGCTGATTTTTGCCGTGACGGTATCAGACCTGCGAGATACGAGTGCAGGCCGATCTGTGTGAGCGCATCGCAGCCGGCTAAGGACGGGTGAGGCGGTATCCGAATACCGGGCCTAGGGATTCATCCTCAAGGTATGCGGTGTCGCCCCATCCGCGCTGCGCTATCGGGGCGAGGACGTCGCCGACATCGCAAGACCATGCCTGACACACATGACGTATGAAAGTACCGAAGATCCCGCCGGACATCCTCCACCAGGACTTCTGCCACGTGAGCTCAACGTCATAGCGTGCGGACTCGTACGCGGGATCCCTGTTGAGCACCGGAGGGAACATGTCGAAGAAGATCTGGTCATAGCTGATCCCGCACGGCGTGAACCAGTTCTCCGGCAGCAGCACCTCGATGCCGGCCAAGTAGTGCATGAGGCGAGGCGGACGGGTGTTCCAGCTCAGAGGAGGCCCGGAGGCGAGGAAGATCTCGTCGCGGCGGGCGGCCCACGACTCGACCTCACCGAAGCGCAGCAGACCCTCTCGGGTCATTCCGATGCTGTAGTCAGCGGCGAGGCGGCCGAAAGCCAACTGCAGCGTCCAGCCGAGCTCCAACTGGATCGACTCCGTGAACTGACCCAAGTCGCGCAGTCGCGACTCCTGGGTTCCGAACCACCGCCGCACCTCGTCGCGCTCCGCTACGAGATCCACCTTGTCGCGCGAGGCGCGGTTCGGCTTGCCCTCGATGTAGCCGGCGAAAGCCATGAACTCGTCAGCGAGAAAGCCGTTGACTGGCACGACGCCCATGTAATTGAGCTGACTCCAGTAGAGCAGGTCGGCTCCGAGCACAGCGAAGCCGATCCGGTGCTGCTGCTCGTCGAACAGCTCCGTGGCGCGGCGGGCGAACGCCTCACGCAGTAGCAGGCGTTGCTTTTCCTGGCTGATCCTCCAACTGTCGGTCTGCGGCGGATAGAGCCGGTCGAAGACCTCTTCCGCTGTACCTGTGGACAAGTCGAAGGGTGCCAGCGTGCGCGGTTCCCGATCGCGTGGCTCTCTGGTGTGAATGGGGACAGAGTTGCTCAGCACCAAACGCTGCACCAACTCGCTCAGGCGATCGTTGTCGGTACGGCGCATGATGCCATCCGGATCAAACGGGTTGGTTTTGAGCACGACGCGAACTGTCGTGCCCGGACCGCCACGCATCGTAGAGGGTGCTGCGGTAAGCAGGGGACGACTCCCCAACCCATTGAAAGCCAGCCGTCGAGCGTCGGTGTTCGCGCCGTCATAGCGGCGCGTGGTCAACTCCACGACGTCGCCGAGCATGAATACCGAGAAGAAGCCGATGCCGAAGCGGCCCTTGGGTTGGAATCCTCCACCGGCCAAACCCGGGAATGCCGTGCGTACTCGGTTGGTACTCCACCCGCTACGGCCGAAGTCGAGCAGGCCGTGCACCAGGATGTCCTCATCCATACCGATGCCGTTGTCGCGTACCTCCAGCAGCCACACGCCGTTCTGCTGAAGGAAGCCGACCTCCACCCGGCCATCGGTGTAGTCCGGATCGACGACTTGGCGCGCGCGGACGGCGTCCTGAGCGTTCTGGATCAGCTCTCTGACGGCTACCTCCGGCTCTGAGC
>Ga0070739_10004205_pt1 | contig 17227 bp, 13 predicted proteins | sample Coa_R1_7_FD_66445 | JGI IMG/M metagenome (GOLD analysis project Ga0070739, IMG submission 66445) | Surface soil microbial communities from Centralia Pennsylvania, which are recovering from an underground coalmine fire - Coalmine... | ecosystem: Environmental > Terrestrial > Soil > Unclassified ... | reverse complement strand
CCTGGTTCCGCTGCTCGTAGTCGACCCAGTTGACGATCTGGGGTGCGGCCATCGTCGGGAACGCGTACTGGCGCAGGGTCGGCGCGACGAGTCGCGACGCGTCGAGCCCGAGCTGGTCGGGGCAGTACACGACGACGTCACCCGTCTTCGCCTCCGCGTTGATCGCCCCCGCGACCTGGCTCGCCTGCGTCCGCAGCCGCGTCGCGTTGTGGTACCCGCCGACGATGCCCGTCGCGACGACGACCGCGAGCACCGCGTACCGTCCGAGGCGCGAGCCGAGCGCGACGACACCCGCACCGACGATCACCGCGAACAGTCCGAAGATGATCGACGGGTACCGGATCGCGGGCGCGCCGATGCCGACGTACGCGAGGCACAGCCCGATGACGACGGTCGACAGCGTCGCGAACGCGAGCCAGCGGGCCGGCGGACGGGTCCGCCAGTCGAGGACGGTGTTCACGCGGTCGAACGCGAAGCCGAAGAGGCCGAGCGTCGCGAGCCCGAGCAGCCCGATGACGAGCGTGTACGCGGCGACGCCGCGCTGGCCGGCGAAGCCGAGCAGCAACCGGTACGCGGCCATCGGCGGCGACGTCTTCTCGGCCCACGGCGTCCCGGTGTGGCGCGACTGGTACAGGAACGTCGGCAGCCACGCGACGAACGTCAGCCCGCCGACGACGATCGCGCCGGCGACCCGCCACGCGGACGGGCCGAGCACGCCGCGACGGGCGAGGACGACGAGCGCGACGAGCACGGCGCCGATCAGGTAGAAGGCCCAGTACTGGGTGTACACGAGCCCGGCGGTCACGACCGCGACCGCCGCGAGCCACGGCAGCGTCGGACGCTCGAGCGCGTTCGCGACCGCGAGGTAGCCGACGAGCGCGAGCAGCGTCTCGAGCTCGTACATCCGGACCTCGGTCGAGTACCGGATCGCGTAGGGCGACGTCGCGACGACGAGCACCGACGCCCACGCGATCCACGTCCCGCGGAGCCGGTCGTTCCCGCCGATGCGGCGCCCGACGAACCACGCGGCGGGCAGCGTCAGCAGGCCGATCACGCCCGACAGCGCCCGGGCCGCGGTGTTGCTCGTCCCGAGCACCTTCATCCAGACGTGCAACATCACGTAGTAGAGCGGCGGCGAGCCGTCGTGGCGGAGCAGCCCGTGCAGCCGGCTGAGCGGCTGCTTCGCGATGTTGACGGTGAGGGCCTCGTCCTCCCACAGCGGCGAGCGCGTCTTGAACCGCAGGACGACGCTCGCGAGCAGCGCGACGACGATGCCGAGCGCGAACAACCGACCGAGCAGGCCGGCGAAGGGCTCGTCGTCGAGATCGAGCGGTGGGGGCGCCGCGTTCAGGAGATCCGGCTCGACCCGGGTGCCCATTCGGTCTCCACGAGGTCGACCTCGACCCCGTCACGCACATCGATCTCGGTGGCGAGCACCCGCAGCATGTCGAGCATCTCGCCGTTGGACAGGGACGGTTGGATCCCGCGGACGACGGCGGGGTCGAGCGCGGGGACGGACGCGTGGCGGATCAGCGGGTGCGGGCCGGGGCGGACGCGCTCGCCGTCGAAGAAGAGCTGCTCGTGCAGCTTCTCGCCCGGCCGGAGCCCGGTGAACACGATCGGGACGCTGGGCGTGCGGGTCGACGCGAGCTGGCGGGCGACGTCGGCGATCTTCACGGGCTGCCCCATGTCGAGGACGAGCACCTCGCCCGAACGGCCGATCGCGCCACCCTGCACGACCAGCTCGACGGCCTCCTCGACCGTCATGAAGAACCGCGTGACCTCGGGGTGCGTCACCGTGATGGGACCGCCCCCTTCGAGCTGGCGGCGGAACGCGACGAGCACCGACCCGCGGCTGCCGAGCACGTTGCCGAACCGGACGCTGAGGAAGACGCCGTCGCCCTGCCGCCCGTAGTGCGCGGTGAGGAGCTCGGTCACGCGCTTCGAGTAGCCGAGCGCGTTGCACGGGTTCGCGGCCTTGTCCGTCGAGATGTTGACGAACCGCTCGACGCCGACCTCGGCCGCGGCCTCGAGGACCGACAGCGTGCCCCACACGTTCGTCTTCAACGCCTCGTGCGGGTGTGCCTCGAGGAGTGGCAGGTGCTTGAGCGCGGCGGCGTGGAACACGACTTGGGGCCGCACGTCGCGGAACACCGCCGCGATGCGATGCCGGTCGCGCACGTCGGCGAGGACGAGGTCGGGCGAGTCGAGGAGCGCGCGGCCCTCGAGCGTGAGCTGCACGTCGTGGAGCCCGCACTCGTCGCGGTCGATCATCACGAGGCGGGAGGGGCCGAGGTTCGAGATCTGGCGGCACAGCTCCGAGCCGATCGAGCCGCCCGCACCGGTGACGACGACGCGCTTGCCGTGCAGGTACTCGGCCACCGCGCCGAGGTCGATCTCGATCCGGCGCCGGCCGAGGAGGTCGGTCTCGGTCGGGACGCGGATGTCGTCGACGGTGACCCGCCCGTCGAACAGCTCGCGGACGGACGGCAGCACGCGCACGTCGAGACCTGCGTCGCGCCCGAGCTCCGTCAGCTCACGGAGGAGCGCGCCGTCACCACAGGGGATCGCGATGACCAGCACCGACGCGTCATGCTCCTTCGCGGCCCGCCGGATCGCCGTCCGGTCGCCCACGACGTTCACGCCGTGGACCGCCAGGTGGCGCTTGGCGGGGTCGTCGTCGAGGATCGCGACGGGCAGGAACGGGCTCTCGCCGTCGAAGAGCATCGCCCGGATCGTGCGCTGGCCCCCGTCACCGGCGCCGAACACGAGCGCCCGGGTGCGGTCGGCGATCCGGGCCCGGCGGTCACGGTCGACCGCTCGGCGCCCCAGGTAGCGGACGGCGCCGAGACCGACGAAGGCGATGATGCCGGCGGCGAGGACGCTGCTGAGCGGCGCGGGTCGCTGGTCGTCGATGACGAGGTCGACGACGAACAGCACGCCGGTCACGAAGCAGGTGTTGCGCACGACGGCCGCGACCTCGTCGAAGGACCCGAGGATCCAGCGCCCCCGGTACATCCCCGACCAGTAGCCGAACAGCCACTGCGCGGCCCACGCGAACGGGACGAGCACCGCCACCTCGAACCCGTCGAGGCGGGAGACGTTGAAGTCGAGCCGCAGGAGGGCGCCCGCGTAGAGGGCGCCCAACCAGATCGCGGCGTCGACCGCCGGCCGGGAGGCGAGCGCCCACCGCGCGCGTCGGGATGACCGTGTTCGGGCCGCCTGGACTGTCGACACCGGTGTGGTGACGTCAGCTCGGTCGGACATAGGCCCCCCGCCCGCTACGCACCGTGAATCAGCATTCTGCACACAGCGGTCGCCCGGTGTCCACGGCGCCCGGTGCGTTCCGAGCCGACGTTCATGTCACGCGCGGGCGGGAATTCACGCCCTGTTCGCGGCAGTCGTGAGCGCGTCACGCGCCTCGTGGACCGCCGCGACGATGCCGGCGATCCGGTCGACGTCGCGCTCGCGCAGCGACGGGTACACGGGGAGGCTGAGGACCTCCGCGGCGACCCGATCCGTGACGGGCAGCTGACGATCCGCCCGCGCCGCGTGTGACCGCTGCCGGTGGACGGGCGGGTCGAAGTAGCGGCGGGTGTCGACGCCCTCGGCGTGCAGCGCGGCGACGAGGACGTCACGCGACACGCCGAACTCCCGCGCGTCGAGCGCGATCGTGACGTCCTTCCACGTCGGGACGTCGCCGTCGGGGACGTCCTGCGCGCGCACCCCGGGCACACCGGCGAGCTGGGCCCGATACCGCGCCGCGAGCGCGGCCCGCGCCGCGTGGTTCGCGTCGAGGTCCGCGAGCGACTCCAGCGCGACTGCGGCGTGCAGCTCGGACATGCGCGCGTTCAGCCCGACGAAGCGTGTGTCGTAGTCGCCGGCGTTCGCGTAGTCGCGGCCGATGCGCACGGCGTCGGCGACCTCGTCGCGGTTCGTCGCGACGAGACCACCCTCCCCCGCGACCACCGGCTTCGTGGGGCTCAGGCTGAACACCTCCGCGTCGCCGAAGCTGCCGACGGGTCGGGAGCCGTGACGCGCGCCGAGCGCGGCCGCGCCGTCGAAGACGAGCGGGACGGCCGCGGCGCGGGCCAGGCGCTGGACGTCCGTCGGTGCGCATGGCGCGCCGAACACGTGCACGGCCATGAGCGCGCCCGCCCCTTCGAGCAGGCGCGCGGCGTCCTCGCGATCGAGCTGGAACGACTGGGGGCTGCACTCCGCGAAGCGCACGCCGAGCCCGTTCCACGCGATCGCGTGCACGCTCGCCGAGAAGGTGAAGCTCGGGACGACGACCGGACCGCGCGGATCGACCGCGCGCAACGCGAGCATCAGGCCGGCCGTGCACGACGACACCGCGACGACGTGCCGCGACCCGAGCCGCTCCGCCGCGCGCTCCTCCAGCTCGCGCACGAGCGGGCCGTTCGTGAGCATCCCGCGCTCGTAGGACGGCGCGAGCCGTGCGACGACGCGCTCCATCGGGGGGACGGGCGGCCGCGCGAACGCGAGCCCGTCCGGGAACGCGGGCGCGCCGCCGAGCAGGGCGAGCGACGTCACTTCTCGACCCGGACGTTGCCGAGGTACAAGACGTCGAGCCCGCAGGTGAAGAAGGTGCGGATCGCGTCCTGCGGGGTGCACACGATCGGCTCGCCGTTGAGGTTGAAGCTCGTGTTGAGCACGATCGGTACGCCGGTCTTCTCGTGGAACGCGCGGATGAGCGCGTGGAAGCGCGGGCTCGTCGTGTCGTCGACCGACTGCAAGCGGCCCGTGCCGTCGACGTGCACGACCGCGGGCACGTCGGGCGCGCGCTCCGGGCGGAACCGCAGCACCCGCTCCATGAACGGAACCTGCGTGCCGGGCTCGCACTCGAACCAGTCGGCCACGTGCTCCGCGAGCACCGCGGGCGCGAAGGGACGGAAGCTCTCGCGGTACTTGACCGCCGCGTTGACGAGGTCCTTGGCGTCCGCGCTCCGCGGGTCGGCGAGGATCGAGCGGTTCCCGAGCGCGCGCTGCCCGAACTCCATCCGCCCCTGGAACCACCCGACGAGCCGGCCCGCGACCAGATCGGCCGCGGCCGCCTCGGACGGGTCGTCGAGGACCGTCGCGTTCGGCAGCTTGAACGACTCGGCGACACGCCGGCACTCGTCGTCGTCGAACGCGGGTCCCCAGTAGTTGTGCGCGGGCGGGACGGGCGGGCGGGTGCCGGTCCGCAACCCGTGGACGTGGAGCGCGGCGCCGATGGACGTCCCCGAGTCGTCGGGGCAGCTCGTCACGAAGCATTCGCGGAACGGCGTGAGCTCGGTGACGCGGCCGTTGAAGACGCTGTTCATCGCGCAGCCGCCCGTCAGCACGAGCCGGTCGCTGCCGGTCCGGCGGTGCAGCGCGGTGAGGATCGCGGTCATCGCGTCCTCGAACACCTGCTGCAGCGCGGCCGCGATCTGCTCGTGGCGCGGGGTGATCTCTTCGGCGCGCGCGCGCGGCGGCCCGAACGTCGCGACGAAGCGGTCGGAGTACATCCGGCGGTCCCAGAAGTTGAAGTACGCGAACGAGTCGAGCGCGACGGTGAAGTCGCCGGACTCGTCGACGCGAATGAGGTCGCGCATCGGCGCGAGGTACTCGTTGTCCGCGTCCGCGTACGACGCGAGCGCCATGACCTTCCACTCGTCGGAGTCGGGCGTGAACCCGAGGTACTGCGTCACCGCGCCGTACACGAGCCCGAGCGAGTGCGGGAAGTTCGTCTCGGAGAGCACCTCGACGTCGGCGCCGCGCACGCGGGCGAGCATGCCGGTGCGGCGCTCGGCCCGCCCGTCGATCACCGCTGCCGCGCAATCGTCGAACGGCGAGAGCCCGACGGCGTTGGCGAGGTGCGCCAGGTAGTGGTCGACGTAGGTGATCGGCGGTGCGTCGGGCCACAGGTCCCGGAACGTCGCGGTCGCGCCCGCGCGCTCGCCCGCGAGGTTCAGGACCCGTCCCGGCACCTGCGTGAGGTGCTCGACCCGCCACCGCCGCGCGTTCACGTAGCCGCTCGGGATCGTCTCGAGGTCGATGACAGGGTTCCACGCGACCGCAATCTCGTCGACGTCGTGCAACGACGCACCGGCCTCGCGCAGGCACGCGTCGATCGCCCGGACCGGGAACACGCTGCTGCGCTTCACGCGGTCGAGCCGCTCCTCCGCCACCGCAGCGACGACCTCGCCGTCCTCGACGACGCACGCCGAGCAGATCAGCACGTCGTGGCAGATCCCGAGGATCCTCATAGCGCGCTCCTTGCGGTCTCCTCGGACGCGGGGCCCTCGAAGTTCGGCGTGGTCGCGTGGCCGGGCCGGCTGACGCCCTCCGGGTGGAACAGGACGCCGAAGGTGCGCAGGACGATGCGCAGATCGAGCAGGAACGACCGGTGATCGACGTACCACACGTCGAGGGCGAACTTCTCGTCCCACGAGAGCGCGTTCCGCCCGCTCACCTGCACCAGGCCGGTGATGCCGGGCCGCACCTCGTGCCGGCGCATCTGCTCGGGCGTGTAGCGCTCGAGGTACTCCATGAGCAGGGGGCGGGGACCGACGATGCTCATCTCCCCGCGCAGGACGTTCACGAGCTCGGGCAGCTCGTCGATGCTCGACGTCCGCAGGAACCGCCCGAGGCGCGTCAGCCGGTCGGCGTCGGGCAGGAACTCGCCCGAGCCGTCGCGCTCGTCGGTCATCGTCCGGAACTTGAGCATCGTGAACGGCTCGCCGTCGCGGCCCGGCCGCCGCTGTCGGAACAGCACGGGCCGTCCGAGACGCGTGCGCACGACGACCGCCGTCACCGCGACGATCGGCGACGTCGCGACGAGCGCGCCCGCCGCGACGACGACGTCGAACGCGCGCTTCACGCGATCGCTGTTTCGATGGCGAGCCGTCATGCCGCGGGCACCGTCGCGTGCCGGCCGTCCAGGAGGCGCTTGTAGGTCTCGAGCGTGACGTCGACGACGCGTTGCTGGTCGAACTCCCGGTGCGCCTTCTCGCGTCCGGCCGCGCCCATGCGGCGGCGGGCGCCCTCGTCGGCCGCCAGCGTCGCGATCGCGTCGGCCAGCGCCCGTGCATCGCGCACGGGGAAGAGACGTCCCGTGCGCCCGTCCTCGACGACCTGCCGGCACCCGCGCACGTCGGACGCCACGACCGGAAGTCCCATCGCGGCGGCTTCCATCGCCGCGCGTGGGAAGCCCTCGCGATGCGACGCGAGCGCGAACACGTCCATCGCGGCGTACACGTGCTCCATGTCGTCGCGGACACCGAGGAAGCGCGTGCGCGTGCCGCGTGCAACCGGCGCGAGGTCGGCCGGCGTGATCGCATCGGCCTTGACGTCCTCGAACGGCCCCACGACGACGAACACCACGTTCGGGGCGCGATCGGCGAGGATCGCCGCGGCGTCGAAGATCTCGCGGTAGCCCTTCTCCCACACCAGCCGGCCGACGACGCCGCACACGACGTCGCCGGGCTCCGCACCGAGCTCGTCGCGCAGCGCCGCGACCCGTGCGGCGGGCACGCGCGAGGGATCGAACCGGTCGAGATCGATGCCGTTGCCCAGCAGCCGCAGCCGCGTGGCGGGGATCCGCAACCGGCGCAGGACGTCGAGGTCCTCGGGGTTCTGCACGAGCTCGGCGTCCGAGCACGACGCCGCGACCCGCTCCATGCCGTAGACGACCGCGCGCTTCGCCCACGGGTCGGCGGGGAGCGCGTAGAGCCCGTGCACGGTGTTCACCACGACGGGGACCCGCGCGGCCCGCGCCGCGATGCGTCCGTACACGCCCGTCTTCGGGTTGTGGGTGTGCACGATGTCGGGTCGCAGCGTCCGGAACAACCCGTACAGCTCTGCGAGGGCGCGCACGTCGCGGCGCGGCGTGAACGAGCGCGTCGAGAACTGCAGCGGGTGGAACTCGATCCCCCAGGTGTGCAGGCGGTCGGTCCACGGTCCGGGCGCGGCGGCGGTCACGACGTCGTACCCCGCGTCCGCGAAGGCGCGGAGCTGCGGGCCGAGCAGCGTGACGAGGCTGATGTCGCTCGTGGTGAGGTGCAGCACGCGCGGACGTCCGGTCACGACGCCGCCCTCGCGTAGCGCAGGCGGTTCACCGCGCGGCGGACGTCGTCCTCGAGGCGCATGCCCCCGCGTGCCTTCGCCGCGAAGCCGGCCATGTCGTCGGACGCCTGCACGGGCGAGCGCGCCAGCCGGTGGGGATCCGTACGGCCGTACGCGTTCGCGTGCGTGCCGGCGAGCGCGGCCGACGAGAACCGGGCGCGGACCGCCGCGTCCGCCGCGCGCGACCCCGCCAGCGACTTCGGGTAGGCGAAGTGCCGGGGGCGCACGCCGAGGCGCGCGCCGATGAGCTCGACCGACCTGTCGAGCTCCTCCACCACGACGGCGTCGGGCACGCGGTCGAGCAGCGCGTGGGTGTGGGTGTGCGAACCGACGGTCACGAGACCGGTCGCGACGGCGTCGCGCAGCGCGTCCCACGACAGCGGCGGCGCGCCGTAGGGGAAGGGACGTTGCTCCTCGACGAACGCCGTCGCGACGTAGATCGTCGCCGGGATCCGGTGGCGGGCGAGGACGGGGAGCGCGGTGTCGGCGAAGTCCGCGGTGCCGTCGTCGAAGGTCACGACGACCCGGGCAGGCGGCCCGTCCGCGGGCGGCGTGTCGGCGCGGAGCGCGGCGAGCGCGTCGTCGAGCGACAGGACCGCGCCACCGTCGGCCAGCGCCGCGATCTGGTCCTCGAAGCGGCCGCGGTCGAGGTCGAGCTGCAATCCGGAACCGCCGCCGACGCGGTGGTAGCAGAGGACGACGACCCCGGCGCCCGGGGGCCGGATCCGGTCGGCGACCCGGGCCGACGCCTTCAGCGCCCGCCGTGCGAGTTCCTTCACGTCCCTCCCTGCCGCCGTGCGCACCCGACCTGGCACGGATCGCGCATGCTAACGCCGCCCGCCGGCCGTCGTCCGGGGCGCGGACGCCGCGAATGGTTCAGAAGAGCTCGATGTCGCCGAGGCTCACGTGCCACTCGCCCGGCGGCGGCATCGAGCGGTCGCACACGTCCCGCCACGTGAGGATCGGTCCCTGCCGGGGCAGCCGCACGAAGCCGCCCGCGACCGGGCCGGGCTCGGCGACCCGGATCGCGTACTCCCCGCCCGCCTCGCGCGCCGCCCGTCGCACGAGCGCGTGCGCGAGCCGTCGATCGCCTCCACGCGCCAGGACGTCGGCGACGACGGTCTCGCGTGCCGCGCCGCGAGCGCGCCGACGCAGGAACACCACGCCCTCACGGACGCCACCGGGCGCGACGACGCACCGGTACGGCAGCAGGTCCCCGCCGTAGCGCCAGGCGAGGAACTCGGGCGACCGGGCCGTCCGCAGGCCGCGCGACCGTGGCTGCGACGCGAGCAGCTCGCGCAGCTCCGCGGTGCGCGCGGTGACCGCCGACGCGGGCTCCCCCACGTCGCACGGTGCGGACCACCGGTCGGCGGCCGTCCGCGAGCGCGCCATCCGGAGGAGCCCGGCGGGAGTGCGCGGCCGCACCGCGACGGGAACCCGCCCGACGACGCGCCACCGCATCTTCAGGTAGCCGGGCCGGCTCTGGTCGTTCGGCGTGTTGAACACGAACCCGACCCCCTCGTCGCGCAGCGCGTCGAGCGCGTGCAACGTGAGCCGCGTGAAGATCCCGCGACCCTGGTAGTCGGGGTGCGTCGCGGTGTCGACGGCGCGCACCGCGTCGACCGTCGAGGCGTCGCGCTCGAAACGCCAGCGCATGAGCGTCCGGAAGCCCGCGAGCGCGTCGCCGTCGCACGCGACCCACATCGGCGACGGCCCGAACGCGTTCGTCTCGTGCTTCCAGGAGAAGAGCGCGTCGAAGCGCGCGTCGCGCGGGTCGCGCCCGAGCGACGTCGCGAGCAGCGCGACGATCGCGCCACGGTCGGCGGCCGTCGCCGGGCGGATCACCAGCCCGTCGTCGGTCATGCCGGTGGTCGCAGGACGTCGTCGTACACGCGCTCGATCTCCCGCACCGTCACGCCGATGTCGAACCGCTCGCCTCGCGCCCGCGCCGCCGCGCCCATCGACGCGCGCCGCGCCCCGTCGCGCACGAGCTCGTCGATCGCGTCCGCGAGCGCCTTCGGCTCGCGCGGCGGCACGAGGATCCCCTCGATGCCGTCGCGCACCGCTTCGGGCACCCCGCCGACGTGGGTCGCGACGACGGGCAGGCCGAGCGCGAACGCCTCCATCACCGCGACGGGCAGACCCTCGTTCGACGACGCCAGCGTGAAAACGTCGCACGCCGCGAGCACGCGCACGGCGTCGTCGCGACGGCCGAGCAGCAGCACGCGGTCGCCGAGGCCGAGCCGCGCGTGCAACGCACGGGTCTCGTCCTCCAGCTGTCCCTGCCCCACGGCGACGAACCGTACCGGCGAGCCGCGCCGCTCGAGCAGGCGTGCCGCCTCGAGGAGGTTCGGGTAGTCCTTCTGCGCGCGGAAGTTCGCGATCGTCCCGGCCACGGGCTCGTCCGGGCCGATGCCGAGCTCCGCACGCACGGCGTCGCGCTGCGACCGCTGTGCCGCGATCGCGTCGACGTCGACGCCGTGGATGATGACGCGCGCCCGACGCCGGAGGTACGGCCACATCGTGTCGCGCACCTCGTCCGACACCGCGATGTCGGCAGCGTCGAGCGGGAGCGTGAGGCCGTTGAGCACGCGCGTCGGCGTCGCGAAGCTGTGCCAGGTGTTGTGCAGCGTGTAGACGAGCCTCGGTCGCACGCGTCGCGGCAGGGTGCGCGCGACGAGGCGGGCGATGCCCGCGGGGTACGGCGAGTGCGCGTGCAGCACGTCGACGGGCTCGTCCAGGAGACGCCGGCGCAGACGGGACGCCCATCGGAGATCGCGCTCGTCGTGCACGCCGTAGCAGCGCGCCGGGACACCGAGCTGTTCGAGCGGCTGGACGAGCGCGTCCTTCCAGGGGAGGAGGTAGTCCGTCTCGAACGTGAAGCGCTTCCGGTCGTGGACGGCGGCCGCCGCGACGAGCAGTCGCTCGGCACCGCCCGGACCCAGCCCCTTCACGAGCCACAGGACCCGGGCGCGCGCTCCCGTCACGCGCGCACCCACACCGTGCGCTCGACGGGGCCGCTACCGACCAGCGTCGACACGGTCACGCACCGGAGGCCGCGCGACGCGAGCTCCGCGAGCAGCGCGGCGACGAGGTCGGCACGGTCGTAACGCGGTGGCGGCGCGTCCGTGGCGGTGACGACGAGCGAGTCGTGCAGGACGACGATCGAGCCGGGACCCGCGTTCGCGGCGACGCGTTGCACGACCGTGTCGATCGTGGTGTCGGCCCAGTCCTCGGCGTCGAGCGTCCACGTGACGGGGCGCAACCCGACGAGGCGCGCGGCCGCGACGGTCGTGAGCCGCTGCGCGCCGTGCGGTGGACGGTGCATGCGGACGGGGCGGCCCGTGAGCGCGGAGAGCCGCCGCCTCCCGGCCCGCAGGTGCCGGTACGCCCCAATCGGCGAGAGCGTCGTCAGGCGGGTGTGGTCGGTGCCGTGCAGCGCGACCTCGTGCCCCTCGGCGAGCATGCGGTCCAGCAGGCCCGGGTGCGCGACCGCGCGCTCGACGAGCACGAAGAACGTCGCGCGCGCGCCCGCGTGCGCGAGCGCGTCGAGCACCGCCGGCGTCGACGCCGGGTCGGGGCCGTCGTCGAACGTGAGCGAGACGACCGGGGTGCTCGTGCGCACCCCCCTGAGCGAGGTGAGGGGCGCGAGGACCGGCCGCGCGCCCCGCCACACGACGCGCCGGACAGGACGCGGGACCCACTCGCGGACGCTCGGCGGCACGGCCGGATGGTACGCCCCGCCCTCCTGCGGACCGGGCCGGGCGCGCACCTGCGGTGCGCGGCGCGTGCCGCGCCGTAGTCTCCCGCCCGTGCCGAACGCCACGGACGGCGCCGCCGGGGACGACGCGTCGGACGTCGCGCTGACCGTCGTCGTCCCCGCCCACGACGCGGCCGCGACGATCGGGGCGCAGCTCGACGCGCTACTCGCACAGACCTGGGACCGCCCGTGGGAGATCGTCGTCGTGGACAACGGCTCGCGGGACGCGACCCGCGCCGTCGTCGAGCAGTACGCGCGGCGCGACGCGAGGGTGCGCCTCGTCGACGCACCGGAGCGCGGGAGTGCCGCGTACGCGCGCAACACCGGCATCGCGGCCGCGCGCGCGGAAGCCGTCGCGATGTGCGACGCCGACGACGTCGTCCACGAGGGCTGGGTCGCGGCGATGGGCGACGCGCTCCGCGAGCACGAGCTCGTGACCGGGCGCATCGACGTGCACCTCCTCAACCCGGAGTGGGTCGTCGCCTCGCGGGGCCTCGCGGTCGAGCGCGGCCCGATGACGTTCGGCGACCTGTTCGAGTTCGCGAACAGCGGGAACATGGGTGTGCGCAAGCACGTCGTGGAGCGCTTCGGCGCGTTCGACCCCGCCTACGCGGCCGGCGAGGACATCGAGCTGTCGTTCCGGCTCTGGCAGGCCGGGATCCGGGTGCACTACGTCGAGGGGGCGCTCCTCCACTACCGCTACCGCGACACGTTGCCCGCGCTGTGGCGGCAGGCCCGCGCGTACGGGCGCGTGCAGCCGGCACTCGTGCGGACCGTCGAGCAGGCCGGGTACGGCGTCGCTCCCGACCGCGAGTGGCGGCGGTGGCTCTGGCTCGCGCGACACGCCGGGCTCCTCACCGACCGCGCCGGCCGCGCGCGCTGGATCGGCGTCGCGGGAGGGCGCGTCGGGCGGCTCGAGGGCGCGCTCGATGTCGCGTTCCGACGCCGTCGTGACGCACGTCGTGGTTAAGGTTCGGCCCGATGCGAATCCTGTTCGTGTCCGGCGTCGCGACGGGAGGGTCGGCGCGGAGCACGCGTGAGCTCGCGGCAGGGCTCGCGTCGCGCGGGCACACGGTCGGCGCGCTGTTCGGGACGACGGAACGGCCGCGCCTCCGCGAGGTGCACCGTCGCTCCGTGAACCTGCGGGTGAAGCTCGACGGCTCGCCGCTGTCGACCCCGGTCGCGTGGGCGGGCGGGTTCATCGGACGCCGGCCGCGCCACGCGAACGGCGTCGACGGCGTCCAGACGTGGGAGACGATCGTCCCCGAGAACTCGTTCCCGCTCGTCGCACGGGAGTTCCGCCCCGACGTCGTCGTCGCGAGCAGCATCGACCGGATGTCGTGGCGGAGCATCCGCCCGTCGCTCACGCGGTCGTCGGTCCCCGCGGTGCTCTACATCCGTGAGCAGAACGGCTTCGGCCATCTCACGATCTCGCACGTCTTCCCCGACCTCCTGGTGACGAACTCCGACGCGCACACGAGCCACGCGCGGTCACTGGGCTTCGAGGCCGTGACGATCCCGTCCGTCATCACGTTCGACGGCTGCCTCGTCGAGAGCACGCGTCGACGAGTGCTCTACGTGAATCCCACCCCGCTGTACGGTCTCGACATCGCGCTGGCGCTCGCGCACGACCGGCCCGACGTTCCGTTCCGGTTCGCGGAGTCGTCGCCCATCGACCCCGCCGAGTGGGACGAGCTCGAGCGGCAGGTGGCGTCGCTGCCCAACGTCGAGCTGTGCCACTTCGTCAGCGATCCGCGTGTGATGTTCGCGGACGCCCGCCTCCTGCTCGCGCCCTACCGCACGAACGGGCGGCCGCGCGTCGTCCTCGAGGCGCACGCGAACGGCATCCCCGTGCTCGGGAGCGACCTCCCCACGATCCGGGAGGCGATCGGGCCGGGCGGGATCGTCGTCGACCCCGATGCGCCGCGCGCGGAGTGGGTCCGCGCGCTCGCGGAGCTCGTCGACTCCCCCGAACGCTACGACGCGTACGTGGAAGCGGCGCGCGTCCACGCGGCGCGTCCCGAGGTCGATCCCGCGTCGATCGTCGACGCCTTCGAGCGCGAGCTGAGCGCGCTGGTCGCGCGCTGCTCCTGACGCCCGCGCGGTGGCGTGATGGACCTCAGCGTCGTCATCCCGTGCCGCGACGTCGCGGGCACGCTGCCCGAGCAGCTCGACGCGCTGCTCCGACAGCAGTGGGGCGGCACGTGGGAGATCGTCGTCGTCGACAACCGCTCGACGGACGCCACGGCCGCCGTGGCCCGTTCGTACGCGACGCGTGACGCGCGTGTCCGGCTGGTCGAGGCACCCGACCGTGCCGGGCTCTGCTACACGCGTGCCGTCGGGATCGACGCCGCCGCGTCCGACGAGGTCGCGGTGTGCGACGGTGACGACGTCGTCTCCGACGGGTGGGTGCGCGCCATGGGCGACGCGCTGCGCGAGCACGCCGTCGTCACCGGGCCGCTCGAGGTCGACCGCCTGAACCCGCCGTGGCTCGCGGCGAGCCGGGGCCGACCGAGCCGCACGACGTGCGCGACCTGGTACGGGCTGTTCCCGCTCGTCTCGGGCGGCAACCTCGGGCTGCGCCGCGACGTGTGGCGCGCGGTCGGCGGGTTCGACGACCGCTACCTCGGAGCCGAGGACGCCGAGTTCTCGTTGCGGCTCCACGAGCACGGCGTGCCCGTCCACTTCGAGCCGGCCGCGCTCGTGCACTACCGCTACCGGCGCTCCGCACGGGCCCTCTGGCAGCAAGGTCTGACCTACGGCCACGGCCGGCCGTTCGTGCGCCGCCGCGTCCGCGAGTCGGGGCTCGTGCCGCCGTCGCCCGTCGCCGGATGGCGGTCGTGGGCGTGGCTCGTCGTGCACCTCCCGGACCTCGTCAGTCGTGCCGGACGCGCGCGCTGGCTCTGGGTCGCCGGGAACCGCGTCGGGCAGGTGCGCGGAAGCGTCGAGGCGCGGACGCTCTTCGTGTGAACGTCTACTGGTACTGGCCGTTCCTCCGTCGCGAGGAGCTCGGGCTCGCGTCGGGGGTGGTGGGGCCGGGGGACGAGCTGCTCGTCCACGTGACCGCGCGCGCGACGGATCCGGCGACGTCGTCGGTCCCGGGGTGCACGGTCGTCGCCGCGCTGCCGAACGTCGCGGAGCGACGCGAGCGGTCCCCGCGGTGGCTCGCGTCCCGCGCGTCGACCTACGTCAGGCGCGCGCTCATACGCGATCGGACCGTCCGGTTCGGGCGCTTCGACGTGTGCCACGTCATGTACCTCAACCGCTTCACCGACCCGGTCGCGCTGCGGCGGCTCGGCCGACGGACCGCGCTCGTGTCGAGCGTGCACGACGTCGTGCCGCACCAGCGACGGCTCCCGAAGGCCGCGGAGCGCGCACTGCTGCGTGTGCTGTACGACGGCGCCGGGACGCTCGTCGTCCACCACGACTTCGTCCGGCGCCGGCTCCTCGAGGAGTTCGCCGTCGACCCCGGGCGGGTCTTCGTCGTGCCACTGCAGGTCCCCGAGGTCGCGATCGACCCGCGAGAGGGCGTGCCGTCCCCGCCCGCATCCCGCCCGGTCGTGCTGTTCTTCGGCGCGTTCCGGCGGAACAAGGGCGTCGACGTGCTGCTCGACGCGATCCGGGCGACCACCGGCGAGACGGACGCGACCTTCGTCTTCGCCGGTCGCGGCGCGCCCGACGTCGAGCACCTCGTCGCCTCGGCGGCCGCGAACGACCCGCGCATCCGCGCGGAGATCGGGTTCGCGACGCTCGAGCGGAAGGAGGAGCTGTTCCGCGCGGCAGACCTGGTCGTGCTGCCGTACACGTCGTTCGCGTCGCAGAGCGCGGTGCTCCAGGACGCGTACGCGCACGGTGTCCCCGTGGTCGTGTCCGACGTCGGCGCGCTCGGGGACGCGGTCCGCGAGGACGGGACGGGCGTCGTCGTGCCGCCGGGCGACCGTGTCGCGCTCGCCGGTGCGGTCACGGACGCGCTGGCCGATGACGCGTCGAGGCGCGCGATGTCCGCCGCCGCGGCGAGAATCGCGACGGCCCGTCGACCCGAGGCCGTGGGGCAGGTGCTGCGGCAGGTGTACGTGGACGCGCTGGAGAGGGCATCGCGATGAGGAGGGTCGTCACCCTCGGCCCGCTGGGCCTGCTCGTCGCCGCGACGAGCGTCGGCGTGTCGAGCCTCGCGGCCGCGCCGCCACTGCACCGTGGGACGGCGGCGTGCCCGACGACGTCACCCGTCGTGTGCGAGAACCGGCGGCCGGGAACGCCCGAGCGCGACTGGGCCGTCAAGGGGTCCGGCGACCCGACGATCCAGGGGTTCGCGACGGACATCAGCGTCGACCACGGGCAGACGGTCCACTTCAAGGTCGACACGCCGGCCCGCCGCTACCACCTCGACATCTTCCGGCTCGGCTTCTACCGGGGCGACGGGGCCCGGAAGGTCGCGACCGTCCTGCCGTCGGCACCGCTCCCACAACGCCAGCCGCCGTGCACGCGCGAGACGACCGTGCACGTGCGTCTCGTCGACTGCGGGAACTGGGCCGAGTCCGCGAGCTGGGCCGTCCCCCGTGATGCCGTGTCCGGCGTGTACTTCGCGCGGCTCGTCCGCGACGACACGCGCGGCGCGAGCCAGGTGTTCTTCGTGGTGCGCGACGACGAGCGCCACTCCACGGTGCTGTTCCAGACGTCCGACTCGACGTGGGAGGCGTACAACGACTACGGCGGCACCGGCATCTACACGGACCCTGCCACGGCGAAGGTCAGCTACAACCGGCCCTTCACCACCCGCACGGCGGAGGGCGGCCACGCGGTCGAGAGCTGGGTCCTGTACTCGGAGTACCCGATGATCCGCTGGCTCGAGGCGAACGGCTACGACGTGTCGTACTTCACGAGCGTCGACAGCGACCGGTTCGGCGCGAAGCTGCGCGACCACCGCGTCGTCCTGTCCGTCGGCCACGACGAGTACTGGTCCGCTGGGCAGCGGGCGAGCTTCGTCGCGGCGCGCGACGCCGGTGTGAACCTCGCGTTCTTCAGCGGCAACACGAGCTACTGGAAGACGCGCTGGGAGCCGAGCATCGACGGTTCCCACCAGCCGTACCGCACGCTCGTGACCTACAAGGAGTCGCTCGCGAACTTCAAGACCGATCCGACCGCCGTGTGGACCGGGCTCTGGCGCGATCCGCGCTTCTCGCCGCCCGCGGACGGGGGTCACCCGGAGAACGCGCTCATCGGGACCGAGTACGGCGTGTACGACGTGCCCGCGCTCCCGCTGCGCGTCAGCGCGGACGACGGCCGGCTGCGTCTCTGGCGCCACACCGGGCTCGACCGGCTGCCGCGGGGTTCGAGCGTCACGCTCGCCGCGCAGAC
>Ga0070739_10004201_pt1 | contig 17238 bp, 17 predicted proteins | sample Coa_R1_7_FD_66445 | JGI IMG/M metagenome (GOLD analysis project Ga0070739, IMG submission 66445) | Surface soil microbial communities from Centralia Pennsylvania, which are recovering from an underground coalmine fire - Coalmine... | ecosystem: Environmental > Terrestrial > Soil > Unclassified ... | reverse complement strand
CGCGTACCTCGCGGAGCTGTGGGAGGCGGAGACGCGGCTCGCGGCGGCGCTCGCGGCGCGCGCGGCGGCGGCGGACGGGGAGCTGTTCGAGCCGCCGGGCCGTCCCGAGCGGCTCGAGGTCTCCGACGAGCAGTGGCGGATCGTGGAGCTCGTCCGCACTCGGAAGCTCGTCCTCCTGACCGGCCTCCCCGGCGCGGGGAAGACGCACACGCAGCGCGTCGTCGTCGAGCTCGCGCGGCGGGCGGGCGTCCGCGTCCTGCTCTGCGCGCCGACCGGGAAGGCGGCGCGCCGGATGCGGGACCTGACCGGGCACGACGCGCTCACGATTCACCGCGCGCTCGGCTACTCGCCGAACGAGAACCGTTTCCTGCGGGACGAGGACGATCCGCTCTCGAACGACGTCGAGCTCGTGATCGTCGACGAGGCGTCGATGCTCTCGCTCGAGCTCGCCGACGCGCTGTTCCGAGCCGCCGGCGACTGCCACGTCCTGCTCGTCGGCGACACCGACCAGCTGCCGCCGATCGGCCCGGGCCGCGTCCTCGCCGACCTCGTCGAGAGCGGCGCCGTGCCGCGCGTCCACCTGACGGCGATCTACCGCCAGGCGGCGCGCTCGTTGATCGTTCGCAGCGCGCGCCGGATCAACGAGGGCCGGCCGCCGTTTCTCTCGCTCGACGAGGCGCGTGCGGAGCTCGGCGAGCAGGAGCTCGACGACGACTTCTTCTGGATCTCGCGCAGCGGGCCCGAGACGCTCCGCGAGGCCGTGCTCGAGCTCGTCTGCGAGGCGCTGCCGAGGCGCGGCTTCGATCCGCGCACCGAGGTGATGACGCTGGTGCCGATGCGGCGCGGCACGGTCGGCCTGCTCGAGCTCAACGCCGAGCTCGAGCGCCGGCTCAACCCGCGCGGGACGCCGGTCGTCCGCGACCTGCGCACCGGCTCGCGCGTCGTCCAGACGCGCAACGACTACACGCCCGAGCGGGAGGTGATGAACGGCGAGGTCGGGTTCCTCGCCGCGTGGGACGAGGAGGAGGGCGAGGCCGTCCTGACGCTGGACGAGGGCGAGCGGGACGTCGTCGTCCCGGCCTCGGCGCTCGAGACGTACGAGCTCGCATGGGCGTTGACGATCCATCGCGCCCAGGGCTCGCAGTTCCCGGCGGTCGTCGCGCCGTGGTCGTCGCAGTACCACGTGATGCTGTCGCGGCCGCTGCTCTACACCGCGGTCACGCGCGCGCAGCGCCTGTGCGTCCTCGCCGGCGAGCAGCGCGCGCTGGCGACGGCGGTCGCGCGCGGGGAGGGGCGGATGCGGCACTCCTCGCTCGCCGACCGGATCCGCTAGCCAGTAGTGCCCCCAACGGGATTCGAACCCGTGCTACGGCCTTGAAAGGGCCGCGACCTGGACCGCTAGTCGATGGGGGCGGCGCGGGTCAGGCTACCGGCGCTCGCGGTCATAGCGAACCCCAAGGCCGGACACGGCCTACCGGGCCCCGCACCGGGTTGCCGGCCCCGGCACGCCGGGGTACCGGGCCAAATTCCCACGGCGAGCCCGGCACGTCGCTCCGAAGCTGCGTTCAGGCGTAAGGGACGCTCGCCCAGCGGAGCGTTCCCTAGGCGTCGGTTGAGGCTTCTTCGTCGACGAAGCGTTCGGTGTAGTTCTCTGGATCTAGGCAGCTCTCGCGGATGACCGACCATACTTCCGCGCCGTTCGCTGGAGCAGGGTCATTCCGGAGCACTGGCTAGCTGAGCTTCCTCGATCCGACGGCTTCGATGTCATCTGGCCGGACGCCGGCCCAGCGCCCCGCGGTGCCGCCCTCCTCGCCCAGCGGCGCGCAGGCCGATGATCTAGACGCGCCCGAGTCCGCATCCTCGACTCGAGCCGGCTCCTGCGAAGCCGCCCTGCTACGGTGATGTGGTTACCGAGCGAGTGCCGGTTGCGCGGGACCGCGCCTCTCCTGCCCGTTCCTGAGACGCAGAGGAGGTGACTATGGCAACCGGAACCGTTAAGTGGTTCAACTCCGACAAGGGGTACGGATTCATCACCCCTGACGAAGGCGGCGAGGATTTCTTCGTCCACCACAGCGCCATCGTGGGCCAGGGCTACAAGACGCTGGCGGAAAACGCCAAGGTCGAGTACGAGCCCGGCCAAGGCCCGAAAGGGCCCCAGGCGGCGAACGTCACCGTCATGAACGGCCCGACGTGAACTCCACCCAAGGGAGGAATGCATGGCCGGAAGTCAGCAGACGCACGCCAAGCGGGCACGCGAACTCGCTCTCAAAGAGCGTCGTGAACGCAAGCAGGCGAAGAAAGCGGTGGCTGCGGCCCAACGCGCCGCGGGCGGTGCCCCCGCCGCCGGCAGCACAGAAGAAGCGGAAAGGGACGGCGAGTCTCCAGCAGCCGAGTGGATCCAATGAGCACGCAGCGGCGAAGCGACGGCGGGCTCCCGCGTCAGGTGTCCAGGCTTCCGGGCAGGGCCCCGGTGGAGGAAGACTGGCCGGGCGCCAATGAGGCCAAGTCCGAGAAGCTGCGCGGGAGGAGCATGCAGCGTCGCGCCAGCCAGCGTGGCTATCAACTTCGCCATTCGGCTTACGGCTATGCATTGATCGATCCAGCGCGCAAGCCAGTGGACGGTCGCAGCAACCTGAGCCTGGACGAGGTCGAGGCACTGCTCGATCGGCCGCCTGGCCGATGACGGCCGGGCCGGTTGACGCGCGCTCCGCCGCACTCGACGCGTATCTCGTCCGGCGCGCTGCGAACGGCTTCCGCGTCGAGACGAGGAGCGGCGGCCAGGCTGTGATCTTGCGCCGCCATCGCTTGCACTTCCTGTTGCGCTGGTTCGCTCATGGGCTAGCCGAGCAGCGACTGGTCGTCTCGGTCGACCAGCACGGCCAGATCGTCGCGCGCGCGGCCGAGCCAGTCCGCTGGTGAACCTGAGCCCGCGGACCGTCGAGCCGGCCGCGGCCGAGCCCCCGGCAGGTAGCGAGGGACGGACGGGGTCGTTATCCGGGCAGTGGTGCTGAAAGCCGTGCCGAGTGAACGTCCACCCGCTCGAGCCAGGGCGTGGCGCCGAGCCGCTCGAAGATCTGCCGGGCCTCGGCGAGCAGCGCGGGCGAATCCTTCGCTCCCAGCTCCGCGAGTTCGAGGAGGGACATGGCGAGGTAGTACGGGGTGTCGAGCGCGCGGAAGCGGTCGGCGGCTCGGGTGAGCTCGTCCACGGCGCCGTCCGAGTCGCCGCGAAGGCTGAGCAGGCGGCCGCGGAAACGGGCTGCGTACGCGGCGAGTAGGGGCGATTGCTCCGAGGGCGTGAGCCGGTCGAACAGTCCGAGCAACGCATCCACCTCATCGAGGTCGCCGAGATCGAAGGCCGCTTCGCACGCCTCGAACCACAGGGCCTTGTAGAACTGATGCAGCGGTTCCGGGTACATCTCGAGGCTCTCGCGAGCTGCGGCGAGTGCCTCGCGCGGTCGGCCTTCGGCTCGCAGGACTCCAGCCTCGACGCCGGCGTATCCGCTTCGCAGCTGCAGCTCGCCCGATGTTTTCTGCCCGGCTCCAGCTTCGAGCGCGGAGCGGGCCGCGGATAGGTCGTTTCGGCTGAGAGCGAGCATTGCCGAGGCCCTCATCTTCTCGACGGCCACGTGGGTGTCCGGAAGGACGAGCCGCTGCACGATTTCCTCGACTTCGCGCCATTCGCCGAGCGACCAGCGGCTGTAGGCGAGATGGCCGAGGGCGCGCTGCTCCTGTACGGCGTCGCCTTTCCGGCGCGATCGCTCGATCAGCTCGAGTTGGATCTCGATCGCCTCCGCGAAGCGGTCACGAGCGTTGAGCTGGTGAGAGAGGTTGTGAAGGGCGCGGATGAACGGGTCGCCGAGATCGCTCTCGTTGCCCAGCGCTATCGCGTGACGCAGCAGCGCGAGTCCCTCCTCGTGGCGCCCGGTGTGGTCGAGCAGAAGGCTCTTGGTGTTGAGCGCGTCGACGAGGACGCCGGGGAGGACAAGCGCCTCGGCGATCTCGAGCGCCCGCTCGATCCGCTCCGATGCGAGCTCCTTCTCCCCGAGGAAGAAACGCAGTCGGCCGAGCGCTTCGGCCAGCTCGGCGAGCTCCGGCGCGGGCTCGCTGTCTGCGAGCTCGGCGAAAGCCTCCTCCATGCGCTCCGCCCCGCCGGCGATGTCGCCGGAGAACCACATGGTGAAGCCGAGCGCCGCCGTCAGGCGGGCGATCCGCTTCGCCTCTCCCTCGGCGCGATAGAGCTCGATCGCCCGCTCGTACAACGTGAGCGCCTCGGGATATCGCCCGCCAATCTGCGCGGCCAGGCCGGCGCGTTCCAGCAACTCAGCCTGCCAGACAGGCTCGCCGGCGAGCGCTGCCGCCTTTTCGAAGTACCGCTGCGCTTCCTCCGGCGCGGCGAGCGACGCGGCGCGATCTCCGGCGACCGCCAGACGCTCGGCCGCCTTCAGCCGGATTGCCGGCGCGTCGTCCGCATCCGGCGCGGCCTCGTACGCATCGAGGTAATGGGCCGCGACCACCGCCACTGCTTCCTGCTCGGCCTGGCCCCCCGACTGTTCGAGGTGCTCGGCCGCGGCGAGGTGCTTCGCCTTCCGGTCGGCCTTCGCCAGCGTCTCGTAGGCGATCTGCTTCAGGAGGTCCTGGAGAAACGCGTACTGACCGCGCTCCGGGGAGCGTGGATCGGCCTGCACCGACAGAACCTCCTTGCGCATCAGCGAGGCGAGAAGCGGTTCGAGCGCGGGCTCGTCCAACCGGGCGAGTGCGGCGAGACCGGCCTTCGTGAAGCTCTTGCCCAGCACCGCTGCGTCTTGGAGGATGCGCCGCTCCTCGGCCTCCAGGCCGTCGAGCCGGGCGGCGACGAGAGCGTGCAAGGTCTCCGGTACCTCCAGCGCCTCGATCGGGCCGGTCGGCTGGTAGGCATCGCCCTCGCGGGTGAGCAAGCCCCGGTCGAGCAGCATGCGCACGGTCTCGACCGCGTAGAGCGGCACGCCTTCGGCGCGGTCGAGGATACGCGTGCGCAGGTCGGCGGGCAGTCCCGGCACGAAGCCGACGAGCAGCTCTTCCATCGCGGCGGGCGAGAGCGGCTCGAGCGAAAGCGTCGTCGCGTTGCGACCGGCAGCGCCGAATACCGCCCGGCGCTGCGCGAGCTCCGGCCGGGCGAGCGCAAGCACGAAGAGGGGATGCGCCCGCGACCACTCCAGGAGGTATTCGATGAATTCGAGCAAGGCCGCGTCGGCCCACTGGAGGTCCTCGAAGACGAGCACGACGGGGCTCCGCTCGGCGAGTCGTTCGAAGAAGAGTCGCCAGGCCGAGAACAAGTCCTGCCGGTCGCTGGCCTCATGCTCCGCCAGACCGAGCAAGTGTGCGAGGCGCGGCTCGAGCCACGCGCGCTCGGCGGCGTCCTCGACGCGTTGCTCGAGCATCGCGCGCAGCCGCGCCAGCGCCTCGTCCGGTTCGTGCTCTTCGGCGATCAATGCTCGCATCCGGACCATTTCCGCGAGGGCCCAGTAGGCGACTCCGTCGCCGTACGCGAGGCAGCGCCCACGGTGCCACAGCACCTCCTCGACCAGGCCGTCGAGGTATTTCTCGAACTCCCAGGCGAGTCGAGACTTGCCGATGCCTGCGATGCCGACAACCGAGACGAGTTGCGCCTGCCGCCCCTCCGCCGAGCCGTGGAAGTGCTCCTTGACGAGGCGGAGCTCGCGCGCGCGGCCCACGAACGGTGGCTCGAGCTCGCTCGAGGCTCGTGCGCCGCCGCGGATAGAGGTGACGCGGAGGGCGCGGAACAGGGAGATCGGCTCCGCCTTTCCTTTCAGCTCGTGCTCGCCCGCCGGCTCGTAGGCGATGGCTGCCGCCGTCGCGCGCCGGGTGACGTCGCCGACGAGGACGGTGCCCGGAGCTGCCACCGACTGGATGCGCGCGGCGGTGTTCACGAGGTCGCCCGCGACCATCCCCTCGCCGTCTGCTTCGAGGTTGACGGCCGCCTCGCCGGTGAGCACACCGGCCCGCAGCTGAAGTTCCGCAGCTCCGATCTCCTCGCCGAGCGCCGCAACCGCGGTGACGAGATCGAGTGCGGCACGAACGGCTCGTTCCGCGTCGTCCTCCTGAGCCGTCGGCGTGCCCCAGACCGCCATAACCGCGTCGCCGATGAACTTCTCGACCGTCCCGCCGTAGATCCCGATCAGGCGGCGGCAGGTGTCGAAGTAGCGGGACAAAAGCTCCCGTACGTCCTCTGGATCGCGGGACTCCGACAGGGGCGTGAAACCCACGAGATCGGCGAACAGCACGCTGACCAGGCGGCGCTCGGCGAGCGGCGTTCTCGCACTCGCTGACGGCGTGCCGGCAGGGGTCGGAGTGGTCGCCCGAAGCGGGGAGCCACATTCGTTGCAGAACCTTCCCCCCGGCGCGTTCGCAGCGCCACAGGCGTGACACAGCGCGGCCATGGCAGTCCCGCAATCGCTGCAGAACTTCGCGCCCTCCGGGTTCTCGGCGCCACAGTTCGTGCACACCGACATGGCCGGAGCCTATCCCGCGGCTATAGCGGCTTCTAGAGCCCGGCGCGCTAGAGGTACATGACCCAGTCGGGGGTCGCGCCGCAGGAGCAGTCCTTGTGCTTCGCCGTGCAGGTCCGGCAATCCCAGTACTCCCACCAGATCCACTTCAGGTGCTGGACCTCGAGGACGAAGAGGGCGAGGATCCACAAGAGGGTGGCCGTCTGCGACACGTTCGCACGGTGGCACAAGAGCGGGCGGCCCGCAATGGGCCGCCCGGCTCATCCGTGCGATCTGCGTGTCCTACCAGCGACGGGCGCCGGCGCGGCCGATCCCGCCGGTGAACAGGCTGATCAGCCAGATCAGCGCGAGCACGGCGGCGACGATGAACAGCCAATGGACCACGAATCCGACGCCGAAAGCGATCAACGCCAGGATTGCAAGCAACACGAGTAGCAGCATCGTTCCTCCCTTCCACCCGCTGGGGAGTCGTTTCAGGGTGTCGATAGAAGAAACGGCCGAGGCCGCCGGGCGGTTACGCCGCCAGCGGCGAAAGAATCAGGATCGTGCTTCCGTCCTGCGCGCGGGCGAGGCTGAACGAGTACGAATGGCCGCGGATCGCGCCGTCGACGAACTGCTGCTCGCGTGGGCTCATCGTCGTCTCCGAGGGCGCCTGCGGCGCGAGCGTCCGGTCGAGCGGGCGATTCAGCTCCGGCCCGAGGTCGCCGCGGCGGAGGTAGATGACGGTCGGGGAGGCGGTCGCCGAGCGCGGCGGCATCAGCGCGATCACGCTGTTCACCCCGCTGTCGTAGTGGAACGTGTAGAGCGCGAGCTCGAGGATCTCGCGCAGGACGACCCGGCCGCGGGCGACCGACGGCGTCCCGGTCGCGATCGTGCACGCGGTGCCGAGTCCGCAGAGCGTGTACATCACGCTGCTTCCGCCCGAGATCGGGACCACCTGGTCGGCGTTGCCCTGCGCGTCCCGCAGCGCGACGTAGCCGAGGGTGAACGTCGTCCGGTTGGCCGAGACCGACGGCGCCTTCGCGATCACCTCGTTCAGCTGGGCGCCGGTCGGGAGGCGGTACTGGCCGGCGACGTGCCGGCCGATCTCCTCGGCCGCTCCGAGGCCGCCGCCCTTCGGCTGCCAGGTCGACCAGTGCGAGTCGGAGGTCGACGAGCCGCGCGAGGTGAGCCCGATCGCGAGCGCGGCGGCCCCGATGCCGAGGGCGAGGCCGAGCACGCCGTAGATGGCGAGGAAGCGGAAGCGATGCGGCACGTACGCCCGCTCGCCGATCGCCTCGGGGCTGGAGCCGGCGTCGCCGAGGTCGGAGCGGACCTCGCCTACATCGGAGGCCACGTCTCCTCCTTCGTCCAGTCGAGCTCGGGCTTGCGAAGGTTCTGTGCGTTCAGCAGGTCGACGAGCTCGTCGCCGTAGATCTCCTCCTTCTCGATCACGGCCTGCGCGATCCGCTCGACGCCTTCCTTGTTCTCGAGGACGAAGGCGTAGGCGGTTGCGAACGCCTCGCCGACGAACTGCGCGGCCAGGGGCCGCTTGGCCCGGTCGCTCAGCGCGTCGAACTGGTTCACCGAGCGGTTGAGCAGCCGGTTGCCGATCTCCTCGAAGCGCCTCTCGATCCGCTTCTCCGCGCGGTCGCCGGTGACGCCCTCGAACGCGTGTCCGTTGACGTGCGTGCGCCGCGGCGCCATCCCGGCGGCGCCGACCATGGTGCTCGCCAGCCACGTCGCCGACTGCAGGTCGCCGCCGACGCCGTTCGAGTTCTCGCCGTAGAAGACGGTCTCCGCGGCCATCGCTCCGAGGATGTGGACGAGGCCGCCGAACCACTCGCTCTGCCACTGGCTGAAGCGCTCTTCCTTCTGGTACGCCTGGTGGTGCCCGAGCGCGCCGCCGCGCATCTTGATCGAGATCCGGCTCGACTCCAGGTCGGGCCGGTAGATGTGGGCGGCGGCGGCGTGGCCCGCCTCGTGGATCGCGACGGCGCGCGTCTCGTGCTCGACGTAGCGGACGCCGACGGCCGTGCCCGACTCGACCACCGTCATCGCGTCGACGAGGTGGTGCCACTCGAAGGCGATCTTCCCCTCGTGGTGCGCATTCGTCAGCGCCATCGAGCAGATCTGCTCGATCATCGCGGGCGAGAAGCCGTTCGTGATCCGCGCGATCTCGTCGCGGCGCTTCGGCGAGTCGAGCTCGGTGTCGTGCGCGACCCTGTCGAGGTAGAGGTCGAAGATGTCCTTGCGGTCGTCCTTCGTCGGCGTGCGGAACCAGACGTGACGGCCCATCCGGCCCGGCCGCGTCAGTGCCGGGTCGAGCACCTCCATCGGGACGTTCGTCGCGCCGATGAAGTAGATCTGCGCGTCGAGCGGGCGCGGCGGCGGCAGGCGCAGGCTGACGGCGCCGATCCGGCGCGGTACGACGTAGACCGCGTCCAGGAACGAGTTGATGCGGTTCGTCAGGATCCGGCGCATGAACGGCGGGTTGTCGATCCCGTCCATCGTCACGAGCAGCTGGTTGAGGGCGAGCTGGCCCTGTCCGCCGCCGAACATCCCGGGGAAGACGCCCTGGTTGACGAGGTTGCCGAGCTTCTGCGACCAGGCCGGGTAGGGCGAGCGCGGCTCCGGCGCACGCTGGCGGAACATCCACTCGCGCCAGGAGCGGTCCTCGACGACCACGTCGCCGCTCGGGTTGATCGCGCCCATCGCTCCGTAGTACGGCTGCTCAGGCCCGGGCAGTTTGTGGTGGTCGCCGCCCGCGAGCGCCTGGCGGCGAAGGCCGACGGCGTCGATCTCGTCGATGAAGACGATGCACTGGCCGCCCCACTTGCGCGCGAGCCGCTTCGCCTTGCGCGCGAGGTAGCGGACGATGATCGCGTCGATCCCGATGAACGTCTGCGCGAAGCCCGAGCCCGGGATGGAGACGAACGGCGAGTTGAAGCCGGTGGCGATCGCCTTCGCGAGCATCGTCTTGCCGGTGCCGGGAGCGCCGAGGAAGAGCAGCCCGCGCTCGCGCTTGCCCCCCGCCTTCTCGAACGCCTCGCCCGACTGCCAGAGCGTGACGATCCGCCGCACCTCCTCCTTCGCCTCGGCCTGGCCGCGCACGTCCTCGAGCCGGACTCCCCATTCCGCGTCGCCGGGCTCGTAGCCGCGGATCTGCGAGATGCCGAGCATCATCATCGGCCCGAGGATGACCGCGAAGTTGAAGAGGAAGTAGATCGGCAGGAGGACGATCAGCCCGATCGACGACCCGGGGTGGGCGAGGTGGTGGCCGGCCTTGCTGAAGAAGGCCGCGAAGGTTCCCCACCACGTGACGCCCGGATCGTGCTTCGCGACCTGGATCAGGAACCAGACCGTGACGAGGCCTCCGACCCAGATGCCGACGCGGTAGGCGAAGCGCCAGGTCCAGGCGCGCCGGCGGTTGACGACGTCCTCCTCGCGCAGGCGCGTCTCGTCGGTGCCGAACAGGCTCGGCCAGGGGATCAGGCGCCGCGTCAGCAGGTCGACGAGGCCGCGGAAGGTGATGACGACGGCGGCCGTCGCGAGGAGCGCCTTCCAGGTCACGAGGTGCGCCTCGCGGTGGAAGGCGAAGAAGATCCCCGGGCTCGTCAGGAGCGCGACGGCCGTGGCAAGGCGCGCCAGCCTCCGGAGCTCCGCCGCGAGCGCTACCGATTCTTGACTCGACCGAAGCGGAGACGCCATGTCCGCGGTCGCCATCGACGGAATATAGCCACGAATCTCACAGCCTCCCGCGCGCCGCACGGACACCGCACTAAAGTCGAGCCGTGGCCCACCTCGACCTGACCGGCAAGCGGGCGATCGTCACCGGCGCCTCCTCCGGGATCGGCCGCGCCACCGCGCGCGCGCTCGCCGAAGCGGGAGTCCGCGTCGCCGGGGGAGCCCGGCGCGTCGACCGGCTGGAGACGGAGGTCGCGCTCGAGCTCGACGTCACCGACCCTGAGAGCTGCGAGGCGTTCGTCGCGGCGGCGGTCGAGCGGCTCGGCGGGCTCGACATCCTCGTGAACAACGCCGGGCTCGCGCTCGGGCGCGCGCCGTTCGACGAGTCGAGCGAGGAGGACGAGGCGACGGTCTTCGGCGTCAACGTGCTCGGGCTCGTCCGCATGACGCGGCTCTGCCTGCCGCACTTCGCCGACTGGGGGCACATCGTCAACATGGGCTCGGTCGCGGGTCGGGTCGCCTACGAGGGCGGCGCGACGTACGTGACGTCGAAGTTCGCCGAGCGCGGCTTCACGTACGCGCTGCGCGAGGACCTGCTCGGCCGGCCGATCCGGCTCACGAGCGTGGACCCCGGCCTCGTCGAGACGGACTTCTCCCTCGTCCGCTTCAAGGGCGACGAGGAGAGGGCCGCAGCCGTCTACCGCGGGATCGAGGCGATGCAGCCCGAGGACATCGCGGACTGCATCCTCTTCGCGCTCACGCGGCCGTGGCACGTGAACGTCGACGAGATCGTCGTCAAGGCGCGCAACCAGGCATCCGGCGGCAGGATCCTGCGCGACGAATGAGCTGGCGCGTCGTCATCGTGACGCGCATCCCGCCGGCCCTCGCAGGCTTCGACGCGGTCCTCCGCGAGGTGGGACACGAGCCGGTCGCGCTCCTGACGCTGCGGAGCGGCGACGGCCGCTACGGGCCTGCCGAGGAGGACGCCGCGCTGCTCGCCGGCGCGCCGGCCGGGCTCGACGTGCTGCTTCCGGCACGGCGCGCCTCGATCGCGCCGCTGCTCGCCTCGGTGCAGCCCGACCTCGTCGTCTGCATGGGCTTCCCGTGGAAGATCCCGCTGGATGCGCTCGCCGTCCCGCGCCTCGGCTGGATCAACGGCCACCCGTCGCTGCTGCCGCGCCACCGCGGCCCGATCCCGATCGCCTGGGCGATCCGCGACGGCGACAGCGAGATCGGCGTCACCTTCCACCGGATGGACGCGGAGCTCGACACCGGCGCGATCCTCGCCCAGCGCACGTTCCCGCTCGGCGAGTACGAGCCGCCGGACGACTTCTACCCCCGCCTCGGGCCGCCGGTGCTGGAGACGTTCGCCGCGGCGCTCGAGCGGCTCGCCGCCGGCGACGAGGGGACACCGCAGGAGGGCGGGAGCTACGAGACGTTCTTCAGCGCGGAGGACGTCTGGCTCGACCTGTCCCGGCCGGCGCAGGAGGTGCACCGGCTCGTCTGGGCGTGGCGCTACGCCGGAGGGCTCGGGGAGCCGCTCCGCGGCGCGCTGCTCGAGCTCGACGGCGTGCCGGTGCGCGCGCTCGCGACGTCGCTCGCGGAGGTCGAGGGCGCGCGGGAGATCGCGTGCGGCGACGGCCCGCTCTGGCTCGTCGAGACCGAGGAGCTCAGCTCGGAAGAGGCCAGGCGGACCAGCGCTCCACCTCGACCCACGCGCTGACCCGCTCGGCGTTCCGGTTCTCGAACGGCCCGCCGCCGTAGCGGATCGAGAGGCGGTCGATGTCCCGCAGCTCGGGATCGTCCTCGATCGTGACGGCGTGGCCGAGTAGCGTGACCTGCCGGTACCAGCTCTCCGCGGCGAGGACCGTGAGCGCGACGGCCGGATTGGCGCGGAGATAGCGCAGCCGCAGGCGGCTCGCGTCCATGTTGAGCAGGATGCGGCCGTCCTCCCAGTCGTACCAGGTGGCAGCGCTGTGCGGCGTCCCGTTCGGGCTGACCGTGGCGACGACGGCGGGGTTCGCCAGCGCGAGGAACGCGTCGATCTCGGGCGGGACGGGGGCGCGGGGCATCGGCGCGAGCCTACCCGGCCGCCTTCTTCTCGGCCCAGCGCTTCAGCCCGGCGTACGACTGCCAGAACGGCATCGCCTGTCCATAGGCTTCCGGGTCGTCGTGCGAGTCGGACAGCTCGGCGAGCGCGTGGGCGACGAACTCCTCCTCGCTCGCGCCGCCCTCGACCGAGTCGGCCCAGTCCTCGAGCGTGAGGCGGAACTGCGCGAGGTGGCGGCCGGGATCCTCCGCCACGCCGAAGTGGATGAGGGCGAGGCGCTCCGGCCCGCGGCGCTCGATCTCGTCCAGCGTGCGCTCCCACGCGTCCACGTCGACCTCGGGCGGCGGCGTCGGCGGCAGCACGAAGCGGCCGGGCAGGACCCGGACGCCGCACGCGTCGCCGGCGTACAGCGTGCCGTCGGGGTCGAGGTAGCAGACGTGGTGGGAGGCATGGCCCGGCGTGGGGAAGCAGTCGAGCCCGAGGACGTGCTCGCCGACCGGGTGGACGTTCTCCTCCGGCACCGGCGCGAGCTCGCCCCAGAGCGAGTCGAAGGAGTCGCCGTAGAGCCGGCGCGCGCTGCGCTCGAGCCGCTCGGGGTCGACGACGTGCGGCGCGCCGATCGGCGAGACGTGCACCTGCAGGCCGGGATGCTCGCGGACGAGCACGCCCGCCGCTCCCGCGTGGTCGAGGTGGATGTGGCTCAGCAGCAGGTGGCGGACGTCCGTGAGCTCGAGCCCGTGCTCGGCCAGGCCCGCCTTCAGCGCGTCGACCGTCGTCGTCGGGCCGCAGTCGAAAAGTGCGGGGCCGTCCTCCGTGTCGAGCAGGTAGCTCGCGATCACGCGCGAGCGGCCGAGGTGGTGGAGGTCGATCGGCTCCGGGGCCGCCACCTACGATGCCTCTCGCTCGCGGGCCTCGGCGAGGATCTTCTCCGCCTCGCTGCGGTTCCCCCAGCCGCGCGTCTCCGTCCGCTTCGACGGCTCCAGGTCCTTGTAGCGCTGGAAGAAGTGCTCGATCTCGTCGCGCAGCTCGTTCTGGACGTCGTGGATGTCGGCGATCCGCTCGAACGCGGAGTCGCCGCGCGGCACGCAGAGGAGCTTCTCGTCCGGGCCCTTCTCGTCCTCCATGTGGAAGACGCCGATTGCGCGCACGCGGATCCGGCAGCCGGGGAAGGTCGGGTCGGAGACGAGCACGAGCGCGTCGACCGGGTCGCCGTCCTCGGCGAGCGTCCCCTCGACGAAGCCGTAGTCGGCCGGATAGGACATGGCCGTGAAGAGCCGGCGGTCGAGGACGATGCCGCCGAGCTCCGCGTCCCACTCGTACTTGTTCCGCGAGCCCGCCGGGATCTCGACGAAGACGACCGTCTCGTCGCTCATCGCGAGCGGGCGGCCGCGGGAACGAGCGCCTGCTCCAGGTCGTCCACGAGATCCACCGCCGACTCGATCCCCACCGAGAGCCGGACGAGGTTCGGCGGCGCGGCGAACGGCGCGTCGGCGGTCGCTGCGTGCGTCATCCGCGCCGGCACCTCGATCAGGCTCTCGACGCCCCCGAGCGACTCCGCCAGCCGGAAGAGGCGCGTGCGCGCGGCGAGCGCCTCCGCCTCCTCCGGGGACTCGGCGAGGAACGAGACCATCCCGCCGAAGTCGCGCATCTGGCGAGCGGCGGTCGAATGGCCGGGGTGGCGCGGCAGGCCGGGATAGAGGACGCGCTCCACGCGCGGGTGGCGCTCGAGCATCGACGCGACCGCGATCGCGTTCTCGCAGTGCTGACGTATCCGCACGGCCAGCGTCTTGATCCCGCGCAGGACGAGCCAGCAGTCGAACGGGCCGGGAACCGCGCCGAGCGACTTCTGCAGGAAGCGCAGCCGCTCCGCGACCGTCGGGTCGTTCGTCGCGGCGAAGCCGCCGACCACGTCGGAGTGGCCGCCGAGGTACTTCGTCGTCGAGTGGACGACGACGTCGGCGCCGAGCTCGAGCGGGCGCTGCAGGTACGGCGTCGCGAACGTGTTGTCGACGACGAGCAGCGCGCCGGCTCCGTGCGCCGCGTCGGCCGCCGCCCGGATGTCGACGACGTTGAGCATCGGGTTCGAGGGCGTCTCGATCCAGACCATCCGCGTCGTCTCGTCGAGGTGCTCGGCGAGGCCGGGGAAGTCCTCCGCCGGCAGGTAGTCGAAGCGGTAGCCCTTCGGCTCGTAGACCTGCGACGTCATCCGGTACACGCCGCCGTAGACGTCGGCGATCAGGACGACTCGGTCGCCGGGATCGAGCAGGTGCATCAGCGTCGTCACGGCCCCGAGGCCCGAGGAGTAGGCGACGCCGTGCTCCGCGGACTCGAGCGACGCGAGCGCCGTCTCCAGCGCATGCCGCGTCGGGTTCGCCACGCGCGAGTAGTCGTAGCCCTTGTGCTCGCCGACCGCGTCCTGGACGTACGTGGACGTCTGGTAGATCGGCGTGATGATCGCGCCGGTCGCCGGGTCGGGCTCCTGCCCGTCGTGGATGGCGCGCGTCTCGAAGTCCATGGCGGCGATTGTAGGCTCGTCCACGTGGTCGACCGGCGGCAACGCGAGCGGATCATCGCGCGCTGCGAGCGCTTCGTCCCCGCCTGGAACGCGCCGCGCGATCCGGCGGACGAGCTGCGGGCGCTCGCGGAGCGCGCCGGCGCGCAGCTCGACGTCTACGGCTTCGGCGAGAGCGTCGAGCGGCTCGAGGCGCGCGTCGCCGGGCTGCTCGGCAAGGAGGCGGCCGCGCTCTTTCCGAGCGGGACGATGGCGCAGCAGATCGCCCTTCGGATCTGGTGCGAGCGCGGCGGCTGCTCGACCGTCGCGTTCCATCCGCAATGCCATCTCGACGTGCACGAGGAGCGCGGCTACGAGCACCTCCACGGGCTGCGCGCACGGCCGGTCGGCGACCGCAACCGCCTGATCACGCGCGCCGATCTCGACGAGGTCTCGGAACCGGTCGGCGCGCTGCTACTGGAGCTTCCGCAACGCGACCTCGGCGGACAGCTCCCCGCATGGCGCGAGTTGCGCGCGCAGGCGACGTGGGCCCGTACGAACGGCGTCGCGCTCCACCTCGACGGCGCGCGGCTCTGGCAGTGCGGACCGTTCTACAAGCGGCCGCTGCGCGAGATCGCGGCGCTCTTCGACAGCGTGTACGTCTCGCTCTACAAGGATCTCGGAGCGCTCGGCGGCTGCGTGCTCGCCGGCCCGAAGGACGTGATCGCCGAGGCGCGCGTCTGGCGTGTGCGGCACGGCGGACGCCTGTCGACGTTCGAGCCGATCGCGCTCTCGGCCGAGCGCGGGCTCGACGAGCTGCTGCCGCGCATGCCCTCGTTCGTGCGCAAGGCGAAGCAGATCGGAGCGGCGCTCGCGCGCCTCGACGGCGTCGCGGTGGTTCCGGATCCGCCGCAGGTCGCGATGCTCCACGTGCACGTCCGCGGCGAGCTCGAGCGCGTCAACGACGAGCTGTTCGCGATCGCCGAGGAGCGCGGCACGCTGATCGCGTCCGGCTTCTCGCGGACGCCCGTCGCGGACGTGCAGCGCACCGAGATCGGGGTCGGAGCACCGACGCTCGAAGTCCCCACTGGGGAGATCGCGGAGCTGTACGGGGAGCTCGTCGTCCGGGCTGCGAGGCCGAAGCCGCGTCCCCGGCGCAAGCGCGCCGCGCCTAGTAGCGCCAGATCGTCCCGTCGTTCGACATCGAGATGAAGACGCTCGGGCCGAGCGCGAGGACGGCGACCGGCGCGGCTCCGACCGGGAGGGTGCGCGACAGGGCGGCGTGGGAGGGATCGACGATCGAGACCGTGTTCGCGTCGATGTCCGGCACCCACAGCTGGCCGCCGACCCAGTCCGCGTCGAGCGGGTTCCGCCCGATCCGGACGCTTGCGGTCACCTTCCCGGCGCGCGGGTCGAGCCGGTAGACGCGGTCGCGCTCGCTCGAGACCCAGAGCGCGCCGTCGCCGGGCGTGATCCAGTCCGCGGCCGGCACCGCGATGCGCGCCGTGATCCGGTTCGTCGCCGGATCGACCCGGAAGACGCGGCCGAGCCCGAGGTCGCTGACCCAGAGCGCGCCGTCGGCGTAGACGAGCCCGTTCGGATCCTCGAAGCCGTGGATGCGCGCGACGACGCGATTGCGCCCCGGATCCACCCGCGCGACGCCGCCGTCCGCCTCGAGCGAGACCCAGACGCTTCCCGCGCCGAAGGCGGCGGCGAAGGCGCGGTCGCCGACGCGGATCCGGCTCGTGACCTCGAGCGTGGTCGGGTTCACGCGCGCGAGGAGGTCGTCCTGCTGGCTCGCGACCCAGATGCTGCCGGCGCCGGCGGCCAGCCCGTACGGACGGTCGCCGAGCCGCACGCGCCCGCTCACGCGCGGCGCGTGAGGGTCGATGCGGACGAGCCGGTCGAGGGCGAGGTCGGTCGTCCAGAGCGAGCCGTACGCCGAGACGAGGACGCCGGTGACGGCACCGACATGGAGCTTCACCGGCGTGCGGGAGGCGGGAGACGACCCGGACCCGCAGGCGGCGAGCGCGAGGACGGCGGCCGCGAGGGCGAGGCGCGCCACTAGCGCTCGATTCGCTCCGCGCCGAGGAACTCGGCCAGGCTCGCGAGCGGCTCGTCGAGGTCGACCGGCTGCTCGCCCGGCTCCCACCAGAGCCCCTGCACGCGCAGGACGCCTTCCCTCCGCTCGAACACCGGCTCGATGCGGCCGACGATCCGGTCGCCGCTCAGGATCGGCAGGACGTAGTAGCCGTACTCCCGCTTCGCTTTCGGCACGTACATCTCGAGCCGGTAGCGGAAGCCCCAGAGCGCCTCGGCGCGGTCGCGGTCGTGGACGAGCCGGTCGAAGGGCGAGAGGAACGTGACGCGCTCCGGCACCGGCCCGTCCTCGGCTTCCGGGTGCGCGACGAGCCTCCCGCGGACGAGCCGGACGCCCAGCGAGCGGAACCGCTTCTCGTCGAGCAGCCGCTTCGCCTTCGCCGGCGGGATCCTCTCGGTCTCGGGGTACCAGCGATCCGCCAGAT
>Ga0070739_10004199_pt1 | contig 17255 bp, 14 predicted proteins | sample Coa_R1_7_FD_66445 | JGI IMG/M metagenome (GOLD analysis project Ga0070739, IMG submission 66445) | Surface soil microbial communities from Centralia Pennsylvania, which are recovering from an underground coalmine fire - Coalmine... | ecosystem: Environmental > Terrestrial > Soil > Unclassified ... | reverse complement strand
CCCTGGGGTATCAAGGTGACGAAGGTGGAAGTCAAACAGGTGGACATTCCGGAAAATATGCAGCGCGCGATTGCCCGCCAGGCCGAAGCGGAACGCGAGCGGCGTGCCAAGATTATCAGCGCTGATGGAGAATTCCAGGCCGCCGCGAAACTGGCCGACGCAGCCCGCGTCCTGGCTCAGGAGCCGTTTTCGATTCAACTCCGCTACCTGCAGACGCTCCTGGACATCGGCATCGACCGGAATACCACAATTGTCTTCCCCCTCCCGATCGAGCTTCTCCATTTCTGGAGGCCCGCAGCAGGCAAGTAAGCCATGGCGGGAACGCGCAAGACGCAGGGCGAAACGGTTCTGGGGGCACGCCACGTGCTCGGCCTGTTTCTGGGCATCGTTGTCCTCTGCGGAGTGTTTTTTGCACTGGGCTATGTGATGGGCCGCGATCAGAGTCGGAGCAGCACCCACACCACGGCTCGCACCCGCCCGTCGGACACTGCAGACACGGCTTCGGTGCCCGACGATCTGGCGCCAGGTGCAGGCGCGTGGGATTTCTTTCCCCAGAAGAACTCTGCTTCGGGCGTCACGACCCCAGGGCTGCCCCAGAGTGGCGGAGCAGCGGCCATGACCGCTCGAACAGCGGACTCCAGCGTCCCCCCTTCGCGTGCGCCCGGAGGTAGGGACGGGGAAAAAGAAAAGAGCAGTGCGCCGCTGTCGATGACTCGCACCGATGCGGTGCACCTTACCGTGCTGACGCAGCCCCCGGCAGGTTCGGGAGAGTCCCTTCAGGTCGCCGCCCTGAGCAACACGGACGATGCGCTCGCCCTGGCAGAATTCCTACGCCGCCGCGGTTATCCAGCCTTTGTGTGGGGACCGGGGCCGGACCACCTGTTCCGCGTGCAGGTGGGACCTTACCCGGACGATCGAACTGCCGAGCAGGCCCGTCGGGCTCTGGCACGCGAAGGCTTCAAGACCATCCGCAAACGCTAAATGAATGGGCGGGACGCGTTCCTGAGCGCTGCCTCGGGATTGCTTCTGGCTCTGGCGTTTCCGCCGCTGGGCTGGGATTGGCTTGCGTGGATTGCGCTGGTTCCGCTGCTGTGGCTCGTTGCCACTCGCCCGAGCCGCTCGTGGGTCGCACTTGGTTTGGGCTTTCTGCATGGGGTTGTCTTCTACGGTGTCAGCTTGTCGTGGCTGTATGGCTTTTTTCGCCGCTACGGGCAGTTGAGCCTGGCGGAAGCAGCCGGATTGCTCGGTCTGATGGTGGCCGTGCTGGCGCTGTTTCCGGCGTTGTTCGCGGCTGGTATCAGTCGCCTGAGCGCCTCGGGGCGGGGAGCAGCACTGGCTGTCGGACCGGCCCTCTGGGTGACTCTGGAATGGATACGCACGCGGCTGCCTGTGCTGGGCTTTCCCTGGAATCTTGCCGGATATGCCATCGCCAATCATCTGCCGCTGCTGCAGTTAACCACGCTGACGGGAATTTATGGCCTGTCGTTTCTGGTCGTGGGCTATAACGCACTTCTCGCTGCGATGTTGTGGAAACCCTCCTGGCATCGGCTGGCACTCACAGGAGGGGCCGCGCTGGCTTTGCTTGTCTGGATGGTCGTGGGGACCCGTTGGATTCCGCAACCCGCAGGAACGCAGACAGCGCGGCTGGTGCAGTTGAATTTGACGCCTCAGCTCTCGTACACACCCAGCTGGTTTCGCGAACACGCAGGTGATTTGGACCAGATCGTGGCGCAGAGCGCTGCCGGCCCGGCCGATCTGATCGTGTGGCCGGAGGTACCCGCGCCCTTTGTGCTGGGCGATACAGGGTTCATGGGCCTGGCCCGTCGGGTTGTGCACGAAGCCGCCAGCCCGCTGCTGGCCGGGGTTGACATCGAGGAATCAGGACCGGCGCAATCTTTGCGGGTCTACAACGGGGCCGTGTTGCTCTCGGCCGAAGGTGCCCCGGTGTACACCTACGCGAAGGTGCACCTGGTGCCCTTCGGCGAATACGTTCCCTGGAGACGATATCTTTTTTTTGCGCGACGCCTGCTCGCCGGCATTGGCGATTACACGGCTGGCAGCCGCCGCACGGTGGCTCAGCTCGACGGGCACCGTCTGGGCGTGTTCATTTGCTATGAGGCCATCTTCCCTGACGAAGTGCGGCAATTTGTGCTGCAGGGCGCGCAGGTGCTGGTGAATCTTTCCGATGACGGATGGTATGGGACGTCGGCGGCGCTGGCACAGCACTTCGAGCAGGCCCGCGTGCGCGCAGTCGAGAACCGGCGCTGGTTGTTACGCGACACCAACACCGGTATCACGGCCGTGGTGGACCCGTACGGTCGCGTGCGGCAGCAGATCCCGGTCGGGCAGCGACTGGCCCTCGATGCCCGCTTCGGCTATCGCAGCGATCGCACCCTCTACACACAACTGGGGGACTGGTGGGCCGGCCTGTGTTCGATCGTGAGCGGCATGGCTCTTCTGGCCACGGCCATTCGGCGCCGGCCGGTGCCATCGGTTATGCTAGAAGGCGAGCGGTAGACTCCCATGCCTACAGTTCTCGAGGATTTGCGCCATCACTTCGAGCAGCTCCGCGACCGGATTCAACTGGTGCGGAGCTATCTTTGACGCTCCGGCGCTTCGCACTCGCCTGGAGATTCTCGAACAGCAGGTCGGCCGCCCTGAGTTCTGGGAGAGCCCGGAGGAAGCTCAGAAGGTTCTACAGGAGCGCAAGCGAATCGAACAGCAGGTGGAGGCCGATCGGCGCCTTCAGCGGTACCTGGACGATCTCGAAGCGTTTTTTCATCTTGCCGAAGAGGTGAGTGAGCCGCAGCAACTCGACCAGCTTCTGCGCGAACTGGACAAGGAGCTTCACCGGGCCGAGGAGGAAGTGGCGCGGCTGGAGACGGAGACACTGCTTTCGGGCGAAAACGATCGACTGAATGCGATTGTCACCATCAAGCCGGGAGCAGGGGGCATCGAATCGCAGGACTGGGCCGAAATGCTGTTGCGCATGTATCTGCGCTGGGCCGAGCGAAGAGGTTTTCGGGCTACCGTGCTGGATCTGACACCCGGTGAGGAAGCCGGCATCAAAGCGGCCACGTTCCGTGTGGAAGGTGAAAATGCGTACGGCCTGCTCGCCGGTGAGAGCGGGGTTCACCGTCTGGTACGGATTTCTCCTTTCGACAAGGCAGCCCGGCGGCACACATCCTTCGCGTCGGTCTTCGTGATTCCCGAGGTGGACGACCGCATTGAAATCGTGATTCGGCCCGAGGACCTGCGGATTGATACGTTCCGCGCCAGCGGTCACGGTGGCCAGCATGTCAACGTGACGGATTCGGCTGTGCGGATCACGCACCTGCCCACGGGGATTGTCGTCCAGTGTCAGAACGAACGCAGCCAGCACAAGAATCGGGAGATGGCTATGAAGGTGCTGCGGTCGCGCCTGTACGAGTACGAGCTGGAGAAGCGGCGCGAGGAAGCCCGGCGCCTGGAAGAGCAGAAGCCCGACATCAGTTTTGGCAGCCAGATCCGTTCGTATGTGCTGCAGCCGTATCGGCTCGTCAAAGACCACCGAACCGGTCTGGAAGTGGGCGACGTGGATGCGGTGCTGGACGGCGATCTCGACGCCTTCATCCGCGCCTATCTGCTGCACCGAAAGGGCCAGGTGGCTTCGACACGAGCCGCCCCCGCAGCAGAAGGTCGCCGGGAGTCGCCGGCCTAGGACTGCTGCCCGGGCTTCGTAGCAATCCCCGCCGCCTCCAGCACCCGGGCAACGAACTCCGCTTCGGGAAGCGCTCCGACGAAGGCCGTGCGCCCGTTGATCACGACGTGGGGAACAGCGCGGATGCCGTAGCGCTGCACCAGATCAGGAAATTCCGCCGCCTCGACCATATCGGCGGTGATCTGTTCGGATTCGAGAGCCAGTTGATGAGCCAGCCGCACCGCGGCCGGGCAGTAGGGTCAGGTCGGAGTCACGTACACCTGGAGATGGATGGGCTGCTGGATCTGCTGCAGGCGAGCGATCGTTTCCGGCTGGAGGTGTGAGTGGCCGCTGGAGACGTCGAGGATGGCTTCCAGAAGTGTGGCAAATTCATAGCCCACCGGCAGGCCGAGAAAGCGGATGCGGGCACCGCGTCCGTTCGCCACGACCGTCGCAGGCACCCGGTCAATCCCCAGCGCGGCAGCGTGTGCGCGTTCAAGCTGCAGGTTATAGACCTCGAGCTGCACCCGCTCGCTGAGCTTCGCCACATCCTGCAGAAGAAGACGAGCATCGGTGCAGGTTTCGCAGCCGAGTTCCTGGGTGAAGTGAATCAGGCGAACAGGGGCGGTCAGTGCCTGCAAACGTTCACGAACGCGGGCTTTCGTCGGTTCGTCCAGCATGTTGTTCACCTCGGCAGCCGTGGCTACCGCGCGGCGCCTGTTCTTATCTTAATCCTTACAGGTCTACGCAGGAAACCGACACACGCCGCCTGCCCTGCGGTCGTGCCGTTGATGTGGCCAGAAGCACCTTTGAGTGCAGCAGATGACCGAACGCTGGCCCCGCGTTGACAGGCCAAAAAAGGCTGTGCTAGCGTGCACGCAAGGGAGACAGTCTGGCGCTTTCGATGATGCGTAGAAGGGAGGCTGCACGTTGGCAGCGAACGCTGGAAACTACCTGTTCACGTCGGAATCGGTGACCGAGGGGCACCCCGACAAGATGGCCGATCAGATTTCGGATGCCATCCTCGATGCGGTGCTCGCCGGGGATCCCGGAGGGCGCGTCGCGTGCGAGACGCTGGTGACAACCGGGCTGGTCGTTGTCGCCGGTGAGATCACCACACGCGCCCATCTGGATTATCAGGAGCTGGTGCGGAGCGTCATCCGCGACGTCGGCTATACACGGGCTAAATTCGGCTTTGACGCCGATACATGCGCCGTGATCACGACCGTGAAGCGCCAGTCGCCGGATATTGCCCAGGGAGTCGATGCGGGCGGTGCAGGGGACCAGGGTTTGATGTTTGGCTTCGCCTGCGATGAGACGGACGAGTTGATGCCCATGCCTATCTTGCTGGCGCACCGTCTTACCCGTCGACTGGCGGAAGTGCGTAAATCCGGTGTGGTGGGTTTTCTCCGTCCGGACGGGAAGTCGCAGGTGACGGTTGAATACGCCGACGGACGGCCCGTGCGCGTGGACTGTGTGGTGATTTCGGCCCAGCACAGCGACGCGGTGTCGAACCGCGACATCTACGATGCGATTCTCTACGAGGTGATCCGGCCCGTCATTCCCGAGGGCATGATGGATAGCCGGACGCGGATTCACATTAATCCGACGGGCCGGTTCGTCACTGGCGGTCCGATGGGCGATGCCGGCCTGACGGGTCGAAAGATCATCGTGGATACCTACGGCGGCTATGCGCGCCACGGCGGCGGCGCACTTTCCGGGAAAGACCCGACGAAAGTGGACCGGTCGGCTTGCTACATGGCCCGTTACATTGCCAAGAACCTGGTCGCAGCCGGAGTAGCACGCAAGGTCGAAGTGCAACTGGCTTACGCCATTGGCGTGGCTGAGCCGGTTTCCGTGATGGTGGACAGTTTCGGTACAGGCATCGTTCCCGACACGCGGTTGACCGAGCTGGTACGGACGCTGTTTCCACTGACGCCGCGCGGCATCATTGACCACCTGCAGCTTCTGCGTCCGATTTATCGGAAGACCGCAGCCTACGGGCATTTCGGGCGGAAAGAGCCCGACTTCACCTGGGAACGCACCGACCGGGCGGCAGAGATCCAGCGTGCGCTGGGACTTTCTGCGGCGGCCAACGCCGCGCTGCCTGCGCGCAGTTAGTTTTCCAACCGATTCCACGTTTCACGGGCAACAGGGGGTCGCAGTGGGCGGAACGGATAAAACAGCAGGGCATGTGCGTGATCTTGCGCTGGCGGAACAGGGGCGGCTCAAAATCGAGTGGGCCGAGCAGCAGATGCCCGTCCTGCGAAAGATTCGCGAGCGCTTTGCTGCGGAACGGCCGCTGGCCGGCGTGCGCATTTCTGCCTGCCTGCACGTGACCAGCGAAACGGCGAATCTCGCACTGACGCTGCGGGAAGGCGGCGCTGCGCTGGTGCTGTGTGCTTCGAACCCGCTCTCGACGCAGGATGACGTGGCCGCCAGCCTCGTGGCCGACTACGGGATTCCGGTCTACGCCATCAAGGGCGAAGATACCGAAACCTATTACGCCCACATCCATGCGGCACTGGAGCACCGGCCGCAGATCACCATGGACGATGGCGCCGATCTGGTCAGCACGCTGCACAGCCGCCGCGCTGACCTGCTGGCGGAGGTGCTCGGCGGGACAGAGGAAACCACAACCGGCGTCATCCGCCTGCGGGCGATGGCGCGGGATGGTTCGCTGCGCTATCCCATCGTCGCGGTCAATGACGCCCAGACCAAGTATCTCTTCGACAATCGCTACGGCACGGGTCAATCCACGCTCGATGGCATTCTCCGGGCCACCAATTTGCTGCTGGCCGGACTGGACTTCGTTGTGGCGGGCTACGGCTGGTGCGGGCGTGGCGTGGCGATGCGGGCGCGGGGCCTGGGAGCGCGTGTGGTCGTCACCGAGGTGAACCCGGTTCGAGCCCTAGAGGCGGTGATGGACGGGTTCCGCGTGATGCCGATGAGTGAAGCCGCCGCGATCGGCAGCGTGTTCGTAACGGTCACCGGGAACAAGAATGTGCTGACCGCCGAGCATTTCGAGCGCATGAAAGACGGCGCGGTGATCTGTAACACCGGCCATTTCAACGTGGAAATTGATCTGGGCGCACTGGAGCGCATGGCCACGGCCCGCCGTACCGTGCGGCCCTTTGTCGAGGAGTTTCGAATGTCCGACGGGCGCCGGCTCTACCTGCTGGCCGACGGACGGCTCGTCAATCTGTCCGCAGCCGAAGGTCATCCCGCTGCTGTCATGGATATGAGCTTTTCGAACCAGGCTCTGGCCGTTGAATACTTGCTCCGGAATGCGGGCAAGCTGGAACGGCGCGTTTATGCTGTGCCCGAGGCGATTGACCGGGAAATTGCCCGTCTGAAGCTGGATGCCATGGGAGTGCAGATTGACGGCCTGACGCCTGAGCAGGAACGGTATTTGGCCTCCTGGCAAGAGGGAACCTGAGTCGAGGAGAGATGGAAGACTACGTCAAGTGGGCTCTGGATGCGGCCACAGCTCGGGGCGCCAGTTACGCCGATGCCCGTGCAGTGGCCGTGCGCACGCGGGAGCTCTCCACGAAAAATGGCCAGGTGGGTACGCTCAACGAGGCGGAGTCGGTGGGGATTGGTGTGCGGGTGATTGCTGACGGGGCCTGGGGGTTTGCCGCGACGGATCGTTTGAGCCGGCGCGCGATCGAAGCCTGCGCGGTGGCTGCCGTAGCGATCGCCCGTGCTTCCGCACTGGTCAAACGCCGGGACCTGGTGTTAGCCCCGGAGCAGGCCTATGTGGACACCTGGCAGTCTCCCTTCGTGAAGGATCCGTTCCGCATCCCTGTCGAGCGCCAGATCGCGCTGCTGCTGGAGGCAGACGCCGAGATGCGCCGGGTAGCCGGTGTCACGCTTACGGAAACGTCGCTGGTGTTTTGCCGCCACGAACAGTGGTTTGCCTCCACGTTGGGTTCTCGGATTTATCAGCTCAAGGTGCAGTCCGGTGCCGGCATCGTGGCCACCAGCTACGACGGCCATGAAATCCAGAAGCGCTCGTATCCCAACAGTTTTGGTGGGCAACACGCGCTGCAGGGCTACGAGCTGGTCGAGAGTCTGGACCTGGTGGGCAACGCACGTCGTGTGGCCGAAGAGGCGGTAGCGCTGCACCGGGCAGCGCAGTGTCCGGAGGGGATCCGTACGATCATTCTGGATAGCTCGCAGTTGGCCCTGCAGATTCATGAATCCATCGGCCACCCGATCGAGCTCGATCGTGTCCTGGGAGCGGAAGCCAATTTTGCGGGAACGAGTTTTCTCACACTCGATCAGCTCGGCACTCTCCGCTACGCTTCCGAGCTGGTTCACGTCGTGGCCGATGCTCGGCTGGAGCACGGCCCCGGTCTGGGAACCTTTGGTTACGACGACGAAGGCGTCCCCGCGCAGCGCATCGAAATCATTCGCGGCGGCCTTTTTACCGGTTACCTGATGAGCCGGGAGACGGCAGCGGCCATTGGTCAGCCCCGGTCGAACGGCACGATGCGCGCTGAATCGTGGAACCGGCTGCCCTTGATCCGTATGACCAATGTCAGCCTCGAGCCCGGCACGTGGGACCTGGAGGATCTCATTGCAGATACCGACGACGGCATCTACATGGAGACCAACCGGTCCTGGTCCATTGATGATCGCCGGTATCACTTTCAGTTTTCGACCGAAATCGGTTGGGAAATTCGGGGCGGCAAGAAGGTGCGCATGCTGAAAAATCCGAGCTACAGCGGGATCACGACGGAATTCTGGAATCAGTGCGATGCCATCTGCAATCGGCGTTACTGGACGCTGTGGGGCACGCCGAACTGTGGTAAGGGTCAACCGATGCAGACGATTGGTACGGGTCATGGGGCCGCGCCGGCCCGGTTTCGTAACGTCCGGGTGGGTGTCGCCTTCGCCGGCTGAAGGGGAGAAGGGGAATGCCCGCCCGTCGGTCATCGTCCGCCCGTCGGCGTCCGCACCGAAAGTCTCCGGTGGCGATCGCCGCTTACCATCTGCTGTCGCGCGAGGAGCTAGAGCGGATTGGCGAGCGCATTTTCCGCTTCAGCGAGGCGGACGAGACCGAGGTTTCCATTGAAGTGCGCGCCGATGCGCTGACGCGATTCGCCAATAACGTCATTCACCAGAATGTGGCCGAACACGCGCTGACGGTCTCCGTGCGCACGGTGTTGGACGGCCGGACCGCCCGGGCCAGCACGAACCGGACCGATGACGAGTCGCTACGGGCAGTGGTCCGGGCTTCGGCTGCACTGGCCCGCGTCCAGCCGCCGAACCCGGATTTGTTGCCCATGCCGGGCCGGCAGAAGATCCCGGTGGTGCATCGCTACGTGGAAGAAACGGCCCGAGCAACGCCCGCCGACCGGGCGCGAACCATCGCCCGCGTAACCGGTCTGGCTGAACAGCGCGGGCAGATTGCTGCGGGGATCTTTGCTACGGGTGCGTTTCAGACAGCACTGCTGAACTCCCGCGGCCTGTTCGCCTGTCATGAGCAAACACGTGCCGAATTCTCCGTGACCGTGCTCGACGGCGATAGCTCGGGCTGGGCGAAGGCCAATTTCCCGGCCATCGACGAAATCCGAGCCGAGGAGCTGGCCGAGCGGGCCAGCCAGAAGGCACGCGATTCCCGCCACCGAATCGAGATCCCACCGGGCCGTTACACTGTGATTCTAGAACCGGCGGCGGTCCTCGATCTGGTCGGCTTTCTGTTCTACGACTTTTCCGCGACCGCCGTGGCAGACAAGCGTTCGTGCCTCACCGATCGCCTGGGGACCCAGCTGTTCGACCCCAGGATCACGATTTGGGACGATGTCTATCACCCCCTGCAGACCGGGCCGCCGTTTGACGGCGAGGGCATGCCCCGGCAGAAGGTCCTGCTGGTGGAGCGGGGCGTGCCGCGGGCGCTGGTGTATTCGCGACAGACGGCGCACCGTCTGGGCGCTCAACCAACCGGCCATGGTCTGCCGCTGCCGAATGAATGGGGCGAGGCTCCCTTCAATCTGGTGTTCGAGGGCGGCTCGGCTTCGCTCGACGCGATGATCCAGTCCACCGGGCGGGGGATTCTGGTGACGCGCTTCTGGTATATCCGCGAAGTGGATCCGTATCGCAAGATTCTCACCGGCATGACACGCGACGGGACCTTCTTGATTGAAAACGGGCGCATCACGAAGGCGATCAAGAACTTTCGTTTCAATCAAAGCCTCATCGAAATGCTGGCTTCCGTCGAAGACCTCGGGCCGGCGGTACGGGCGGCGGGAGAAGAGTCGTTTGAAATGGTGGTCCCGCCGATGAAGGTCCGGGATTTCCACTTTACCGAGCCGACACGCTTCTAGGTTTCGGGAGTTTCCGAAGTCCGCTGCTTTTCTTTGAGGAACAGCCGGTAGGCTTCACGTCGTGAAAGGCCACGTTCGCGGGCGGCCTGCTTGAGCGCCTGCTTCCAGTCCAGTCCCTGCTGGCTGACGAGCTCGGCAATGCGCTCGGCAAGACTGATTGCCACCTGAGGCGTTCGGGAGCGTTCCTGTTCTTGCGGTGTTGCACCGGCGAGCACGACGGTGAACTCCCCCCGCATTTCGTGGGTGGTCAGCAGGGTTGCCAGTTCGGCGACTGTTCCTCGCAGAAACTCCTCATGAACCTTTGTAAGTTCCCGCGCGACGACGGCCTTTCGTTCCGGGGCCAGTGTGGCCAGCTCCCGCAGGGTGGCAGCGATGCGATGAGGAGCTTCGAAGAAGACCGTTGTGCGGGGTTCCTGCAGTAGAGCCCGGAGCTTTTGGTTCCGTTCTGCTGCACGCGCCGGGAGAAATCCCACGAAAAGAAATTCTTTCGTCTCCAGCCCCGAGGCTACCAGCGCGGCGAGCACGGCCGAAGGTCCAGGGACCGGCACCACCTGGATGCCGTGTTCCTGGCAGGCTCGAACGAGGCGAAGGCCGGGATCGGAAATCAACGGCGTGCCCGCGTCCGTGACGAGCGCGATAGAGCGGCCTTCCAGCAATCGGGCAATCAGCTCTGGAGTTCGTCGGGCTTCGTTGTGCTCGTGGTAGCTGATCAGAGGTCGCTTGATGTGATGGCGCTCGAGCAACTTTCGGGTTTGTCGTGTGTCTTCGCTGGCAATCAGATCCACGCTGGCGAGCACCTCGAGGGCGCGCAGCGTGACATCCTGGAGGTTGCCAATGGGGGTCGAAACAATGTAGAGCGTGCCGGGTGTGGATTGCGAACCGTGTTTACGCATGGAGCCAGAACGCCCGTTGCCGGCGGCGAGTACCGCGGGCATGCTAACATAACTTCGGTAAACGGATCGACGCGACTGGACTCGTCGTAACGGAGGCGACCGTGCCCCTGTACGAGTACGAATGCTCGAGTTGCCATCATCGCTTCGAGAGAATCGAACCGGTCACAGCACCCAATCCACAGCCCTGCCCTCGATGCGGGAGTCCTGCCGAACGACGGCTGGCCCCGCCGGCTCTACAGTTCAAAGGCTCGGGATGGTACATCACGGACTACGCCCGGAAAAGCACCTCGAGCACCGAGTCGAAATCTTCCGGGGAAGAGGGCGGAGGGAAGAAGGATTCGGGAGAATCCTGAACATTCCCACGTTGCCCTGCCGCAGAGCGGGGCTTGTAGAGAGACCTTTATAGCTGAAGCGAACGCAGATAGGCGCGGAAAGGCGGGCCGAGTTCAGGGTTTTGCAGCGCCATCTCCACGGTGGCCTGCAAAAAACCGAGTTTGTCGCCCGCATCGTAGGCCTTGCCCTCCCACGCAATGGCCCACAACTCTCCCTGCTGGGCGAGGACGCGCAGTGCGTCGGTGAGCTGAATCTCTCCGCCACGACCGGGAGGGATCTGCTCGAGCGCCCCAAAAACTGCCGCTGGAAGAACGTAGCGCCCCACGACGGCCAGACTCGAAGGCGCCTCCTCGGGAGAAGGCTTCTCCACCAGATCGCGGATCCGATAGATCGTTCGCCCCAGCCACTGCCGGGTCTCGGCGGGTTCAATGATTCCGTAGCGCGAGACATCTTCGCGGGGCACCTCGACGACCGTGAGAACCCCTGAGCCGGTCTCGGCATACAGGTCCATGAGCTGGCGGGTGGCCACAACCGAGCCCGCCAGAATGACGTCGCCCAGCAGGACGGCAAACGGCTCTTCACCGACGAGATCGCGGGCGGAAAGAACCGCATGGCCCAAACCGAGCGGTTCCTTCTGCCGGGTATAGCTGAAACGCGCCAGATTGCTGATGGACCGGACCAGCTCCGCAAGATCCTGGCGACCGCGGCGCTCGAGAAAGTTCTCGAGTTCAGGCGAGGCGTCGAAGTGATCTTCGATGGCGTCTTTGCCCCGCCCGGTGACCAGCACGACATGCTCGATCCCGGCGGCCACGCATTCTTCGACGGCATATTGGATCAAGGGCTTGTCCACAACCGGCAGCATCTCCTTGGGTTGTGCTTTGGTTGCCGGCAAAAAGCGTGTTCCAAGCCCTGCCACCGGCAGCACGGCTTTGCGGACCTTGTTGCCTGTTTGCAGATTCATGGCTGCACACTGCGCGGAGGGGCAACATACCGGCTTCATCCCCCTCTCGTCAAACCCTTGAGCAAACCTTCGGCCACCGGAATGCGCTCGAGCACTGACGATAACTGCGAACCGGACACCGTCTGGCGATCGGTGACGACGCGCAGCTCCGGCAACCACGGGATCCACTCGAATAGAGCCAGTGTTAGATCGACACCCCGCGGAGCTCGTGGCCAGAGGCTGCGGTTGGTTGTTGCGGATGGAAGAAGGAGATAGCGCTCAAGGGCCCTCGGTACGAATTTGCTCGAGTCCGCGACGACCAGCGTCGGCACGCCGTATAGACCCGCCATGCGCACGAGCACGCCCGTACCTGCACGGTTCACAAATCCGCTGGTGCCGATGGCATCGGCACCGATCAGGAAAATATGGGCTTTGCTGATCGCCCCCGCCAGCGCGAGATCTGGGTAAAACTGCACCGCAATTCCCTGGTCCACCAGCGCGGCGGCCAATCGTCGGCCCTCGCCCAGTGGCCGACCTTCCGAGCACAGTACGGATCCGAGTCGGGATCGAACGAGCAACAGGGTAGTCAGGACAGTCGAACTGAAAGAATAGGTGGCGACGCGCAGGTGCGCCCGCCGGGCCAGCAAACGGGCGCAGCGCATGGCTGCCTGACGCGGCGCCGCCCGCAGCATGCGCTCGAGAGACGTCAGCGCCCGCAGCTGCAGACGGACGGGCGAGCCCTGTTCGGCCTGCTGGAGAAGAACATTGGCTAGTCGCAACAGGGGGGCCATGCTCGGCTGGGCGGCGTGCAAGCGAAGGGCCAGGTCGGTCAACTGAGCCGGTGTGGGCCGGGTCCGTGAGATCCACTGTCGAATCTGCTGGCACGCCCGCAACGCTAACTCGGCCGCCCCAGAGCGGCGGTCGCGCGCCAGAGCGCGGATCAAGGCACCGGGAGAAGAAGCCATGCGGGTATGCTAACATGGAGGCAGACACGGTAGTCGGACAGGATGCTAGAGACAGCGACCATCCTCGGCATCGAATCCTCGTGTGACGAGACGGCCGCTGCCGTGGTTCGCAGCGCGCGCACAATTCTGTCCAGCGTCGTGGCCTCACAGACCGATATCCACCGCAAGTACGGAGGTGTGGTTCCCGAGCTCGCCTCACGGGAACATTTGCGGCAGATTGTGCCCGTCGTCCTGGAAGCACTAGAGCGCGCCGCTCTCGACATGAAAGAGATTGATGCCATTGCAGTCACGCGCGGGCCGGGCTTGATCGGATCGTTGCTGGTAGGGGTGACCTACGGGAAAGCCTTGGCGCTCACCACCAGGAAACCACTGATCGGTATCAATCACCTCGAGGGACATGTACGCGCCGTTTTGCTCGAGGCGGCTGTACAGGATCGGCCGATGCCGGAGCTGCCTGCCGTGTGCCTCATTGTGTCCGGCGGTCACACGGTCCTGTATCAAGTGGAGGCGGCCGACCCGGGCCCCGTCGAGGCCGTACGGTTCGTCTATCGCCGGCTTGGACAGACCCGGGACGATGCAGCCGGCGAAGCCTACGACAAGGTGGCCAAAATGTTGGCTTTTGGCTATCCCGGAGGGCCCATTCTCGATCGGCTGGCTGCTTATGGGCAAGACCGCGCCGTTGGGTTTTCCGAGCCACGCATCAAAGGTGCTGACTACGACTTCAGCTTTAGCGGCGTCAAGACGGCCGTGTTGTACTATCTGCAGGCACATCCCGAACTGACCGAAGAAATCGAACGTCGCCGACAGGCCCTTCGGTCGGGCCAGCGCAAGGTCGAGGAGTTGCTCCCGCTCACCAGCCAGCAAACCCTGGATCTCATCGCCAGCTTCCAGCGTGTAGTTGTCGAGACGCTGGTGCGGCGCACCGTGGCGGCGGCACAGCAGGTGGCTGCACGTAGCGTGCTCGTTTCCGGCGGTGTAGCGGCCAACCGCGCGCTGCGGCAGCTGTTCGAGCAGACATGTACGGAAATCGGGGTGCCCGTTTATTTTCCGAGCCTGCCACTTTCGACCGACAATGCAGCCATGATCGCTGCGGCCGCGTATCCGAAGTTCCTGGCGCGCGAGTTTGCCTCTGACGAATTAGGCGCTGAAGCGGTGCTGCCGCTGGCCTGAACGCGTTCGTAACCGTCTCTTCACTGCCCGCAAGACGGCCCTTCATTGGGTTGGCGCGCTCGTTGCCGTTCAGTACAATGGCGCGCTCCTTCGAAAGGGGCTCTAGGAGCGCACCTGTGCCACCGGTACGCCTGGCCATAGCGATCGATACAGGGGGGACCTTCACCGACTGCGTCTACCTTGTGGATGGGCGGCTGGGCCTGCTCAAAGTGCCCTCGACCCCCCGGGAACCGTCGTCGTCGGTTCTCGAGGCCGTTGGTAAGGTGCTCGAGCGGGAGGCCGTACAGGCGGCCGCGGAGATTCGCATTGGGACCACGGTGGGAACCAATGCGTTGCTGGAGCGCCGCGGCGCTCGCGTGGCGCTGATGACCACCGCGGGCTTTGAAGATGTGCTCGAAATTGGTCGGCAGGATCGCCCCCGACTGTATGACTGGATGGTTACAAAACCCCAGCCCCTGATCGAGCGCTCACTACGGGTGGGCGTGCGGGAACGAGTCGATGCGAGGGGCCGGGTGCTGGTGACGCTAACGAATCGCGAAGTCGAGCGCCTGGTTCGCCTGCTGAAGACCCGGAAGCCGGAGGCTGTCGCGGTCTGTCTGTTGTTTTCGTTTCTTCTGCCGCGGCACGAGCAGCGCCTGGGCGAAAGGCTACGGCGCGAAGGCTGGCCGGTGTGTCTCTCGCATGAAATCGTGCCGGAATTTCGGGAGTACGAGCGAACAGCCACGACGGTGGCCAATGCGTATCTGCTGCCCCTGTGGAAGAACTATCTCGGAAAGATTTTGCAGCAGGCCCGCCATCTGGGCGACGTGCGGGTGCAGGTGATGCAGTCCAACGGTGGCATCGTGGATGCCTCCATGGCTGCCGACGAACCGGTGCGTTCCGTGCTCTCCGGTCCTGCCGGTGGTGTCCTGGGGGCGCGTGCGGTGGCGCGGCTGGCCGGTCTGCGGCGGCTGATCACGCTGGACATGGGCGGCACTTCGACGGATGTGGCTGTCGTGGAAGGACAGCCTGAGATGACCACCGAGGCGCGCGTGGCCGAGGTGCCGCTGGCCGTCCCGATGCTGCAGATTCATTCGGTGGGCGCCGGCGGGGGCTCGATTGCGCGGGTAGATGCAGGGGGCGCACTCCGGGTCGGGCCGGAAAGCGCTGGGGCAGATCCCGGGCCGTTGTGTTACGGACGTGGTGAACATCCGACGGTGACCGATGCGCATCTGGTTCTGGGCCATCTTCCCCCTGAAGGCCTTCTAGGAGGCAGCTTTCCGCTCGATGCCGATCGCGCCTGGCGAGGGCTTGAGCGAGCAAGGGGGCCCATCAAGACGGTCGAGGACTTTGCCGTGGGTATCCTTCGCGTGGCTGATGCCACGATGGAAAAGGCGATTCGGGTCATGACCGTCGAACGCGGTCGGGACCCGCGCGAGTATACGCTGGTGGCATTTGGCGGAGCCGGAGGGTTGCACGCATGCTGGTTGGCCGCAAGCCTGCGGATACCTCGGGTGCTGATCCCGGTGTATCCGGGCGCACTGTCGGCGCTCGGGATTCTTTCGGCCGACGTCGTTCGCGACCTTTCCTGGACGGTGCGGCAGCCGGTAAAAACACTCTTCCAGGCACGCGCCGTGCTCGAGCCTGTGTTTCGGCGTCTGGAACGTGAGGGCGTGCGGCAGATGCGCCGGCAGGGCTGGCCGGCGGATGCGGTTAGCCTTCAGCGGTTGGCAGACATGCGCTACATCGGCCAGGGATACGAGCTCACCGTGGATGCTTCGGAAGACTTTGTCGCCGCTTTCCACCGGGCGCACCGCCAGCGGTACAGCTATGCCGATCCAGCCTGGCCGACGGAGGTGGTGAATGTACGCGTCCGGTGCATTGGGCAGGCGCCGCGCCTAGAGCTTCCGCGCCGGGCCGCACAGCGCGGCCGGCTGGAGGATGCCCAGGTGCACCAACGCCCTGTTGTCTTTCCGGGGTTCGGGCGGCGGCCGCTGCAAACACCTTTTTATGACCGTGAGCGGCTCCGCCCGAACGGGCAGGTCATGGGGCCTGCCGTGATTGTCGAATACAGCGCAACGACGCTGATCCCACCCGGCTGGCAGGCGCGTATGGACCGCTATGGCAATCTGTTACTTGAATCGGTCTCGACATGAAGCCCGACCCGGTGGAACTGGAAATTTTCAAGAGTCTTTTTCACTCCGTCGCCGAAGAGATGGGCGCGGTTCTTCGCCGCACTGCCTTTTCCCCCAACATCAAGGAGCGGCGTGATTATTCGTGCGCGGTGTTCAGCAGCGACGGTGACGCTCTGGCGATGGGCGATCACATGCCAGTCCATCTGGGCTCGATGCCGCTTTCGGTGCGCGCGGCGATTGCCGCACTGCAGCTCGAGCACGGCGACATCGCCATGCTGAATGACCCCTATCGCGGTGGGACGCATCTACCCGATATCACGCTGGTGATGCCCGTGTATGTGGGCGAGAGAAGGCCTCTGTTCTATGTAGCCACTCGCGCGCACCACGCCGATGTTGGGGGGATGCAGCCGGGTTCAATGAGTCTGGCGCGCGAGATTTATCAGGAAGGTATCCGGATCGGGCCGCTGCATCTGGTCCGGCGGGGCCGAGTGGTGCGGGAAGTTGTGGAGTTGATTCTCGCTAACGTCCGGACCCCCCGGGAACGCGAAGGAGACCTGGCCGCCCAACTGGCAGCGTGCCGGACCGGTGAACGGCGGCTCCGGGAGATCATTGCGCGCTATGGACCGGCTCGAACGCGGCGGTATCAGCAGTTCCTGCTCGCGTACTCGGAAGCCATGATGCGCGACGTCCTCGGGCGGCTCCCCTCGGGACGGTATCGCGCCGAAGATGTACTGGACGACGATGGCCTGGGCAGCGGGCCCCTGCGGTTGAGGGTCACCCTGGCGTTGCGCAAAGGGCAGGCCACTGTGGACTTCACGGGCACCGCGCC
>Ga0070739_10004197_pt1 | contig 17261 bp, 25 predicted proteins | sample Coa_R1_7_FD_66445 | JGI IMG/M metagenome (GOLD analysis project Ga0070739, IMG submission 66445) | Surface soil microbial communities from Centralia Pennsylvania, which are recovering from an underground coalmine fire - Coalmine... | ecosystem: Environmental > Terrestrial > Soil > Unclassified ... | reverse complement strand
GAACTTTATTACTCGGACCCCGCAAATGTCGGCAATGCGTACCTGAAGCCTGAAAGCGCCTGGAGCTACGATGGCGCGGTGGAATGGAACTCGGGCCGGCGCGTACGCGGCGAAGTGGGCGTCTTCCGGCGGCAGATTCGCAACGGTATCGATTATGTGCGGGCGTCGGCAACCGATCGGTGGCACGCGGCGAATATCGACCGGCTGAATTTTACGGGAGTCGAGGCGCAGCTCGGAGTGCGCGGATTCTCGTTGAACTACACATACCTGGAAGGCATGCAGGATTCGCTGAACGGCTCGCAGACCAAGTACAGCTTCTACTATCCGTCGAACGCCGCGAGCGCGTCCTGGCAGGGAACGCTGCCCTATGGGCTGCTCGCGCGGACCCGCGTAGGCGTGTTGCAGCGAGTCCAGCGCGATCCGTACACCCTGTGGGATGTTTACCTGGCGGACCGGCGCGGGCGCTGGACTCCCTTCGCCCAGTTCACCAATCTGCTGAATACGGCATATCAGGAGATCCTCGGCGTGGATATGCCCGGGCGTGCGGCCGTCGTGGGGGTGGAGTGGCGGGGGGCGTGGTGAGCTGACGCGGGATCGGCCTGGAAATCTATCGCCCGGCCGCCTGCTCCCCGATTTCGGTCCAAATCGCCTCTGCGATCGCCTTGGCGTGATGCTCGACTCGTCCGGCTTCGGGCCCTTCCACCATCACCCGGGCCAGAGGCTCGGTGCCGGAGAACCGGACCAGGACCCGTCCGGCCTCGCCGAATTCCGCCTCGGTCTCCCGGATGCGGGCCGTGACGCTGCCCAGATCCGCCAGCGGTTTGCGCTCGCGAATCCGAACATTCACCAGCCGCTGGGGATAAACTTCCAGCTCCGCGGTCAGCTCGTCGAGATCCCGTTCCGATGTCCGCATGACCTCCAGCACTCGCAGCGCGGTCAACATGCCGTCGCCGGTAGTGGCGTAGTCGCGAAAGATGATGTGCCCGCTCTGCTCGCCCCCGAGCGGCGCCTCCCGCTTCCGCATCTCCTCAAGAACGTATTTATCGCCCACGGCGGTCCGAACCAGCCCGATCCCGTGCCGCTTCAGCGCGCGCTCCAGGCCCAGGTTCGACATCACGGTGGCGATCACTTCCGTGAGCCGCCCGCGCTCGTACAGTGGAAGCGCGGTCAGCAAGAGGACGGCATCGCCATCGACGAGCTTGCCCGAATGCGAGACGAACAGCGCCCGGTCTGCATCGCCGTCGAAGGCGACGCCCAAATCCGCGCGGGCCGCGACCACGCGCCGGCGGAGCGCTTCCATATGCAGCGAACCGCTGTTCAGATTTATGTTTTTCCCGTCCGGGGCGCAATGGATGCACTCGACCTGAGCGCCGAGCTGTTCCAGCAGCGCGGGCGCCAAGTAGGAGGCGGAGCCGTGAGCCCCATCCACGACGATCCGCATGCCCTCCAACCCCCCGGGCAGCGTCGCCGCGAGGTACTTCAGGTAGGCGCGATCGAGGCTCTCATCCACGGCGAGGGGCTTTTCGCCGGCGGGTTCCCCAGAGTCCAGCCACGCGAAAATCTTCCGCTCCAGCGCATGCTCCTGCTCATCGGGCAGCTTGAAGCCGGAGTGATCGATGATTTTGATCCCGTTATCCCGATACGGGTTGTGCGAGGCCGAAATCATCACGCCCGCCGCGAACGGGCCGGTGCGAGCCGCGTAGGCAATTCCTGGTGTCGTGATGAGGCCCGCGAAGCGGACACGGACATTCCGGCTGGCGAGCCCGCCCGCGACATATCCGGCGAGCCACGGGCCGCTCTCGCGCGTGTCCATCCCGATGACAACTTCGGCGTCAGCCTGTTGCGCCGAGACCCCATCTCCCAGTGCGACGCCAACCGCGAAGGCCGTTCCGCGATCCAGCGGGTACTCGCCCGCGACACCGCGGATTCCGTCCGTTCCGAATAGCTGCCTCATGTTTTAGATTGCATCCTCCGGCAAAACTCTCTTTCGAGAAGCAAACGGCGCGTTCGCGGCACCCTGTCAACGCGAGTTGCCCGTTTTTTCGACAAACAACCTGACGGTCACCACCGGTTCAGGCGGTGTCGCGAACTGCATCCGAGGGTCGGGGACGAACGCATTCACCGCCAACTGCGTCGTCTCCACCAAGGATGTCAGGTCGATGGGGTCCGTTTCTGCTTTTTCGACCGCGTTGAGACGGCGCTCCGGCCCGGAGATGCGCAACCTCTCTGGGGAAACCTCCTGGCGTGCGATGCGATACCCGGGCGGAAGCCGGCCGGTGAAGCGCAGCTCCACGGGAACTTCCCGCGATCCGATGCGGTCAAAATCCAACTGCACCTGCGACGGCACCGCGCGAAGGAAGGTTACCCCCTGCGGAAGGCTGAAGTCGTCGTTGGAAAGCGTAAAGGTCTGCTGCCCCGGCGCGGCGACGCGGTCGAGGCTCACGGCGACGTAGACCTCGGACAACGAGGCCTGATTCAGCTTTCCGGCGGGCCCGCGAAGTTCAGCCTTGACTTCACCCGGCGCTTCCGAGCCGAGAATCATGCCGTCCGGCAGGCCGCGGTAGAGAATCGGAATTCGCTGAACCGTAACCAACTCCGGCTGCCCTTCCACGGCGAGCCACAATAGCACCGCCAGGACCAGCGAAGCGAGCTTCCACCCGATGTTGTGGGTCAGCCTTCGCGAGAGGAAGCGAGCGAAGCGATTCATCAGACGCGTTTCCACTCTGGCTCGGCGGCGCGTTCTACGGGATTCATGCCGCGCGTGCCGGCATTGCGGGTGAGCCACTGCTGAAGCTGCTCAGGGCTCACATCGGATTCAAGGTCGCCGCGAGCCGCGATCGAAATCTGCCCCGTTTCCTCGGAGACGACGACGGCCAGGGCGTCGGTTTCCTCGGTAATTCCAATGGCCGCGCGATGGCGGGTCCCGAGACGCCGCAGCATGACGGGATTCGTGGTCAATGGTAGGAAGCACGCGGCCGCAGCCACGCGATCGCCCTGAATGATCACAGCGCCATCGTGCAGCGCGCCGCCAGCGTGAAAAATGGAGCACAGCAGGTCGCGTGAAACGCGGGCATCCAGAGCCACGCCGCTTTCAATGAAAGTGCGAAGGCCGAGGTCGCGTTCGATGACGATCAACGCACCGTGTTTGTCTTCCGCGAGTTGGCGGACCGCGAGAAGAATCTCATCCACCACCTCGCGGCGTTCGAGTTGGCCGCCCAGGCCCAGCCAGCGAATGCGGCCGATGCGGGCCAGCATGCGCCGGATTTCCGACTGGAACATGACGATCAGGGCGATCGCCGTGTAGGGGACCAGAGCGGAGAGGACCGACCGGAACAGGTCCAGGTGCAGCCAGGCCGCGACGAAATAGGCGGCCGCCAGCACGGCCAGCCCGGTGAGCACCTGCGCGGCCCGGCGTCCTCGAACCATGAGGAAAAAGTTGTAAATAAGCAGCGCGACGGCCAGGATGTCGATCACCGAGGTGACCGTAATTTTCGGGATGACCGGCAGTGGGATCGGCGGCATTCGCAGGCTACCTACAGTTTACCCGCGCCCGCGCAACGGGTCAGGCCCCGGCGAAAGCCCTGGGCGATCCGACGACCCACGCGCCGCCGGTTCAGCCGGTGAGCGCCTTGCACCGGCCGCCTCACACAACCTATGCTGAATCTGAGTGTTCCGGGGCCACCATCGCAAGATTCGCATCCTTTTCGCCGTGGCGGACGTGTGGCTGCTCGCCGCTGCGTTCGGCCTTGCCTACTGGACCCGGACTCGCCTGGAACTCGCGAACGACTTTTACATCCGCGCGCCCGAGGTTGCGGTCCTGCTGGGATGGTCCATGCTTGTGTGGGTGGCGCTCGGCTACTGGTGGGACATCTACGACCGCATCGACGCCCCGCACCCGCGCATCGTGCTGCGCGATACCCTTACGCAATGCCTGCTGGGCACGGCCCTGCTTATTCTTTTCGAGTATCTGTTACGGCTGGACCTCAGCCGGCCGTTCGTGGCATTTTTCACCGTCTACACCTGGGTGCTGCTGTGCCTGCTGCGGCTGAACGCCGGGCGGCTCATCACGCTGCTCCGCCGCGGGCGTTCGCATTACGTCATGGTCGTTGGTCTGGGTGAGCCCGCCCGGCGTCTCGGGCGCGAGTTGGAGGACGCCTACGCATACGGCATTCGTCTTACTGGTTTCCTGGCGGAATCCCCCGGGCCGCCGCCGGTCGTCGAAATTGAGCTGGACGGCCGTTATCCGGTGCATGCGCTCGAGTCTCTCCCCGATCTGCTTCGCCTGCATGTAATCGATGAGATTATTTTTGCGGTCGACAGCCGCCGCCTGGTGGAGCTCGAAAACGTGATGCTGGTTTGCGACGACGAAGGCGTCCGCACACGGGTGGCCGTGGATTTCTTTCCGCATGTCAACAGCCGTATTTATCTCGATCGCTTCGGGTCTTACCCGCTTCTGACGTTTTCCGCGACGCCTCACGACGAAGTCCGGCTGATGGTGAAGCGGGTGATCGATATCCTGCTGGCCGCCGCGGGGCTGGTGGTGTTGTGTCCCTTCATGCTGCTGATTGCCGCGCTGATCCGGCTCACGTCGCCCGGTCCAGCGATCTTCCGGCAGGAGCGGTGCGGGCTGAACGGCCGGCGGTTCACATTCTACAAGTTCCGTTCCATGTGCGAAAATGCCGAAGCCCTCCGATCCTCGCTCGAGCATTTGAGCAAGCGCCAGCTCGCTTTGAAGATTCCGGACGATCCTCGTCTCACGCCGCTGGGCAGGTGGCTGCGAAAATTCTCAATCGACGAATGGCCCCAGCTTTGGAACGTCCTGAAGGGCGATATGTCTCTGGTCGGCCCTCGCCCCGCGATTCCCGAAGAGGTCGATCGCTACCAGCGCTGGCACCGCCGCCGCCTTCGCATGCGGCCGGGCCTCACCTGCCTTTGGGCGGTGAGCGGCCGGGATTCGGTCGATTTCGAGACCTGGATGAAACTGGATATGGAATACATTGACAACTGGTCGCTCGCCTTGGATTGGAAAATTCTGCTGCGCACGATTCCTCAGGTATTGAGCGGCCGCGGAGCGCACTGATCCTATGCACCTGGTTCCCACGCAAGATGAGGTCGTCGCGCTGCTGCGCCGCACCGGCGGTCTCCGCGACGGCCATTTCGAATACCCCAACGGCCTCCACTCCAGCGAATATTTACAGGTGGCGCTGACGATGCGCTATTTCGAAGCGGCCAAGATCCTCAGCGTCGGCCTGAGCCGGAATCTTCGCAGCCACGCTGATATTCGCGCGGTCATCCCTGAGCTTTCCATTGTCACGCCGGCTACGGGGGGCCTCCCCGTCGCCTACGGTGTCTGCGAGGCGCTGCGCGCGCACCAGGTGTACTGGTCGGAGCGGGAAAACGCGAATGAGCCTCAGACGCTGCGCCAGTTCATCGACGTCAAGCCCGGCGAAAAGGTGCTGCTGGTCGACGATATCCTCCGCACCGGGCAAAAGCTCTCCGAGCTGAAAGCGCTGATCGAGCATCAGGGAGGGCAAGTCGTGGGCGTGGCCGTGGTCATTTACCAGCCCTATCCCGACGCCCTCCGTTTCGATCCGCTGCCGTTTTATTATCTGGCGAAGCTTGATGCCGTGTACGCCAAGGATGCCGCGTCCTGCGAGTTGTGCAAAAAAGGCGTTCCTGTGGTGAAAGTCCGGGCATGAGCGGCGTGGGTTTGTGCCGTTCCGAAATGATCGCATGCGACGCCGCGAATTTTTACTAACCCCGCTAGTGCTCGCGGCCCAAACGAAACGGCGCGAAATTGCGATCTTCAATACCCCGCCGCCCGAGGAACTTCGTTCGCAATGTGTCGTGTTTCCGCGAGCCTACACTTGCTGCCCGGAGCCGGCGGCCGCGCTCCGCGCTCTGGAAACTTCGAGGTATCCGAATGCCGCCCGCCCGGAAGATCCCACCCTGATCGCCTTCCGCACGGAGCCGTTCCGCGCCGATCCCAATCTGATTTCGGTCTTCACATCGGCGGCGGGCGATGGCGTGGATTCGCCTCTCGAATCATCCATCCGGGTGCCGCTGGCGATTTGGGCTCCAGGGGTATTCGCCCCCCGAGCCGCCGAGGAAATCCTGATTTCAACCGTCGATCTCGCCCCGACCCTGCTCGCGCTGCGCGGCGATCCGGTACCGGACCACACTCAGGGCCGAGACCTTTCGGCGCTCCTTCTCCGGCGCAGCAATGAATTGCCCGATTCTGTGTACATAGAAGGCGGCATCGGGACGGTAGCCGAGTGGAGAGCGGTGATTCGCGGATTTGACAAGGCGGTCATGGACCTCAGTGGAAACGTCACGCACCTGTACAACCTGGCGGAAGATCCCGAGGAACGTTCGAATCTGGTGCTCGATCCAAATACGCAGCTCACGCGCGATGCGCTGGTGGCGTTGGCGCGCGTATGGATGCGGCGCCTCGGAGATGGGATTGATCCGTCCGGGCTGCGCCGGCGGTAAGGGCGCCACGCGCGGCTCACTGGTTTCCGGTGAGCATCTCCGGTTGAATGAGCCGGCGGAATCGCCCCTGGATGCGAACTTTGCCGCCCACCAGGTCGCGCTCGCGAACGTCCATAACCCGGGCGACCCGGTCCGCGAGAAACCCCACCATGCGCGGCCCCTCCGGGGTCTTGGCCTCGATCACGACGATGCAGCCGTTGCGGGGGCGCTTCGCATGCGGCAGCCGCAGTTTCGCACCCAGATCGATCACCGGAATATCGGCTCCGCGGAGCGTGGCGAAGCCGCAGATCCACGGCCCGAAGTATTGCACCAAACCGGAGGAGGGCTCGGGCACCACGTCGCATTCGCGAATGCGAAGGATGCCGCGCACCAAACGCGCGTCGATGGCGAATTCCTCGCGCGCGATTCTCAGGGCAAGATACTTGCCGCCACGGCGGGCCGGCGTGGGGCCGTTAGCGTCCACAGAGCCCTTATCGGCCAGGGGGGGATGACTTTTATTCGGCCCAATGCCGCTCCTCCGCCGGGTTGGTCCTTTCCTGCTAGCCCGGCCACGAATAGCCCTGCGATCACCAGCAGCGTTGCGATCGACTTTGCCAGGATCGTCCAGCCCGTGAACGTTTCCTGAAGCCAGCTCGGGTGGCGCGTCGTGATCCAATAGGCTCCAGCGAAGATGATGACGTAACGCAGTCCCTGGATCGCATCGACGATCGCCGGATTGGCGCGGCTGATCGCCAGGAAGATGAGGAATGACCCGAAGCCGTTGACGAACCGGTTCACAAAATACCAGAATTTGTTGCGGGGTTGCGCCTGTTCGGATTGGATGAAGATTTCGTCGCGCCATTTTCTTCTTGCCAGGAAGAAGAGAGCGCCGGCGAAGGTGCCGGCCGTGAAGAACACGTAGCCGGCGATGAAATGCGCCTGGTCAAAGGCGATCTTTTGCAGAACATTGGTCAGCCCGAACAAGCCGGCGGAGAGGAGCATGGCGGGGAGAATGCTGCCAGGGACCTTTTCGGAGAAGAACATAAAGAATCCGCCTGCGGTCATTAGCGCGAATCCCCAGAGCGCCATTCCGGCCAGTTGGGATTTTAAGAGCGGAATTCCGATCAAGGCGGTGGCAACGGGCGAGAATCCGCCCATGATGGCCAGCGTCTCCGACGCCTCGCCGCCTTTGAGAGCCTTGTAGTAGAAGTAATTTGCGGCCAGGTGAACCACGCCTGCTCCGAAGGCCAACGCAATTACCCCTAGCGGTGGAAGTTCCATTCCCAGGACCGCCAGGAGGGACCCGAGCGCGCTCATCGCGCCCAGCCAAAAGACGTAATTGACCACGCTGGAGGAGCGCGTTTCCCGCAGCAGAATTTTGTCCCACACGAGCGAGGCTCCGATGAGCGCATGCGCCACGATCGCGATGAAGATTCCGTTGTTGAGGAGGCTCATTCCAGGCCTCTACCATTGCAGCAATACGACCCCGAGTCCGACCAGCGCGGCGCCCACCCAGCGCGCGGTGCTGACATGCTCGCCCAGGAGCACTTTGGCGAGCACGGTTTCGAGAATGAGGCCCGCGGCGGTCGCCGGCACGGCGAAGCTGATATCGGCGATGGACAGCAGCGACATCTGCGCGAAGAACGCCAAGGTCATCATGAGCACCCCCGCGATGATCCAGCGGTTGCGGACCAGCGACGCCGCCAGCCGGACGATCGCCGACGGATGGAAGTCTTTCACTTCGCCGTGGCAGCGCATGCCTTCCGCGTTCAGCAGATCGCCGGCCGCGTTGGCTCCGATCAGCGTCAGGACCAGGATCCACCTCATTTGATCTGCCAGCCCTCGCAGTGCGGCTCCTCATACGTGTGAGGTTGCGTGCGGGCGACCACCACGCCGCCGCAGGTGATCAAGCCGACGCCCAGCCATCGCAGAGGCGACACCGATTCGCCCAGCGCGGCCCAGCCCAGAATGGCGGCGCCGGCATAGCCGATGGCGGTGACCGGCAGCACATAGCTCAGGTCGGCCCAACTGAGCAAAGAGAGGTTGCACAGGAACCAAAGGCCCAGCAGCACAATGCCAGCGACAGCCAAAGGATGCTGGACCACCTTCAGATAGACTAGAGGCGAAAAGGATACGGTAGGGCCGACTTCAAGCATTCCCTCGCGTAGCAGAAGATTGCCGAAAACGTTTCCAAGAACTGCGATGGAAGCGACGATGGCCGATTTACGCCGCAGGACCCGCTGCCGTTTGGGATCGATCACAGGACTTCTCCGTTAGCTCCCGATGGGGAGCAACAGGTGATGACTTGCATGCGCAACGCGTTTCGGATTCGTTATACTGGAGTTTACGCCTGCGAGCCTCGGTGTGCGCCGACGCCGCAGGAGCATCGGACAGGTGGGTGAGCGGTTAAAGCCAACAGACTGTAAATCTGTCACTCCTTGCGAGTTACGAAGGTTCGAATCCTTCCCTGTCCACCATGAGTTTGTTCCGGAACGCTGGGGAGTGTTCTGGAGGTAGGCCGTTGTAGCTCAGTTGGTAGAGCGCGTCCTTGGTAAGGACGAGGTCACCGGTTCAATCCCGGTCAACGGCTCCAGGGTTTCGTGCCGTACTTTTTGTACGTGCTTCAAAGCGTTCCGGCTGGCAAATACGACATCGGAATCGCCGACGGACGTGGAAAAACGTCTGGTTGAGCACAACACAAAATGTGGACGTTGGACCAGCGCTTCCCAGCCAGGGGAGGTTCTGGGAGTTGAAAGTTATCCGGATCGCTCTGCCGCCATGCCGCGTGAGCGATTCTTGAAAAGCCGTGCGGGAATTCCTGCACGCAAGGAGTTGATCGCGCAATGGCGAAGGAAAAATTCGATCGCAGCAAGCCGCACGTCAACGTCGGGACGATCGGGCACATCGATCACGGCAAGACGACCTTGACGGCGGCCATCACCAAGACGCTGGCCAAGCATAATCCCAAGGTGAAGTTCCGGAGTTTCGATTCGATCGACAACGCGCCGGAAGAGAAGGCGCGGGGGATCACGATTGCGGTGGCGCACGTGGAGTATGAGACCGCCAACCGGCACTACGCGCACGTGGACTGCCCGGGGCACGCCGACTACATCAAGAACATGATCACGGGGGCGGCGCAGATGGACGGGGCGATTCTGGTGGTGGCGGCGACCGACGGCCCGATGCCGCAGACGCGGGAGCACATTCTGCTGGCCCGCCAGGTGGGGGTGCCGTATATTGTGGTGGCGCTGAACAAGGTGGACATGGTGGATGATCCGGAGCTGCTGGAGCTGGTGGAACTGGAAGTGCGGGAGCTGCTGAAGAGCTACGGATTTCCGGGCGACGAACTGCCGGTGGTGAGGGTATCGGCCTTGGGGGCGCTGAACGGCGAGGAGAAGTGGGAAAAGACGGTGGACGAGCTGATGGAGGCGGTGGACAAGTACATTCCGCAGCCGCAGCGGGAGAAGGACAAGCCGTTCCTGATGCCGATCGAAGATATATTTTCGATTCAGGGGCGGGGGACAGTGGTGACGGGGCGCATCGAGCGCGGGGTGGTGAAGGTCGGCGAGGAAATGGAGATCGTGGGATTCCGGGAGACGCGCAAGACGGTGGTGACCGGGGTAGAGATGTTCAAGAAGCTGCTGGACCAGGGCGAGGCGGGAGACAATGTGGGTCTGTTGCTGCGGGGCATTGAAAAGACGGATGTGGAGCGCGGGCAGGTGATCGCCAAGCCGGGTTCGATTACGCCGCACAAGAAGTTCAAGGGCGAAGTCTACGTCTTGAGCAAGGACGAAGGGGGGCGGCACACGCCGTTCTTCAAGGGCTACCGGCCGCAGTTCTACTTCCGGACGACGGACGTGACGGGGGTGGCGACGCTGCCGGAAGGGATGGAGATGGTGATGCCGGGCGACAACGTGAACCTGACGGTGGAGCTGATCACGCCGGTCGCCATGGACAAGGGGCTGCGGTTCGCGATCCGGGAGGGCGGAAGGACGGTCGGCGCGGGAACCGTGACGGAGATTCTGGAATAGCCGCGGGCGCGGCGGCCTCTCCGCTCCCGGGCGCAGAGGCAGGGGAGAAAAAATGGCAAGCAGCAGCCTGAAAGATCGCATTCGCATCCGCCTGAAGGCCTACGATCACCGCATTCTGGATCAGTCCACGACGGAGATCGTAGACACGGCCAAGCGGACCGGCGCGCAGGTGGCCGGACCGATTCCGCTGCCGACGATAAAGAATTTGTATACGGTGCTGCGGTCGCCGCACGTGGACAAGAAAAGCCGGGAACAGTTCGAGATCCGGACGCACAAGCGGCTGCTGGACATTCTGGAGCCGACGCAGGACACCGTCGACGCGCTGATGAAGCTGGATCTGCCGGCCGGCGTGGATGTGGAGATCAAGGCGTTTGGAAAAGGGAAGTAGGGCTGACAAACAGCCTGGAGTTTGGATATGAGTCCAGGGATCCTTGGGAAAAAGATCGGGATGACGCAGGTGTTCCGGCCGGACGGGCAGGTGGTTCCGGTCACGGTGCTGAAGGCCGGACCGTGCGTGGTGGTGCAGCGCAAGACGCCCGCCACCGACGGCTACGACGCGGTGCAGTTAGGCTTGATGGAGTTCGTCAAGAAGACCAGCATCAACAAGCCGCAGGCCGGGCACCTGAAGAAATCCGGTGCCGAGGGCGTAAAGTTCCAGCGCGAATTCCGGCTTGAAGAAGGCGCCAACGGCGACCTGAAGGCGGGCGACCGAGTGCTGGTGGATGAGTTCAAGCCAAAGGAGAAAGTGGACGTGATCGGGGTCAGCAAGGGCCGCGGCTACGCGGGCCTGGTGAAACGCCACCATTTCCGCGGCGGCGACGACACTCACGGCTCGATGTTCCACCGCGCGCCGGGATCGATCGGGGCCTCCAGCTTTCCCTCGCGCGTGTTTCCGGGCATGCGCATGTCGGGGCACATGGGAACAGCCAAGGTGACGGTGCGGAATCTGGAGATCGTGGAAGTGGATGCCGAGGACAACGTGCTGCTGGTGAAGGGCGCGGTGCCGGGCCCCAACGGCGGCTACGTAGTGGTGCGGAGGTCGAAGCGATAGCCATGCCGACGGTGGAGGTTCGCGATCTCAACAATAACGTGGTGGGGAGCCTGGATCTCTCCGACGCCGTCTTCGGCGCGCCGGTGAACGAGGCGCTGCTGTATGAAGCGGTGCGGCATCACCTGGCGACGGTGCGGCGGGGCACGGCCAAGACCAAGACGCGGCACGAAGTGGCCGGCTCGGGCAAGAAGCTGTGGAGGCAGAAGGGGACCGGGCGGGCGCGCATGGGATCCATCCGCAGCCCTCTGTGGAGGCATGGCGGCACGGTTCACGGGCCGCAGCCCCGCAGCTACGCCTACCATTTGCCTCGCAAGATGCAGTTGGGGGCGCTGCGCAGCGCGCTTTCGGCCAAGCTGCGCGACGGCGAATTGCGAATCGTCAACGAATTTGCGATTTCCGAGCCCAAGACCAAGCTGATGCGCAAGGCGCTGAACGCGCTCGAAGCGGACAAGACGACGCTGCTGGTGGACAACTCAAAGAACCGGAATCTGGAGCTTTCAAGCCGCAACCTGGAAGGCGTGAAGCTGGTGTCGAGCAAGGACGTAAACGTCTACGACCTGCTGGGCCACCAGTACGTGCTGTTGAGCGAGGCGGCGGCGCGGAAATTGTCGGAGGGCTTGCAGTAATGGCCGACCTGTACAGCATTATCAAGAAGCCGATCGTGACCGAAAAAGGCGTCGCCAAGAAAGAAGCCGAGCGGACGCTGTGCTTCGAAGTGGCGGCGGAGGCCAACAAGACCGAGATTCGCAACGCGATCCAGGCGTTGTTCAAGGTGAAGGTGGCCGGCGTGAGGACCACGACGACGGCGGGCAAGCTGCGGCGCCGGGGGCGGTTTTCGGGTTACCGGCCGGACTGGAAGAAGGCCTACGTGAAACTGAAGGCCGGTGAGAAGATGCCGGAGTACGCGGAGATTTAGCGCACAGGCGTACGCCCGCCGTGCGCGGATGAGGACAACAGATGCCGATCAAGACTTATCGCCCGGTCACGGCCACGCGCCGGTTTCAGACCGTGGTTTCGCGCGAGGACATCACCAAGGACACGCCCGAAAAGAGCCTGGTGGTAGGAAAAAAGCGCACGGGCGGGCGCTCCAGCACCGGGAAGATTTCTTCGCGGTTCCGCGGAGGCGGGCACAAGAAGGCCTACCGCAGGATCGACTTCAAGCGCGACAAGCACGTCCCGGCAGTGGTCGCGGCGATCGAGTACGATCCCAACCGCAGCGCGCGCATTGCGCTGTTGCACTATGTCGACGGCGAGAAGCGCTACATCCTGGCGCCGGCCGGCCTGGAAGTCGGCCGCCGGGTGATGTCGGGTCCGAATGCCGATATCCTGGTGGGCAATTCGCTGCCGCTCAAAAATATTCCGGCGGGCACGGTGGTGCATAACATCGAGCTGAAGCCCGGCAAGGGCGGGCAGATGGCGCGCTCGGCCGGCGCAGGCGCAGTTGGTTTCGCGCGAGGGCGATTACGCCATGTTGAAGCTGCCCTCCGGCGAGGTCCGCCGTGTGGCGGCGGAGTGCTCGGCCACGGTTGGCCAGGTAGGCAATGTGGAGCACGAGAACGTCAGCCTCGGCAAAGCGGGGCGCAAGCGCTGGATGGGACGGACCCCGCACAACCGCGGCGTTTCGATGAACCCGGTGGACCACCCGCACGGTGGCGGCGAAGGCAAGACCTCGGGGGGCCGGCACCCCGTGACCCCGTGGGGGCAGCCCACGCGTGGATACAAGACCCGCAACAACAAGCGGACGGACAAGTGGATCGTGACCAGGAAAGCGAAGAAACGGTAGCCCATGGGACGCTCACTGCATAAAGGACCGTTCGTGGATGACCACCTGCTGAAAAAGGTGGCGGACATGAACGACAAGAACGAAAAGAAAGTGGTCAGGACGTGGTCGCGGCGGTCGACCATCGTGCCGGAGTTCATAGGACACACGCTGGCCGTGCATAACGGCAAGAAGTTCATTCCGGTGTACATCACTGAAAACATGGTGGGCCACAAGCTGGGCGAGTTTTCGCCCACGCGGACTTTCAAGGGCCATGCGGCCAAGGCGGCGGCCGAGAAGACGGCGAAGCCCGCATAGGAGATTCGTGATGCAAGCCAAAGCGGAAGCGCGCTACCTAAGAACCTCGCCGCAGAAGGCGCGGCTGGTGATCGACCTCATTCGCGGCCAGAAGGCCGGCGACGCGATCAACATTCTGCGCACCACCAACAAGCGCATCGCGCCCTCGGTCGAAAAGGTGCTGCGGTCGGCCATCGCCAACGCGGAGAACCGCCACAACGATGTGGACGTGGACAAACTGTTCGTGACGGAAGCCTACGTGAACGAAGGGCCCCGGATGAAACGGGTGCGGCCGGCGCCGATGGGCCGCGCCTACCGCTATCAGCGAAGGATGGCCCACATCGTAGTGAAGGTCGGGGACAGGGAGTAAGAGGACGGAATGGGCCAAAAAGTTCATCCTTACGGATTCCGGCTGGGCGTGACCAAGACATGGCGGTCGCGGTGGTTTGCCAAGGGCGATTACGCCAAGCTCCTGCGGGAAGATCTGGAGCTGAAGGAGTCGCTGCGCGACCGGCTGAAGGCGGCGGGCGTCAGCTCGGTGGAAGTGGACCGGCCGGGCAACAAGCTGCGGATTACGATCCACACCTCGCGCCCGGGCATCATCATCGGGCGCAAGGGCGCGGAGATCGAGAAGCTGAAGCAGGACCTGGCCAAGCGCACCAAGCGCGAGGTCTTCATCGACATTCAGGAAGTCCATAAGCCGGAACTGGACGCACAACTAGTCAGTGAATCGATTGCGCTACAGCTCGAAAAGCGCGTGGCGTTCCGGCGGGCGATGCGCAAGGCGGTTGACTCGGCGCTGCGCTTCGGGTGCAAAGGGATCAAGGTTCGCGTATCAGGGCGGCTTAACGGCGCGGAAATCGCGCGCACGGAATGGTATCTGCAAGGGCAGCTTCCGTTGCACACCCTGCGCGCGGACGTCGATTACGGCTTCAGCGAAGCCTACACGACCTACGGGGTGATCGGGATCAAGTGCTGGGTGTACAAGGGCGAGATTCTGCCCGGCGGGCCGCGGCGCGGGTTGCGCGCCGAACCGGAGCCGCGGCGCATGCCTCGCGAGCGCCGGGACCGGGATCGCGACCGCGAGCGGCGGCCGCAGGTGGCCGCGCCGGAAGGCGGCGTGACGCAGGCCGCGCCGGGCGAGATGCCCTCGCGCGCGGCGGCGCCGATCCTGCCGCCCATGGCGCCTCCGCAGCCCGCCTGGAAACAGGAATCCAAACCGGAAGCCGAGTCTTCCGGCGGGGGCGAGAAGAAGGAGTAGGAACCACGCTATGTTGATGCCCAAGAAAGTTAAGTACCGCAAACAGCAGCGCGGCCGCATGGCCGGCAAGGCCTGGCGGGGATCGTCGCTGGCGTTTGGCGATTTCGGGCTGAAGGCGCTTGAATGCGGCTGGATCACGGACCGGCAGATCGAGGCGGCCCGCGTGGCGATGACCCGCTCGATCAAGCGCGGCGGCAAGGTGTGGATCCGGCTGTTTCCGGACAAGCCGATCACCAAGAAGCCGGCCGAGACCCGCATGGGCAAAGGCAAGGGCGCGCCGGAACAATGGGTGGCGGTGATCCGTCCGGGAAAGATTCTGTTCGAGATGGAAGGCGTGGGCAAGGACGTCGCGCGGGAAGCCATGAAGCTGGCCGCGGCGAAGCTGCCGCTGCCGACCAAACTGGTGATGCGGGAGCACGTGGAATAGCGTACCGGGCGCCGCCGGGCGCTCCGGTGTGCGCGGTAAAGGAATAGACGATGAAAGAGAACGCGGACAAAGCGCGCGGCCTGGACACGGCGGAGATCCAGAAGCAGCTCCGGGACAGCGCGGAGCAGATGTTCCGGCTCCGGTTCCAGATGTCGATGGGACAGATGGACGGCCTGAAGAAATTCCGGTTGCTTAAAAAGGAGCGGGCGCGGATGCTGACCGTGCTGCGCGAACGCGAACAGGAGAACAAGGCATGACCACGGCGTCTGCGAAGCAGAGCGTAAAGAATGAAAAGGTCGGCTCGGTGGTGTCGGCCAAGATGGCCAAGACTATCGTGGTCGAGGTAACCCGGCGGGTTCCGCATCCGGTCTACAAGCGGATCGTCAGCAAGCGCAAGAAATTCTACGCCCACGATGAAAAGGGCGAAGCGAAGGTCGGCGATGTGGTGCGGATCGTGGAGTGCCGCCCGCTGAGCAAGCTGAAGCGTTGGGAGCTCAAAGAGATCCTCCGCAAGGCGGTGCAGGTGACCACGGATTTGAGCTCGATCGGAATCGAAGCGGCGCCGGCTCGAAGAGTGGAGAAAAAGAAACGGTGACCAGCTCCCCCGGGGGGGTCTGGCCAGTTTGAGGAGATGAAGCCATGATCGGGATGCGGACGATTCTGGAGGTGGCCGATAACAGCGGCGCGCGGAAGCTGTCGTGTATTCTGCCCCGCGGAGGCGACCTGGGATTGCGGGCCGGCCTGGGCGACGTAATCACCGCGAGCGTGAAGGAAGCCGCGCCGGATTCGGCGATTAAGAAAGGCAAGGTCGTGCGGTGCGTGATTGTGCGAATGCGCAAGGAGTCGCGGCGCCGCGACGGGACCTACATCCGCTTCGATTCGAACGCCGCGGTGCTGATTAACGAAGTGGGCGAGCCGGTAGGCACGCGTGTGTTCGGCCCGGTGGCCCGCGAATTACGCGACAAAAAGTTTATGAAAATCGTGTCGCTCGCGCCCGAGGTGATATAAGCGATGGCCGCGAACAAGATTCCTCAACGGCATCAAAACAAGCGAAGAGTCCGGATGAAGGTGCGGATCAAGAAAGACGACATGGTGAAGGTGATCGCCGGGCGCGATAAGGGCAAGACCGGCCGGGTTCTGCACGTCGACCGCGAAACCGGAAAGGTGCTGGTCGAGGGCGTGAGCCTGGTGAAGCGCCATACCCGGCCCAATCCGCAGCGGCAGATCAAAGGCGGGATTGCGGAGCGCGAAAGCCCCATCGCCATTTCCAACGTGATGGTGGTCACCTCGGGCGGCGTTGCCACGCGCGTGGGCTACCGGATGGAGTCCGCCGGAACCACCACCCGGCGCGTCCGTGTTGCGCGCAAGGGCGGAGAGATTCTGGATAAAAAGGGTTAGGACGGCGAAAGCATGGCGGCTAGATTAAGAGAGCATTACCAAAAACGGGTGATTCCGGCGCTGACCAAGGAGTTTTCCTACAAGAACGTCATGGCGGTGCCCAAGATCGAGAAGATCTCGTTAAATATCGGCTTGGGGGAAGCCACGCAAAACCCCAAGCTGATGGACGGTGCGGTAAACGAACTGGCGCAGATCGCGGGCCAGAAACCCATCGTCACCAAGGCTCGCAAGTCGATCGCCGCCTTCAAGCTGCGCGAGAACATGTCGATCGGCTGCACGGTGACCCTGCGGGGCGACCGCATGTACGAATTCTTCGACCGTCTGGTGAACGTCGCGCTGCCGCGCGTCCGCGACTTCCGGGGCGTTTCCAGCAAGAGCTTTGACGGGCGCGGCAATTACACGCTGGGCATTAAAGATCAACTCATTTTCCCGGAGATCGATTACAACAAGGTCGAGAAACTGAAGGGAATGAACATCTGCATCACCACCACGGCGAAGACCGACGCCGAGGGTCTGGCGCTCCTGAAACATCTCGGAATGCCGTTCAGGACCGCCTGAGAAAAGAG
>Ga0070739_10004195_pt1 | contig 17268 bp, 15 predicted proteins | sample Coa_R1_7_FD_66445 | JGI IMG/M metagenome (GOLD analysis project Ga0070739, IMG submission 66445) | Surface soil microbial communities from Centralia Pennsylvania, which are recovering from an underground coalmine fire - Coalmine... | ecosystem: Environmental > Terrestrial > Soil > Unclassified ... | reverse complement strand
CGAGTCCGTCGCGCTGTATCCGGGTACCTGCCTGATCGAAGGCACGACGCTCTCCGAAGGGCGCGGAACCGATGGCCCGTTCCGCCAGTTCGGCTCGCCACATCTCGACACCGGCGCTCTGATCCGGACACTGGGTCATTCTGAATTGATGGCCGGAACGGTCCTGGAACCGGTGCGTTTCAGGCCGCGAGCAAGCAAGTGGTCCGGGCAGGACTGCGCCGGAGTCCGGATCAAGGTGACCGACGCGGACTCCTTTCGCCCGGTGGCTGCCGGATTGGCGATAATCGGCGCCCTACGCGGTACTCCCGATTTCGAGTTTCTGCCCTTCTTCGACACCCTGGCCGGCACATCGCAGGTGCGGTCAGCGCTCGAGCGCGGCACAGATCCCGAAATAGTGGTTGCCCGCTTTGCGCGCGATGAGGAGACGTTTCGGCAGGAACGCCGGCCGATACTTCTTTACTGACCGCAGAAGAGCGTTACTCCACCCCGGCGAGCTGGAACAGAACGTCGGCAAGCTGCGTGAATTTGGGGACGCAGCCGCCGTGGACCTGGACGCGCTTTGTTCCCGAGGTGGTCTTGATCGCGATGTAGGTCGACGCGACGTCGGGCAGCGTGCCGGTGCAGTTGGTCGTTGACGGCATCGAGAAGAATCCCTCGGCATTGGCCAGAGTGATGATCCCGTTCAACGTGTTCTCGGGGTCGGTGAGGTGCGTGCGCGTCTTACTCCGGCCGATCACTTTCACGCTGCCGCCGTACTTGAAGACCGCCTTCCACGGCAGGATATTCCCGCCCTTGATGCCGAACGTCACGATCGTGGTCGATGGTGTGGCGTTGGGGGGTAGTTGATAGGCGCCGGTATGGCGTCCGGCCGTTTGCGCGTGGGCCGAGAGCGAGAACGTGAAGACTAGAAGCATCGGAATCGCGATGCGGGAGATGAGACGGATCATCTCGTCCCTCCTCTTTATTCGGTAATTGGGGTCACTTACTGTAAATAACGCCGAACCTGCCCATCTGTCACGAGCTGCGCCTGGTGGAATTATTAGCGCGGATAATGACAGCGTTGCATGGTAAGGCGTGCCCCGTGCAATGTCGCCTTCCACAGGAACTGCGGCTCCTGTCTCCGTCCGCCCTGGCTGCATGCATGGCGATATACGACGCTTGTAGGCCGGGCGTCCCTGCCCAGCAGTCTTCGAGGAGAGACGGTATCCCCGTGCAGGACAACACGTCGTGACAGGATCCGTGGAGCAAGCGCGTGCGCCAGGAGAGATTGCCGGCCACGGAGGGCCGGCCTAAAGCGTTCATCCAGGTGATGGGGCGCCTAGGCGGACAGAGACGGAGCTATAGTCCCTCCCGAGTAGGTGCGTCCTCAATGTGCACTAGCGGTCGTAGCAATGCGGTCCGACAGCCGCTATCACCCGCTCGAGGACCGTTTCCCACGGCCGGGCGGGAACGGTTCGCACGTCAAGCCGCTCGGCTTCGCACCGGAGCCGCTCGCTGACCAGGAAGCTGGTACGGGCGCGTTGCGGCTGCTCTTCCCCGTCACGGGCCAAATAGTTCCGCGCGATCTGCGCCTCGTCCGGCTCGTAGAGAAACACCGCCCGCACCTGGCCGTTCGCCGCCTCGTCGCCGTACCGCTCGTGCGTCGCCAGCGAGGGGAGGATGAAGTCGCCCTCAAAGATCATCGGCGTGCGCGTTTCGAGGTGGTTGCCGATGACCGGAAGCAGCGCCTCTTCCATCGCAGCGGCGTAGCGCACGAAGAAATCCACCTGCTCGGCCTCGCCCATCCGCAGCGCCTCCTCGGTATGCAGACGCCAGAAGTGGAACACCGGGTAGCGATCGGGGTCGGTCATACGCTCCAGAACGATCTGGAAATCGTCCACCTCGGTCAGCCCCACCCCGAAGTGCTGCGCCAGGCGGTAACTGACGCTCGTCTTCCCAACACCGCTCGCCCCGCCGAAGAGGAGAACCTGCCAATCACGTCCCGCGGGATCGCGATGACGACCGCTAGTGGACATGGAGCTGGACGACGCCGGACTCATAGGCGAATACGACTGCCTGCGCGCGATCTCTCAGATCGAGCTTGCCGAGGATGCGGGTCACATGCGTCTTGACGGTGGCCTCACTCAGACAGAGCGCGTCCGCGATCTCGCCGTTGCTCAACGCGCGGGCCATTAGCGTGAGGACCTCCAGCTCGCGCGGCGTTAGGCTGGATAGCGTCTGAGCCGAGCCGGCCGGCGGACTCTGAGGCCTCGCAAAGCGCTCGACAAGCCGGCGGGTAATCGAGGGCGCCAGGAGCGCATCGCCGACCACGACCTGGCGAACGGCGCCGACAAGCTGCTCGGGCGATACATCCTTCAGTAAAAAGCCGCTCGCGCCGGCGTGTAACGCGGCATAGACGTACTCGTCGAGGTCGAAGGTCGTGAGCATGAGAATGCGGCATCCGTTCCCCCCGCCTTCCAGGATGCGCCGCGTCGCTTCCAGCCCGTCCAGCTTCGGCATCCGGATATCCATCAGGATCACATCCGGACGGAGACGGCGATACGCGGCAATAGCTTCCATCCCGTCCGAGGCCTCCCCGACCACCTCGATGTCGTCCTTCGAGTCCAGGATCATGCGGAAGCCGGCCCGCACCAGCGCTTGATCGTCGGCAATCACCACCCGCACCCGCTCGCTCATACGCCTTCCTTGGGCAGGGGTAGCCACGCTCGGACGGCGTACCCTCGTTCAAGCCGCGGGCCGGCCTCCAACCTGCCTCCATATAGAGCAACCCGCTCTCGCATCCCGACGAGACCGTGCCCCGGCGCCGAACCCGCGGCTGCTCGCTCGCCGGGACCGTCGTCGAGCACCTCGACCTTGAGCTCACCCTCTCTATAGTCCAGAACAACCTCGGTTCGGGCCAAACCCGCGTACTTGAGGGCATTGGTCAGCGCCTCCTGCACGATCCGATAGGCAGCCAGGTTGAGGCCCGGCGGCAGCGGCCGCGGCGTCCCCTCGACACGCAGCTCCACCGGCAACTTCGCCTCGCTGACACGCTTGACGAGCGAGGGCACCTGATCGAGCCCCGGCTGCGGGGTCAGCCCGACGTCGTCACCGTCATGGCTCAGCAGTCCCAACAGGGTGCGCAGCTCGGTCATTGCTTCCCGCCCACTTGCCTCGACCGCCAGCAGCGCCTCACGCACATCCACCTGCGACGGGTCGAGCACGCTCCGCGCCGCTCCCGCCTGAACGACCATAACGCTCACATTGTGCGCCACGACGTCATGAAGCTCACGTGCGATTCGCGCGCGCTCGTCGGCCAGCGCGGCCCGGGTGGCGAATTCTTGCTCCCGTTCCAGCCGCATCGCGCGCTCACGAAACACGTCGGCCCGGGCCTGGCGCGTCCGTAATGCCTGTCCGACCACCCACGGCAAGAGGAGCACGGCATAGGGCACCGCCACGCTGGGCGGGGCGGGAAGCCCACCGCCGAGGGCAATAAATATCACGGTCGCGGTAACGGCCAGGGCGGCAAGCGACGCGAGGCGGTACCGGCTATAGGCGCCAACCGAGTAGGCGGCGAGGACCAGAGCGGTGACCGCCGCCCATGCCAGGGTCGCGTGCGCGGTTACGTCCCCGGTGAAGGTGACGATGAGGCCGAAGAGGACGAGTCCGAAAACGACGAGAGGGTAGCGACGCCGCCAGACAAGCGGCGCCGTCATGAGGAGGGCAGTGGCGGCGTTGACCGGTGGGTCGTGAAAGCTCGCATCAGCGCCGAGGAGGCCGTCGCCCTGAATCAAGGCGGTCAGGACGAGAGCCACCGCTACGTCGACGACGATCGGTGGAATGCTCGACAGGCGTTCCCAGGGGGACACGTTCGCATTCATGGCCGCATTGTAGGCCGCTCGTTGGGCGTTGCGCGTCAACCGTCAGACGGAGTTTTCGTCCATCGCAGGGATGATACACGCGCAAATCAGCCGAGCGATGGACCGCAATTGCACCCCCAGGCCGACGCTGGACCCGACAACACCGGTATAGGCTGACCCTACGGCGATTCTCAAATTCACGAGGGGCCGCCGTAGGGACTGTAACTCCGTTGGCAGCCGACCTTCGGCCTCTGGCCGCCCGGATGCCCGACCACATCAGACCAATCGAAGGAGGAACACATGACCAGTCTTGTCGCGATCAGAGGCGTCACCAAACTGTACGCCGCAGCCAGCCGGCCGGCCCTGGATGCGGTGTCGCTGGATGTTCCGGCTGGGGAGGTGACGGCCATCATGGGACCGTCGGGTAGCGGAAAGTCGACCCTGCTGAATCTCGTAGCGGGGCTCGACCGCGCCACGAGCGGCAGCATCATGGTGAACGGACGGGAGATCACCCGGCTGAGCGAGGCGGCGCTGGCTCGCTATCGCCGGACAAGCATCGGCCTGATCTTTCAATTCTTCAACCTGCTGAACAACCTGACCACCCTCGACAATGTCCTCATCCCCGCTCAGTTAGCCGGGATGAATCCGAGAGCCGCCCGGCTGCGCGCCCGCGAGCTACTCGAACAGTTAGAGATCCTCGACCAGGCAGACGCTTTCCCCGCCCGTCTCTCGGGCGGACAGCGCCAGCGAGTCGCGATTGCTCGCGCGCTCATCAACCGCCCCGCTCTCCTGCTTGCCGACGAGCCGACCGGGGCGCTCGATACACGAAGCGGCGAGCAGGTGCTCGACCTCTTCCTGGATCTCAAGAGCACCGGCCAATCAATCGTCCTGGTCACGCACGACCCACGCCTGGCGGAACGCTATGCGGACCGGACCATCACGCTGGTCGACGGCGTCATTGCCCCGGCCGCACCCGCTCTGGAGGCAGTTCGATGAACGCAGTTCTGACCGTTACACGATCCGACGTGCGCCGGCGCCGGCTTCAGACGCTCGTGATTGCCCTGGTGCTTTTCCTCTCGAGCGGCGCTGCGACGCTGGCGCTGAATCTCCTGGTGGAGACCGACGCTCCTTTCGATCACGCCTTCGCCGCTGCCAACGGCGCTCACGTCATCATCACCTACGCGGCCGATCACGTCGGGCCAGCCCGGTTGCGGACGACGGCGACAGCCCACGGCGTAACGGCGTCAGCCGGACCCTGGCCACAGGTCGTGGCCATGTACGTCGGGCAGACGCCGGCCGACAAGGGGTCCATGCCGGCCGGCGGACTCTTCATCGTCGGACGGCCCGGACCCAGCACAACCGTCGACCGGCTGACCATGGAAAGCGGGCGTTGGGCCCGCGCGCCGGGCGAAGTCGTCGTGGCACGCGCTCTCGCCGACCGGTGGCACCTTTCCGTAGGCGACCGCTTGACACCAATTCCCGGCTCCCACCGTCCCACGCTCCGCATCGTCGGGATCGCCGCCTCGATCAGCCCCTACACCGACGCCTGGGTCATGCCGGCGGAGATTCCACTGCTGGTGACTCGGACGTCGCCACTGCAGTACCAGATGCTCTACCGGGTCAGTCCGAATGCCACAACCGCCGAGCTAGGCAACGCCACGCAGGCAATTACGCACGGCCTGCCGGCCGGAGCGGTTGTGAATACCAATACTTACCTCGACGCCAAGTCGAGCGCCGACCTTCTCTCCTCGGTTATGGTTCCCTTCCTGCTCGCCTTCAGCGCGTTTGCACTCCTGGCATCGATCATGATCATCGCCAACGTAGTGGGCGGAGTGGTCGTCGCCAGCTACCGGGATATCGGCATTATGAAATCCGTCGGCTTCACGCCGGCCCAGGTCATGGCGGTGCTGCTCGGCCTCATCCTGGTGCCTGCGCTGGCCGGCTGCCTGCTCGGGATCCCACTCGGCACGGTGGCCAGCCAGCCGTTCCTGCAACAGACCTCCCACGCCCTCGGGCTGCCGGCGCCGTTTACCGCCGCGATCCCCGTCGATCTCTTCGTTCTGGTGTCCATCCTTCTGGTAGCGAGCATCGCCGCGTTCGGCCCCTGCTGGCGTGCCGGGCATCTCAGCGCCGTCAGCGCCATCACCACCGGTACCGCTCCGGCGGCCGGCAGCGGCTCTCGCCTGGCCAGAACGCTTTCCGCGCTCCCGCTGCCCCGCCCGCTCGGCCTCGGGATAGCCGACGATCTCGCCCGACCACTACGGTCCGCCATGACCACCGGGGCGATCGTCCTCGGCGTAGCCACGGTCGTCTTCGCCCTCAGCCTGCACCTCTCGCTCGGCCAGGTCGCAGCCCATCTCATCCGCAGCCAGTACGTTCAGCTCGACCTGTATCGCCCGCCGCCCAACCCGGCGGGACTCGGCCTGAAACCGGGCGCGCCGGCAGGTCAGTCCGCCCAATCGCAGATGAGCGACCGCCAGATGACGAGGCTGATCCGGGCGGATCCGGGGACGGGCAGGTTCGTCGCCGAGGCAACGGACCAGGTCGTCGTCCCCGGTATTGCACAGCCGATCAACTTCTACGCCTACCGCGGCCCCTCGGCCTGGGTCGGCTATGCGCTGATCTCGGGCCATTGGTTCTCGCGCCCGAACGACGTCGTGGCGCCCACGCGGCTCCTGACGCAGTCACACCTCCACGTGGGGCAAACCTTCCCGGCCCTGATTGCCGGGAAGACTGTACGCCTCCATCTGGTGGGCGAAATCCTGGATCAAACGGACAATGACCTGCTATTGCGGGGCAACTGGGCGACCTTGCATGCCGCCGATCCACGAATCCAGGCGTCCACGTACGAGGTTCAGCTCCGCCATGGGACAGACCCACGCTCGTACCTCAATGACCTTACCCGACGGATGCAGGGGCAGGGCGCCGGCGGACTGAGCGCCGACATCATCGAGCAGTCGAGCCAGGACACCTCCTTCATCCTGCTCAACGGGGTCATTGCCGCGCTGGCCATTCTCCTCATCTCGATAGCGGTGGCGGGTGTCTTCAATACGGTAATCCTGACCACGCGGGAGAAGGTACGGGACGTTGCGATCCTGAAGGCGGTCGGGATGGCGCCGCGTCAGGTCGTCGCCATGGTTGTGAGCTCGGTGGTGGCGCTCGGTCTGGTTGCCGGGATCATCGGCATCCCTCTCGGCCTCCTCCTCCACGCGCTGGTCCTCACATTCATGGCCCGTGCCGCCTCGGGTAGCGACATCCCGCCCAGCTTCTTCGATCTCATCAACCATGCGGAGCTCCCATTGCTGGGTCTGGCCGGGGTAATCATTGCGGCTCTCGGCGCCTGGGCGCCGGCCCAATGGGCGGCATCGAGCGGTGTCGTCGAGGTGCTACAGACGGAGTGAGCGCCCGTCGGAACGAGGCACCCGGCACATCTACGTCGCGCGGGCGACGTAGATGTGCCGGGACGTATCGAGAAAGACATCTGGCCGTCGCATGATTCCGAGTGGATGGTCATCGTCGATCAGGATGTCGAGGGCGTCCCGATCTTCCTTCTCGTACCGCTCACCAAAGAGCTCGCGCATCCATCGCAGATGATCGAGCACCATTCCGCGGCCCTCTGCCGTCAGCGGAGGGCCGATTTCGACGTGTGCCACCCGGTCGACGGCCGGCTCGAACCCAGCCGCCTCCAGCATCGATCGATGGTCTGCGGACGGAACCGAGCCCGGAAGACCGGCGCGCATGTCTGCCAGCCACTCGGCGTTGAGCATCGCGAGACGCTCGAACAGTCCAGGACTGCCGGGCGCGGCATCATCCGGCAGAAAGCGCATCGGTTCACCGTGCTCCACGAGAACGAGGACGCCCCCCGGATTGAGCATGCTACGTACTCGGCGCAGCAGCGCCGCTTCATCGCCGATATGGTGCAGCACCATTGCCATCCATATCAGGTCCGCCCGGCCGAGGCTCTCGATCTCATCCGGCAGATCAACCTGACGGGTCGTCACGCGATTCGACAGCCCTGCCGCAGCCGCTCGCGCGCGTACTATCTCCAACAGAGGCTCTGCCCCATCCGCGGCGACGACAATAGCGGAAGGGACAAGCCGGGCCAGCTCGCAGGCGATCACCCCCGGCCCGCTGCCGATATCGAGGATACGCCGGACCTCGACCCCATCCCCCCGGCAGAGATCCGCCGCCGTTTTGGCTGTCTCGGTCACGAGCGGTAGAAGCGCCCCGGCCTCGCGCTCGAGGTGCTCCGCCATCGCCGGCCAGTCCAGGTCGTCGGTGTGGTGGTGATGATGCTCGGCTGAATGATTCATGCTCACACTGTACGGGCGGTTCGAGCCGGCTTGTAGGTTATCCGGGCTTCTGCTGGACCGCCCAGCTATTCCCATCGGGATCGTCGAAAAAGATGAAACTGTTCCAGTCGCCGCCCGGTCCCTCTTTCGCGACGCCGTCTTCGAAATGCTGCACGGCGCTGACGTTCACGTCGTGTTCGAGCAAATGCGCCCGCGCTGCCCGAATGTCGTCCACCACGAGCTGAAGTCCCTTGAGAGAGCCGGGTGTCATGGGCGTCAGCCCGATACCGAAGGTGACGGAGCAGGCCGATCCGGGAGGCGTCAGCTGAACGACCCGGAACGCATCCCCGAAGGAGCGGTCGACGTCGACCTGAAATCCCACGCGATCGGCGTAGAACTCCTTCGCCCGATCGACGTCGGAGACGGGGATCACAACAACCTCGAGCTTCCAATCCATCACACAGTCCTCCCAGGCTGGATCCGCCTACCCGGCAGAGATTTCACCAGAATCCCAAGCGCCAGCGCGACGCCTAACGTCAGCTCGCCGACCCACAACGCCTGGTAGCTGACGACCAGCCCGGTGTCGGCCGGCGACATACTCTGGCTACCGAGCCAGGCAAACACGGCAAGCGGCTCGCCGGCCAGCGCCAGACCGACGACGGCGGCGGTCAGCATGCGGTGATGCCGCACCCGGAGGCCTCCTAGCGCGCCCATCACCGGACCGCTCAGGACACCGGCGGCAAAATACATCCGGCCGGCGCCGAGGGTGAGAGCGAGGTTGGTCAGCACCGGATGTCCGCCGAGATCGAGGACGAACGCCTCGGCGACGTAGAAGCCGGCGAGTGCGGCAAGCGAGGCCATCAAGCCAAGCGATGCGCCGCGAAGCGGTCCTTTACCTGTCAGCCCCGCAAAGTACGGCAGCAGAAGCCAGGGGGCGCTGATGTTTCCGAGCGAGTCGCGAATCCCCGCGTCCCCTCCCTTCAGCACCGCAACCGCGATGCCGAATAGAGTGGCACCCAGCAAAATCAATCCGATCCGATTCGGCCCGTTCCTCATAATATTTCGCGTCCATCTCCCGGTGTCCCTATGGTACCGTCAGTGAAATCACGGCATGCCTTCCAGTAAGCTACGCGTCCACTCCCTGTATGTGCCGGTCAGCGACGGTGTCCGCCTGGCCGTCGACATCTGGCTGCCGGTCGAGCGCATCGCCCGGGGCGAGCGAGTTGGCACCGCGTTCCGAGCCACCCGCTATCACCGGGCCGAGCAGCCACCGAGTCCGGAGCCCGAGGCGGACAGCAACGGTGCCGCCGGCGAGCTGTGGACTCGCGCCGGGTTCGCGCTGGTCATCGCCGACGCGCGCGGCACCGGCGCATCGTTCGGCTCGCGCACCATGGAGCTCGGCCCGCGTGAGATTCGCGACTACGGAGAGCTGATCGACTGGGTGGCGGCGCAGCCCTGGTCCAACGGCCGGGTCGGTGTCTACGGCACGTCGTATGAGGGCCAGGCTGCCGAGCTCGTCGCCGGCCTGGGCAACCCACATGTGGTCGCCGTCGCCGCGCTGTTCAGCCCGTTCGATCCGTATCGGGAGCTGTTCTATCCGGGCGGGTGCGCCACGGGCAGCCGGTTCGCTCGCTGGATGTGCGAGAGCCAGATCCTGGACGGCGTCGCCGGCGCGGTCGAGCGGCTGTCGGCGCTCACCGGCTTGCCAACCCAGGAGCTCGCGCTGCCGGCGCCGGTCAAGCCGGTGGACGCGCCGGACGGTCCTGCGCTGCTCCAGGCAGCGATCGGCGAGCACCAGGCCAATGTCGACATGAACCAGCTGCTGGGCCCTGCGCCGTTCAGCGACGATCGCCTCCCCGGCCTCGACTGGCGGGCCACCTCGCCGGCCGCGACGCATCCGGCGATCGAGGCGGCGGGCGTGCCCATGCTGGTCCGCGTCGGGTGGCTGGATGCTGCATTCGCCGCGGGCGCGTTGAGACGATTCGCGACCTTTTCCAACCACCAGGAGGTCGAGATCGGACCCTGGGGCCACGGTGGTGGAACCTTCGCCGACACGCTTCGGCCCGACGGGACGCTGGCCGGCGACCTGCTTGGGTCCGAGGGACAGGACCGCCGGCTGGTCGAGTTCTTCAGCCGGTACGTTGAGCGGGCCGAAACGCCCGACGGCAGGCACAGCTTGACCTTCGGCACCCTCGGGACGGATCGATGGCAGACGGTCGGGTCATGGCCGCCTGAAGGGATGGACGTGCGGACCTGGTACCTCGCTGCCCCAGACCGGCTCGCACCGCAAGCCGGGACGGCGACAGACGCGCGCCACGTCACTGATCGCGGAACGTCGACCGGCGCCACGAACCGGTGGCTCGCGGTCGACCTGGGACAGGGCGCGTCATACGCCGATCGCCGGCACGCGGATGAGACGCTGCTGACCTTCACGTCGGAACCGTTGCCCACCGACCTCCACATCCTCGGGTTCCCGGTGGTCTCCCTGCGCCTGGCCACCTCAGGGTCCGACGGCGCGATCTACGCCTACCTCGAGGACGTCGCGCCGGGCGGCGAGGTGACCTACCTGACGGAAGGCTGCCTGCGATTTATCCATCGGGCGCTGACAGGAGCGGCCGAGCCCGCAGGTCTGGGCGTGCCACGCAGCTTCGCCCGCGCCGACCGCCGGGCGGCCACACCCGGGCAGGACCTCGACCTCGCCGTGGAGCTGCTGCCCGTGGCAGCACTGATTCGGGCCGGCCACACGATCCGGATCGCGCTGAGCGGACACGACGCCTCCTGCTTTGACCGGTACGGGCCGCCGGACGAGACATTCACCGTCCATCTCGGCGGGCACTCCACGCTCGACCTGCCGATCCTGACCTCAGGAAGCGTTAGCGGGGCTTCAACGCGGAGGTGAGCAGTCACTGGGCACCAGGGTCGCGCATCTCTATCCATCGCATTAGGTGTCAAGGACCACCGGTCATACACTCCATTGCCGTGGAGAGCACTCTTCCCAGCAACTCTTGACGCCAGCAACGCGGCGGGTTCATTCTGGATGGTATGAGCGCCATGGCAGTGTGGCCGAGCACCGACCACGATCGCACAACGGATCCGACAACGCACGTTCATCCGCCGCCGGATCATGTCCTGGCGCCGCAACCCGACCCAAAGCTACAGCCGAACCGCTGGCGTTTTTATTTCCCCTGGACCAAGACCGCCGTCTCGGCGCCCACGTATAACGGCGAGATCCTCCTCGCCAATCGTACCCGCCGCGTCTGGATGGTCTGGCACAACTACCACAATCTCGGGACGATCGAGCCCGAGGAGGAGCGCCGGGTGCGTCTGGTTCGGACCGGAACGATCTCGGCTCGCCTCTTCACAGGCGGCGCCGATGCCGAGTTCATCCTGCTGCCGTTGACGCCAACCCTGCAGGGGGTCGAGATCGTCGACATGGATGGCGACGAGGAGTACTTTACGCTGCGGGCCATCGAGTCCGGCGAGGTAACTGCCGAGACGTTGCCCGAATCAACCCGGATCCGCGAGCTCGGGCTGTCGTCGCAAACAAGACGGGCACTCAAGCGCATCGGCGTCACGACCCTCGGTCAGTTACGAGAAACCGATCTTGGATTGCTCTGGGACGTGCGCGACGGCTCCGCCGCCTACGTGGAATTGGTCGAGAAGTTCCTCCTGCGCGATAGCTGAGCGGCTTTACGCGCGGAGCGGCTCCAGCTTGAGCACGGCGAACGTTGCCCGATGCACCTCGGTACTGGACCAGGCGATCGGGATTCCGCGGCCGCGTCTCCACAGAGTCAGCTGGTCAGCGTAGTGCGGGGATAGGGGGTTCCCGGATTGGCCGCCCGGCAAGACCCAGCGGCAGTTCTCCCAATCGCCCAACTCGCACACAAAGCGCAGGGATTGAATAAATGCCGGATTGTCGGTCGGCGACAGCATAGAAACTCCCGCCTGCGCCGGCGTATTGGAGTCGCCACCCCACGGGAACGGGCCGAGATCGAAGACGCGCTTCAGCGACTTGCGCGCACCGACGGGATGCAGCAGAGTGAGCGGCCGCACGTCTCCCCAGGCCCAGCGAGCCGGGTTCGATCCGCGCCGCTCGCGCAGCGTTCGCACGGCCACCGAGAGGCTGCCGGCTATCTCGGCCGCCCAGCTCGACTCGAACCAGCCTTCCGGCTGCTCCCGCAGCACGCGGACCAGATGGCCCATCCGGTTGCTGTTATAGAGGCTGTGGGGGACCAGGGGGTGAAAGCCTTCGCCCAGGACATACCGCCAGCTGCGCGGCGCCTTTGCTTTCGCCACGCGCGCGCACATTTCGGCGACAAAGAATTCGAACACCGCCGCGGCGGGCGACTCGGCGGTAACGCGACCGTCCCAGTCGCCGAGCAAGTCCAGCGCCTTTTGCGCATCGGTATCGGGTGCCGGCGAGGCCAGCACGACGTCCCGCATCTCACGCCAGGGAATGCTCTGAACGTCCATCTGGAGGCGACGGGTTGCCGCGGGATCCCAATCGGTAGACGCATCCAGCGACTCTCCGATTCGTGCGGCGCGGAAACCGTCTAACCAGTCGACCGTCAGAAACGGCCCGTCGCCGTCGCGGATACCCTTGTTGTTCGCGCTGACGACGAACCCGGACTCGGGGTTCGAAAGGTGAGGCATGTCCTCATACGGCACCGGTTCGTCCTCCCACCCCACCTCGGTCTCCCAGCCCGGCAACGGGACCGACCCGAATCCGGTCTTGCGGCGAGGCGCCGTCCCGATGAGCTGCCAGCCGATCGTGCCGGCCGTATCCGCGTAGGCGACATTGAGGGGGAGCGCGGGCCAGTGCTCCATATGCCGGCGGAAGTCGTCGAAACCCCGGACGCGGTGGAGCGAGAGAAGCCCGTCGACCGGCGCCGCATCGAGCCAGGTCGCGCGCAGCGACAGCGTGAACTTTTCGCCGTCGAGGGCCGGGCTGACGATCGGTCCGCGCGGCGTGACGATCACATCCTCGACGATCTCCCGCGCCCCTCTCACCGCGATCCGCTCGACCTCCGTTTCACACAACACAAACCGCTCGCCCTGCCGCACCGACCGTCCGTCCGGCCCGATCTCTTCCAGGAAGAGGTCGGTGTTGTCGGTCATGCCCACGGTCAATCCCCAGGCCGCAAAGCCGTTGTGACCCACGTGCACGCCCGGGAGACCAACGAAGCAGGCACCCGCCAGCGACCACTCGCGGGTACCGACGTGTGCCAGGTACCAGTGTGGCGGGAGAGTCGGCGCCAGGTGGGGATCGTTCGCCAGGATCGCCTGCCCGGACGCCGTGCGGGACGGCGCGAGCGCCCAGTTGTTGGAGCCACCGCCGGCATGAGCCGCGGCCATCAGCCGCGCCGCCTCCTCGGCGAAGCGATAGAGCGCCGGCCCGGCGGCGACGAGCGGTGGGGAAATCACCGGTAGCCACTCCGGATACCCGGTATCAAGCGCCGCCAGCGCATCGGCGCCGTCCTCCAGAAGGATCCGCAGACGCGCCAGCTCCATATCCCAGTTGGTCGCCAGCAGGAAGCTGATCAGTTTGAGGTACCCGAGCACATCCGCCGCGGACCAGGGTGCGGGCGTGATTCGCAGCAGCGTGAACTCATGCGCCTTCCGGCGCATCCCGGCCGTCATCCCGGCATTGATGCCGCCGGCATAGGCCTCGATTGCCGTCCGCGTTTCCGCCGCCAGCGTCGGTACCTGGCGGTTCGCGGCACGGAAAAAGCCAATGCGCCGCGACAGCCGGTCGGCCGGAATGCCATCGCGCCCAATCACCTCCGCCAGCGTGCCCCGGACGAGACGCAGCGAGGACTCCAGTTGGAACGCTCGATCCTGTCCGACGCAGAAGCCCTGCCCGAACCAGGCGTCGACGTCACACTCGGCGCTGATGTGCGGAACGCCCCAGGCGTCCCGCCGGATGGTGATCTCGCTCTCCAGCCCCGGGACTGCGATCTTTCCCTCCGTAATCGGAGGACGCCGGCCAAGGAGCAATCCGAAGATGCCCCGAGCCAGGTTCATGGAGGCTCCCCCTACGCGAACACTCTCTTCCGCCGCGCCAACACGTATTGTCGCACAATGAGACCATTGGTCCGGACCAGGGGCGACCGAAAACGACGAGCTTTGTAGTGGTTAAGGCTTCCGGCCGAGATACGCCGCCAGGCGGTCGATAGGCGGTGCACTGTCGGGAACAGGAACCGGCGGCGCGAACGGACCGCCGACCGGCCGTCTCTGGCCGAATGCGGATCCGACGAAACCGAGCGCCGTTTGAACGATATCGTCATCGTAGCGCGGCGTCTGGCCGGTTGCTCTGGCCAGATCCCACCCATGGGTCACGTTGTCGGACAGGCGAAGAGTCAGCAACACGCGCCCCGGCATATCGCCCATCGCCGACGCGAATGTCTGGTCGAGCAGCGCCGGGTCCTGCCAGGCTTGCCTGACGTCGGCGACCGATTCCTGGTACGCGCGCTGTGGATACTCGCCGACATCGGCGATTGGGTTGGGTTGCCGTGGCTCCCCTTTCGCCACCGCCGCCGTGTTCTCATTGCCACGGACTAGATGTGCGATGACCGTCCGCACATTCCAGTCCTCGCAAGGCGTCGGCAAATCGAGCTGATCATTCCCTATTGCGTCAACGATGGCGCCGGTCTGCGCCAGAGCTCGATCGAGCTGATCGGCGATTTCCATGTAGCACTCCTCACCAAGAATTAGTCTCAAAACCTGCGGCCGTGCGCGGCGGGGAGGCGGGACACTGCTTCGCGGTCCCGCCCTACCGATTTTGAAATGCACCTGATTGTGACTTACAGCCAGCCTTTTTCTTCGGCGATCCGCGCCGCTTCGACGCGGTTTCTCGCCTCCAGCTTCTGTATAGCTTCCGATAGGTAGTTACGCACCGTCCCCTCCGAGAGGATCAGGCGGCGCGCAACCTCCCCGATACTGGCGCCGTCGGCCGAGGCGGCCAGGACCTCACGCTCCCGCGGCGTTAACGGATTATCGCCCTCGCCCAACGCCGCCAGAGCCAGAGCGGGATCGATGACCCGTTCCCCGGCGGCGATCCGGCGAATTGCCGCGGCCAGCTCCGCCGCCGGCGTGTCTTTGACCACGAAACCGCCGACGCCGCTCGAGATCGCCCGCTTGAGATAGCCGGGGCGCCCAAACGTCGTCACGATCAGCACGCGGCATGACGGCAGCTCGTGTCGCAGATTCGCTGCCGCTTCGAGACCGTCCATGCCCGGCATCTCGATGTCCAGCAGCGCGACATCCGGCTGAGTTTTCTGGGCCACCGCTACCACCTCATCGCCGCGTCCCACCTCGGCCACGATCTCGATGTCGCCTTCCAGCGTCAGCAGGGCCGCCAGGGCGCCGCGGACCATCGCCTGATCCTCGGCCAGCAGCACGCGGATCATGCGGCACCGGACCTTCCGGTGGCACCGGACCTTCCGGCCGGCTGCGCCACGGTCGCCGCCTTCACCGGCAGGGTCACCGCCAGACGGAAGCCGCCCCCTTCCGCCGGTCCCGCCTCACACGTTCCACCGGCAGCCTCGACGCGCTCGCGCAAGCCGGTCAAGCCGGAGCCCGACGGCCCGGTTCCGTTGGACGCCTCACCATCGTCGCGCACGACGAGCCGGAGCCCGCCGCCGTCGTTCTCAAACCGGGCCGTGCAAGACTTCGCGCGGCTATGCCGGATGATATTGGTCGCGCCCTCGCGAATCACCCAGGAGAGCGCCGCCTCCTGCGCCGCCGGCAACCCCACCGGCGGCCGGTCGAACGTGAACTCGATTCCCGCCGCGGTTAGGATTTCCCGCGCGCTTTCCAGTTCGCTGGTCAGGGTGGGCTGCCGGTAGCCGGCCACGGCTTCGCGCACCTCCTGGAGCGCCTGGCGAGCCACCGCCTCGATATCGGCATTTTCCGCCGCGGCTCGTTCCGGTGCTGCCGGGATGAGCTTGCTCACCAGCTCGCTCTTCACCGCGATCAGCGACAAACTGTGGCCGAGGAGATCGTGCAGGTCACGGGCAAAGCGCAGCCGCTCCTCACTGACCGCCAGGCGGGCGATCTCGCCCCGCGCCAGCCGCAACTCACGATCGAGGACGATGACGCGCCCGACGATGATCACGGCGATCCCGGACACAGCCGACTGGAACATTCCCTGCGCGATCTGGATCGGGCTTCCGCCCACGAGGATCCCGAGCGGCAGCGCCATCAGGACGATGAGACCGACAATAATCAGCGCCTGTCGCGGCGGCAACGACGGGCCGACGCTGACGACGACAAAGATGAAGAGTTCGATCCAGGTCGAGCGATCGCCGATGGTCAGCGCCACGGCAATCGCCGCGAGGATCACCAGCGCCGCCCACGGAGAATATGTCCCGCGGCCGGTGCGCGCTTCGTCGAGCGCCTTGAAGATGTTCCAGACGTAGGTCACCGCGAAAGCGGCGGCAGCCGCCAGTACGATGGCTGCGCGCAGCGGCGACGGATGGGCATTGAAGAGCGCCTGGATGGGATAGGCAAAGAACGCCAGCCAGATGACCCAGAGCAACCAGACGTAGCGGTCGAGCGGGCTTCGTGCCGCGGCCACTCTCGCTTCGCGTGGATCCTGATCCGTGCCGTTCACCATGTCGTCATTCCGTTCATCTCGACCGTTTCGTATCGACGTTATTGTATGAACCCGGTTCACGCCTGTCTCCCCGAGACCCTACCAATCCATGCTTCATAGACCGCACGGTCGCAGGCCCTCGATCGAGGGCCTGCGACCGTGCTATAAATCGCGAATTGTTCAGGACGCCAGCTCCACCAGGGCGGGCTCCGCATCCACCTCCGGCGCGATTCGCAACAGGCGACCCAGCGGCCGGGGCATCCACCAGTTCCACTTGCCAAACAGGACCACCAGCGCCGGGACCAGGAGCATCCGCACCACCGTGGCGTCGAGCAGGATCCCGGCGGCGAGACCGGTGCCGAGGACCTTGACCTGCACCTGCGGACCGGAGGTCATCGTGATGAAGGCCAGGAAGAGGATCAATGCGGCACCGGTGATCAGCCGACCGACGCGGCCGATGCCCGTCACCACCGCTTGCTCGGTCGAACCGGTCTCGTCGAAGGACTCGCGAATCCGGCTGAGCAGGAAGACCTCGTAGTCC
>Ga0070739_10004188_pt1 | contig 17288 bp, 14 predicted proteins | sample Coa_R1_7_FD_66445 | JGI IMG/M metagenome (GOLD analysis project Ga0070739, IMG submission 66445) | Surface soil microbial communities from Centralia Pennsylvania, which are recovering from an underground coalmine fire - Coalmine... | ecosystem: Environmental > Terrestrial > Soil > Unclassified ... | reverse complement strand
CGGTTTCGGACGAAATGACCGTCACTGCCCCTGCGCCAGTTCGGGATAAGCGCGCAGCCGCGCGTTGTTGAGCGCGTAGATGATGAAGGTCACGACGGCGCCGAGGGCGAACGGTATGGCGGCGAACAGATACATGTGCTGGATCGGCAAGCTCACCAGAACGGTGCCAGTCAGGGGCCCGATAATGGCGCCGAAGCGGCCGAGCCCAAGCTGCCAACCCGAGCCGTTGGCGCGCAGCGACGTCGGATAGATCATCGCGCCCACCACATTGATGCCCGATTGAATGCCGAGCACGATCGCGCCGGCGAGGAACGCCACGCCAACGAGGGCGGCCGTCGATGACAGCCCGGCATAGCCGATCGAGCCGACCACCGGTATCGCGATCAGGAACAGAATCGCGATGGCGAGGAAGCGCTGCCGTTGCAGCCACCAGCACAGCAGCAGCGAGCCCACCGTGCCGCCCACCTGCAGCGCCGCTCCGGTGAGCGCCGCAACCGACTGCGGCGCGTGCGCGGCGGCAACCAGCATGGTCGGCGTCCAGCTGATGAGGAAGAAATATCCCATCAGGTTGAGGATGAAGATCAGCCAAGTCAGCGGCGTGATCACTTCCAGCCCGTTATGAAACAGGTAGCGGGGATTGGAGCTCGGGAATTGCTTTTCGTCCTCGATGACGAAGCGCGCATTGGGCGGCATCTTGAAATCGGGGCGGATCGCGGCAAGCAGGGCTTCCATTTTCGAGCGCTGGCTCTCGTGCAGCGTCATGTACTTGATCGACTCGGTCAGGCCAAACGTTGCGGCGATCGCCAGCGCGAGCGGCACGACACCGCCGATCTTGAACAGGATCGGCCAGCCGTAGTGCGGGATGAACGCGGCGGCGGCGAAGCCGGCAAGCGCGCCGCCGATCGGCACCAGCCCGGTGGCGATGATGGCAAGCGTGGCGCGAAGATTGCGGGGTGCCGATTCGGCGTTGATCGCCACCACGTTCGGGATGATGCCGCCGATTCCCAGGCCCGCAATGGTGCGCAGCCAGAACAGTTCGGTGAGATTGGTCGAGTAGGCGGCCCAATAAGTGAAGACGCCGAACAGCAGATTGCAGACGATCAACGCTGTCTTGCGGCCGTAGCGGTCGCCGATCCAGCCGAAAATCTGCGAGCCGAACAATACGCCGAAATTGCTAGCGGTGAGCACAAGGCCGAGCGACTTCGGCGCGACGTGCCACTCCTGGATAAGGTGCGGCGCGGCGAATGCGATGGCGGCGATATCGTAGCCGTCGATGAGGGCGATGAGGACCGACCAGAACAACAGCTTGATCTGGAACGCGCCGAGCCCATGCTCATCGAGAAAATGTGAAACTTGGACTTCCGGCTCGCCGGCCATTGCATCCTCCCAGGATTTTGTGGGCAAAGGGTAGGGCAGGCGGTGCGCGAAGAAAAGCGCATTCGCCTTTTTGTTAAGGGCGGTGCCAGAACGGGCGGCGGCACGGCGAATTGCGCCGCTATGGCGCGGTTAGATGGTATTTGCCTCGTCAGCGCGCCCAAACGAGTGCTGCAATCCGCGGATCGGCGGCGAACGCCGCGCGATCAAAGGTGAGACCCAGCTTTGGCGCTTCGCAAATGGCCTGTGCGCCGTGTGCGCTCAAACGAATGCGCCAAGTCTGCAACTTGACCGGCTGCGGGTTCGAAAAAGCCCGGCAAGTGAGCAGCGCGATGTTCATGCCACGGTTCGGGTCGCGCGCGGAGCAGTAGCGAATGATTTCGATCGCTGCGGCCCGCGCCGCGTCGGCGAGAGCCTGGCAGGCCCGATAGTCCGTTGGGTGCGACCAGGCCGCGCCGTGCCGCCCGAGACGGCCTCGCGTAAGGTCGATCGCTCTCTTGGTCCGGTATTTGGCGGCGAATACGGTGTATTCGGCGGGATTCGCCGGCCACGGCGTCTTCGGCGATTCAGCAAAAAACAACAGGCGATGGAAGGCTATCTCAGCAACGGCCGTTTCGGGCTTCTCGGCGGCGTAGAACACGCCCTCGGTCAGCCCCGCCCGCCGAAACCTCGATCCGGCGGGATAGGCCGCGCCGTATCGGAACGGCGTCGATAGCAGATAATGAAGATGCCGGCATTCGGGTGGCACATTCGGCTTTGTGTCTTCGATCAAAGCCTCGAGCTGTTGTTGCTCTTGCAGCGTATCGACCAGCATCAGGGTCGACACATGATGTTGTGCCTCGACGGCGCGCCAGCACACGCCGGCGCGGTGTTCGGCGCTAGACGATAGCGCGGCGCGCGTCCAGGTAATGGATGGCATTCATGAGCCCGGGAACGGTTTGGATCAGCGCGAGAGGCTCTCCCTGTAACGCGGTATTGCGGCTTGTCAGCCAGGCGCTGGCGGCGGTTTGGTCGCCGCCAAGGATCGCATCGAGCGATCGGTAGAAGCGCACGAACAGAACCGCGAGCTCGAACGATTTTTGGCCTTTTTGCAACGCATACTCCCCGCTGCGCATTCTCGACAGCGTGGCCTCGGAGACCCCAATCACGCGCGCCAGCGCCTTGCTGGTCATGCCGAGCCGGTCGGCGGCGCGCAGCACCGCCTTGGTGAGCACGACGGCGTCGGGGCTTATGGATACGGCGGCTTTGGGGACCATGGCGGGTTCTTTCAATAGGAATAATACAGCACAATTATTTCAAAGGAAAGACATGACGGCGGAAGCAGAGGGACCGCGCATGAAAGCGCGCCAAGGACATCGCGGCGGTAACTTCGCTTCGACCCAATGAAGCGCTGCCAATGAATGGTGTCAGTCCACGGCGAGCGGTTGCCCTTGCTTCTCCCGCAGCGCTCGCAGCACCGCTTCAGGCGTCAGAGGCAGTGCGGTGAGGCGCACGCCGACCGCATCATCGATGGCGTTGGCGATCGCCGGCGACAGCGCCAGCGTCGCCGATTCGCCGACGCCCTTGGCGCCGAACGGCGCATTGTGCTGATAAGCGTCGATCGCCTCGTTGATCATCGGCGGCACGTCGGCGATACCGGGAATTTTGTAGTCGGCCAAGGAGGCATTGGTGACCTGGCCGGCATCGAGATTCATCTTCTCGAACATCGTAAAGCCAAGCTGCATGAGTGCGGCGCCGGAAATCTGCGTCTCGACAATGCGCGGGTTGACCACGGTACCGCAGTCGACCGCGTTGACGAGCTTGAGGATGCGCACGCGGCCAGTCTCGGTGTCTACCTCGAGATCGGCACCGGCGCAGCCGACCATCCAGAACGGCGTGATCTCGGGCGAGAGGCCGGTTTCGTGATCGGGCGGCACATAATCGGGCTTATAGCTGCCGCTGCCCACGATGTTGCCGGCCTTCATGCCGTACTTTTTCACGAACAGTCCTGAAATCGGCGTATTGCTGCCTTCCGGCTCGCCGACCTCGCGGCGCAGCGCCTCGATCTTGCTGCGCGCATCTTCGGCGGCAAGCCGCACCGCGTGACCCATGTGAAATAGCGAGCGCGAGCCGAGGGTGCCCATATCGTAGGGCGTGATATCGGTGTCGCGGGCCACGACGCGCACCGATTCGGCCGGCACGTTGAGCACCTCCCCGACAATCTGCGCCATGCCCGTGTCGGAGCCTTGCCCCATGTCCACGGTTGAAATGTAGAGCGTCGGGCTGCCGTCGGCGCCGACATTGATGATGGCGACCGAGGTGGTCGGCGACACGCAAGCCTTGAGCGCAAACGCGATGCCGCGGCCGCGCTTGATCGTGCCGCTGCCGCGGTCGAGCTTTTCCTTCCAGCGCAGCCGATCGGCGACATGATCGAGAATCGCCTCGAGCGGCGCGTCTTTCAGGATCGTTCCTGTCGCTTGCGGCCGACCGTTTTGCAGCAAATTCTTGCGGCGAAACTCCACCGGATCGATGCCGAGCGCACGCGCCATCATGTCGGTGTGGCTCTCGTGCGCGAAGGTGAGCTGCGGCATCCCGAAGCCGCGCAGCGCCCCCGCGGGCGTCATGTTTGTATACATGGCGTAGGAATCGATCCAGACATTGTCGATGTCGTATGGACCTGCCGCGGTGAACCCGGATTTATGCGTGACGCGCGGTCCAATATCGGCATATGCGCCGCCGTTCCAGAACACTTCGCACTTGCGCGCGGTGATGCGGCCATTTTGATCGACACCGGTCTTCAGCCGAACGGTGCTCGGATGTTTGGTGATCTGATAAAACTGTTCCTCCATGGTGAGCGCGATTTTCACCGGACGTCGCGCGATCAGCGAGCAGGCGGTGACCAGCGCTTCGAGCTTGATGTAGAGCTTGCCGCCGTAGCCGCCGCCGAGATACGGCACTTTGATGCGCACGCGGTTTTCCGGCCAACCGAGCAGCCGGGCGATTTCCGAACGCACGAACGACGGACCCTGCGCCCCGGAATAGATGGTGATGCTCGAATCCTTAGCATCGGAGATGGCCGCGAACGGCTCGAACGCCACGTGGAGGCACTTCTGGGTGCGGAATTCGTGCTCGAAAACATGTGCGGCTGCGGCGAACGCTTGGTCGACATCGCCGCGGCGCAATTTGGCGTTCAAAGCGAGATTCGTGTTTCTTTGGCCCTTGAGGTGCTTGAGATCGGCGAAGCTTCCGGCCGGCTTGAGCTCGTCATGGACGTAGCTCGTCGCCGTCATTGCCTCGACCTCGTCGTAGACCGCGGGCAACTCGTCGTATTCGGCAACAATCGTCTGGCAGCCGGCTTCGGCCACGTGCGGGTCGGCGGCGAGCACCACGGCCACCGGCTCGCCCACGAAGCGAACTTTGTCGATGGCTAGGATCGGCTGGTCATGAAAGGCCGGCCCGTAATAGGGATTCGGAATGACTTTGAGGACATCCTCGGCGGTGATCACACGGTAAACGCCGGGTATCTGCTTGGCGGCGCTGGTGTCGATCGACCTGATGCGCCCGTGCGCGACGGTGGAGCGGAAGATTTTGCCGTGCAACATGCCGGGAAGCCGCATCAGGTGGGTGTACTCGGCCCGTCCGGTGACCTTTTCACGGGCTTCGAGGCGCGGCACCGAGCGGCCGATTTGGCCGCCTCCCATGGGACTGACTGGCATCGGCAAATGGCTCCCCTGATCTCATTGGAACGGCGCGCTGCGCCGGGGCGTTTAAACCGGGCGGACACGTCGCTCGATGGCTTCCAGGATCGAAGATTATGCCCTTATCGGCGACGGCGAAACTGCCGCTCTGGTGGGTCGCGACGGCTCGATCGATTGGCTGTGCTGGCCGCGCTTCGACAGCGCGGCATGTTTTGCAGCGCTCCTCGGCACGTCCGAGAATGGCCGTTGGCTGATCGGCGCGGCCGATCCCACCGCGCATATCCGCCGCCGCTATCGAGAGCGCACGCTTATTGTCGAGACCGCATTGGAGACGCCGATGGGCGCGGCGGTGGTGATCGACTTCATGCCGCCGCGCGGCAAGACCTCCGATCTGGTGCGCATGGTTTGCGGCACGCGCGGTCAGTTGGCGATGCGCCATGAGCTGCTTGTCCGCTTCGATTACGGCTCGCTCGTGCCGTGGACCACGCGACTCGATGACGGCGCGCTCTGCCTCATCGAAGGGCCCGACATGGCGTTGCTGCGTTCTCCGGTGACGCTTGGTGGCGATGGGCGCAAGGTTGGCGGAGAATTCATCATCTCCGAGGGTCAGACGTTGTCGTTCACGCTGAGCTACGGCGCGTCGCATCTGCCGCCGCCGGGCCCTATCGATCCGGCGGAGGCTCTTGCCGAAACGGAAACATTCTGGCGGGACTGGTCCGCCTTGGCGCGGCCGACGCGGCAATGGAGCGAACCGGTCCTACGTTCGCTGATCACGCTCAAGGCGCTGACCCATCGGTCGACCGGCGCCATCGTCGCCTGTGCCACCACGTCCTTGCCGGAACGGATCGGCGGCAAGCGCAACTGGGACTATCGTTTCTGCTGGCTGCGCGACGCCACCTTCACGCTGCTCGCGCTGATGAACGCGGGTTACTACGACGATGCGCGGGCGTGGCGGCAATGGCTGTTGCGCACGGTCGCCGGCGATCCGGCCAAGATTCAGATCATGTATGGCCTGACCGGCGAGCACCGCCTGCCGGAATGGGAGGTCGAGTGGCTCGCCGGCTACGAGGATTCCCGTCCGGTGCGTGTCGGCAACAACGCCTACCGGCAGCTCCAACTCGACGTGTATGGCGAGATCACCGATACGATACACCACGGGCGACATGGCAAGCTCGGCCTCAACGAGGAAGGCTGGGAGCTGCAACGGGCGATGCTGGAGCACCTCGAAGCAATTTGGCAGGAGGCCGATCACGGCATTTGGGAAGTGCGCGGCGACAAGCAGCGCTTCACCAATTCCAAGGTGATGGCGTGGGTCGCGTTCGACCGCGCGGTAAGATCGATCGAGCATTTCAAGCTGGAGGGGCCTATTGACCGCTGGCGCGCGTTGCGCCGGCAAATTCATGACGAAGTGTGCCGGTTCGGCTTCAACCCCGAGGTCGGCGCCTTCGTGCAGAGCTACGGCTCGCACCACGTGGATGCCAGCGCCCTGTTGATGCCGCTGGTGGGCTTCCTGCCGGCAAGCGATTCGCGTATCCAATCGACCGTCGAGACAATCAAGCGCGAGCTTGTCGTGGATGGGCTCGTGATGCGCTACGACAGTGAAGCCGGCATCGACGGCTTGCCGCCGGGGGAGGGCGCGTTTCTGGCATGCAGTTTTTGGCTCGCCGATAACCTTATTCTGCTCGGCCGTCGTGACGAGGCCCAGGTCTTATTCGAACGCCTCTTGACGCTGCGCAACGATGTCGGGCTATTGGCGGAGGAATATGATGTTGCGGGCAAGCGGCTCGTCGGCAATTTCCCGCAGGCGCTGTCCCATATTGCGCTCGTGAACACGGCCTATCAGCTGAACGCGCAGAGCCGCCATCACCGCCACGCGCCGGGCGCCTCGGCAAACAGCGGACATCCCCTTCAGGCCGCGGACAGCAGCTGACGGCCTCACCAGCCGCGCCGCCGCCCGTGTGGCAGCGCCGCCGGGCTTCGCGTCGATAGCAGCGCGGCGAGCGCCACGCCGATGGACAGCCCGGCGACCGCGCCGGCGGCCATCGGCATCAGACGCGCAACCGGCCCGGGAATGGCAAGCACCCGGTTCGACGCCTCCCGGCCGAAGCTGCCGTGCGTGCGATGCAGCGCGGTCACCGGCGTCATCAGGTTGTCTTGACGTTCGGCCGATGTCGGCTCGGGCGTCTCCTGGGCGCTGTAGGCGTTGCGCGCCAGATAACGATCGAGCACCTGGGGCAGCGCCATATTGCCAAGAATCGCTTTGAGTGTGCTGGTGCCGATCCATACTTCGCGCTTCGGCTTGAGCGCGGTGCGAAAGATGATCTCGGCGACAGCTTCCGGCTGCACCACGGGCGGCACCGGGCGCGGTTGCCGCAACAGATGCGTTCTCGCCCAGTCGAATTGCGGCGTGTTGACGGCCGGCAATTCGACCATGCTGAGCTTGATAGCGCTGTCGGCGTGGATCAGCTCGGTGCGGAGCGAATCGGTGAAGCCGCGAATGGCGTATTTGGCCCCGCAATAGGCGGCCTGCAGCGGAATGCCGCGATAGGCCAGCGCCGAACCGACTTGAATGATGGTCCCCCGATTGCGCGGGCGCATGTGGCGCAGCGCCGCCATCGTGCCGTGCACGAAGCCCAGATAAGTCACCTCCGTCACACGGCGAAATTCTTCCGGCGAAATGTCCCAGACCGGTGCGAACACCGTCACCATGGCATCGTTGATCCAGACGTCGATCGCGCCGGTCTCCGCGGCGATCGCGTCGGCGCTCGTCCGTACCGCATCGGCGTCCACCACGTCCAACGGAAGGACGATTGCCGAAGCGCCCAAGCTTTCGATGTCCCGCTTGACCTCTTCGAGGGCGGCGGCATCACGGGCAATCAGTGCGAGCTTGGCGCCGGCGCGAGCAAACCGCAGGGCGACGGCGCGACCAACCCCGGCCGAAGCGCCGGTCACGACGACGGTTTTGTCGCGCATCTGGTGTGAGCGGGTCATGTTGCCGGATCAACCAGCAAGCCGGATCGATGTTCCGCGCGGCGCGGGGCTGCTTCCCGCAGCCTGCGTTAGACACTAAGGTCGCCGTCAGCGTGTCTCGATAGGTAGGGATCTTGGCCAATGGATATGAGCGTGCCCGTGGGTACAACCGGCAAGTCGACGCATGCAAAGGACACTGCCGCGACATCGGTCAGGAGCCCTAATTCCAGCGATCTCGATGAGTGGCTCGCCAAGGTCGACGCCTTGGGCGAGCTCAAACGCATTACTGCCGAGGTCGATCCCAACCTCGAAGCTGCGACCATCACCTATCTGGTCGGCAGTCAGAAGAGTCCGGCGCTGCTGTTCGAAAATATCAAGGGCCATCCCGGTCATCGCGTGCTCTACAACATGATTGGCTGCAATCTGTCGCGCTTCTGTCTGATGATCGGCGAAGAGCCCGTGGATCATCCGCTCAAGGCGGTGCAGGCGCTGCAAAGCAAGATGGGCCGGACCATGAAGCCGCGGGAGGTGCCCGCCGAGACCGCGATCTGTAATCAGAACATCGTCACCGGGGACGCGATCGACATTCGACAATTTCCGGCGCAGCAGATGTGGCCGCTCGACGGCGGCCTCTATCTGGGCACCGGCGACGCAGTGGTGACGCAATGTCCAGAGACCGGCCGCGTCAATGTCGGCACCTACCGCATGATGATCAAAGGGCCGCGCGAGATTGGCGTATATACCTCGCCCGGCAAGGACGCCACCCTCGACCGCGAGAAGTGGTGGAAGATGGGCAAGCCGATGCCGATTGCCGCCGCCTATGGCATCGATCCGCTGCTGTTTCTGGTCGCCGCGACGAGCTTTCCCAAGACGCAGAGCGAATACCAGTACTACGGCGGCATCAGCGGCACGCCGATCGAGTTGTTTCGGAGCGACGTGACCGGCCTGCCGCTGCCGGCGCGGGCTGAGATCATCATCGAGGGCTTCGTCTATCCGGACGAAACATTCGCCGAGGGCCCTTTCGGCGAGTTCACCGGATATTACGGCAGGCCGAGCGGCGCCACGCCCTATATGCGCGTCGAGAAGGTGCGCTTCCGCAACAATCCGACGCTGACCTGCGCGCTGATGGCGGATGGACCGGCCAACGAGGCGGGGCTGTTCTGGGCGGCGCTGCGCTCGGCGGCGATCTGGGCCGATCTGGAGAAGCTTGGTGTACCGGGCATTCAGGGCGTGTGGTCGATTCCGGAGGCAGCCGGTTGGGGCATTACGGTGGTGTCGATCCAGCAAATGTATCCCGGCCATGCTGCACAAGTGATGGCGCTCGCCGCCCAATGCACCGGCGGCGCCTATTTTGGCAAATACGTCATTGTCGTTGACGACGATGTCGATCCCACCAATGTGCATCAGGTGCTGTGGGCGATGGCGACCCGCTCGCGGCCGGCGCAATCCATCGACATTCTGCGCGAGACCTGGAGCACGTTTCTCGATCCAAGCCTCAATCCGCCGGAGATTCGCCCCTGGGGCTCCAAAGCCCTGATCAACGCTTGCATGGATTTCCGCTTCATCAAGACGTTCTCCAGGCGCACCAAGCTATCGAAGCCGGTCTACGAGCAGGTCGTAGCGCGCTGGAACGAGTTGGGATTCCCGGGCAAGCCGCCGGCGCAGTCGGTCTTTGAAGACGCCGCGTCGGGGACGCGCGTCGAGTAGACGAAGACGCGGCTGCGCGCGTCAGCCGATCAGGCGCTTTCGGCTGTCGCCGCGCGCCGGCCGATGGCGGTCCTTCATGTTCCCGTACATTCGCCGCAGACAGCGCTTGAGCACCATGAGTTCTTCCGGCGCCAGGCCGGCGATGGCGTCGGCCTCCATTCGAAGCGCGACCGGAATAAGGCGGCCGACAAGCGCGGTGCCTTTGGACGACAATGCAACGACGACTTCACGGTTGCTGCTCGCGGACCGCGTGCGCGTCACCAGCCCCATGCGCACCATCCGGCTGACGAGCCGCGACAGCGTCGAGGCGTCAATGCTGGTGAGATTGGCGAGATCGATCTGACGTTGCCTACCGCCGCTGGCCAGCGCTGCCATCACACGCCATGTGGCGATACTCAGTCCATGCTCGGCGAGTGCTTCTTCGCCGAATTGGTCGGCAATGATGCGGCCGACGCGGTTGACCAAATATGGCAGGTAATCGCCGAGATCGAGCTTGCCGGAGCGCTTCACGGAGGCCGTTCGTCGCAGATTATTGAATTTACAACAGATGCATTATCAACTATTCTGCGCCCAATTGGCAAGCAAAAAGGCGTTGCGTGGGAGGAAACCATGGACTTCGGCTACTTCACGCTCAGCGACAATCACTACGAGAACAACACCCGCTCCTCGAACCAGTTCATCGCCGACATCACCGACGAGGCGCTCTATGCCGATAAGATCGGTATGCATTCGGCCTGGATCGGCGAGCATCACTTCAATTCGCTTGGCGTTTTGTCCTGTCCTGACATGGTGCTGGCCTATGTAGCCGCAAACACCACGCGCATCCGGCTGGCGCCGGCGGTCACGGTACTGCCGCTCCACAATCCGATCCGGGTGGCCGAGCAATGGGCGACACTGGATCTGCTGTCCGGCGGCCGCGTCGTGTTCGCGGCGGGGCGCGGCTATGATCGTCGCGAGTACCTGCCGTTCCACATTTCGTTCGACGACAATCAAGGCATTTTCGAAGAGGGCCTTGAGCTGGTGCGCAAGCTCTGGGAAGCCGAGGGACGGATTTCCCATCACGGCAAGCACTATTCGTTCGACGACGTGCGTATCACGCCGAAACCGATCCAGCGACCGATCCCGACCTATGTGGGTTCGTTCTCGAAGCCATCGATCGAGCTCGCCGCGCGCTTGGGCTGCGGCCTTATCGTGGCGCCGTTCGCCGCCGCCATGAGCTATGGCGGCTTGAAACAGGTCGCCGATCTCTATCACGAGGCGTGCGCACGCTACGGCACCAAGCCGGGTGGGCTGATGTGCAGCTATTTCACGCATTTCGCCGACACCAAAGCCCAGGAGGACGCCCAGCGCGCACGGCAGGTCCGCTACTACAAGGAATGCGTCATTCCGGCCTTTCCGAGCGATCCGAAAACCGCGCCGCCGAGCTATCGGTATTTCGTCGACATGGTGGAGCGGCTGCACAAGGTAAAGCCGGAAGACTTGACCGAAAACTCCGTGCTGCTCGGCTCGTCGGCGCGCATCATCGACACGCTGAAGAAGGTGGAAGCTGCCGGCTTTTCCGAGGTGATCCTCTATTTCAACGTCGGGCTGAAGCCGCACAATCAAGTCAAGGACGAGATGGCGCGCTTCATGGCCGAAGTGGCGCCGGCGTTTGCTGGCGTGGCCAAAGAAAGTGCGGCATAGTTCGCACGCTACGGCGCTTTTGGCTGATACATCAATACCGTTGCCGGCTCTTCCCGACTGGCCTCGCGCGCCGGCAGTTCGCCGGCAGCCTGCAGCACCGGGTAGGCCACCGAGCAGATGTGCGAGTGAATGCGCTTAAGGTCACTGAGCACATCGAGGTGGAGCGAGCTGGTTTCCAGCGATTCCGGCCGGCCTTCGCGCAGCCGTTCGAAATGGCGCTCGGCCGCGTCGAGCTCGGCCTTGCGCAGTTCCGCCTTGTCGCGCAGCAGCTTGCGCGCGGCTCCGACGTCCCCGGTCATGAAGATGCCGAATGCCGATTGCAGGGCATCGACGATCCGCTTGTGGAACGCGATTAGTTCGGCCGCGCCCTCGGCGGAGAACTGATAGCGGCGCTTGGATTTCTTCGCCGCGAGCTCGCACAGATTCTTGTCGATGATGTCGCCGATGTGCTCGAGATTGATCGTGAACGATATGATCTCCATGGCGCGGCGGCCTTCGCGCTCGTCCAGACTGTCGCGGGTGAGCTTGGTGATGTAGAGCTTGATCGCCTCGTCGAGCCGGTCGACTGTATTGTCCAGACGGGAGACTTCGCCGATCAGCTTGCGATCGTTGGTCATCAGCGCTGTCATCACGTTGCGCAGCATGCTCTCGACGGTGTCGCCCATGCGCAGCGTTTCGCGCGCGGCATTGGCGAGGGCGAGCGGTGGATTCTCCAGCGCTGCAGGGTCGAGATAGCGCGGCGCCGCCGGATCGGCGCTCTGTTTGCGGTCCGGCAACAGGCGTGTCAGCAGCCAAGCGACGGCGTCGAGCGGGCCGATGAAGACGGTGGCGAGCGCGACGTTGAACAGCAAGTGAAACTCGGCCGTCATCTTCGCTGCGTCCGGCTGCAGCGCAACCATCTGACGCGCGATCGGGTGCAGCACCGGCAGCACGGCGACGATGCCGACCAGGCGGTTGAGCAGGTTGCCGAGCGGCAGGCGCCGGCTGGCCGGATCGCCGCGTATGCCGCCCTCGACCAGGGGGTTGATGGCGCTGCCGAGATTGGCGCCGAGCACGAGGGCGAGCGCAGCGTCCGGCGTAACGAATTGTGAAAAGGCGAGCGACATCACCAGCAGCACAACGGCGACGCTGGAATGCGCCGCCCAGGTCAAGCCCGCCGCGATGAGCACGCAGAGCACCGGATCGTTGGTAATCGCCGCCAGCAGCGCCCGCATGGCCGGGGCTTGCTCGGCCGGCGCGAGCGTGTCGAGCAGGACGTGCAGCGCCAGAAGGATGAGGCCGAGTCCGATGGCGATGCGGCCGAGCGCGCGGGTCGTACTGCCGCCGCCGGCGCGAAACGTCACCAGGCCGAGCATGAACAGCACCGGCGCCACCGCCGATATGTTGAACGACAAAAGCTGCACGATCAGCGTGGTGCCGACATTGGCGCCGAGCATGATCGCGAGCGCCGGCACGAGGCTCACCGTGCCGTCCGCGGCCAGCGAGGCGGTCATTAGGCCGGTGGCGGTGCTGCTCTGCAGCAGCGCCGTCAAGCCGAGTCCGGCGGCGAAGGCCAGCAAGCGGTTGCGCAGCGCCTTGCCGAGCACGCGGCGCAAGTCCGCGCCGAAGGCGCGCAGCACGCCGCTGAGCACCATGTGCAGGCCCCACAGCAAAAGAGCGACGCCGCCCATGAGGTCGAGAAGGACAACCGATCCCATCTGATCTGTCCTCCGCCGTTGCCGCTCCTGTTGAGCGGGCCTACGCAAGCACAGCGGCGCATGTAGGCCGGTTGGAGGAGGCTGACAACCCTAAGGGTCGGCCAATGAGGCCGGCAGCTTGAGCCTAGGGCTCCAGCTCGGTGTCCCAATAGAGGTAATCGAGCCAGCTGTCGTGCAGATAGTTCGGCGGAAACAGCCGGCCGTTACGGTGCAGATGCTGCACCGACGGCTGAAACGGCGTCTGGGACGGCCACATCTTGGCTTCGTCGGGCGTCAGATTGCCTTTACGCAGGTTGCACGAGGAGCAGGCGGCGACGACGTTGTGCCACACGGTATGGCCACCGCGCGAACGCGGAATGAGATGGTCGAACGTGAGGTCGTCGCGCGCGCCGCAGTATTGACAAGAAAAGCGGTCGCGCAAAAAGACATTGAATCGCGTGAAGGCCGGATGAGTCGACGGCTTCACGAACGTCTTCAGCGACACCACGCTCGGCAGCTTCATCTCGAAACTCGGGCTGCGCACGGCGCGGTCGTAATTGGCGACGATATTGACGCGCTCGAGGAACACCGCCTTGATGGCGTCCTGCCAGGACCACAGCGACAGCGGGTAGTAGCTGAGCGGGCGGAAGTCCGCGTTGAGCACGAGCGCCGGCCAGCCAGATGGCGATACGTGAGCGTTCAAGACCGACGCTCCTACCTCTCGACTCCGATGCCGCAGTGCGGCGTTGGGCGCTAGTTTATAGGCAGGCGTGACAGGATTGTGAAGCCCGGTCCAGGGGTTATGGCGGGGCGAAAGGCGTGGCGCCGACCGCTTCACCCAAGGCGGCAGGCACGGCGCAAGTGCTCTTGGGAACCTCGGTGGTTGCCGAGCATCCAAGGCGCGAGTGAAACCGGATTGGAGCAATGTTGCAACGACAGACCAAGCCATTGCCCGCCGACGAGGCGGAGCTTGTCGGCCGCGCCCGCAGCGGTGACGAAGCGGCTGTTCGCGCGCTCATTCGCCAGAACAATCGCCGGCTATTCCGCATCGCCCGCTCGATCGTCAGGGACGACAGCGAGGCCGAAGACGTGGTCCAGGAGGGCTACGTGCGGGCATTCACGCATCTTGCCCATTTTCGTGGCAACTCGGCTTTCAGCACCTGGCTGACGCGCATTGTCATGAACGAGGCCTATGGTCGTTTGCGGCGCCGCCGGCTGACCGCCAGTTGGAAAGGCGGGGAGGCAACCGACGCAGTGGCGGCACAGATCATCCCGTTTCCGTCGTACGCATCCCCAAGTGACCCCGAACGCACCATGGCTCAGCGCGAAATCAACAGAATCCTCGAGCGCGCCATCGACGCGCTTCCCGCTCCGTTTCGTCTTGTCCTGGTTGCCCGGCTGGTCGAGGAGATGAGCGTCGAAGCAACCGCCGAACTGTTGGGGCTGCGCCAGGAGACGGTGAAGACGCGGCTGCACCGCGCGCGGCGCCTCCTCCGCGCCGATCTCGAACGCCAGGTCGGCCCGCTTTTGATGGAGGTGTTTCCATTCGCGGGCGCACGCTGCGAGCGCATGGCCGACACGGTGATGGCGAGACTGCGTGGGGCCGGCTAAAATTCGGGCACCTTTGCGGTGGTGCCGCATCCAAGGACACGCAAATCCGGCCGCAGCGGCCGTTGCAGGGAGGTTCTCAACATGCTTGCCAAGCGAATAGCCGGCGCGTGCGCCGTCCTCGTGCTCGCTTCAGGTGTTTCTTTCGCCCAGGGCGCCAAGCTCAGCGATGCGCAAATCGCCCACGTCGCCTACACGGCGGGCCAGATCGACATCGAAGCCGCGCAGCAGGCGCTGAAAAAGAGCAAGAACAAGGACGTTCGCGCCTTTGCGGCCGACATGGAGCGCGATCACAAAGCTGTCAACGAAAAGGCGTTGGCTCTCGTCAAGAAGCTGCACGTCACGCCGGAAGACAACGACACGAGCAAAGCGCTCACCAAGCAAGCCGCAGCAAAACGCGCTGAGCTCGCCAAGCTGAATGGCGCCGCATTCGACAAGGCTTACATCGACAACGAAGTTGCCTACCACAAAACCGTGAACGACGCGCTGCAAAACACCCTCATCCCGTCGGCGAGCAATCAAGAGCTGAAGGACCTGCTCACGACCGGATTGAAAATCTTCCAGGGGCACCAGCAGCACGCCGAGCATGTGGCGGCTGAGTTCAAGTAGAGCCGACCGGTGTTCGGCCGATCCGCCGGTTGGACGGTCGGACTGCTCCTTCTCGCGATGGCGGGAGCGGCGCGCGCCGCTGTCATCCAGGTCAAGATCGAACAGCTCGCCTTCACACCACCGCAAGTTTCGGCGCATGTCGGCGACACGATCGAATGGATGAACGCCGACTTTGTTGCCCATACCGCGACGGCGCGCAACGGCGCCTGGGACCTCATGATCCCGCCGAATGCGACCAAGAGTATTGTCGTCAAGGCGGAAGGAGCCGTGGACTACTACTGCAAATTCCACCCCAACATGACGGGTCGAATCGCAGTCGAAAAATAAGTGGCCGGCCCTGTGTCTCGGCCAATCCGGAGCCTGCGCTCTTACGAGCGCGACATTTCCGATGCGCCGGCGAGCCGCGCCGGCTCGAGCGGCTGCCGACCGCGAATCAGGTCGGCGGCCTTCTCCGCGATCATGATGATCGGCGCATTGATATGGCCGCCGATCAGGTCCGGCATCACCGATCCGTCGACGACGCGCAGGCCCTCGGTGCCGAATACGCGCAACGCGCTCTCGACCACCGCGTTGCAATCCGAAGCCAGCCCCATTCTGCACGTGCCGAGCGGATGATGGACCGTGATCGCATTAGCGCGGATATGGGCATCGAGCTCAGCATCGCTGACCGCGTCAACGCCGGGCGCGATTTCGCATTCAATGAACGGCTGCATTGGCGCCTGACGGCAGACCTCCCGCGCGATGCGCAGCCCGGCGCGCAGCGTCTTCCAATCGTTGTCGGTGGCAAGAAAGTTCTGGCGGATGCGGACCGGCTGGCGCGGATCGGCCGAAGTCAGCTCGACATGGCCGCGACTTTCCGGCCGCAATACCACCGCGCGGCAGGCATAACCATCCGCGTACGGGCGGCGGAAAGGACTGAGATAGGCATGGGCGGTGAGGGGCGCCGCATTGAAGATCAATTCCACGTCCGGCAGCGGCGCGTCCGGGCGACTTTTGAGAAAGGCCATCCAGCCGGTCGGCAGATCGGTCGCGATGCCCTCGCCGCGCAGATAGGCGGCAGCGAGCGCCGGCACGATGCGGTCGAACCGCATCGCCCGATGGAATGGACCCGGCTCCTTGCGCGCATAGGCAACGCTCGCCGATATGTGGTCCTGCAGGTTTTTGCCGACGCCGGGCAGTGCGACCTTCACGGCGATGTCGTGGCGCCGTAGCGCATCGGGATCGCCGATACCCGACAGCATCAAAAGCTGCGGCGAGTTGATAACGCCGCCGCACAGGATGACCTCGCGCTCAGCCCGCGCGCTGACCAGCCGGCCCCCGCGCAAATAGTCAACGCCGACAGCGCGACGGCCAGCGAATGTCACCTGAGCCGCCAGGGCGTGCACTTCGACCGCGAGATTGGGCCGCCGCAAAGCCGGGCGCAAATATGCGTCGGCCGCGCTGCAACGGCGGCCGTCCCGTACCGTCATCTGCCAGATGGCGAAACCTTCCTGTTGCGCGCCATTGTAGTCGGGCGCCGTGGGATAGCCCGCGGCCCGACCGGCCGCCGCGAACGCGTCAACCAGCGGATCGGAGAAGGTCGTCATCTGGGTGGAGAGCGGGCCATCACCGCCGCGGTAGAAGCTCGCGCCGCCCTTCCACGATTCCTGACGCCGGAAATACGGGAGCACGTGGGCGTAGGACCAGTCCGTGAGCCCCGATGCCGCCCAGCGGTCATAATCGCCGCGGTGGCCGCGCACATACGCCATGGCGTTGATCGAGGACGAACCGCCGATCACGCGACCGCGGGCGCATTCGAGCCCGCGACCGCCGGTTGTTGCTTCCGGCTCGGCAAAGTACATCCAGTCGTGCTTGCGTTTGAGCAGAAGCCGCGGCCAGCCCAGCGGAATCGTGATCCAAGGATCGCGGTCCCAGCCTCCGGCTTCGAGCAAGAGGACGCGCGCGCTCTTATCCTCGGTCAGTCGGCCGGCCAGCACGCAACCGG
>Ga0070739_10004186_pt1 | contig 17294 bp, 10 predicted proteins | sample Coa_R1_7_FD_66445 | JGI IMG/M metagenome (GOLD analysis project Ga0070739, IMG submission 66445) | Surface soil microbial communities from Centralia Pennsylvania, which are recovering from an underground coalmine fire - Coalmine... | ecosystem: Environmental > Terrestrial > Soil > Unclassified ... | reverse complement strand
GGCGATGAAGGGGGTGAGCGCCGCGATGCTGTTGCAGGTCATAGCCGAGATGGAGCGGCTGTACCAGGGAGAGGACTTGCGGCGGCATCTGGTCAGATTTCGGACGCTGCTGAGGCGGTCAAAGACGCTTTCGGAGCCAGAGAAACAGATTGTGGAGGAGCGATTGCAGATGTACGATAGTTTATTGGAAAGTGATCCCTATTTCCAGGAGCGGTTGGCCCGCGAGGGGGAGAAAGTGCGGCAGCAAGCCAGGGAGGAAGGGTTGCAACAGGGCTTGCAACAGGGACTGCAACAGGGACTGCAAGAAGGGCTGCGGGAAGGGCAGCAGAAGAACCTCATCGAACTGATAGGGTTGCGATTCCCTGCGCTCAAAGAACTGGCGCAGCAGCGGGTGCCACTTTTCACGACGGACGACGAATTGCTGCAACTCATGCAGCGCATCGTCATGGCTCCTGATGAAGAGGCGGCGCAGCAGGCGCTTGAGCAGCGCGGTTCCTGATCGTTGCGAAACGTTCTTCTTTCATGTGCGCTGCCGCAAGCAGCGCACGAAAAATGATAAAGTTACGATCATGCAAACGACAAAGAACAACTGGGAATCTGCATTCCCGCTGGGAAACGACCATCGCCTCTACATCGGCGGCGAGTGGAGCGATGCCGATGAGCAGATCGAGATCCGCTTTCCATATGATCGCGGCGTGCTGGTGGGCCGCGTCGCCTGGGCGCAGCTCCGCCACGTTGATGCCGCGCTGGAAGAGGCGCGCCGGGGTGCGCAAGAGATGGCGTCCTGGCCGCTGCACCGCCGCGCCGCGCTCCTGCACCGCGTTGCCGACCTGATCGCCGCACGCGAGGAGCGTTTCGCGTGGCTCATCGTGCATGAAGTTGGCAAACCGATCAAGGACGCGAGGCTGGAGATCGCGCGGGCCGTGGCGGCGGTGCGCCTCGCCGCCGAGGAGGCGACGCGCATTCATGGTGAGGTTATCCCGATGGATGCCGTAGCGGGTGGCGAGGGGCGCATCGCCTATACTGTGCGCCGCCCCCTCGGCATCGTCGCCGGCATTACCGGCTTCAACTTCCCCTTGCTGCTGGATTGTCACAAAATATCCCCGGCCCTTGCCGCCGGAAACGCTATCGTGCTCAAGCCCGCGCCCGAAACGCCGATCACCGCGCTGGAACTGGCAGCTATCTTTGAAGAGGCCGGAGTGCCGCGCGGTGCGTTGAGTGTGCTGCCGGGCAGTGACGAGATCGGCGAGGCGCTGGTGCGCGATGAGCGCGTAGCGATGATTACCTTTACCGGCAGTTCGGCAGTTGGCAAGCATATCCGCTCCGTTGCTGGCTACAAGCGCGTCGCGCTCGAACTCGGCAACAACTCGCCGCTCATCATCGAGGCCGATGCCGATCTGGAGCGAGCGCTGGCGCGCGTCGTCGCCGGCGGCTATTACGCCGTCGGGCAGGCATGTATCGCGGTGCAGCGCATCTACGCCCAGCGCGCCATCTGCGAGCAGTTCGCTCGCCAGCTAGCAGAGCGCGTCGGCCAGCTCCGCACCGGAGATCCGCGCGATCCCGCTACCGACATCTCCACGCTGGTAAGCGAGCAGGCGACGCAGCGCGTTTTGGCCGTGCTGCGCGATGCCTGCGAGCGGGGTGCGCAGCTACTCGTCGGCGGCGAACTGCTCCCCAATGGCTGCATTACGCCGGCAGTGCTGCTCGGCGTAACGCCTGATATGCGGATCTGCCAGCAGGAGCTTTTCGGGCCTGCCGTGGCCGTTGCGCCATATGATACGCTGGATGAGGCTATCGCGCTGGCGAACAGCACGCCGTATGGCTTGCAGGCCGGTATCTTCACCAGCGATCTCAAGAAGGCGTTCTATGCTGCCGAACGGCTCGATTTTGGCGGCGTACACATTAACGAGGTCTCCAGCTATCGCGCCGACCATATGCCATATGGTGGGGTGAAGGCAAGCGGCATGGGGCGCGAGGGACCCCGCTACGCTATAGAAGAGATGACCGAGACGAAGATCATCATTATCACGACGTGAAGATCTATATCAATCTGGCGTATTGAATAGCAGAATAGATCAGGAGCATTCTGGCATGTCCACGATCATGATAACCGGCGGTTCTGGATTTCTGGGAACCTATGTCGCGCTACGCCTGGCCGAGCGTGGAGATCGCGTGATTAGCTTTGACACGGTTGGCCCATCACCACAGCTTGCAGCCCTGACCGCGCCCTATGAGGAGCGCATCGTGCGGGTGCGCGGCCAGGTGCTGGATCTTGCCGGGGTCATGCGCTGTGTGCAGCAGCACAAAGTCGAGCGAATTTTTCATGCCGCCGCGCTCTATGATCCTCCTTACTCGCTGGATGAGCCGGCCATCACCTTTCAGGTCAACGTCAACGGCATCATCAATGTATTGGAGGCTGCGCGCCTCTTTAACGTGCGGCGCGTCGTGCAGAGCAGTAGCATTGCCGTCTACGCGCCGCGCCAGTATGAACCCATCGACGAGCGCCACCCGATCTTCCAGCCCGCAGCCGGGCACCCGCTCGGTCCCTATGGCGCCTCCAAAGCGGCGGCGGAAATCGTTGGTCTTACTTACTACAGCGCCAACGGCGTCGATTTCATCGCTCTGCGCAACTCGGCTATTTACGGCTATTGCATGCGTTATCCCATGTATATCAAGCCGATGGTCGAGAATAGCGTGCGCGGCCTGCCCACACGTTTCGCAACGGGAGGCGATATGCGCCGCGATTACACGCATGTCAAGGATGTCGCGCAGGCGGTAGTGAGGGCGCTGGATGTCGATGGCGCCGCGTTGAGCCAGCGCGTCTTTAACGTTGGATCCGGGGCTGTACATAGCGCCTCCGAGGTGGCCGAGGCCGTGCGTAAGGTGCTGCCCGGCGCCGATATCGAGATCGGGGCGGGCCTGAGCGAGCTTGAGCAGAGCGATATGAAAGCACGCGGCGTTCTCGATCTGACGGCCATTCGCCAGCAGCTCAAGTATGAACCGCAGTTCCCGTTAGAAGCCGGCATCCGCGATTATGCCGAGATGTTCCGGCGCGGTGAGGGTATTTAAAAACCGTCCAAAAGTGGTGTGGCAGGCGACTATCAGGTCGCTCCAGGACCGGACGGGGCGGATTGCAACAAAATGTCGTTGTCAAACGTTTATGTACTAGCCGCATTGTAGCCGAAGCTGCACCAGGCTGCTTCAAGTTGCGCAATGGAGACTATGTGAGCACGAGAGGGGGCAACCTCTCTTACAGTAGTGCTTTTACCCGTAAGACCGCGATATCACGGAATCCGTGAACACTCTTGCGTTGAAATTGCGCTCTGGAAGAAATTGTAGTCGATAGCGCACATCGTGTCAAGAATCGTGGAAAAATGTCATGAGACGCGATGATGGCTAGAACCACTAGCTTTTGAAAAACCAGTTACGTATACTACAATAAAGGATTGTAACTTGTTGAGATAAGCATTTATCGATGCGTGACCATATATTTTCTCGTTGAGAGAGGCTCAGCATTATGTTGAAGAGAAGCAATCTGCCGCGCCGGGCGGTTGTCTGGGTGCCCATCAGTGCCTGTTTTGCTCTGATCCTCGCATTTTTATTCTGCTCCCTGAGCACACAGGTGCACGCTGCCTCCCATGCTGCAAGAGCCGGGGGACCAACGTTCCGCGTCAATGCGGGATTTGACTCACGTTTTCGCGACGGCAACTGGATACCGGTGCAGGTCACGCTGCGCAACGATGGCCCGAACTTCAATGGCAAGATCTCCGTCAACGTTCCCCCGCCATACGCAGGGACAGGCAATAATGCTCCTATCTCCATCTACCAGGAGGTCGTGAATCTTCCTACCGGTGCTCAGAAGCAGGTGACGCTCTACGCCCCCTTCTACCTCGGCGCGCAGGGAGCAACGCTGCCGGTCACGGTTGACCTGCTCAACAGCGACGGCCAGAAGGTCGGCACGCAGCAGACGGCACTGCGCTCGCTTGGTCCCACCGATATTTTCATCGGCGTCCTCTCCGATCAGCAGACCGGTTTTGGCCCGTTAAGCGCGCTCTCGCTGCCCAATCAGACCTCCTCGATCTTCATGGAGCCGCTGAGCGCGGCCACGATGCCAACCATAGCGGCGGCGCTCAAAAACTTTGATCTCATTGTCATGGATAATTTCACGACCAGCACATTGAGCAAAGAGCAGCTCGCAGCTTTGCAGAACTGGGTGCAGCAGGGTGGCTCGCTGATCGTGGTTGGCGGCCCCGAGTGGCGCGCGACACTCACCGGACTCCCGGCTCGTCTCCTCCCGGTAGCCGTCACGGGCGCCGATGTTTTGCCGCCAGGGACCGCGCTGTTGCCGGTGGGAGGACCTGAGAGAAGCGGCCCGGGCAAAAGCAAGGTCGCGGATTCTGTCAGCGACCCGGTGATCGTCAGCACCGGCAATCCACTGCCGGGCGCTTCGGTGGCCCTGGATTCGGGTGTTGCGCCTTTGATTGTGCAGTCGCAGGTCGATCAGGGGCTGGTCTGCTACGTGGCCTTCGATCCCACGCTTCAGCCTATCGTGAACTGGTCAAACGCGACGGCGTTGTGGAAGGGCCTGCTGCTGCGCACGCTTGGAGATCAACTACTGACCACTACTTCATCCTCCAGCATAGGCAGCTTCGCGGCTAACATCTCCAGTTACTACAATGGCGGTATGGATACCCTGCTGCGCTCGCTCTTCCCGACTTCGTTTCCGGGGACCTGGTTGATCCTGATCCTGCTGGCGAGCTATGTGGTTGTGCTTGGCCCTGTGCGACTCTTCATTGTGCGCTGGCTCAAAAAACGCGATTGGAGCTGGCGCATTGCTCTGAGCACCATCATCGTCTTCTCGCTGCTCACGTATGGGCTGGCCTTGCAGCAGAAGGGCAATTCCATCATCAGCAGCAGCATCTCGGTGATCCAGCTTGACCGCTCGGACCGGACAAATACGGCGGCGCATGTCACGACCTATGTGGGCGTTTTCGTACCGAATCAGGGCGATTTCCTGGTGCATATCCCTGGCTTTAGCCTGGTCCAGCCGTCCAATAATCGCTCTCCCTTTTATCGCAACCAGCCAGCTCAGCAGCCTGCTACCATCACGACAGCCCCCGATGGCGTGGACGTGAAATTGCAGGGGGTTGATATCTGGACGGTGCGCTCACTCGTTTCGCAGCACGATAGCCAGATCCAGGGCGGCGTCGTTTCACACCTGACGCTGCGCGATAACCGGCTGGTGGGAACCGTGACCAACGCGCTTCCCTACGCCCTCAGCGATGTCTATGTGCTGATGGACGATCACTACCTGCCCCTGGGCCACATGGCGGCCAGGCAGACGCGCGTAGTTAACCTCTCTATGGAGAGTACCAGCTCGAACGTCGCTCAGAATATGTCGCTGGCCGATCAGATTGCCAATGGCAAGGGATTACCTGTGCCGTATGGACCATATTATGATCCATCGCATCCATTGACCGAGTTGCAGCGCCATATTGCTATGCTGGAAACGCTCAGCGGCGAGACGGCTTTTGCCTACTGCGGCAATGGCCCCTGTTTGCAAGTGGGCAGAATTGTGACCTCCAACGGGACCGTGACCGTCTCAAGTCCATTTTCCCCGGGTTCGCCTCTCGGAGCAAATAGCATTGATCCCCTGCTCATTCCCGATGCGCCTGCGACGCTCATCGGCTGGGCCGATCAAGGCTCCAATGCCTCCGGCGCTGTCACCATCAACGGCAACTTTTCCTCAAAGGTTCAGGAATCATTGATTCAGGCGCCGCTGAACATCGGCTATGCCGGTACGGTGAATCTCCCCTCCGATGCTGTGTCCGGCCAGCTCGTGGATGTGGAGAATGGGAACAACGGCAACGTGCAGATGCAGTTCCCGGGCGTCTATACGATGACGACGGGCAGTATGACCTTCGAGTTCACTCTCCCGTCTATCCCGCACCTGCGGCCCGATGTGATTTCCATTCAAGAATCGACGAATCTGCCGCAAATCATGAGTTCGATGGGGGGCGCGGCCGGGCCGCCAGTCGATGTCACGCACCTGCATAGCTATCTCTATAACTGGCGGACCGGATCGTGGGATACCATTTCGATGCAGGGCTTTTCGTTCTCGACCAGTAACGTGCAGGCGTATGTCGGCCCAGGAGGACGTGTGTTGATGCAGTTTGCCAACCAGGATACCTCGGTGGGCATGGCGGTCCTTAGCAAACCGTCGTTACAACTACAGGGCACCATTATGAGCTAGGAGGATGGCAGCGTCTTATGCAAGCCACGGATTCGCGCGATGCGATCATTAAAATACAGAGCGTTTCCAAGCGCTATCGCGCCGTCAATGCGCTGAGCGACTTCTCGCTGGAGATCCCGCGCGGCACGATCTACGGCCTTATCGGTCCCAATGGAGCCGGTAAGACGACGCTGCTGCGCATCCTTGCGGCACTGATCGCACCGAGTGCCGGCCAGGTCTGGTTCGAGGATGAGGAGGTGAGCAAGGCGCCCGCCGTAATTCAGCGCAAGGTTGGCTATATGCCCGACTTCTTCGGCGTCTATCCCGACCTGACCTCCGCCGAGTATCTCGAATTCTATGCTGGCATTCATGGCATTCCCCGCCAGAAGCGCGCGCGTATCATCGCCGATCTACTCGAACTGGTCGAACTGACCAGCAAGCGCGATGCTCTCGTTGAAACGCTCTCGCGCGGTATGAAGCAGCGGCTCTGCCTGGCGCGGGCGCTGGTGCACGATCCAGAGATATTGCTGCTCGACGAGCCGGCCTCGGGCCTCGATCCTCGCGCCCGCGTCGAACTGCGCGAACTGGTGCGCACCTTGCAGGGTATGGGCAAAACAATTATTGTCAGTTCCCATATCCTGCTCGAAATGGCCGAGATGTGTACCGATGTTGCCATTATTCAAAAGGGCAGACTCGTCGTCTCCGGCGACGTTGACAGAGTTTCGCATCGCCTCGGCGATGGGCGCCAGTTGGAGATCCGCGTTCTGGAGGCCGGGCGCGTCCCTGCTGCAGTAGAGTTATTGAAGGCGATGCCCGATATCAGTAATGTTACCAATGGCGATGGAAATCTCATCCAGGCAGAGTTCGTGGGCAATGATGAGGTGCTGCATCGTATTCTCGTCGATCTCATCACGGGTGGCATACCGGTGATCTCCTTCGCGCCGCGTAGTGGCGGTGGCCGTCTCGAAGAGGTGTTTATGAGTATCACGGAGGGAAGTAGTCCATCATGACCTTTCTGGCTCTCCTTACCAAAGAACTGCGTTTGCGCATGCGCCGCGAACGCACGATCTGGGTTATTATTGTCTATATCCTGCTGATGGGCCTGCTGGGATGGTTCTTTATTGGTCGCTTCACCGATTATAATGGCTTCTATAATAGCAACGGCTTGAGCGATACGGGTGTGAGCCTCTACGTTTTGCTCTCGATGGTACAGCTTCTGCTCATTGTATTCATCACGCCGGCATTTACTGCGACGACGGTGAACGGGGAGAAAGAGCGCCAGACCTATGATCTGCTGCTCTGCTCGCGGCTCTCGGCCTTCTCGCTGGTCTCGGGAAAGCTGGCGGCGGGCCTGATGAATGCCCTGCTGCTTATCGCCGCATCTGTGCCGCTCTTCAGCCTCGTCTTTTTCTTCGGTGGAATATCGCCGGGACAGGTGCTCAGCGCTCTGGTGGTCTACCTGGCGACTGCGCTGGTCGTAGGAACCTTCGGGCTGTTTTGCTCGACGGTCTTTAGCCGTCCTGCCGTATCTACCGCTATCGCGTATATGGCCGGTGTAATCTGGCTGATTATTCCCTTAATGGGCATTGCCATCGATTTTATCTGGGCCAGCGTGAGGCCGGCATCTTCGCCCAACCAGTTCCCGTTCATTCTTGTCTGGAATCCGGTAGAGGCCCTGATCAGTACCTATCCGACCTCTTATGGTGGCGGCCTGGCCGTTACTCTGGGGCATCTCAAGGTTGCACCCTGGCTGCTCTATACCCTGCTCGATGTGCTGGCAACCATTGTCTTCTTTACGCTGAGCACCTGGACCGTGAAGCCCGGCCTGCCCGGCAACCTGCTGCTGTGGGGACGAGGTGAGATGCGGCGCGGCGAATCGGAGACGCCAGCGGCGTAATCATGTGCCAGCCGGATATAATTTCCTGGTAGGGCGGGATCGATCCGCCTGCGAAAATGAGACAGATTGCCTCCCCAGGCGGGCGGATTGATCCCGCCCCTGCCGAAATAGAGAGGGATGACGAGTCAGCAGCCAGATACTGCTATGAGATATACTGTTGAAAAGGATTAGATAGATATAGACCGGACGCGAGAAAGGTTGCAATATGGCTACATTGATGCCATCGCGCATAGCAGCAATCACGCAGGACGCTCCCGGTAGCGAGAGTTTGCTCGATGCCCTGCGCCCGTGGCGCCGGCGGCTTGCGCTGGAGCAGGTCCTGCGCTGGACGAGCGCAGGATTGATCCTGGGCCTGGTTGTGGCATGTCTGGTGCTGCTGACCGCGCGCCTTATCCCCTGGGCTACCGCTCAGTACTGGGCCGCCGGAATTGCTATTGCCTGCGTCGCGCTGGCGCTGGCGGCCGCGCTCTGGTATCGTCCATCCATTGCCGGAGCCGCGCGCGCTATCGATAAACGCCTGTCGCTGCATGATCGCCTGGGGACGGCGTGGGAACTGCGCGATCAACCCTCGGTCCTGGCACGGCTCCAGCGGCGTGATGCGCTCAATCAATTGAAAAAGCATACCCCGAGAGGGGCTATTTCCCTGCGCCTTCCGCGTACCATGCTATTCATGCTCGCGGCGGCGGCGCTGCTCCTCGCCCTGCTCCTCATTGTACCCAACCCGATGACGCGCGTTCTTCAGGAGCAGGCGGCGGCCCATGCCCGTATAGCTAAACAGGTCGCGGCAATCGAGCACCTGCGCCAGATCCTCGATCATCAGCCGGGCGTGTCGGCGGCCCAGCAGAAGCAGATCGATCAAATTCTGCGCCAGCTTGAGAACAATTTGCAGCAGGCTAAGAATGAGACGCAGGCGCAGCAAGCTCTCGCCCAGGCGCAGGCCAGGCTCGATCAGTTGCGCGATCCCCAGGCAGCCAGCAAGGCGCAGGCCAGCGCCGCCGCCAGTTCCTCACTCCAGGGTAGCGGCAATAGCAGCCTCAGTTCTGTGGGCAAATCGCTCGCCGATGGCAATAGTCAAAGCCTCTCCTCCTCGCTCCAGAATCTCGCCTCGCAAGTCAGTAAGATGTCGGCGGCGCAGCGCAGCCAGCTGGCGCAGCAGATCGAAGCCGCGGCGAACCAGGCCAGCCAGAATCCTGATCTCAGCTCCGCGCTGCATCAACTGGCGAAGTCTGTGGCCGATGGCAGCCCGAGCGAGATTGCCGATGCGTCAAAGGCCGTGCAGCAGGCGGCAGCGCAGGCCGCCGCGTCGAAGGCCAGCAATAAGAGCATCGATCAGGCATCGCAGGGGCTGCAACAGGCCGCCGATAGCCTGGCCGCGGCTACAGATAACTCCGGGAACCAGGGCCAGCAGGCACAGCAGGGTCAGGGCCAGCAGGCACAGCAGGGCCAGGGCCAGCAGCCGGGGCAGGGTCAGCCGGGACAGACGGGCCAGCAAGGCCAGGGCCAGGGCAAAGGCCAGGGCCAGAGCCAGGGCAGTGGGCAGGGCAGTGGACAGGGCCAGCAGGGGCAGGGACATGGTGGAACTGGCGGTCAGGGTGGAAACGGCAATGGTCAGGGGAAGAGCGAACAGGTCTTTGTGCCCGGACAGGTCAGCAGTGGCTCCAGTATCATGAGCAATAGCAATAATAACGGTATAGTGCAGCCGGGAACTTCGATCCCTTATTCGCAGGTGATCGCGGAATATAGCCAGATGGCGCACGATGCTATTGATAACAGCGGAGTATCGCCCGATACTAAAGACCTCGTGCAAAACTACTTTGATACACTAGAAGGACAAGGACAGTAAGGCGACATGGCGAAACAAAGCGAACAGCGGTCCTCCGGCGTGAATACGCCGTCAGAAAGCGCCTCCGTACACGATGCCTACGAGCAAGAGGTCTCAGCCACCGCAGCGACCGGCGAGCCAGGCGAGGCCGATATTGCCACATTTATAGATATTGCGCAGGCGTTGGAGCGGGAATTGCGCTCTATTGTTATCGGTCAGGAGCGTGTGATCCGCGAACTGCTCCTCGCGCTCTTTGCCGGCGGCCATGCGCTGCTGGAGGGCGTGCCGGGGCTGGGCAAGACGCTGCTGGTGCGCACATTGGCCGATGCGCTCACGCTCAAGTTCGCGCGCATCCAGTTCACGCCTGACCTGATGCCCGCCGATATCGTCGGCACCACTATTGTCACCGAGCAGGCCGATGGTAACACATCTGGCAGCCGGCGCATTTTCAGCTTCCAGCCAGGTCCCATCTTCGCCAATATCGTGCTCGCCGACGAAGTGAACCGCGCTACGCCCAAGACGCAATCGGCGCTGCTCGAAGGCATGCAGGAGCGTACCGTCAGTGTTGGAGACCGCACGCGGCCCCTGCCCCTGCCATTCTTTGTGCTGGCGACGCAGAATCCGCTGGAGATGGAGGGAACCTATCCTTTGCCAGAGGCCCAGCTTGATCGTTTCCTGCTCAAGATCATGGTCAACTTCCCCAAAGCTGCGGATCTACTGAGCATCATCGATACGACTGTCGGCACGCAGGTAATGCGCGCCAAACCGGTTGCCACGGGCGAGCAGCTTCTACGCCTCATCGAGACGGCCCGCGCTATCCCTGTGGCGACGCACATCAAAGAGTACGCGGTGCGCTTATTGCTGGCGACGCATCCCGATCAGGAGGAAGCGCCGGAGCAGGTGCGCCAGTTTGTGCGCTACGGTGGCAGCCCGCGCGGTCTCCAGGCGCTAATTACTACATCCAGGGTGCGCGCGCTGCTCGAAGGACGCTACAACGTCTCGGTAGAAGATCTGCGGGCCGTAGCGTTTCCCGCGCTGCGTCATCGTCTCGTACTCAATTTCGATGGTCTGGCGGAGGGCATCACGCCCGAGGACCTGATCCAGAAGATCATCGAGGAGGTAGAGGTAGAATAGGTAATGCCCGACGAGAACGGGAATGCGCGTTTCCCACTGGATGCAAGCGTTCTGCAACGCCTGGACAATTTAACTCTGCTCACACGGCGCTCGATGGCGACGGGGCGGCCCGGGCGGCGCCGCTCGCCCCTGGCCGGCTCCTCGATGGAGTTCGCCGATTACCGGCGCTATGCCCCTGGCGATGATTTCCGCCGCATTGACTGGCGCGCCTATGCTCGCCTGGAGCGCCTTTTCCTGCGCGTCTTCGAGGCGGAGGAGAATATTACCGTTACTATCCTCGTCGATTGCTCGGATTCGATGACACATGGCACACCGCCGAAGGCCGAGCTGGCCGTTGCTATGGCGGCGGCGCTGGCGTATATCGCGCTCAAGTGTGAGGATAGCGTCGTCGTCGGCGCGCTCACCGACAGGCTCGCCGCGTACCGGCGTGCCGGCAGTGGGAAAAACTCGATCTGGAGCGTGGGCGAGTTTCTCAATCGGCTGCCCCGGTCCGGTACAACCGATCTCAACCGCGCGCTCTACGACCTCGGCAGGATCGTGAGCGGCCCCGGCCTCACCATCGTTATCTCCGATTTCCTTGCTCCGGGCGGCTATCGCACCGGGGTGCGCGCGGTACGCCAGTTGCGGCAGGAGGTGGCGCTGCTGCAAATTCTCGCGCCCGACGAGATCGATCCTGATATTCAGGGTGATTGGCGCCTGCGCGATAGCGAGGGCGGCGGCAGCGTGGAGGTCAGCATCTCGGCGCCCGTGCTGGAAGCCTATCGTGAGCGCCTGGCGACCTTTACGCGTGATCTGGAAGCGTTCGCGCACGCAAACATGGCGAGCTATGCTTTGATACCGGCCAGTATGAAGATCATCGATGTCATACAGCGTCTATTACGCGAAATCGAACTGGTGAAGTAATGGGAGTGTCTTTCTGTGCGTAGCTGCGCGATTTATTGCGACATGAACACCGCCAGTGGCGGATCTAGCGCGATAAGTCGCGCAGCTACGCACGGAGTGAGAGATCCCGAATTTGATGATTAAGATTCATGATCGATAAGAGTCAGGTAATTGGATGGATATTCTCGTTCCGGCGGCGCTGGCCTTTGGCCTCATAATTCCGATCATACTGCTACTCTATTTTATGCGACCAAAGCGCCAGGAGCGCGTGGTTGGCAGCACCCTGCTCTGGCAACAGGCGCTGCAAAACCTGCAAGCCAGCCAGCCCTGGCAGCGCCTGCGCATCACACCGCTGCTGCTGCTGCAACTGCTGGCGGCGATCTTCATCGTGCTCGTGCTGGCGCGGCCCGCCATCTTTACCAGCAGCCCGCTCAGCGGCGATACCATCGTGATCCTGCAAGCCTCGGCCAGCATGCAGGCCACCGATGTCGCGCCCAATCGCTTCGCGGCGGCCAAAGCGACGATTTCCAATTTCATCAACGATCTCGGTCCCGGTGATCGCATCTCACTGATTACGATGGCGCGTACTCCCGAAGTATTGATCGCCGAATCTCAGGACAAAGGGCAGCTCCAGGCCGCGCTGCAACGGGCCAGCGTCACGAACCAGGACGCCGATCTCGAACAGGCGCTCTCTCTGGCGGCCTCGCTGGCGGAGGGGCACGCGAACGCGCAGGTCGTCGTGGTTGGCGACGGGCATGTCATCGTGCCCGACCAGCTCCTGGTGCTGCCATTTCCCGTGCGCTACCTGCCGATTGGCACCAGCGCACCTAACGCCGCGCTGCTCGCGCTCTCGTCGCGCAATCTCAATGGCGATCTCATCGCGCTCGCCCAGGTAGCCAACTATAGCCCGACGCCGCGCTCGATCCCCGTCGAGCTGTATGCCGATGGCCGCCTCGTCAATGTCCAGACGGCGACGCTGGCCCCCGGCGCCACCGGCTCGCTGCAATGGGGGCCACTGCCGCAGTCGACGCGCCTCCTGCACGCTCGACTTGTTTCCCAGGATGCCATGACCGTCGATCATGATGCCTGGTCGGTGGTTGGCGGCTCGATACATGGGCATGTGCTGCTCGTGACCAATGGCAATAAGTTTCTGGAAACCGCGCTGCGCCTGCAACCGGACGTTGATCTTTTCGAGACAACGCCCGCGAAGTACGTCAACACGAACCTCTACGATCTGACGATCTTCGATGGCTTTGTTCCGCCGCGACTGCCCTCCGGCTCGCTTTTCTTTATCAACCCGCCGGCGGGTTCATACATCTTTGGCAAATCGGGCGCGGATATACGGATCAGCCACATCGGAGCAGGCAGCGATAATCTCAATATGCTCAGCAATGTCGATCTGAGCAGCATTCATGTGCTGCGCGACAGCCACCAGTTAACGCCGGTATCCTGGGAGCAGACGATCATCAGCGCGCCCGAGTCACCGCTGCTGCTGGCCGGTCAGAACAACAATCGGCGCGTCGCTGTGCTGGGCTTCGATCTACACGATAGCGACCTGCCGCTCCAGCCGGCTTTCCCGATCCTGATAAGCAATATGATAAACTGGTTTTTGCCGCAGCCTGTCGCCGGCAATGGACAGGTCGTGGCCGGCCTGCCTGTGACGGTGCAGACGTGGCCGGGGGCGGACCAGGTGACGATTACCAGCCCCGACGGTCACAGGACCGTCGTCGGGCCGCCGTTCCCTGTCGAGCCGTATTCCAGGACCGACCAGACGGGCGTCTACCAGGTGACGCAGCGGGTGCGCGGGCAGACGTTACAGGGCGCCTTTACCGTCAACCTGTTCGACCCCGGCCAGTCGCGGCTGGCCCCGGCGCAGGCGCTGCCCATTGTGCACAGCACTCTCTTCGCGTCCTCTAACAATACTGTAACGCACCAGCTACGTGAGATCTGGCCGTGGATCGCCGCCCTGCTGCTCCTCGTGCTGTGCGCGGAGTGGTGGCTGTTCAGCCGGAGCTACCGGCAGGCCGCTCCGGCGCGCCAGAGCGCGCATCAATTCCGGCTCAGTCGCAGTATGAATGGGCGGCGCGCTCCCGCTTCGCTGGCCGCTAACATGCAATACCAGCTTCAGGAGAGCTTTAGAGTCGCGAAGAAACGTCTTGCGAAAGTGACGAAGCGTACCAGGAGTAAATTGACGCGATAGACAATCAGGAGACGTAAGCGTGTTAACATTTCAACAACCGCTCTTACTCTTGCTCTTAATACCAATTGGCGTTCTGGTCTACCTGACCTGGAAGCGCATGTCTTTGCCGTTTCCAGCGCGCCAGCGTCTGCTGATCCTGGTCTGTCGTCTGGCTATCTTCACGCTCGTCCTCGCGGCTCTGGCCGGCGCCTCGCTCTCGCTGCCCGTTGCACACCAGGCAACGGTCTTCGTGGGAGATATCTCTTCCAGCACGGATTCGCAGCGTACCTTCATCGAGCAGTGGATCGATGCGGCGCTGCGTTCCAAACGGCCCGGCGATCAGGTGGGCATCGTGGCGGTGGGGCGCAACGCGCTGGTCGAGCAGTCGGTGCAACCGCAGATCGACTTCTCGCGCTTTGAGTCGACGCCTGATACAAACTATACCGACCTGGCGGCGGGACTGCGCCTGGCGGCAGCAATCCTGCCTGCTGATGCACAGCGCCACATCATCCTGCTGACCGATGGGCAGCAGAATCTCGGTGATGCGCTCCAGGAGGCGCAACTGCTACAACAGCAGGGCATCCGGCTCGACGTTGTGCCGCTGCCTTCGTCTAACAATCTGGAGGCGCGCATCGATGGCCTCGCTGCACCCACCGAGGTGCAGTCTAACGAGCGCTTTGTCATGCACGTCAAGCTCTACACGAATGTGGCGCAGACAGCCATCCTGCGCATCTATCTCGACCAGACACCTATCATACAGCAGTCCCTCAAACTTGCTCCTGGCGAGCAAGAGGCCAGCTTTGATCTGCTCGCGCCTCCGCCGGGATTTCATACCTACCGCGTAACGCTGGATGCGCCGCACGATACGATCCTGCAAAATAACGAGGCCGCCGCCTTTGTCAATGTGCAGGGGCCGCCGCAAGTGCTGGTTATCGAGGGGCACCCCGGCAGCGGCCAGAACATCATCGCCGCGCTGCGGGCCACCGGCATGAAGGTGGTTGTGGGCACGCCCAATGATGTCCCGGTGACACTCGATACACTGGCGACCTACAGCAGCGTCGTACTGGCCGATGTGCCCGCCGCCGCGCTGGGCACACAGCGCATGGAGACGCTGCAATCCTACGTGCGCGATCTTGGACGCGGCCTCGTTGTGAGCGGCGGGCAGAGCAGCTATGGCGTGGGAGGCTACGCCGGCACGCCGCTGGAGCAGACGCTGCCGCTGAGTATGGCGATACCGCAGCATAAGGAGACGCCGAGCATCGCGCTGGTGCTCATCATTGAGAGCCTGGAGGCCGATCTGCCCATCAATATCTCTAAAGAGGCCGCTAAAGAGGTCGTGGGCCTGCTCACACCCCAGGATCAGGTCGGCATCTCAGCCGCGTATGGCACGCTCAGCATTCCTATGCAGCATGTGACCAATAAGGCGGCCATTGATAAGCAAATCGACGCCATGAACCCCAACGATCCCGGCAGCTATAACCCTGATCTTGCCAACGCAGAACAGGTCCTGCTGCATACCAATGCCAGGATAAAGCACGTAATCCTGCTGGGAGATGGCGACGCCTACGACAATTATGCGCCCCAGGTCACAAAGATGGCGAACGAGGGGATCACGGTCTCTACTGTAGAGACCAACGCGCAGAGCATCGACGATCTGAATACGATGATCGACATTGCTAACTGGGGCAAGGGCCGTTTCTACCGCGCCGATGATCCCAACTCCATTCCCCAGATTCTGCTGAAAGAGACCGAGCAGGCGGCGCGGCGCACGATCATCAACGAGGCGTTTAACCCGGCGGTGGTCGGCAATAATCCGATCCTGACGGGATTGGGGCCGCTGCCGGAGTTGGATGGTTATGTCGCGACGACGCCGAAGCCTACGGCTCAGATGGTGCTGGTCAGTCACCGCGACGACCCGGTGCTGGCCGTCTGGCAGTACGGGCTGGGCCGCGTCGTGGCCTGGACGAGCGATGCGCTGGGACTGTGGACCTCACACTGGCTGACGTGGAAGAATGCACCGCGCTGGTGGGCGAATCTTGTCACCTGGACGCTGCCGTCGCCCGATAGTATGCTGGATATTAACGGGCAGGTTGTCGGAGGAACAGGGCACCTGACTGTGGATCTCCCTGCCGCCGCCGGGTCAGGACCGGTGAGCCAGCAGCAGGTACAGGCGCGTATCATCGCCCCCGACCACTCGCAGGAACAGGTGACGTTGCAGCCGACGGCGCCGCAGCGCTGGGAAGGCGATTTCCCCGCTGTGCAGGTGGGAGCCTATCTGATCCAGGTCTCCTGGCGCGACCAGCGCAGCGCTAACCGCCTGACCTCGACGACGGGCCTGGTGGTGCCCTATTCTCCTGAATTCAGCACCATAGGGACGAATCTTCCCTTTCTCAAGCTGCTGGCCCGCGATGGCGGCGGAAGCCTGCTGAGCGTGGATGATAGCAGCCAGGCGTTCGCGCAGAAGCTGGCGCCCGTCGCGGCGACCATTCCGATTACTTTCTGGCTGCTGGCGCTGGCCGCGCTGCTGCTGCCCATCGATATCGCGGCGCGCCGCCTGTCGAGCCTGGAGTTTCTTGTTCTCGGATATCGCTGGCTGGTGGGCAAGCTGCCCGCGCGCCGCCTGCAACCGGCAACTCTGGGCGCCGATAGGCCGCTCAGCGAAGGCTCCATCGGCTCCTCACTGGGCAGCCTGCGCTCGCGCCGCGCGGAACAGCGGAAACGCCTGGTCACGTTGAAGCCTGCTCCCAGCGAGACGCAGCGCACCAGAAGTGTCAGAGAGGCGCCACCCGTGCCGCCAAAGCCGAAAGCGCAACCGGCTCAACCGAAGCAGCCGGAGGTTTCGACAACCGAGAGACTGCTGGAGGCGAAACGCAAGCGCGGGCGCGTCTCAACACCGGATGAGGAATGATGGCCTTTGGAAGAGCAGGCAAGTATGTCATCCTGAGCGGCAGCGCAGAATCCGATTCCGGGCGCGAGGATTCTGCGCTGCCGCTCAGGATGACATGGCCGAATGAATTCGTTAAATTCTCTAGCCGACGATGGGAGATTCTTCATCCTCGGGACGGACTTCGCGCAGATCTTCGGGGCTATCCAGGCGGTCAATGTAGAGAATACCGTCCAGGTGGTCGATCTCGTGTTGCAGCACCCA
>Ga0070739_10004185_pt1 | contig 17296 bp, 16 predicted proteins | sample Coa_R1_7_FD_66445 | JGI IMG/M metagenome (GOLD analysis project Ga0070739, IMG submission 66445) | Surface soil microbial communities from Centralia Pennsylvania, which are recovering from an underground coalmine fire - Coalmine... | ecosystem: Environmental > Terrestrial > Soil > Unclassified ... | reverse complement strand
GGGCGCGTCCAGGGAGTACATCGGAACGCGCTTCTGTCGGCGGCGCAGATCGATGACGCGGTTGGTGATAATTCTAAACAGCCATCCCTCGAAGGGACGGGCCGAATCGTAGCTGTCGAAGTTATGCCAGGCGCGCACGTAAGCGTCCTGGGTCACATCCTCCGCGTCGGCAGCATTACCGGTAAGGCGGTAAGCCAGATTATAGGCGCGGCGGTGACTGCGCGCAAACAACCGCTCGAACTCCTGCTGCGTGTTCAGGGGCGCTGTAAGAGTTGCCATTCGTTTGCCTCCGATCTGCTCTCCTGCCGACTCGATGGTACTAACCGGCAAGGCCGTCCTCTGTATCCAACAGATCGCGGATGGTATCGCGTAGGGTCTGGCATCCGCAGTCTTTGGTCACAAAGGCGTCGGCGCCTGCCGCAAGGGCCTGTGTGCGCAGCCGATCATAGACGCTCATGACCACGATCCGCATTCCCGGATCGCGCCGTCGCAGACAGCGGGTGGCCTCGATACCGTCCATCCGTGGCATCTGCGCATCCATCAGGACCAGGCGCGGGTGATGCTGCTCCGCCAGGACGACCGCTTCCAGTCCGTTGGCGGCTTCCCAGCCGATACACAGCCGTGGGTCCGCCTCCACCGCGCGGCGCAGGCAGCGTCGGATGGCGGCGTCATCATCGGCGATCAGAATGGGTATCGGCTCCATATTGCGGTGTAGCTCCTTCGCTAGATAGAAACAGGTCGTCTCCACCTGTCTTCTATTATCCCCCCTGGCGCCCGCATTGCTGCTAGGGAGGGACATAGTTTTGACGCCTGGAAATCCCCGGTCTATTCCCTAGTGATTTCCCTAGTGGACGTGGGGCCAGGTAAAATACGGTACAATAGTTACCGCAAAACGAAGTGGGCTATCCTTCTCGTGAGGTTCTAAAAGCTTGAGCGATACAATTCCCATAATTCAAACCGGAGGAGCGGAAGACGAGCTCTTCGATATAACGATCATCGGCGGCGGGCCGGTCGGCCTGTTCGGCGCGTTCTATGCAGGCATGCGGCAGATGAAGACCAAAATCATCGACAGCCTGCCGGAGCTGGGAGGGCAGATCAGCGCGCTCTACCCGGAAAAATATATCTTCGATATGCCCGGCTATCCCAAAATCGTCGGGCGCGACCTGGTGCGCGAAATGGTCCTGCAGGGCACCCGGTTCGATCCGGCGGTCTGCCTGGACGAGAAAGTCATCGATCTGCGGCACGAACCCGATGAGACCATCACCCTGACGACCGAGAAAGGGATTCATCGCACCCGGACCGTCATCATCTCCGTAGGCGTGGGCGCCTTCTCGCCCAAGCGGATCAGTACGCCCGGCGTGACGGAGATGGAAGGACGCGGCGTCCACTATTTCGTGCGCGATACCTCCCAATTCGCCGGCAAGCGCCTGCTCGTCGTCGGTGGCGGCGACTCGGCGCTGGATTGGTGCATGAACCTGGAGCCGATCGCCAAACAGATCGTGCTGATCCACCGCCGCGATGTCTTCCGCGCCCATGAAGAGAGCGTGGACTGGCTTCTCAATCGATCTAAGATCGATGTGCGGCTCTGGCACGAATTGCGCTGCGTCGAGGGTGGCGATTGCGTGGAGCGCGCTGTCATCTTCCATAACAAGAGCAATGCGGAGGAGACGCTGCACGTCGATCACGTTCTCTTGAATCTTGGCTTTTCAACAGATATCGGGCCGCTGCGTAACTGGGGGCTGGCGCTGCAAGACGGCAAAGAGATCATCGTCAACCAGTTTATGGAGACCAACCTGCCCGGCGTCTACGCGGCCGGCGACGTGGCGACCTTTCCCGGTAAGATCAAACTGATCGCCACTGGCGTCGGGGAAATCTGCATCGCCGTCAACTACGCCAAAAACCATATCGACCCCGCCGCCAAAGTCTTTCCTGGCCACAGCAGCAATATGAATCTTTAGGGAAAAGGGAAAAGATAGAAGGGAAAAGGGAAAAGAAAAATCCGTCTGCGCCGTCAGGCGCTTCCGCGTCCTCTCTTTTCCCTTCTATCTTTTCCCTTAGTATCTTTTCCCTTCCATCTTTTCCCTGGCTGTTCGGCGCTTAGCGCCGCATGGCCGTCACGGCTTCCATGAGGGCGCGAATAGGCAGCACGCCGGCATAGAGATTCCCGCCCTGTACGATGATCACATCGGATTCCAGGCTGATGTCCGCGCGCGTGGTCGCCTGGCGCGCGATCTCGTGCAGAGAGGCTTCCGCATCCGCGAACAAGACGCTGGTGCGCATCCACTGCGCCAGAGTCTCGGCAGGCAGCAGCGCGGCGATATTGGCCGCTTTGGCGACATCCAGCACGTAATCGAGCTGCTGGCGCATCACCAATCCCCGTGGCCGGCCCTCTTCCACCACGACCACACTCGTCAAGCTGGCATCTTTGGCAAAATAGCGAGCGGCTTCGGCCAGCGGTGTCTCCGGCGGCATCGCCATCCCCCGCCGCGCCAGCCGGCCGATGGTCACGCTGCGCCCGGCCGCCATCAGGGCGCTCTGCTGCGCGCGCTGGTGGATAAACTCGCGCGTCTCCCGCGGCACGCCCCGGAAGCTGTCCGCCGGCTTGCCCATCAGGTAGCCCTGGCTGTAAGGAATCCCTAGATCGATCAGCGTCGCCAGCTCCTGGCGCGTTTCGGGACCCTCGGCCAGCATCGCCGCGCCGATGGTGCGGGCATACTGCGCCAGCGCGGCCAGAAGCGACCGCCTCTCCCCGTTGACATCGATATTACGGACCACCGCGCGGCCCACCTTCACGAACTCCGGGCGCAGCTCGGAGATGGTGTACAGGCTGCTGTAGCCTGCCCCGGCATCGTCCACGGCGATCTTGAAGCCCTCCTCGCGCAGCCGCCCGATGTAGTTGAGCAGGCGGGGAAAGTCGCTGACCGTCTGCCGCTCCGTGATCTCAATGACGATGTTCTCAGGCGCCAGGCCGTATTCGCGCGCCCGCAGCGCCAGCGGGCGGCCCTGCAGGTCCAGAAAGGATAGCCCTTCGGCGTCCATATTGATAAAGAGCAGATGCCGGATGCGTTGTTCCGCCGCCGAAGCAAAACACTGCTCCTGGCAGGCCAGATCCAGCCAGGAGATCAGCCGGGCCTTATCGGCGGCGCGAAACAGCGCCCCGGATCGCTGCAGCAGCGCCCCTTTTGGCCCCCGAATCAGCGCCTCATAGCCAAATATGCGGCCATCCCGCAGATTCACGATCGGCTGGAACTGCGCGCGCAGTTGCTTCTGCAGGATGATTTCCAGAAGTGAGTTCAGCTCCTCGATATTCTCCCGCAAATCCTCCGTGCAGGGCATCGCGGCTACTGGCGTAAGCGTGAACGGCGGCAAGTCCGGGACGGTCTCTCCTTCCGGGCCGGCAACGTCGGCCCTGATGTCCGGCGTGTGCTCGCGCCAGTCTGCCTCCAGGCGATCGGCCAGGGCTTTTCGCAGCGCATGCGCCTGCAAGGCGCTGACCGGTCCCTCGACCCCGCCTTCCACACTGACCGCCACCACCCAGACCCCCTCCAGCAGCGGCCAGACCTGCGGCTGCATCGGCTCCAGAAGCGCCTGCCCGACGTGACTCAGAATCCGATCCCCCGTCAGCCAGTCAGGGCAATGCGCCTGCTGCACCTGCAGCAGGAAGGCCATGCTGCCCGGTCGAAAGGCTTCGATCAGGCGCTCGACTGACTCCGCGTAGGCGGCCGGTACCGGACAGGGGACCGCCGAGGAGGCGTCGAAGAGGGTTAGAGGGCGATAGGCGAACATAACAGCGACATCCTTTCGCTTTCCAAATCCAAGGTTATTTCGGACGGCGGAAGGCTCCTCCTGAGCTTTCCACCTGGCCGTCCATACAGGTTATTCCACAATTTGACCGGGTCGGCATGCATCTTTTCCAACAAAAACGCGCCCCATTTCCCAAAAAGAAATGCGGGCGCGTCGGCAAGATCACGGGTCGCGTTTACAAGAGACCGGCTTCTAATGGGCTGTGGAAACGCCCTCAGCCTCGGCTTTCTCCTCGTAGTACTCCTCGATCTCGCCGTAGACTTCCTCTGGAAACTGAAGGTTTCGATAGACCTGTCCGCAGTCCGGGTCCTCCGGGTTAGGAAGGATCGGAAAGTCCTGGCGTGTCTGCCACTCCAGGATCCGCTCGCGCTGCGGTGGGTTATAGTTATGCGCCTTGACCTGCATCAGCAAAGCCCGCGCTTTCTCTTCGTCGAAATCGGGCTGCTTTGCCAGCAAGGAGACGATCTGATCGTCGTCCATAAAGAAGCGGGCGACCATGACAAAAGTCAACCGGCCGTAATGCCCGATATCCTGTCCGGCCTTCAGGGCATTCAGCAGATGTTCCATCATAGGCTCGGCGCACAGGTCGCTTTGGCGGCGCTGCTGTGCGTCCTCCGTTCGGGCCGTATGCTGGCGCGTTTTTGCGTTCATGACACCCTCCTTGTGCGTTTTCGGTATTCCCGGATTTGAGGGAATAGTATACTTCTGTCGAGTTGTCGCTGCAATTTGTTCCCGAATTGTGCCCACCCCTTAAGACCTCACCCCCTCTCCAATCGCCATCGTCGCCTCGACAGCTCGGCGACCCCCAATCGCCGACGCGCTCCCCATTCCCCCTCTCCTTCAAAAGGAGAGGGGGAACAGCCGGTAGGCTGGATGCGTCTGCAAAACGCTTGTTCTGTAAAGCCACAGGTTTTCAACCTCTGGCCTGCCGGAAGTTTTCAGAAGTGATGAAAAAACACTTGACAATGGAACACTCAAGTGGCATAATAGAAACGGAAGCAATTCTATGATTTCACATCCTACCGATTTCATCGGGCGAATATAAGCGGAGGTTTAAACATGGGAAAAGCAGTCGGAATCGACCTGGGCACGACCAACTCCGTCGTGGCGGTCATGGAAGGCGGCGAGCCTACCGTCATCCCTAACGCCGAAGGCAGCCGGCTGACCCCGTCGGTCGTCGGCTTCAACAAGAGCGGCGAGCGGCTGGTCGGCTCCAGCGCCAAGCGCCAGGCGATCATCCATCCGGATCGCACCGTTATCTCCATCAAGCGCAAGATGGGCACATCCGAGAAGGTGACCATCGACGGCAAATCGTACTCGCCGGAAGAGATTTCGGCCATGATCCTGCAAAAACTCAAGACGGACGCCGAGGCCTATCTGGGCCAGCCCGTCACCGAGGCGGTCGTCACCGTGCCCGCCTACTTCAACGACGCGCAGCGCACGGCCACCCGCAACGCCGGCGAGATCGCCGGCCTGAAGGTGCTGCGCATCATCAACGAGCCCACGGCGGCAGCCCTGGCCTATGGCCTGGACAAGAAAAAGGAAGAGACCGTTCTGGTCTTCGATCTGGGCGGCGGCACCTTCGACGTCTCGCTGCTGGAGATCGGCACCACCGAGGACGGCGGGTCCGTGCTGGAAGTGCTGGCGACCAATGGCGACACGCATCTGGGCGGCGATGACTGGGACCAGCGCATCGTCGAGTACGTGGCCGATGAGTTCAAGAAAGAGACCAGCATCGACCTCAGAAAGGACAAGCAGGCCCTGCAGCGGCTGCGCGAGGCGGCAGAGAAGGCCAAGGTCGAGCTCTCCAACGTCACGCAGACCAACATCAACCTGCCCTTCATCAGCAGCACGCCGGAAGGCCCCGCCCACCTGGACGTCAATCTGTCACGGGCCAAGTTCGAGGAGCTGACTCGTGACCTGCTGGAGCGGTGCAAAGGGCCGTTCGAGCGCGTGCTCTCCGACGCCAAGGTCAAGCCGGGCGACATCGACGAGATCGTGCTGGTCGGCGGCTCGACCCGCATGCCGATGGTTCAGGAGCTGGTGCGCCAGCTCGGCGGCGGCAAAGAGCCCAATAAGGGCGTCAACCCGGACGAGGTCGTGGCCGTCGGCGCGGCCGTGCAGGCGGGCGTGCTGGCGAGCGAAGGGGGCGGCACCGGGCAGAACATCCTGCTCCTGGACGTGACGCCGCTGTCGCTGGGCATCGAGACGCTGGGCGGCGTGATGACCAAGCTCATCGAGCGCAACACGACCATCCCGACGCGCAAGAGCGAGACGTTCACCACCGCTGAGGACGGTCAGACCAGCGTCCACGTCAAGGTCTACCAGGGCGAGCGCGAGATCGCCGCGGCCAACAAGCTGCTGGGCGACTTCCAGTTGACGGGCATTCCGCCCGCGCCCCGCGCCGTCCCCCAGATCGAGGTGACTTTCGACATCGACGCCAACGGCATCGTCAGCGTCTCGGCGCGCGATAAGGCCACCGGCCGCGAGCAGAAGATCACCATCACCGGCTCGGGCAGCCTGAATAAAGACGAGATCGACCGCATGGTCAAAGAGGCCGCCGCGCACGCCGAAGAAGACAAGCAGCAGCGCGAGCGCGCGGAAGCGCGCAACAAGGCGGAAGCCCTCATCTACCAGACCGAGAAGAACCTCAAGGATCTGGGCGACAAGGCGCCTTCCGACCTGAAGGTGACGGTCGAGACCAACATCAGCAATCTGCGCACCGCGCTCAACGGCGAGACCGATACCGAGGAGCTGCAGCGGCTGACGACCGAGCTGGAGCAGTCCACCTATCGCCTGTCCGAGATGCTCTATCAGCAGGCGACCAACGCTTCCGGCAACGGCCACAGCACGGAGGAGTACGAGTCCGCCGAACCCCAGGCCGAGCCGCAGCAGGACGAGACGGTCATCGACACCGAGTTCAAGCAGTAGGACTAACGCCGGCCCTTCCCTTATTGAAGAAGGGCCGGCCAACCTTCTTACAGGAGAACACACGCCATGGCCCGTTATGACACCGATCCCTTCGTCGCTTTTCTGCGCGGTTTTCAGGACGATGCCGTGCGCAACTTCCAGCCGCGCTCCGGCAATCCGCGCGAGCATGTCTCCTCTCAGGTCTGGAGTCCGGCCGTCGATGTGTATGAGGACCAGGACTCGATCGTGATCAAAGCCGACCTGCCGGGCATGAAGCAGGAGGACATCGAGATCGAGATGACCGGAGACACGATCACTCTCCAGGGAGAGCGCAAGTTCGAGGACGAGGCGCGCCGGGACAAGTACGTGCGGGTAGAGCGCCAGTATGGCGCTTTCCAGCGCAGCTTTACCATCGGCGTTCCTATCGAGGCCGATAAGGTCAAAGCGAGCTACCGCAACGGCATTTTGGAGCTGATCATTCCCAAGGCGGAAGCCACCAAGCCCAAAAAAGTGCAGGTTTCAGTCGATTAAGCCACTATCATTAGTGCGGAAGGCCGTCCGGCCTTCCGCACAGAAATCTGCGAGGGAATGCTTTCCTTCGGACACGGGTTCCGGAAATCGCGAGCAGCCATTATCTTTCACGCATGGGGTGAGACAGGGTGAGCAGTAAAGATTACTATTCGATACTGGGCGTTCCGCGCAACGCGTCGCCGGAGGACATCAAAAAGGCCCACCGGAAGCTTGCGCGCAAGCACCACCCCGACCTGAACCCCAACGATAAGAAGGCCGAGGAGCGCTTCAAAGAGATCCAGGAAGCCTACGACGTGCTCTCCGATCCCAAGAAGCGGGAGAAGTACGACCGGTTCGGCGACATGTGGTCGCGGATGCCGCAGGGCGCAGGCGCGCCGGGAGGCGCCTCTTCCCGGCCGGGCGCCGGCTTCCCCGGCGGCAGCCCCTTCGGGGACTTCGACGCCGGCGGCGGGGCCGGGATCAACTTCGAGGAGTTTCTGGAGCGGATGTTCGGCGGACGCGGTGGCAAGCGCGGCGCCCCTACCGATTTCTCGGAGCGCTCCGCGGCGCCTGCCGAAGACATTGAATTCAGCCTGGATATCACGCTGGAAGATGCCTACCGCGGCGCCACCCGGCACATTCAAGTCACGTTAGAGGACATCTGCCCGGAATGCGGGGGCATGGGACATCGCCGCAATAACCGCGGACAGTACGATATGGGTTCTGCCTGTCCCCGATGCCGGGGACGCGGGCGCATCGAAGCGCCCCGCTCCGGCGACGTCACCATTCCGGCGGGCGCCTGGGATGGCCTCCGGCTGAAACTCTCCGGTCACGGCGGCGCGGATGCGCAAGGCCACCGGGGCGACCTTTACGTGCAGTTGCATATCCGGCCGCATCCGCGCTTCGAGCGGGACGGCCAGGACCTGACCTTCGATCTGTCCGTTCCGTACACGGTCGCCGCGCTCGGCGGCGAGGTCACGATGGAGACGCTCGACGGCCAGCGCCGTCTGGTCATCGTTCCGTCCGGGATTCAGTCCGGTCAGAAGCTTCGCCTGACCGGTCAGGGCATGCCGGCCCTGCGGGACCGCAAGCAGGGGGACGCCTTCGCGCGTGTGAAGATCACCGTGCCCCGGGATCTGTCCCAGCACGAGCGCGCTCTGCTCGGCGAGTTGGCACGCCTGCGCAACGATCCGGTCAGCAAGCCCGCCGCGAAAACAGGATAAGTCTTCTCTGTCCCACAAGGAAGAGACTTATGTAGGGGCGCAGCAAGCAGCGCCCTGCATTCCCTCCTCTTCTGGCGAGGGGGAGCGGGAAGGATGAGGAGAATTTCGACGATGGCCGCGCACGACAAGCAGGATCCGGTATATATGATCGGAGTCGTGGCCGAGCTGACTCAGATGCACGCGCAGACGATCCGTCTGTACGAGCGGCTGGGCCTGGTCACTCCCAAGCGCAAGAACAAAAACCGGCTCTACTCCGAGGCGGATGTGGAGCGGCTGCGTCAGATTCGCCGCTTCACGCAAGATATGCGCGTCAACCTGGCGGGCGTCGAAGTGATCCTCAACTTGCTGGAGAAGCTGGAGCAGACCCAGGAGGAGCGGGACCAGCTCGCCCAGCGCAACGCCGAGATCGAGGACTACCTGCGCCAGTTCGTCGAGCACATGGGGGGCCGGTTCCCTTGACTGAACCGGCTGGACCCTCTGCCCCCAGGACGACCGGTGCCGGAAGCGCTTCCCCGACCTCTGAGCGGGACGGCGCTGAAGCAGCTCGCGGCCCATCCCATCGTCCTGCCCCCCATTCCTAAAGAGGCGGCACGACGCCGCAAAAAGCTAAGGGGATGAAGCCTCATCCCCGACCCTCTCTCCTTACGTAACCTTTTCCTGGCAGATCCGTCTAAGAGGCAGACGGTAGCGTGCAATGCGGTCGGCCGCTCGATGCAGCGGCGGTGAACAACTCATGATGAGCCGGGAAGCCTGCGCGGTTGGCTGGGATGCGCGAATGAACGGGGAGCGAGCGGGAACTGCCGACGACGACAGCAGCCTGGTCGCCCGCTTTTTGCGCGGCGACAGCGCCGCCTTCGACACCCTGTTCCTGCGTTACCAGGACTACGTATACCATATCATCTACGGGATTGTCGGCAGCGCCGAAGAGGCGCGCGACCTGACCCAGGAGGTGTTCCTGCAGGTCTATCGCGCGCTGCCCGGCTTCCGGCAAGGCGCCCGCTTCGCCACCTGGCTCTATCGCATCGCGGTGAACCGGGCGGTGGACGCGGCGCGCGGGGCACGCCGCTGGCGCTTCCTGCCGCTGCTGGACGAGCCGTCCCTGGCCCAACGCGCCGCCGCGCCCGAAGACGAGCCGGCGTACCGCTTCGAGCGAGACGAGGAGCGCAGCGCCGTCCAGCGCGTACTGATGCGCTGCCCGCTGCAGCACCGGGAAGTCCTGGCCCTGCGCTACTACCGCGGTTTGTCGCTGGAGGAGATGGCGGAGACGCTGGGCTGCTCCGTGACGGCCGCGAAAGTGCGCCTGCATCGTGCGCGAAAGGTCTTTAAGGACAACTATCTTGCCGCGCATGGAACCGATGCGCCGGAAGAGCTTGCAACGGAGAACGCCGATGTGGCCCAAACAACACGCTGAGGAAGCGCCGGCTTCCTGCGCCTGGACGCAGGACCGGCTTCTGGGCTATCTGGATGGCGACCTTGCGCCGCGTGAGACCCAGCGCCTCCGCGCCCACCTGGACGGTTGCCCGGCCTGTCAGCAAGAACTGGCGCTTTGCCGCAAATCCGAGAGACTGCTCGCCACGGCGCTTTCGACCGCGCCGCCGGCCGGGGACCTGCGTTCCGGCTTTTACGCGCGCCTGGCGGCCTCGTCGCCGTCTCCGCGCCGCGCGGCACGGAGCGGCTGGATCGCGGCCTCCGCGCTGGCTGGCGTCATCCTCGTCACCGTCTTGTTTGTGCCGCGTTTTCATCCTTCTTCCCGCTCGGCAGCCGTCGTGACGGCCATCCCATTGCCATCCGCTCCTATCGCCGATCGTAGACGGGATCTAGCTTTCTTCCTGGCGGCCCTGCCGTCGCCGGCTCCGGTGGCTTCTCGTTCCGAACCGCATGTCTCCGAGCCGCGAAGCGCGGCAGCGCGCTACACCGCTGCGCGGATCGCCCATCGGCTCCCAGGACGTGCCCGGTGGCAGGCTGCGTTCCGGCGCGCGCCTTTGACGCTGGCAAGGGCGGATAGACTGCAGCCTCCGGGGACCCATGCGACAGAGACAATCGACGTCGTCCAACGGGAAGCGAAGACCAGAAATCAGGTGGCGCTGCTGACGGCGAAAACCGTCCCGGAGAACACCCCGACCGCCCGGCTTATCCCTGCGGACGATGAAGTCGACTTCAGTGTCCGCGACGACGTGCGCGGCTTTACCGCCGGCAGCCATGTTTCCAGCCTGCCGGCAGCGCCGAATGGCGACCACGTCCTGATCATCGAAGAGAAGAGCGACTCCCTCCCCGCCTCGGCGGGAGATCGTTCGCGCTCTGCGGATTAATACCGGCGTCCTGCCGGCCCTGGAGGTAGAGAGAAGATGCGCCTCCCTTTCCCTAAAATGATTCTTCCTGCGGCTATCCTCGGCGGCGCGCTGCTCTTTATGGGCGCGAGCAGCCAGGCCGCCCCACGACCGGATACGACGGGGACGCAAGCCGCCGCCGATACCGCCGCGCAAACGCCTCCGCCGCCGACCGCGACGCTGCAGGTCAGCGGCACGGCCACCGAGTTCACCATCAGCGCCGACCATGCCGACGTGCAGAGCGCGCTGAAGCTGATCTTCGACCAGGCGGGAAAACAGTTCGTGCTCAGCAACGACGTGCTCGGCCAGGTGACCCTGCGCCTGGACCGGCAGCCGTTCAATACGGTGATAGGCGCCCTCTGCGATCAGGCGTTCCTGCGCTATCAGATCAGTCCGGCGGGGATTTACCAGTTCTCGCGGAATACGGAAGCGCTCCACACCTTCATCCTGCGGCAGAGTACGCTCAATGAAGCCCTGCTTCAAAAGCTGAGGAGCCTCAACTTTAGCAGCGTGTTGAACCTCCTGCCCGCCAGCCCTGCCGTTCCCTCGGGAAAACCCCTCGGCGGCCTGGGCGGATCGGGCTTGGGCGGCGCCGCACAGGCTCCTCAAATGTCCGCGCGGAGACTGGGAGGCGTGCTGTTCCAGGATCAAAACACTGCCGCCCTGGAACGTGTCGCGCCCAATGGACAGGCGAGCTATATACCGAATCTGGCGGCTTCCGCGGCCCAATCCAGCATCGCCTCCGAGGCGCAGATCATCGTCCAGCCGGGACTGGTTTCCGTCCGCACCCTGCCCGATCATCCCGTCGCCCTGACCGCTCTGCTGCAGGAGCTGAGCCGCCAGACGCATATTCCGATCCTGATCGACCCCCAGGTGCCGAGTGGGATCAAGTTCCGGTTCAAAGGCAATCTGGCCGCCCACTCGCTGACCGAATGGCTGGAGCGGCTGGCGCCGATCGCGCGCCTGGAATGGTACTCGGTCAACAATCAGATCTTCATCACCACCTCGCCGGACTTCGCCCTTTTCTACGGCAGCTCCGACGTTCCCCGCGCGACCTCCGGCATGCAGGCATCGCCGGTCCAGCAGGGCGCTGCGGCGAAGCCGAGCACGGGCCAAAAGAGCGAGCCGAATAAGTGAGCCAAACTTGACAAACGCCTTCCGCCATGCTATACTATTAGATGTTGATGCGGGGTGGAGCAGTCCGGTAGCTCGTCGGGCTCAGTTCCGCAAGGTCCGGAGGGCCGTGGAAACCGCGTTCCATTGGCTGGCAAGCGAGGATCTTGCAATGGGCTGCACGCAAAGAGATTTGCGTGTGATCACCTGTCAAAATCGGGGAAGCCGCTCGCGGGGTAATCCCGAGCCAAGCTTAGGAGCAATGGCTAGTTTCCAGTTTAGTCCGTTTTCACTAGCAACTAGGAACTGGCAACTGACAACTGCTCTTAAGAAGGTGTAGAGACTTAATGGCAGGCACCCTAACGGGAAAGCCGAGGGTGAAGAGAAAGTCCAGACCACAAACTCGCAAGAGGCCGCGAAAGCGGTAGTGGCAAGCATAACCCGAAGGTCGTCAGTTCGAGTCTGACCCCCGCTCCCATTTGCGAGTTTATCGCTAACTTTAGACCGCCGACTTCTGCAAACGGCGCAAGCCGCAGGAGGACGCGGTCTTTAGTTTTGACTTCCATTTCCTCAACGAGCGTGCCCAACAGTTCGGCCTTATCCTCTTCGGTTAGGCCATACATCCATAACGGCTCCCCAGGATCCCTGGACCTGCTTGGCGGTTTCCCGTTGCCCAAGTTATAGTATAGCAGAATGGGTTATAAAGGCAGATATTGCTATGCAGGAGCCGGTCTGTCACGTCGCCGTGACAATAGCCATCAATGTGACCGGTGCAGGCATATCCAGCAGTAGATGATGTACCAAACGAGCAGGATTTGGGCCAGCATAACAAACCTCCTCCTATGAATAGGAGTGGCTTTTGCTGACGTTGACGAAACCCTGCTGCTTGACAAAGCAGATAGGCACAATTATAATTCTATGACCCTGGTGGCTTTTCCGCATATACAGGGCAACGTACACTTCTATCGCCTACTCGATACTTATCTTTGAAGGAGGAAGGATATGCCCATCGAAGACTTCTGTGACTATTTAATGATCGCCTACGATCTTGGTTCTCTAGCTGGTAGTTCTCTGGTTGGTCGGCGGGAAGAGTGGGGAGAGAAGGAAGTTGACCTCTATGAGAATGGTATCCTTCCCTTCCTCGAAAGAGAAAACTTTGATCGCACCTACCGAGCCCTCACGGAGCATATGGAGGCAGGTCTTTCCGTGCGCTACGTGGTTTTAACTACATATGCGGATGAACTTGAAGATATCTTGCTGCGTGACAATCCACCCGTTGATTTCAAAGACCCAGTCTTATGGTCTGACCCCGAACTCCTGGTGATTCGTGTTAAGAGTGCCCTGAGACCTAATATTTACAATAGCCTCTCTGAAATCGCTCAGCAGGATTTTGTAGAAGCCGGGCGATGTATTGCGAGAGGAGATACGAAGGCAGGTGTATTGCTACTATGCAAAGTCGTTGAGACGACTTTGCGCCGTCTTTATAAAGAGGTGACCGGCGATACAGATACGCGAATTGCGTGGGAGGAGATGGAAAAGCGACTAAGGGGCCAAGATCGGCCTAAATTTGAGCCAGTCTGCGTGCGTTCCAAAGATTTTAGGATAAACTATCGCAATCCTGCCGTGCATGAAGAGAAACAATTGGATGCCTATGATGGACAGGAAGTCTTCAATGAGGCACTTGTTCTTATCAGCCGAATAGTAAAGACGATGCCAAAAACAGGTTGACATAAAGAAGGGTGCAAATTGTCACGTCGCTGTGACAACAGGCCTGTTGCGCCGCTGGGACGACCATAAGGGAGTGCAATTGGCCAACATTAGATGAATACCGCGACCGTGCCGTACTCCTTACTAGCGCGTCGAGGTTGCTTCCTGGCACAGACGCTTCGGGGCCAAGTTGTATAGAGCGCCCGCCGTTGCTCGGTCGTCGGCCTGAGCATGGGCGCTTCGACCACGATCCGGGTATAATAGTTAGCGATAAGCCGTGTACCCGCTCCCAATTATGGCCGCCAGTCTAGTTGACTTAGCGGCCATTTCCGTATGTAACCGCACAAAGGAATCGTATTTCATGGACCGTGATACGGCAGCACGTCTTCTGCGCGAGCAACAGACCGAATACAAACGACTTCGACAGTTCGAGATCGAGGCGGCGCAGCAAGCTACGTTCCTGGAGCGGCTTAACGCATTTTGTAGGATCATGAGCTTTAGCCAACATCTTCCTAAACGTAACACAACCCCTGACGACGACAAGGTTCGAGAGCGATGGATCAGGATACGAGAGAGGTATGAGGCCAAGCGCCTCAGCCAGCGATCCAAAATTTAATTACTCGTTCTATTGACTTATTCCAGACTAAAGGCCTATAATGGTACATATGACCTCCGACGAATTCACGCTTCACGAAGCCCTGCGCAGGGCCGGGCTGCGGGTGACGGCACCCCGCCTCGCCGTGCTCATGGCGGTCCTGGGCGAGGGACAGCATCGGGACGCGGAAGCTATTGCTGACGCGGCCCGCAAGCGGCTCGGCACGCTCTCCACCCAGGCCGTGTACGACAATCTGCACATCCTGGAGGAAGCCGGCCTCATCCGGCGCATCCAGCCGTCCGGCCATCCGGCGCGCTATGAGGCGCGCGTGGGAGACAACCACCATCACATCGTCTGCCGCCGCTGCGGCCTGACGGCCGATGTAGACTGCACGGTCGGCGCGGCTCCCTGCCTGGAGCCCTCCGCCAATCATGGCTTTCTCGTCCAGGAGGCCGAGGTGATTTTTTGGGGCCTGTGCCCCCAATGTCAGCAAGAGACACAACCTTAAGAACCAGGGAGGAACGTTCATGAGTGACACCAACGTGGAAAACTGCGCGCCGGACATCATCTCCGCCCTCAATGATAGGGTGCCCCAATGTCCGTTTACGGGAGGCGTTCTCAAACAGGGGGCAGGCGCTGGGCCGAGAAACCGGGACTGGTGGCCCAATCAATTACGGCTGAACATCCTGCGCCAACACTCTTGCCTGTCGAATCCGATGGACGAGTCGTTCAACTACGTGGAAGAGTTCAAGACCCTCGACCTGCAGGCCGTCAAAAAAGACCTCTTCGATCTCATGACCACGTCCCAGGACTGGTGGCCCGCCGACTTCGGACACTATGGACCGTTCTTCATCCGGATGGCCTGGCACAGCGCCGGGACCTACCGCATTTCCGACGGACGTGGCGGCGGAGGCTCCGGCGCGCAGCGCTTTGCGCCCCTGAATAGCTGGCCGGACAATGCCAATCTCGACAAGGCGCGGCGGCTGCTCTGGCCCATCAAAAAGAAATACGGCAAAAAGATTTCCTGGGCGGACCTGATGATCCTGGCCGGCAACTGCGCCCTGGAATCCATGGGCTTCAAGACCTTCGGCTTCGGCGGCGGACGCGAAGATGTCTGGGAGCCGCTCGAAGACGTCTATTGGGGATCGGAAACCGAGTGGCTGGGAGACAATCGCTATACCGGCGACCGCGAGCTGGAAAATCCCCTGGCTGCCGTTCAGATGGGGCTGATCTACGTCAACCCGGAAGGCCCCAACGGCGTTCCCGATCCGATCGCCGCCGCCCGCGACATTCGCGAGACCTTTGGCCGCATGGCCATGAACGACGAAGAGACCGTCGCGCTCATTGCCGGCGGCCACACCTTCGGCAAAACGCATGGCGCTGCCGACCCGAAAAAGTACATTGGTCCGGAACCGGCGTCGGCAAGCCTTGAAGAGCAGGGCCTCGGCTGGAAAAACACCTTCGGCAGCGGCAATGGAAGCCACACCATTACCAGCGGCCTCGAAGTCACCTGGTCCACGACGCCCACGCAGTGGAGCAACAACTATTTCGAGAACCTGTTCGGCTACGAATGGGAGCTGACGCAGAGCCCGGCCGGCGCGTACCAGTGGAAGCCGAAAGACGGCGCGGGCGCTGGGACCGTGCCGGACGCGCACGACCCGACGAAGCGTCACGCGCCGACGATGCTGACGACGGACCTCGCCCTGCGATTTGATCCGATCTATGGACCCATTTCCAGGCGCTTCTACGAGAATCCGGACCAGTTCGCCGATGCCTTCGCCCGCGCCTGGTTTAAGCTGACGCACCGCGATATGGGTCCGCGCGCCCGCTATCTCGGCCCGGAGGTCCCGGAGGAAGAGCTGATCTGGCAAGATCCGATCCCGGCCGTTACCCATCCCCTGATCGACGCTCAGGACATCGAAGCGCTCAAGAGCCAGATACTGGCTTCCGGACTGTCGGTGTCTCAACTGGTATCGACCGCCTGGGCTTCGGCCGCCACGTTCCGTGGCTCCGATAAACGCGGCGGCGCCAACGGCGCGCGTATTCGCCTGTCCCCGCAAAAGTTCTGGGAAGTCAACAATCCGGCGCAGCTGGCAGAGGTGTTGAACGCTCTGGAAAGCATCCAGAAGGATTTCAACGCCTCGCAGTCGGGCGGGAAGCAGGTCTCGCTGGCCGACCTGATCGTCCTCGGCGGATGCGCCGGCATTGAGAAAGCGGCCCGGAATGCCGGTCAGGATGTCAAAGCCCCCTTCACGCCCGGGCGCGCCGATGCCACGCAAGAGCAGACCGACGTGGAATCCTTTGGCGTGCTCGAGCCGGCGGCGGATGGCTTCCGCAACTACGCGAAGGCCCATAACGCGGTCTCCCCGGAGGAGATGCTGATCGACAAGGCGCAGTTGTTAACTCTGACGGCTCCGGAGATGACCGCGCTTGTCGGCGGCATGCGTGTCCTGAATACGAACTTTGACGGGTCGGAGCATGGGGTCTTCACCAGGCGCCCGGAGACGCTCACCAACGACTACTTCGTCAACCTGCTCGATCTGGGAACGAAGTGGAGCGCGACTTCGGAGGCGGAAGACCTGTTTGAAGGGCGGGATCGGGCCACTGGGGCCGTCCAATGGACGGGTACGCGTGTCGATCTCATCTTCGGCTCGAACTCCGAGCTGAGAGCCCTCGCGGAAGTCTACGCCTGCGAGGATTCGCAGCAAAAGTTCGTGCGGGACTTCGTCGCCGCCTGGACCAAGGTGATGAACCTGGACCGCTTCGATCTAGTCTGATGGGATCGCGCTGAACTTTCGATCCTGTACCGGGGCGATTTTGAGGAAGGGCCGGGTACGCTGTCGCATTCCCGGCCCTTCCTATTCGAAGTGCCTGGCGCTTACGGGGTGACCTGCAGTGTCTGCTGCAGCGTGACCTCGCCAAAACTGGCTGTCAGGTTGACGTAGGTGGTCGTCGTTACTGGAAGCGTGCTGATCCGCTTGCTAGCGTAACGTGAGTTCGGGATAAGGGCGGGTCTTCTGGTTGAGGTATCTTGAGGTTACCCGACACTCAACTACCTACCCAGGAGAACCCGCACCATGAGTTTACTCGAACTCTTCTGCCATGTC